>Ga0208179_1000269_pt1 | contig 38178 bp, 58 predicted proteins | sample Malvired_Geostar_FD_184238 | JGI IMG/M metagenome (GOLD analysis project Ga0208179, IMG submission 184238) | Marine viral communities from the Global Malaspina Expedition - Malaspina viral metaG DeepMed_Geostar (SPAdes) (version 2) | ecosystem: Environmental > Aquatic > Marine > Oceanic | place... | reverse complement strand
GCTTTTGGAAGAGCAACAGGAACTGCATCAAGATTAGTGATATTTGTGCCTTTTACACTAGCCATTAGTTATCTCCTATTCAGTACAAGCAATTTCAACAACCTTCTCATCTTCAATGCGGGTTGCGCCAATGCTCATTGAAAGAAAGACTTGAGTAGCATAGTTTTTGTCATCTCGCTCGCTGATGCGAGTTTGAATATCAGCACCTACTGCTAACCCCAACCCAGTTGATGTATAGACTAAGACCTGCCTATTCCCGTTGGAGTCAGTACCTAGACGCTGAGATCTAATAAACTTAAATCCCAGGTAAGAATTAATCTCACCCTGCGCCAGTGCTTTCACCGTATTGAAATCAGAAGACTTAACTTCTGTGGTATTTAACAGATCCGTGACCTGCGAAGAAGCCAAAATGCAGAATCTTGGCTCATCAGGGTCTACCTCAGCACTATCAAGCACTTCTTTTGCGCTCAATAATTTTGCTACAGTCAATCCGGCTGACCCATGAGCAATTTTCTGCCCTGCTGGGAGAACAACCGTTGACCCACCGGATACGCCACCATAAGCATTCCCTGTAGCAGCGGAAATTAATGCGTCATCCATTGCGCGGCCCATTGCATTCGCCCCAGCCATAGCATATTCACTTTGCGGGGTGATTAACAACCGAACCTTATCTTCCTGATCTACCAAATCAGCCCAATCGTAATCGTCCAAAGAGACTCTACGTCTGGAATGAGGTGTATCCATCCTGGGTGTATCAGAATGACGGGAAGTACGCTTTCTCGCCGCAGTGGAACCAATGCGCTCGAAAAAGTGATTTTTACCAGTTACTGACTCGTATCGAACAGTATCTCGCAAACGTGATCCTTTCTGCTGTGCAAGCTGGATTACGTTGCTTTTATATTGTTCAACAAAAGCAGTAGTAATTTGAGTGGACATAATGCCCTCCTGTTAAGTCAAATAGGAAACGGGCATTATCCTCACGGGTGTCCTGCCTTTTACGTCGGCTAAACGAGCATTAAGATGCTAACCTTTTATCACTGTTGTCCTATATGGGCAGCGATGTGTATAAACTACTCTATTTCTATAAAAAATACCAATTAAGTATTATACGCTTTATCAAACATCTGTCGCATTTCTTCTTGGGCAGTTGCATGAGAAGGATCTTTTGTATTCCAATAAGGATGATTTTTATCAGAATTAATTTGCTCAATTCTCATTTTCGCATCTAATGGACTCATAACTAACGAATTATTTGCAGTTCCTTGTGCTGAATCTTCAGTGATATCTTTGCCAGCCGCTGCCAACATTCGAATTAAATCTGGATCATTGCCATACCGAGGATCAGCCAATTTATCTTGGATTGCCCGATTCCCATAAACTCTTAATGCTCTTTGCGCTGACCTCATATTTTTATCATATTCAGCCCCAAACTCTTCCTTTAAAGCTTCTGCTGTTGACACCCCAACAGCCTCCCCAGATATCATTGATTGATTATACTGATAATCTACTGAGCCTTTTTGCCATTCAACTAAACCCTGCATTTGCTCTGCATTTAATCCTAATTTATGCCCAGTATCTTTAAACGATTTCAACATTTCTGCTGGATAATACTCTTCGTATCCTTGCGGAACTGCCAATTCATATCCCTCAGAAGTCTCTGGCCTACCTAACTTATTGTATAACTCGCCTTTTTCCTCATCATTTTTCGGCAATGGGATCCGGTTCCCCAACATCTTTTGCTGATGAACTAAGGTTTTTGCCGCTGATTCAACATCATTAATATTCGCTAATGTTGGATCTACCCGTAATTCTTCAGATAACGACTCCCTCCAATCAGAAGGAGTTTCAACTGGAGCCTCAACTGGAGCCTCAACTGGAGCCTCTACAACTGCTGACTCATTCATTAAAATCCACCTCTTTTAAATTAGATAAATTAAGCATCCTCAAAAACACAGACCTTTGCCCCTCCCTGAAGGCTGTTTCGAATGGATCCTTACTATAAGATGATTTTGTTTGATATGATCGCCTAATATCATCAAAAACTCGCTTTCCTTCTAGCGTATCAAAACAAATCGCATAATCCTTCTTCAATTGTTTAATAGTTTCAGCCACCTTGCGCCCCCAATGCCTCCATAATTTTAGCGATTCCTTCTTGCGAAGCCTCTACATTTGCTGGTTTTAATGCTTCAGTCGCTGGGCCTACCTTACTTGCCATATCCGCCCCTACTTGCATTTGCTCCATCTGGGCTTGTTGCTGCTGTTGTTCCATCCTTTGTTGCCGAATCTGCTGAACTTCCCTGTAATCTTTAAGAATTGTTTTAGGAACCCCAAGCAATTCTGCTCTACTTCTAATAGCCTCATCATGATTCAAATTATCCATAATCTCTGGAGCAATTTGCGCTAAATTCGCTACCATCTCATAAAGCCGCTCAACAGCAACAGCCTCTTCCATTCTTTGAGATCTTGCTAATGGGCCTACATATTCAACATCAATTGCCGCACCCTCAATAGCCTCTGGAGCAGGAAGAAAATTTTCATTTCTCTGCATCATCCCAAAACATCTCTCTACTAAAGGATTCAAAAATTCAGTCTGGAATCTCCCTAATGTTGGCCCCAACAATCTCTGCATTAATTCATAACGAACTTGCACTTCAGTAGCTGTCATTTGTGGGCCTTGCTGCAATTCTAATTGGTCAGCAAAAAAGGCTTGCCTGATTGACTGTCTTTTCTCTGTCTCTTTCATGTCAGAAACATCAAATTTCGCAGCCAAGACTAATGGCTTTAAGGCTCCATCTCGCCTAATAACTGTAATCCCCCCAGGCTTTGTCGATACACGACCAATAATTCCATCATCTTCAACCAGCAATGGCGGATCTAAAACTTTCGCCCAAGTTCTTAACCCTAGTTCAACTGCTTTATTTAACGTCTTGATATCTGGCAATGCATTATACGCTGGGGATCTCCCATATTCTTCCCCAGACGCTTTTGCCCATCGAGTCACTAAATAAGGTAATTCGTTATATCCACCCTCAGATAGAATATTTTTATCATCAACCGATATGTAAATAGATAGCCAAGGTAATTTAGTCGCAATTTTCCCTTTATATTCACCCACAGGCATAACCGCATGAATAAATGTAAATTTCTTGTCTGGATCGCTCTTATACGCCTCCATGCATTTAGTTCCACAAGCCTTCCCCCATTTAAGGAAAGCCTGTCTTGCAGAATATTGGAATTTCCGATAAACGGTATCGATCATTCCTCTTTCATTTTCGATAACATAATATTCGGAAATATGTAATGTTCTAAATGAAAAGCCTTGTGTCTCTGGGATTTCCTCTACTTCAAGGCAAGCAGTCCCTATGGAACAAATATCTAAATAAAATTCATGAACTTCTGTACTAAAATTCGATGAATTAAACTCCTTGTACATCCTATTCCTACAATCTTCCAGCCAAACTTGAACCTCTTGCATAGAATTAAGAGTTTCATCTCTAACTCTTAAATGGAACCACGGTAACGAAGCAGAAGTTAAGGTGCCTTGAAGTGAAGCAGCTAACAGTGTATTCGCATGAACTGCCGTAGAATCAAAGAGTTTTTCTGTTCTTTTTGCTCCTTTTGTATAATTTGCTGTAATTTCTGCTTTCCGAGGCATGACATAATCTAAAATCTCCTGCCAATGATCCAACCAAGGAGATCTTGCAGCTTCTAACCGATTGACTCTCTTTAGAATCTGATCTATCGCCATAATATTATGCCTTTTTAGCCTTCTTCCCAGAACCTAATAAACTCTTTGTCTCAATTTCGGCTTCGTCTAACAAACCCTCCCCACCTGTTCTCAATAAAGAGTAACGCCCACTTTGCCTTCTCTCCATTAATTTTTTCCGCTCAAACTCAATTTCAACTTCCGCTTGCTCCTGCTCCTGCTCTCTTAACTTTGTTTCTCTTGCATAATCTACAGCAGGGGGCGGTGTTGGCGCAGACTTAGTACCCATCGTTTACTCTCCTATCCAGCGACATTCCCGCCGCAACATGCCATATAAATGCCCATCTTTGCAATCATGGGTAATTTCTCTTAATGTTCCTTCGAGAACAAATCCTAATCTTTTCAGTTGGTTGTTACTTACTTTATTGCTCACTTCTGCAAATGCAGTAATTCGGTTGCATCCTAGTTGCTGGAAAGGATAGCTAAATAAATATTCAAGAATTTCTTTATGAAAAACATCTCTCCTTTCTGTAGCAACTGAAACCATCACATCAGTCTTTCTATATTCACTAAAAACCACCCCAGCTATAAGTTCAGCTTCGTCATAAAAACCAATCGCTGTGCAATCCCCAAACCCTCTGGCATTTACTCGTGACGCAACCCAATCTTCAACTTCCTTGGTGTCATTTGGGACTAGCTTATACTTCATCTTTCAATAAAGATTCCTTGTACTTCTTCTCCTTTTCATCCCAAAGTTTTCTCTCTGCCAAAAGTGAGGCTTGGGGGTCGCCTTTAGTTGTTGGCGACAACTCCCCAGTCCTTTTTTTCAATTCACCAAGAGTGATTTTATTCAAAGCCTTGCGATCAACCTCTCGACTTGTCGGCTTATCAATTGGCACAATGGGCGCAGGAGCGGCTTTACCCATATTAAGTATCCTTCTTCTGAGACCTTCTATTTAATAGAGTATCTGTATTTCGCGTATGTTCGGCCAGCAATGATTTGCGCTCATAATCTCTAAGAAGCTTATCTCGCTCTTCAAGTTTCCCGATCTTCTCATCTTTTTCCTTCCCTTCATCATCTTTTTCTGGATGACCAAGAAAATGCTTCATGGCTTTCATCGGGATCGGCACTAGTGGGGTAGGGACATCTTTCTTTGCCATCATTAATCTCCTAATAAAGACTTCTGTTTGATTTCAGCAGATCCAAGTAATCCTTCTCCGGAAGTTAATAATGTTCCATATCTGCCTTGCTTTCTCTTTTTCCTTAAAACATCCGATTCGCTTTTAGTTATCCCAATCTCTTCTTTCTCAGGAGTAGCTGCCGCTATCGTGGGATTAATCGGCTCCGGCTTCGCAACAGGAGCGGGGGCAGGAGTGGGAGCGGGAGGGGGTGGATTGTATTTTGGTGGTGAGCTGAACAGACCGCCCATCATTTATCTCCTATGCAAATATATTGAATTCATTATCAGCTTTATGTTGCCGAGGTTGAGATTGCTTAACTCTAGCATGACGTAGCGACATAACTGAATATCTTATAGCAGAAATCAAATCGTCTTTAAAGGGTACAATACGACCATCTTTCCTATGATACATCCTTAACTCTTCAAAAACACCAGATTGGTTCGAAAAAATCTTTAATCGGCCTGTTTTCATCCTTTCAAGCATCTCCATGATCCCGGCTTCGACTGAATTACCCCCAGTACCCTCCATTTGACCTGATGTTGGTGGGTTTGTAAACCATCCACCCCACGATCTACCTCCACCTTTCATCATATGAACTCCTAAAGCCCTGTATTGGTCGGCCAATGGGGTGCCAGAACCTTTATCTGCTTGTCTCCCATCTCTAGGCCAAATAACCGGGATCCATTTAGGGCGAGCATTGATTGCTGCTGCATGAACTGCTGGGATTTCCTGGCTTTGGCTATATGAATCATAGACATATGCAATATCTGAATCTCTATCCCATGCAATCCAAGTACAAGTTGTTGGATGATCCCACCCATAATCCATTGCGGCAATTCGGGGCCAAAAATCAGGTATATCAAACGGCTCAATTTTGATTAACTCTTCTGGTACAGGGAATACAAGGCCAGATCCCAATGAAGGTATCCCTTGCTCTCGCATCTTCCTTTCATGAGGGGGTAATGCAGAAAGAATTTGCTCCTTTACGTCTTCAGTCATATGGGCTGCATCATCCCAACCCGCTTGAATCAAAAATTGCCCTCTCTTCAAGTCATTAATGAACTGAGCAACTGTTGCAGTCATCCCATTTTCGGGGGTAAACGTCATATATACAATTCCACCACGGTCAACAGTACGAGTTACTGCCTGAGTGTAGATCTCTCCAGGCGGCTCTTCATCCAGCCAGATTAAATCTAACGACTCCCCCATCCATTTTTCCTTCCCCATCTCGTAAGCTTTAAATCCTAATCTCGAATTTCCCCCACTCACATGCTGGATAACAATTGAGTTCGCAGCATTAGGCACTCCAGGCTTGCGAGTGGCATCTCCAATCTTCTTGATTGGGATAGATCCTGTGCCTCTAGCTGTAGGATCATCTGGCTGACCTAATAACTCTTTTTGGCAAATATCTCTAGTTGTCTCATTAGAAGAACCTCCAGCCCATGCCCTGATCGGCCTATTCCATCTTCTGCCTGTCCACCACTCAGGATACAAACCTGTCAAATGAATCGACATTTCCATAGCACCACAGAAAGATTTACCCACTCTGTTCCCAGCCATTAACAACTTCTGGCTCGCTATAGAGGAATGGAATTTCTTCTGGTAATCATATGGCTTGTAGTATTCAAGCCGATTGTGCGTCTTTCGGTACTCCAACTCTTTAGCAATCTCAATTGCTTTCTTGATGCTCATACTTTCTCAAGGTCACCCTTGGTTGTAGCAGCTTCATGGGTCGGCGTAACGTCAATCACATTACCACCAATATATTTCTCCAATTCCTTTTTCAACTCCTCATCTGATTTATTATCCATATTGTTAATCTCTAAATGAGAAATCGCTGAATATCCAGCCCTATCCAGCAAATCTTTACACGCCTGTAGTCGAATTTGAGGGTTTTTTTCATTTCTAGCAATCTGGATAATCCCACTTAAACCCAAAGCCGCATTATCCCCAATTCTCTTAACTACCTCCTCCTTAATCTGACTCTCAAATTTCCTTTTTAATCGATAAGCTGTCTGCCTAGCTGTTGGTTCACTATAACCAGCCCTGATCGCGCAAGCTGTTGCGTTACCAGCCCACTCAGAACCAGTAAATAACCGAATAAATTCAGCTTGTTTGTCGTTCCTAACAATAGATGTCCCCATTTATACCTCCCATATTAAGAAGAAAAACAAAATCTAGACCCCCTAGATCCATGTCCATTAACCCCTCAAATCAAGGTAAGGACGACCTCGATACAGGGGGTCTATGTGATGTTGCCCAATGATAGCATAAATGTAAACAAGTGAAAAATAGCCTCCGCTGTTTGGATGGAAGCATATATACATGGGACATGCGCGGGCTTTGGGGGGTGGGGGTTCGTTTGGGCGGGGGTTGTGTGTTGCCAAGGCAAATCAGCCCTCACCATGTAGGTGGGATGCGTGGGTAGGTGGAACGTTAAACCCGAGATGATTGCCATGATCGCAGCCTCAATCCATATGCCTAGTCGCCTAGTGTCTTAGCCTTACTGTATCTATGGCATCCCTGGTACGCATTGTTCTAGGTCTTTCCCCGACCTCGGCTGCCCTAATGTAACCATGCGGGTCTACCCTGCTGCCTAGTCTCCCTGGTTTTTGCCATGTTGCAATGTATTGATATTGCTCATATAAATTTGGCAGTTGACCAGGCCCTAAATTAGTTGTTGACATTTAATGCAATTGTATGAGATGGTCTAGTGGCAGCGGTTCACTGCTGCGCTCTTTAACAATTCATGGGTAATGATATGAAAATAACAGGCATGAATAATTTATTTGTAATTGAGGACGGTACAACAACGGCTGCGCATTTAAGTAAATATCTTAGCGCACTTGAAAATGATGGTTTTGACCTTGGGTCTATTATGTTTAAGCCGGTTGGGAACTCTAAGGATGATGCTTTAATTTTCCATTTATGCTGGGAGACACTCTCAGATAGTTCAACGGTCTGGAATTTAGAATGCGAATCGGTTTTTCAATCATTGAAATATAGCGATATCAAGGAATTTATACATGAGGAGAGAGATTATGAAACAAATGAGAATTTCTGAATTACCGAAATATCTGCAAAGACGAGTCGAATCAATCGAGTGGGAACCACCAAACGAGCAGTATTGGGTTGAATTATTCGACCAATGGCAGATGGACAACGGCGGATTCGCAGGTGGAGCGCATTGTTTCGCAGAAGACACCAAGCGGGAGGTTCTCGAAACGTTGAGAATGACTGAGCGAGACATGAATCACCCACCAGGGACAACATATGACGGCATTGAATGCCAACCTAGTTGCTGAGACACCAACCAACGGGCCAGGGACGGCCTTTTAACAAGGTGAAAATATGAATATTGATGATTGGGAGCGTAACTATGAGTAAGGAAATTATTGACAACGCACTAGCAGGTTTGGCCGCTGTCGTTATTTTGTTTTGGGCCTACGCTCTGGTAGTGATTCTGTTTTTGCTGTAGCCAGTGTGGCCCATGGACGGGCCTTTTTTTATAGGTGAAAATATGATTGATGAGGAAAAATGGAGGGATGAAATGTCTATTGAATATGATGATTATATAGAGAATCAAACTGATGAATCTATACCTAAAGAGCCAATAGACCCTTGGCAAGGCCCATTACTTGACCGATACAATTGCTATCTCGAATTTGCAAATGATGGTACGGGATTTGACAAGCATACCGGCTATAAATTGAAAACTTTTAGCGAGTGGTTAAATTCATAACTACTGGGATTAATTGTTGACATTCAATGCATATGTGTGAGACAGTGACGAAAATGGCTGGGTTGTTGAGAGATTCAATAGCGGGAACATATCGCCCACGCTGATTTATTTTTTTATCGAGTATTCACACGCTCGAGATTGGTTCGAGTTAATGTTAAAACGGAGGTAAAGATATGACCATTATGAATCCATTGAAATATAGCGATATCAAGGAATTTTGGTGGTTAGATGAGGATCACTGGAGAAACGTCGTAGAAAACGTATCCACCGGCAAAATGGATTTTGAAATCGGAGATTACAGATACATTAGCACCAAAATGATCGATCAAATTCAGCAAGATGAATTAAGCGGCGACGAATATACAATAGGTTGCTTTCATTCCTGGTTTTTAGCCGATGTTTTGAATATTGATGATGATGTAATTGACGCTATGCAAAAAGCCGAGGCTTTCGAGGCTATCGGTAAATTGGTTTTATCATTAGGGAAGTTGGGAGATTTGCAGGAAAAATACGCTAGGCAGGACGGGTACGGGCATCATTTCGCGCACTACGACTTTGAAGAACATGAGTTGCCAGCAGAATATTTAGGATTCAAGATCAATTAACTTAACCGAGCCAGGGACGGCGCCTTTTTGAGGAGAAATGAGATGGAAGTATCAACGAAAGTTCGAAGTACTCAGGAAATACTGCTAAGTGCGGTGGAAGTGTATTTCAAACAAAAGCAGGAACAGCTAGAGCGCAAATACAACATGGATCTGTTCACACTGGCTGGTGAAAAAGCGGAAACCTTGAAGACTCTTGGAGAAGAGAAGTTTGAGTCTTGTTTAGGTGGGGTGAGGGATTGTGAAATGGAAGATAGCGTGTTCTTTACCCACACAAGCTTTCTGATTGATAGCTCTGATCTTGTTTTAACAGATCATTGCTGGACGAACCGGAAAGAGCGGGCAGCCGGGGCCAGGGATGGCCCACAACGAGGAGAAATGAGATGAGAACGGAAACTGCTAATACGGCTGCGTCCGCGCAAGACTCACATAAGGGGAATTCTATGTACTTTGATCGATTCGATATCGTGCAAGCTTACTATCTTTTTTATGTTCATTACCATGGGGGCATTCCTTGTGGCTCCTACCAGCGTCTGTCCTACATTAAAACGGTATATCGACCTAACCCTAGCGACCAGCATTTATCAGGGCTTACAGACAACGGCAGAGCCATATATGACCGTCTAGTTGAGCGGTTTCCCAATGCTGAGGATTCGGTATCTATGGCATTCAGTCGTAAGCACTTCGGGAAGATGATTCGGTTGTATTGGTGACTTGAAAGTATATGATAGATACGGTTATAGATGGGTTGAGGAGAAATGAGATGAGAACAGTACAAGATATCGGCGAAAACACATTCGCCGCCGCTTGTTACAACGACAACAGCTTGCTCGAGCTTTATGTTGCGTTGGCAATGCAGCCTGATGAAACGGACATGAAAACTTGGGAGTTGGCCCAGGACGAATACCGCGACCAGATCCAACTTGCACTCGAGATCCGCAAACAGGAACGTAAGGTGGAAATCGCAGAAGAATATAACGAACTCCACAAAACCCCGACCATGGAATGGAATCCGCTAACAATTTACGAAAAACTGTCTGGCGGCGTTTACGGTGTCGTTGAGAATGAAACAGACGCTACTTTTGTTCCGACTGGATCAAATGAGATCGAGATTAGTCGTTTTGAAACTAAAACCGGGAACCCGGTTATTTTCTGCTGGGACAATGACCCCGATACGCTGGATCAGATTTACGGTGAGACCTATCTGATGAACCCTAAAACAGGTTCAGTCGATAGTGAGGAAAATTGGTTCAGTGAGGGGTACGGTCAGGAACACGATGCTTTGGTTCCTGTCGTTCGCAACTCTAACGGCGAGTGGATCGAGGAGGAGAAATTAAATGAAAGTCATCGACATTAAAGAAAACGAAAAACACCTGTACACCGGCTCGGGTCTTCGAATCGCTCAGCTTCAGGGGGACCAGTTGGTTGGTCTGTTCGACCCGTTCGACCAAGTACCTGAAAAAGAAGACGACGACGAACACGCATCTGAAATGGTTCGCGCTGTGTGGGAGTGGGCGATTTCTAAACCGGGTGATTTTAGAATTGTGATGGCAAGCTGCTACCAGCTGTGCGACCCAGTTCATTTCAATCCGTCAGAAGAATCTGATCGAGCAATGCTCCACCAGCGTTTAATTGAAGAAATTGAAAACTTTTATATTTAATCAAAATGAATAAACCTGAAAATAATCGTGTGAACCAAGCTGCGCTCCGCGAGCGGATGAAAGAGCAAGGCTTGGTTCGCCGGGAGTTCTGGATACGTCCAGAGCATTACCAGCTGATAAAAGTTTTTATCGAAAGTCTGCTGAAAATAGAGGAGAATGGAGATATATCATGACCGAGAATCAAAAAATCCGAAACATCCTAGCCGGACATTCGAACGAAAATGCGCTCAATTTAATTGAAATTGGGGGCCAATGGTACGCTGTAAAGGAACGTCGGAAACTGCTACAAGTCGCTGATGCCCTAGAAGGCGCGACTTTGATCCATAAAACCGCTGTAGAAAATACATGTGTAGATGGGGATCCAGATTTTACCATTACTCCTTACCTTATTGTTAAAGGGGTGATCCCGCCCATTTCAATTTTGATCTATTCCGCAAAGAGCATTGCACTTCTTCGTAAACCCTTAGAGGATCACTTATGAAATGTAAAGAACTGGCTGAATATCTAGCTTCACCCAACTTTAAAAAGCTGAACGTCCAGATTGAGATAGGTGATTCATGGATTTAACGACTCAAGAACACTCGATCTATCGGGCCATTTTGCTAAAGACGAGAGGTCCAGATTTTGTATTGGGCATCGACGATGCTATCAAGGGTTTAAGCCGACCTCAAAAGCACGGGTTGTTGGCTTACAATGATGGATATGGCTTTGCTTACGCAATTCAAGAGGAGGTGAGCCATGCGAAAGACTGATTTGTCGCAATTGATGTATTTGTTGGATATTTCTTGTGAGGATGTTGGCCGACTATTGAATAGATCCACGACAACGGTCTATAGTTGGCAAAGCAGGGGATGTCCCGATTGGGTTATTCCGTGCCTTAAATACCACATGCAGGAGAAACACAATGAACAGTTACGACCCCCCTTGGGAAGTCAGTGAGCCTGACGATCCTGTTTTTGAAGCCACTGAGTTCATCAAGCGGAATAAGGACTCAACGAACATCGAAGTTCTGACTGCTATCGATATTATGGAAGCCTTTTTGAATGAACTCGAATAACCCATAACTGGATTTCTTAACATAAAAGCCCACTCACCTGGATCCCCCAGGGGGGTGAGTGGGCCACATCTCATGCAACGATAACAATCCCTATACCTCGCATTAATTCCTCTAGTGGTGGCATCAAAAAAGATAGTTGCTCAATATCTATTTCGAACATACGCAAAAAATCCCAAAACTGGCATTTCAACAACTTGATCTAAAACTTCTCGCTGCGAGTCCCCGAACCCATCGACCAAATCCTTAAAGGAAATAGCGACTACCCAGCTTTGATAATCAAGCCGATAAGCTAAAACTGGAATCTTGCCCTCCAGTTCAGCACTCTCGCAAGCTTGTTTCCACCACATAGAGAACCGTTTCTCTTTTGCCCTTTTAACTTCAATAGCATAATCGAGAACATCCAGATCATGCCCAGAATCCCGTGATTGATTTAATCGTCTGGAGCATTCTACACCCAGATTATCGTGAACTAGGGCCGCAAACTCTCGTTCCCCACCAGCCCCTTTATCTCGCTGCATCTTTCCCATCGAGCATCTCCTTAATCTCGCTCAATAACTCTTTCTCAGTTCCATACGCCTCTTCAAAAGCTACTCTCCCCGCATGATATGCCACACCATACCCACCATTCCGGTGATGATGGTGACATAAAGGGATTACGTCGTTGTGTGAGGATCTTTGTCCCATTCCAGCATTAAATCTCGGATGGTGCAATTCTGCCGGTGAATCATACCCTTGATGCAAGCAAACAATACATCCAATTTCCGCGACTCTGGACATATAGTTTTTCTGTGATTTAGTGACCGTAACGTTTTGCCTCCCTTTGATCCGCATAAATTCTTGCTTTCCACGCTTCAAATCTCCATTCTGCCATCTTTACTTCACCTCGCATTAATTCCTCTAGTTCTACAGCTTCGCGTATTTTCTCGATCACATCCAGATATCGAATATCACTTCTTGCCTCTCGATCTTGTGCTGCCACACTTTCGCAGCCCTTCTTTCCCATCGCTTCTTTTTGCAAAATCGCCAAAATGGCTTTCCGATAAAAATCGAGATAAGCATGTTCCGCTTTTGCGGCAGCATATTTCTCCCAAGACTCTCGAACATCTGCTTGCTTAACTTCTTCGAAATCATTCATACCGGCTCCCCATCTAACGAAATGATATGCCCGTTAAATTGCTCCACCAGCTTACCCACTGGAGCCGATTCATTTTGGATACACCATCTCTCAATCTTTTTTTCTCGCCCATCGATATAAACATCAAGCCAATCCCAGCCAGCCTTTTTCGGAATCTTCACCTCGCAACTATACCCTTTTTTAATTAATCGACTTGCAAGTTTAAACGCAGCCTCTTGCCCAACAAAGGAAACATCATTATCACCATACACGATCACCCGCTTTACTTCTTTTGGCGGCTCAAAATTAGCTAAATTCCCCGCATTCAAACATGAAAATACAGGTAATTTTGTTTTATCATGAACAGCCAAGGCTGTCTCAATTCCTTCCGCTACTGCTATTTCTTCCGCTACAGGATGCAAACGAACCGCTCCACCATTTATTTTTTCAATCGGAGTCATAATTTTTCTGGGACTCGCCACATCTAATTTCTTGTTGTCTTTGATGTACGTTAAGTGATAGGTCAACGCTCGATTATCCTGGCTTGACACCAGACAAACCATACAGGGGAAATCCCCTAATTTTTCCTTACCCTCGTAATATGGCAAAGTAGCTTGCTTGATCGCAATAGGTACATCGTGCAAACCTCGCTCATGTAAATAGCCAGAAACCTCTTCCTTAATCGGGGTTAAAGCCACTTTTATTTTTTTTAAATTAGCTTTAGCGTTAAATGGTTTAACTGTCATAATCTTCGCGCCTCCAATAACTTGCTCTATTTCTCTTAATGCCGTGGCATTATCCCAGCTATTTACTCCAACCAGTAGTTGGAACCCATTGCCACTGCCACACTGGTTGCAAAAATAACCACCTGTCCCTTCCCAGTCAACATAACGATATCGATCCTTGCCACCACACATTGGGCATGGTCCTTGTCTTTTCGTCAGGTATTCTTCTTTAACTCCTAACGACAATAAAATAGAAGTCCACCGACCTTTTGCATTAAGTAAGTCCACTTTTTAACTTCGCTCTCATAATCGCAGCTTGTTTTATCTGAACATGCGTAATCCAACTGTTAAATTCAGGAGTGTAAAAATCCGCGCAAACTTTTTTAAACCGTGGCATTTCACCAGCAAACTTCTCCTGGTACTTATACCATGCCCACCCATCTTTATACTTCTTGAGCCGAGCATATTTAAGCATCATTTGATACCATCGTTCCTTCTCATTCGGTGTATAAATTTGAACGACTTTCCCATTAGACACCTCCTGCAAAGTGCCTTCACCGACAAGCATAGCCCTGCCTTTTCGGATCGGAACAGCACCACATTCGGGACAAGCCTTTTGTTTCGAATAAACAGTGAAGCACCCAGCACAGGTAATCGGTTCCTTTTCAATACCCTTCTTCTTGTTCCTTGCAACCTGGATTTTTTTCAATGGAGAAAGATCCCAAATCACTTCATCATCCACAAACCCATGCTCGTAGACGGCGCCAGCATGATCGATAATGATTGCCTCTCCCTTGCCTTTTTTAGGCCGCAAGACTCTGCCGACCATCTGGAAATATAAACCCAAGGATTTAGTCGGTCTAGCCAATACGCAAACTGCTGCCGATGGACAATCCCAGCCTTCTGTTAAAACAAGGCAATTACAAAGAACATCTATCTCACCATCTTCTAATTTTCTGAGAATTTCATCCCGATCCTGAACGCTTGTCTCACCATCCAAATGTTCTGCTCTTACCCCTGCCTCTTCAAACCGATCTCTTAGATGCCTGGAGTGAGCAACTGATGAAGCAAAAACTACTGTTCTTTTGCCACCAGCTATTCTCAACCAATGAGTAACGACATCCCCAACTAGAGCAACTTGATCCATCCTTGCTGCCAATTGAGAGGCTACATAATCCCCCATCTGCGTCTTGACACCTTCCAAGTCCGGCTTTGTTGGAGCAAAATATTTCGCACCGATCAAATAACCATCAGCCGTTAAAACTTTTACTGAAGGAGCCTGTACCATATCCTCGTAAATATGCCCCAAACCTCGACCATCACCCCGGCAAGGAGTTGCTGTAAGCCCAATAATTAAAGCTTTAGGATATAAATCGATCAGATTGCGATACGTTTTCGACAAACTACGGTGACATTCATCGATAATTAAAATATCAGCTTCAGGTAAAGGGATCTTCTTTGAATTCATAGCCCTGGCTCGAAGTGTGTCGATACTGGCGACTTGCACATCATGCCATTTTTTTGGCATTTCCTTCGCCATGATGATGCCGTGAGGAATCCCGAATCGATTCAATTTATCACTGCATTGCATAATCAGTTCACGCCGATGCGCCAGGAATAAAACCTTCTTCCCATTTTCCGTAGCTGTCTTGACATAAGACGATGCCATTACTGTTTTACCAGACCCCGTGGGAGCCTGTAAAATGATCCGCTTTAACCCTCTGTCAAAACACTCGTCTATCTGATCGAGGACTTCAGACTGATGCTGTCTTAGTTTCATATTTTTCAAAACGATGAAATTCGTTAATTGCCGCGACTGCTTCTTCGTAATTTTCCTGGTAGAAGGATCCGATGTACCTTAAATATCTGATCTGGTGCTTTTTTTCCTTTGTTGGGTTTTCAAGTTTGCACAAATTGTGCTTTTCAAGTTTCTTCCCGCCTCGGAAATGCTCAATCAGTGCTTGTGTAGCTATCGTGCCACTAAAGAAACATCTTAAAACTGTTCTCTCAAAATCTTTATCGAATATGACAAAAATGGCAACTTTACTGCCTTTGTTGGCAGCTTTTACTCGCCTTAAAATCTGGGTATCAATTTCTACTGTTGTTTTCATCATGCTTTCCCTTTCCGATGAGTTTGAAACTGTTTTTCTTTGGCAATACTTACCCAAGAAACTCCGATTTTAGGAGAATCTCAGCATTGCCAAAGGCTCTTTCCGATTGAGATATCAACCGCTTCACCTCGGGTGAGATCACCACATTTAGGCTCTCACTGATTGGATTACGGCCAAATGCGCCGCCTTGGAATCGTCCAATCTGCCATCTTTCGCGTACAGTTGCTGGGATAGACCCGGAGCAAAGCGTTACTCGATGACTACTCGTGCAATTAAAGGAAGGAGTTTTCCAAGAACCCTCAATTTTAACGTGCCGGGGGAAGCTAGAGAAGCTGACCAACGCACGACCTTCCTTGTTCCTTATTGCATGATAGTCCACAATCTGATAGATTGCAATTGAGAGATCCTCCTCTCACCGATGAAGATCGAGCCAACCTTCGGCTCTCTTTGTCAAACTAGGCTCGGCAAACGACCTTCCTTTCAATTGCCGGGCCTTTTTTTTAAGTCTGGCCGTATAAATTCAAAATCAAAGTCACCCCAATCAGCAATGTGGTGTGCGTTGTATACCGGGATTGCCGTATTGCGATATTTCCACATTCTGATTGCTGATCCAGTCAGATCAAGCTTTGGGCCTAAATTTTGATACCCTCCATAAAATTTAATAATGGTGTCTCTATTTCTTCTGGCCCGATCATACGCCTTAATCAATGGAATTGTTTTCATATCAACAGTTTAGAGTATTTGCATATTTTGTGCAAGAGGTTGAGAAAAATCTAGTAATCATATGCACATCATGTTACCATTGAAAACAGACAAAGAGGAAAAATATGAAGACAATTGAAAGTGTTTTTGAAGTGCTGAATAAGATAGATGTTTCGAAATATACCAAAAAAAAGGGGAAGTTTACTTACCTCCCTTGGTCAGATGCATGTAGCATATTGTTAACTCATTACCCAACATCCAGTTGGAAAATCCATGAGTTCCCACTACTTTCTCCTGTATTTATGATTGCGACAAAGGAAAAAGATGGTGTGATCGTTAGTAAACCGGCCCCTGCCGGGACAACAGTTTCAGGTTTAATGGTCCCATACTGCCAAACTCCTTTGGGGTTTTTTTGCACTGTCAGCCTCAAGGTTGAAGGAATCACACGCACTGAGACACTACCAGTGTACAATAATTCTATGCAAACCAATCTAAACCCAACAGCTAATGACATTAATGACACGATAAAACGCTGTTTCTGTAAGGCTGCTGCCCTATTCGGCCTTGGGTTATATATTTATCGGGGAGAAGGGATCCCTGAAAGTCCAGCCGCATTCAAAGAGGGTCCAGTGGAGGTAGTCCATGCGCCATGAACTAGAACAGGGTACGGAAGAATGGCTTAATTTTAGGAAGAGCCATTGCATGGCTTCAGAGGCTCCTGCTGTCTTAGAGGAGAATCCCTGGTTCCCCATGACGCAGCTTCAGTTGTGGGAGTTAAAGACAGGCTTAAAGGTAGTTGAAGTCAACGAAGCTATGAGGAGGGGTAGTGAGTTGGAACCCAGAGCCAGGAAGGCTTTAGAGCAAGCGAAAGGAAAGAAATTCCCACCTTGTGTGGTGACAAGAGAAATCGATGGGATCCCCCTTGGAGCCAGTTTAGATGGGTTTAACAAAGTGGTTTTGGAAATAAAAATCCCGAAACTTGGGGAAAAATCTCAACTCTGGTTGCGCTTGATGGATGGCTTATCTTTGCCAATGCAGTACCAGATTCAGTGCCAGCAACAACTGTTAGTGACTGAGGCAAAAGAGTTATGGTTCTGGGTTTATGATCCAATCAGCAACAAGGGGATTATCCAGACGATTCTACCTGATGAAAAATTGCAAAAGAAAATCATCAAAGGATGGAAGAAATTCTATCCTTATCTCGAAAAAGGAAAGGCTCCACCAGCTTCCAAAAAGGATTTTGTAACCAGGAAGGATTCAGAGTGGCTATCTACAGCTAAAAGATGGGCTGTTTTAAATAAAAAAATAGCTGCTCTTGCGGGGGAGGAGTCTATTTTAAGAGATTCGCTTATAGCTTTGGCTGACGATCAAAGCTGTGAAGGTGGAGGGATCCGATTCAAAAGGAGAGTGAGTAAAGGTCGAGTATCGTACACCAAAATCCCTGAACTTGATGGGGTGGATTTAGAGAAATATCGATCTAAAAGTTTTGTGCAATATTACATCACGAGGAAATAACATGACAGATGGTTATGATAACAGTATGACAGGGGCTTCCTTCAAGAATGATTACAAGAAAGCAGAAAAACACCCTGATTTTAAAGGTAAATTAGAAGTTACCTGTCCTCATTGTGAGAAGAGCATCAGCTTAGAGCAAGCTACTTGGAAAAAGACTAGCGCAAAAGGACTAACTTATCTCTTCCATACCTTGCAGGTTGAAGGTCAGTGGAAGCCAGCGGAAACAGAAACGCCAAAAACGGAAACCCCGGTAGAAGATGAATGGTAGTCGGATTAATGTTCCACGTGAAACATGTTCATTTAGCTCATCTGAAAAAATGAGCCGTTAATGAAAGAGTAAGAAAAAACGAACACATTGTAATTAAAATAATTAATGTTATTTTCGGGATGAACGGGAGGGCATCTAAAAACATTAGAACAATCAAGAATACTCCTTTGAGCCATTCCATGTATCATCCTTCGAAAATAGTAGAAACCATGCTAACCTCGATTGCCCGTCTTACCCATCCTTTCCAATACACTGAGAAATGCGGCAGTTCAGAATAGTGTTTAATTCTGAAAGTAGTAAAGTCTCTCAATAATTCTCTTTTGTTTGCCATTGCAGCAGCAGCTATAGTCTTGTCTCCAATTATGCCATCTTCATAGATGTCCGGTCTAGCTATGGCCCGTTGCAAGAACATTGCACTTTGCCGAACAGATTGATTTATCGCGCTATCAAAAACTGATAAGCAAAGCATATCTGGTAAGTCCTGGCATCTCGCCGCATTCCAATAATATTTTTTATATAGGATAGCAGCATCTTCTTTAGTTGGCGTTCCATTTCTCCAAGCTGCTGGGTGAGATCGTTCAGCGATGCCATAAGCCGTGCGGCCACCTGGATCATTTTCATCGTCGATTACTATTCCACCTTCGAACCTTAGAACTTGCTCAAGACAGTAAGTGAATATCGACGGGTTACTCATGACAGGTAATTTCTATCTTGTTTGGAGCGATTACATTAGCTACTTCAAATCTCACGGCCTTCCGACCCAATTCTGGGATTGCACAGTACTCGCTCACCGCGAAACTGGCCGCGCTCTTTATCATAGGAGCCGCAGAGCAACTGTAAATTCCGACTAGACTTAGAGTAAACAGTAGTTTGTTCATAGTGTCTCCAGACTTGGTAACCAATAAATCCAACTGCAATGAGAAGATCTATCAGCAGAAAAATAATAACCCCCAGCAATCCTACGTTGAGTTTCATCTTGCATAGTTAGAAAGACAACGTACATAGTTAGAAATAGAATGATCTTTGAAACTGTCTATCTCGTAACTGATGAACCCATCAATCATTCCAGAACAGAATTCTTTAAAGCGATACCACCAAGCAGGATCTATTTTTAAATGTCCAAAGGAATCAAAGTAGTACATAGTTCCTACATGACGATACCCAATCTTAGGCATTCGAGTCACAATATCGTTATTGTTTCTAAATGCATAAACTTTAGGTCTTTGGCAATTAAACGCACATGCGAAATCTCTGTCTCCAACTCTAGGAGAACCAAAGGTATAAAGTTCTGAATCTACATCTCCCATTCTAGCCATACAAAGTGTAGCTAATGCCGCACCTAAACTATGTCCACAGAACACCAATCGTTGATAGTTTCTAATAGAAGCTACTTTATCTAGTAAGGCAGGATAGACAAGATCAAGTGCTTCTTGAAACCCATGATGGACATCACCCCATCCAGATTCATAAGACTTAAGGAATTCAAGGTCTGTTTTAATATCTTCAATCTGATTAGGTTCTGTTCCTCTAAAGACAATAATTAATTCATCTTCAGCAATAATATGAGATTGAGCTATAGATCTTTTAGATGCGTGAAGTAAGTAACATTGAGTAGTTCCTTCTGAAAAGAACTCAAACTGATCTCCATATCTCTCAGCAAACTCTGTAACAGGTAAATAAGAGTCCATTGAAAGGAGAGCCATCCTATGAGCTTTAACATAATTAAGCATCTTTACTTCCTGAATGGATTTTCAGTATAACCAAAAGAATCATCTTCAAGTGTAACTCTAACAGGAAAGGTAGTACACCTAAGTAAATTACCTTCCTCAATGCAAAGTCTTAATAAACTTGTATCTGTATCATAAGCCCATTTAGCTTTCTCTAGGCCAGGACAGTCTTCTGCATAAGCAGTAAAAGAAAAGAGAAAGAGAATAAGTAATCTCACATAATTCCTAAAGCCGCAAAGAATCCAACTCTATCAGCCATCAGGAACAGGATACCCCCAGTAATAAACCAACGGATTTGCGAGATAAGAGCTTTGATATCTCTAAGATCTGTAGATATCTTGGATATTTGTTTAGCATGATATGTAGTCTCACTCTCTAGATCCCTCACTCTGTATTCAATTTCATTAGACATTAGCTGGATCTCTTAAGATATTTAAAAATTTGTTAGTTATATCTTCAGCTTTTTCCATAGTTATACTTGAGATTTCTTCAACTCCAGCAAAGTAGTCATCAAGATCTGTAATTCGATAGTAAACTCTATCCTGATATTTCTCAGCATATTTAGGAAATCCTTCTTCACTTCCATATGCCATGATATCTCTCATAATAAATCCTCTGTGCTTGGCCCAGGCACCCAAGGTCGCTATTCCTTCGTTCAGGTACATCGACAACTGCCTTCGTTTAGGTCTACCCATACTTAAAAGCACCATAAAAAAGGATTCCGAAAACTACCCCGATCATTGCGGCCCAGAAATAAACTGTCACGGTTTCGGGTATTTATCTTTCACTGCCTGGATACTTGATTTCCAATGCTCTAAACCGTTGTGGAATATATCGTCTAGCTGATCTTGCCACGCCGGGTATGCATCTTTTCGCGACTGTTTATATCTATCATCGAGTGCCGGATCAAAAATAATCTCTTCATCAACTACTCTTAAGCAACACTCTAGCCCGGTCCACGCAACATCCCATTCCGCATCTACTATTGTTACAGAACTTTCGACAAATCCTCCGATACTCGGAGTTGGCATCCACCGCCCTCCGCGATCAAAATAAATTTTCATTATTTGACTCCCCACACTCTTAATAATGGTTGCCCGCTGTCGCCTTCGTTCACATCAATCGTAGTATCGGCTGTCCATTTGACCCAAAGATGATCAGAACTATATCCAGCGAGCAAATGGCCGTTTGTGCCGTCACCGTAGGTATTATCTTTGAAAGCCGGAATCGGAATTGTATGAACTAAAAACCGAGTTCCCCACAAAAAAGCCAGATAATGATAATTATCAATATCAGCAGACAAAGTTATCTCCGCATTAGATACTGAACCGTTCCAGAGTGATGTAACTGTTCCCGCTGGAATCCCAGTAAGCGAAGCACCAGAAATTGCAGGCAATGCTCCAGTCAGCTTAGTGGCATCAATGGTCGTACTGGTGAACGCTCCAGCACTGCTGATACTACTTTTCTCCACACCGTCAATCTGTATCTTGAGTGAAGATGAGGCTCCAGATGCATTCAAGACTAAGTCAGCGTTGTCGCTCTTCACGGTACTCATTTCGGAAACCTCGCTTTCACTTCTTGCCTCTTCGCTTGTAGTTCATCTAGGTCACCGTCGAGCATCGCATGGACGCATTCTTCGATGCTGGGGTATTCGGCCTTGCGACTTCTAGCGTATGCTTGGGAATCGTATTCTGTTTGTAGGCGTAGGATTTCTGCTTGGATTTCAGAGTCTGTTGGTTGGGTTTGTTTAGTGTCTAGCCAAGTTAATGCATCGCCATTAATAGCCCACTCAGCATTAGGTCTTAAACTCGTCAGTGCTTCTGCTCTTCCTATACTCATATTAAGACCCTATTTCCATTAGCGTCATTGAAGAAAACCCTCTATCCCCAAGACTGTTATCACGATTAAATGCCGCATAACTTACATTCAACACACTTGAACCCTGAATTTTATACGTTGTAGAAGATGTGGTGCTTGGTGAATCCAAATAACTACCAGAGACTGACCCAAAATAATTCTTTGCCGAACTATCGGTATCACCACCCAGAGACTCTAAAAAATGTATTTCTGTTGAGCCTCTTAATAATCTAGCTCTTAAATGTGTATCATTCGCCCAAGCCCCACAACTAGCGAGAGTAACCAAGATTAAAACTTTGCTGGAAGTAGCGGATGGTGTAATACTTAATGTGACATTTGAATCTGCCCATGTGCTTGAAGAACTGATGAACTCACTACTTGTTTTCATATTAACAACCTGAAGAATCTTGCCACCCATACCCGCAGGGAGACTTCCAGTCAATTTACTGGCCGCAAGGTCGTTCACATCCCCATTAGCAATCGTGCCATCCAGAATCTTCGCACTCGTGACTGCATTCCCGGCCAGAGTGTCGGCATCGACACAGCCATCAGGTAGTCCACCTGTAGAAACTCCGGTTATCGTTCCAGAGCCGTTGATTACAATTGGCATCGTTATACCTCCATCGCTTTCAATTCATCCAGCGTAGTCGCTGAATCGACCTGATCGGTAATGTCCCGCAATCTCTTCTTTTCGAGTATCACAGACCAAGGATCATCACCGGATTCAATTGCTCGCATATAGCTAACATCTAGTGCTTCCAGCAATGGCTTCCGGTCTGCCCGGAGTCGTTCGCGAGTAATATCTTTCGCTTTATTCAGATTAACTGTTAGCGGCATCGTATTCTTCCTGCGATATGTGATTGTATTTCAACTGGTCATCGAGACTTAGATCCTCGGATACTAATTCGTTCTCACCGGCTACATATTCCCAGGCATTCCTGAATGAACGATCACTGGGTACATAGTCATCTTCGACTATTTCGAATGGGGTTCCTGTTGGAATATCTTTATGGGCAATATGTAATAGCTTCTCTTCTTCAGTGCCGTCGAGTTGATCGAGGAATTTCGGAGCGGGTATTAATACCGATAATCCGCCTTCGTTATTTGGGTATATAATTCTCATTGATTAATCTCCGAAAACTGCTGCACAAACAATAGCAAAATCTGATCTCGATGCATTAGTTGATTCCCACGTATCAATCACATATGAAGCTGTACTGCCAGGAGATGCACCGCAGTCAGTATTAGCAGTATTTGCTCCATTATTCGCAGTCGCAACTACTGAATAATTACCATTACCAAGGTTGTTAGCAAATGACACTGTATAGTAACCAGAATTTTCATCTGAAATTGAACTGACGTTGTGAGAATCCCTTATTGAGATGGTGCCCTGCCCATTCATATTAATCCAAGATTTCGCAGTGAATTGGCTGAGACCTCTGCCGTCATTAGTAATCTTTAGCCGCTCGGTATTGTTAGTTTCGAAACTCAACGCATAGTTATCATTGGAGCCGATCGTTTTATCCGCGCCGAATGTATCTCCACCAAATGACAAATCCCCGACACCCGTGAGGCTTGAGCCATCCCCATCCGTGGTGAGTAGCGTCTTTCCACCAGCTATGCTTGGAACCGTAAGAGTCTGATCCCCGGCCACATTCTGTGCATCGAGGGTAACTGAACCGGAGACTGATTTGATTTTTAATGGCATAGGCTGATACTCAAACAATAGTCCAGTGTGAACTGGACGGGATGGTAATTACGACTGAGGAATTGATTGTAATTGTAGGCCCCGCACTCATTGAATTTGTGTTGGCTGGCACAGAATACGAGGTCGTCACGGTCTGCCCGTTATTCCAAAAAACAGTATCCGCACCCCCTCCGGTCGCACCACCGCCGATTGCCCCCCAGGCTGAACCGTCATAGCCTTCAAAGGATGTGTCGGTTGTATTGAAACGAATGTACCCGGCGGATGGTGACCCGTCCCGGTTTGCTGTTGTGCTGGCTGGAAGAACACCCGATCCGGTGGCAGAAGTCTTTGAAACGACTGTTGCAGAATCAATAGCAACGTCAGCCCAGGCACTCCCTGAGTAGACCCGCATCCGATCTGTGCCGGTATTGAAATACATGTCGCCAGAAGTTAAGGCATCACCGTCATTATCAACCGTTGGATCTGAAGCCTTGGCTCCCAGGTAGGTGTCATCAAAATTATCAGCCGCTAATTCAGCCGCCGCTTGGGCCGCTTCTGCCGCAGTCTTTGCAGTCGAGGCTGAACTTGCGCTGGATGCAGCATTCGTTTCGGAGGTTGCGGCATTGCTCGCGGATGTGCTGGCGTTACTCGCCTGGGTAGTCGCTGTACTCGCACTACCAGAAGCAGATGTGGCGGATGCAGCGGCATTCGTTGCTGATGTTCCGGCATTCGTTTCTGCGGTTTCAGCGTCTGTAACCGGCGCATTCCAGGCAGAACCCGTCCATACTTTAAGAACGCTATTCGCTGTGTCGTACCACAAGTCGCCAGCATCCTTGCTGGAATATGGGTCTGTCGCCCCAGACTTATACTGCCCCTGGAAAGAGGCTAGATCAGTAGAGGCAGAAGAGGCACTTGTTGAAGCCGAACTGGCCGAACTGGCAGCGTTTGTTTCTGATGTAGAAGCTGCCGCAGCCTTGTTTGTGGCTGTTGTGGCAGAAGATGCAGCGTTGGTTTCGCTGGTTGCAGCGTTTGTAGCACTTGTTGCGGCAGCAGTTGCAGAAGCAGCGGCAGCAGTTGATGAAGACGCAGCGGTTGCGGCATCAACAATCAGCGTCCACTTGGCAACATCCGTATTTGATGATATCGGCTGCGCCCCGGTCGAGGTGTGAGCGGTAATACAAATGTAAATGTTGTTGTTTGACGTATCTTTAATCAGATCTCGGACTACATAAGCCGTTGAAGCAGCCCAGTTCCCCTTAAAGACGCCTATTTCTTGCGTAACATCAAGATCTCCACTCGCATCAAAAGCAAATAATTTATTCGCTCTGATAGCAGCAGTAGCTGCAATTTCAACATCTCCAGCATCTGTAACAGTTGTTGCGAACTTGATGCTTCGATCTAAGGTGTCTTGATGTTGATGTCCAATGAATGTTAAACGATCAAGAGCTTCTTCATGTGTATCTGCTGGGAATGGATCATTTTCAACGTAATCAGTACCTTGCGTTAATGTTATAACTCTTTCAATAACAACAATATCACTTGCCGTTAATCCAGTACCAAATGTGACATTCCCACCAGAAGTCACTCCGGCTCCAGAAACCGTATAATCTGTTGTTAGCGTTTTAAGTACACTATTAACGTAAACCTTTAAATCAGCATTCGCAAAAATCTTAAAGGTATACGCGAATACCGTTTGTGACGAGGTAGCAGTGTAGCTAACTTTGCTTGTAGTGCTTGATACAGTCATGGTCTACTCTCATTGCCTTCATGATACTAGGATTTTTAGGTACGTCAATTTTTGCTTAATTCTACATTTACCAATGATTCTGTTCTAGCTTTCATTGTTTTTTCCAACAATGGCTCATATACGTCAATTATTTCTTGAGGTTTTTTCGTTGTAATTTGTGATAAAGCTTTTTTTACTGCCCAATTTGTTTTTGCAAGTTTAGCTGATGATACTAATATTGCAATTTGAGCCTCTTTATTTGGGGCTTTAAGTAACTGTTTCCAAACAACATTATTTAAATAAGCTGCTAATAATTTTTGCTGTCTTCGCTGTAGCGAACCAAAATTCTGCGCTAATAACGTTGTTTCCGCTATCGTAAGTCTTTCATGTATTGGAATATCTTCTGATTTTGCCAATTTATCAAGAATTTTTATTACTTCTATGTTAGTTCTAGCCCTTGTTTCCGTTTGTTTTTCGACTAAACCGGTATTTGCTATTTGCTCCGTTAATCCTCGGTTTGAAATTACCACAAATCGACCAACAACATTATCAACAAGAGGGAAATGAAGAAATTTCTCCATTGTTGATAAAATTTCTCCAGGTTCTTCTGTATTAAAATGATAAACAATCCCAGCCCCAGCTATATTTGCAAAATATTTAGCTAATGCTTCGGCTCTTGCTGTCCCGCCAGCATCCCACACTGTAGAATCAATCGCTTCTCTCCCTCTAAAACTATCATATGGGTTATGTCCATTAACAAGTTCAAGTATTGATGAAAATATTTTCGCTTGAGGGACAAGTCCAGGTAATTGTCCTGCTCCATAATTTACAAGTTCTAATGGATCAATATTTCTATTTTCTTCAAATACTTGCCTTAAAATTTTATACATAGTCCCTCCAATTAAACGATTTGTTTCATCTTGGGGGATTCTTATATAAACACTTTTTCCTGATGGGGTTAAGCCAATAGGGATAATTACATAATTAGCTCGATTATATTCAGAGACTCCGTCTAATACATTTTTATATTCTTCACCGAAATATCCATATGCTGCCATAAGAAGCAATGCTTTCGGCACCATTCCATATTGTATGGTTTTATACCAAAATTCAATTGGTCTAGCCCTCATTACTTCAATATCACCTCTATATCCTTCTTTTGCTGCATTGGAAAACATAATTATATTGTTATAAACAGGGGCTAAACTCCCTCTTCGTAAAAAATCTGGGGAACCCACCTGAACTCGGACCATATGCGCTCTTTCTTTTTCAGATATTTCAGGGAAATTTTCTTTTAAATATTCCCATCCTGCTACTTTCGGAACACGCTCTATCCATTGCCCTGTATTTTGAAGCCATCGGATTAATCGATCAAATGGTTTCATATCTCTGTTCCAATGCCCGCTCTTTTGGCTTTCTATTAACTGGCCTTCTGCTCCTCCACCAGGCCTCTCTTGCGTCAGTTCTACTACTGAAAGCAAAGCATTCACATCAAGCATTTCATCTATAATTGAATTAGGAATATTATATGCACTTTTCCCCGCTGGCATTACTGCTTTTCTATAATAATTTAAAAATTCTATCCCTTGTTTATAAGGAATATAGCGATTTGCTCCTTTTGCTGGTAAATTTTTAACTGCTCTGCCAAAATCCCTAAATATATTAAAAGACCAAAAACCAGGATTATAATTTGTATATAAATTCCTAAAAGCTGATGTTACTTGTTGATTTAACCGAATGAAATTATAGGCTGACAAATGATCTTTCTCAAAAATCTCTTTTACATATCGATCTACATAAACTCCTTTTAATTTTCCTTCTACCATATAGCTTAATAATACTAAATTTTTTTCTCTCGCCTCTAATGATGGAGCCTTAAATTCCATTCGCTTTAAAGCTTTATTAAAATATGGTTTAGCTTCTTCAAAAGGAAATATATCTTCAAATTCCTCCCCTTTTTCTTTTGCTTTTTCTTGGGCTATTAACGAATCCTCATGTAATCTTCTATAGAATTCGCTAACTTTTGCCATTGTAATATTCCGTTCTGCTGCTACTAACAACATCATATCTTTTGAAGTTGTCGCAGAAAACGGATTTTTAATTAAATCTAATGTTCCAACTTGAGGAAAAATTAATTTACCAGTGCCTCCCTCGCCAAAAGCTTGTTTAGCATATTTATTTATACTAAATGTAGCATATGCAGAATTTTCTTCTAACTTATCCATCAATTCTGAAGTAATTAATCCTGATTGCCTTAATTTCGGGAAAACAATTTGCTTACGAAACTCCCAGAATGAATTCTGAATATTACTTATATCAGGGAAAGCCTTTTCTAAAATGACTATTCTTTCCCCTGATGTTGTTGGAGTCCAATTGCCCGGATTAAATAATTCTGCACGATCTGACATTACTCGTTTATGAAACAAATATTCCCCAAACACAGAAAAATCAATATTAGATCCTTTTAATTTATCAAAAATATCTGCAGATAGATGTGTTATATATTTTTCTATCAATGCTCCTGAATGCGCCAGTTCTTCTATTTCAAAAGTAGGATCAATGGATTCAGGATACCCAGACTTCTTAGCATCAGTTAAAGAACTGATATTTTTGTCAACTAATGACTCTAATATTATTTTCCAAAAAGATGGTTTGGAACCTAAACTAGCTATATATTCTTGATAATTTTTATCAAATCCTTCTTGTAATTCTTTAGACGCTACATCTAGTGTCGTGTTTGCTAAATTCTGATTTTTAATTTTTTCGTAAGTTTCAAAAGCTTTTGGCCTAGTTTCCCCCATCCAATTATTAAACCCTTTAAAAGACATTGGGGCATATGTTTCTGCTATCAATGGATTAGTTAAAAAAGCACTAAAAAAATCAGCCATTAATTCTTTGTTATTAAATCGATATTTCGTATAGCTTGCATTTCTTTCAGGATCAAATGGCCGCCATTTTAATGTTAAGAGCCTTAATTCATCTCGGATTACACTTGCTTTCAAGAGTTCTCTGCGCGAAACCTCTTCTACAAACATTTCTGAATATAATTTAACAATATCTTTTTTGCTAACTCTTTTTTTATTTTTATTTAAATCTTGCAATTCAGCGGGGACTTTTCCTTTCGGACCCATGACTGCGCGTAATATTTCTTTCTTTTTCTCTTTACTTGATTCAGCAATAAACCGATAAATCCCAGGATGAGCATCTTCTCTGCCAACTACACCAGTAAAAATGTCTTTAATTTGTTGTGCTGTAATCTCCTGCCCTGTTTCTTCCTTTAATTCTTTAGCGAGAATTTCAGCTTGTTCCTCTAAAATTTTCTTTGCTTTTTTATATATAACTTTTTTTTCTGCTTCTGTTAAAGCCTTTAACCCTCCAGGCTTACTTTCAAAATATTCCTGCATAAATTTTGAAAGACCGACTAAATGCCCGATAGGATTTCCCATCTCCATTGTAAGTGCCGGACCTTCAAGATAAAAAACAAAATGCCCAATTTCATGTGCTGTTGTTGCTAATGCTTGTTGTAAACTCTCTTTTGGTAAATCTGCGCTTAATTGAATTTTATAGTTTTCTGTTCCAGGTCTATATTGGAATAAACCTCTTGCCCCTTTTACTAATTGCTTCCGAACTTCTGGAATTTTACCGTCACTCAATAATTTATAAAATTGAAGCACTTCGAGTGAATTCAGCACTGGATGCCCAGTAAGACTTTCTTCAGTAAAGTACGGGTTAAAACCTCCACCCCCTCCTCCACCTGCTGCGGTTCCTTGAGGTGCCTCATAATCGACTTCATCCAGGCCGAATATAAAATCATCCACGCCTTTTTCCGCATACCCTAAGATTTTAGTTTTTCCATCTCCAATTAATGCGACTACATCCTCAACACTTCCATCTGCTAATTTCTTTCTATAAAGAATGGAATCAAATTTTCTTGCCAGTAAAATATTTGCTATTGCTTGAAGCGGTTCTTCTGAATATTTAATATTTTCTACTTCTTCTAAAGTCAATCGGCCTAATGTTCCGGGGATTCCTTTGCCTGAAGTATGCAATAAGGTTGTTAGTTCTAACCCGCTTTCCATATTTACTCCATCTATTGATCTTAAATCTAATGGAGTTTCATAAAAAAGGTGAGTTCTAACAACTTGATCGACATTAAGATCTCTTACAAAATTATCGGATCCAAATAAAACCCAACCTTTATGTTCCTTGCCAATACCTTCATTGTTTTTAACGAAGCCATTTAATATAATTTCTGTGTGCTGGTCATGTTCGATTAGTTTTAATGGTTCAATCGGTCCAAGAGCGTCATCTAATCCTTGGTTTTTAGCTACTTCTCCAGTCAAATGAAACCCAGTTTCTTTGAATGTTTGCTTAGATAAATCTCTTAATATTCCTTCGATTGCTTGCTCTTCTTTTTCTTTAAATTTTTCTAAAAATTCTTTAGGAATAACGCCTTCTTGTAATCTTGTTAAATTTCTTTTTATTTCTTTTGCTGCGTCAACTTCTCCTTCTAGTTCAAAGATAGTTGCTTCTGCTTCAATTCGTTTAGTAAACTCATTCGCAAGTTGTTCCTCTTCAGCCAATGAAGATGTTTCAGTTTTTTCTGTTGATTCAAGAATGTTTTTTAAATTTAAAAGATTCTCTCTAGCAATATAATTTTCTGGGAAAGTAATGTCACGATCAAGATTTTCAATATATTTGAACATCTCTTGAATAACTGGAGCATTTAATTCGCCATGCCCATCCCATTCAAATTTTTCTAATTCCCAATCTCCATCATTTTTTATTTTTAAAAATAATTTACCAAAATTTTCGCCCGTTTCTTCTTTTCTAGCAAAAACTTCCAGAGAAGTCGCCCCATCTGGCTTTACATTCATATATCGGCTAATAACAACCGAATCATTTTGCACAATCACCCTCTTCTGCCTTACTTTCTCAATTCGAGACATCATTTCAGCAGCGAATTTAAGATAAAACTTTGGAGTTACATAATTTTCTTGCGAAAGCACTTTCGATAATTCACTTAATAATTCAGGATTCCTTTCAATATGGAAACTAACTGCTCTTGGGTCTACTCCTAAATCTTTATAAAGTTTTTGTAAATTTCTCTTTATTGCAAATGCAGAAGTTTCATATCGCTTTTCGCTTTCTTTAATCCCATGCATTGCTCCTTTAAATGTTGCTAACGTCAATACTGTTTTTATAAAATCCTTGTCTGTTGGCAAGAACTCCCCTTCTGCTAACGAAAAACCTTCTGCCATCACAGCAGATTCTCCAATTATTTGTGCTGTATTTCTTGCTAATGGACTTGAGTATGCTAATTTTTTGCTAATTGTTCCGCCAACGCCTCCAGCAAGAAACCCAATAAGAAAAGATTCCCCACCCTTCTCTAATGCATTAGCTAATAATGGGATAATTTCTGTTGGAGTTGATGCTAAATCTGCCTCATAAGTGTCAACAATCAGTGATCGAATTGCTGCGGGAACGCCAAAAGCTGCTCCCATTCCGCAAGCAGTCATTGCTAGTGGGCCAGCAGGAGTGCAAGCAAATGCCCCAGCCATTGCCGCTGGAGCCATTATTGGCATATCTCCAAGTAATGCTGACCAATCAAAAGCCAGTTCTTTCCCAAATGATTGTTTATTGTAGGCTAATGTTCTCATCCAGAATTCTAACGAACTCCGCGCCTGTTCTTCATCCCCTGAGTTTATTTTCTTTAATTCCCAAAGCATCCCTAACGTTGAAGAATTGATGCCTAATTTCATTGCTTCTAACAATGTCCACTGATCGTCTGTTTTATGTTCTGGTAGACTGTATTTTTTAAAAATATCCTCAATGGCTTTGCTTTTTTCCTTATCTTCTACAGAATTAGTTAAAAACCTAAATCCTTTGCCTAGTAAATTATTTGCAACAAGTCTGGTTTCTTCTGGATCTGTAAAAACCATTTTGATAAATTTCGCTTTATCACTTTCTAGGGATTCACGAGTAAAATCTTGGCTATCTTCTTCAATAATTAGATGCAATGATTCAGCCGCTGCTGCTGCCTCTTCTCCAGAAGAATATATAGGCCAATGCCCATCCTTTATTTCTTTTTTCCAATATTCTCTAAGTTCAGCCTCATCTTCAATAATTCGCCCTTCTTTATTTAGATAAGCCGGTACATTGACATGTTTTTTACTTCGAGGCGTTACCCGTATAGACTCAACAAGAACAGTTGTTTTCGCTCCATTTTCTTGAATAAGTGACTTAGCACCATTTCTTTCATATAAAGAATCCCAGTGATATTGCCTTAAATTTCTTTCTGCATCTGTAAATCCTTCTTCAATTTCTTTTGTTTCTATGGTATTAAGTGAAGTAATCGAATTCCTGTTATGCCCCTGAACTGAAGTATTTTCCTTTTTTAATTTTTCCTTTACATCTTCCCAAGCCCAATCTTCATTGATTGACTGGACTAATATATCTCCAGCTTTTCCTCTTGAGATTTCATGTCTTATCATTTCCTCGCGAACTAATGGCGGAAATGTCTTATAATCTTCCCATTCTTGTTGAGCATTAGGATTATTTTCCCATGATGGAACCTGATTTTGAATCTCCAATTGTTCAAAACTATTAAATCCATCAATTCTGTTAAATAAAAATTTCGGCCCTCTAGCATCGCTATCCTTCTTCTCTTGATGGTCAAAATCTACAAACCCAAGTTCATTATTAATTTTAATTATAGGGCTTACTCCGTTAGGCAATATTGGAGTAAATTTTAATTTATTTACTTTTCTCTGGCTTTCCAATGCAACCTGCACATATGTATCTGCTGTATCCCCGTATTCTTGTGCAATCACTTTATCAGAAAATCCAGCATCTCGTGCTTTATTAATTTTTTTATCAATAAAACTTCTCTGCCGATCTTCAGAAAATCCAGAGTCATCTAACAATTCAGATATTAACCTTGCCATTTAGTTTCCCTTAATAATTCCTACTATTTCCATCCTTTTTTCCCAAGCTTCCATTCCGGATTGATTCGCATCTTTTATTTCTTTAGAAGTTGCAGCGTGAGGCGGTTTGTTTTTAGATATTAAATTAAGCGTTACAGCAAAAGCTTCAATTATCTCTGGCCGGATTGTTCTAGTATAATGAGTTATTTCTAATTTTTGCATCCCCGCTTCCAAAAAACTAATATAATCAGTTTGTTGCTTAGTGTCTTCATAAAGAGGGAGACTTTTCCCTACAAATGTATAAAGTTTTTTAATATCATTTAATATATCTTCAGATTGAATTACACCACCCATGCTTTCGGTAAATTCTTTTTTCAAATAAGAGGTTAACGCTAATGCACCCCATTGGTTATATCTATTTTCATCTAACTTGCTTCTTATATCTTTTAAATGGTTTTGTCTTCCATCCTCAACAGGATTAGTGACTTTAAAAAATTCGTTCACCCTTTTATAAATCTTAGGAACAATGTAATCCTCATGGTCAGGGTCTAATTGATTTTCCATTGAGACTGAGACTCGCTCTCCTTTTTCATTTTCAGACTTACCCAACTCCTCTAGTAATAAAGTTGTAAATCTATCTACTTTATCTTTCCTAGTTGTTGCCGCTTTCAAAAAGTTTAGGCCCACACCGATAAAGCCTTGTTCTGTACTTGAAAATTCTTCCCGAGCCACCTGAATTACACTTGGAATCGCTAACGCTATTTTAAGATCCTTATTTGCTACATCAACCCATGCCCTTATTACTTTCTGCCCTTCCCAAGGTATATATGGGTAATTAGCAAATATATCCTGTTTTGCTGTAGCTGGGTTACTAACGATTGTTCTAGCCAACTCACTGTTTGAAACTCTTGTTTGGTTAGTTATCTCTTGAATAATTTCAGCTAATACCCCTGCTTCCTCTATATCCGCCTCCTTTCTAAAATAAGCATCTATAATATTTTTTTCCTTAATAGCTAACTGAGACTCCATCCTAGCTGCCGGAGTCATTCTTCCATCTTTATACATTTTTACATATGCCTTATATGCTATATCTTGATTTATTGCATCGTTATTTTTCTTTCTGTTTACCATGAAATCTCGTAAAGTTGTTAATTCTTTAACAAGATTATCTCGGCCATAATCGCCTTTAGCCACTAAATCTGGCGCATTGTGAACTCCTTGTTCATTAACCCCGAGTAACCACTCAATCGCTCCATTTAATTCTTCAATTGAAACTCCATTGGGGTCATTCGGATCAAGTTGTTTGTCTACTTCATTTAAAGCTAAAACTTTCGCCTTCTGATAAATGGCAATATTGTTTATCTCTTCAATGCTAGAAGCATAAAACTTTGCAGGTAATATCCCTCCATCTTTAAGTCTGTTTAATTGACCTATATAGGCTTGATCTATATCCTTAATATTTGTTGAGCTAAGAATTCTATTCTGTGTAACTCGCACCCCTTCAGCTTCACTGATGGCTAATGTTACTACCCTAGCTTCTCTCTGTCGTTTATTAGCTTTTGTTGCTAACTCTCTCATCTGGGGATAAAATACTAATGCTTTATATTTATTAATGACCTTTTGGCTATATTCCCCACTAAGTTCAATTTGTGCCAATCCATCCTTTACTAGAGCGGAACTATGAGTAGCCCAACTTCCTGGATTTGATTTATCTGGTAAAGAAGATTTAGCTACTCCATCTAATGACTTATTACCCCAGCCCAAATCTGTTATATTTTTCTCCGCTTCTGTAAAGGCTCCTAACGCCATTTCATTGCCTAGCCGATAGTATTGATCGTTAAACTCAGCAGTGGTCAATGAATCATCAAAGAATTTAATAGCGGCTGTTGTAGTAGAAACTGCTGTATTAATTATCTGGTTCCCAGACCGAACCATTGCTTGCCCAGCTTCTCCTGCATAAACAACAGACCGGATATCACCACCAGCAGGAGCCGCTTTACCTATCCCAGTGATCCCAGAGGCTCTCGATTTAATAGTTACTGCCATTCCTTGCTCCTACTATGCTGCCATTCCAAGTGATGCTGCCCCACCGATCCCTTTCAATAATGATCCAGTTGCCTGATATTGAGCAGCTTTCCATTGATCTGCACCTGTAATCATTAACTCCGTTGATGCCACATCTCCACCTCTTAATATCAAAGATCTCTCTTCTTCAAGATTATTAACTAGATTCATCATTTGAATTACTGGCGAACCTTCACCTACTGCTGCCCCTGATGCTCCCCATTGAGCCATCGACATATGCAGTTGGTCAATCATTTGCCGCTGATAAGCTTTTGCATTGTAATGAGCCTTTTGCTTTTCTTCATGATATCCTCGTTGAGCCGCAGCCCAAGCAGCTTTGCCACTTTCTTGCGCCCCCATATACCCAAGAACTCCACCCGCAACTGAAGCTACCATCCCAACCCCTGCAAGTGCCGCTGCTGCTGCCATTATCTTATCCTCGCATACATGTAATAATCAGCCCCATCTGGGCTATATTTATGCAAACAACCTTCTTCAATAAAATTCATTCTTTTTAACCATTTCATGCTTATAGTATTATCCTGATGAACAGTTGCCTGTAATCGATGAATTTTCCGTTCTTTCATTTTTCCTACAATATCTCTTACTACAAATCGATGAAACCAAAAAATCTCTTTATGAATCAATGTTGATGTAATCGCCCATCCTTCTCCAACACCCTCCCACATAGGCATCATCCCGCCAACTGCTACAATCTCCCCGTCTTTAACCCCAGTAAAGCTATATCTTGATGTTTGAAAATTTCTAAGAATCTCTTCATATTCGCTAACACAACCGATTGATGCTGCATCAATTTTCCTCAAGTCCATCAAATCTACATGATGAGACTCAAATGGAATAATTTCTTTAATCAACTGTGTTTAATGTTCCATGCAGACCTAGAATAATCATTGGTAAGGGCTGCTCTTGTTTGATTTCTATAAATCCATCTCGATCCCAGCCAAGATTAGTCACTCGTTTATCCCCAGTAAATAATCCTAATCCTGTATCCATCAAATTTGCTGATGATCTGAATGGCAATTGATCTCCGTTGATTGTTACCCCAGTTGTATCCAACAACCTAACCATAACTTCATTCCATCTTTTCTTTCTGCCTTGAGCCTTCCCTGCTTGAGAGCCAGCCTCTACCCGCATTGTTTTTAATGTAGAAATATAATTTAACCCAACTTCTACATTCACCGTCCCCCAGGTCGATGGAATTGCTGGTGTAATTTGCCCGCTGGCTACTGTTGCATTTGGGAACACTGCTCCATCAATTACTACATTAACTGTTTCCCCTTCAAGATGTGATAATCCTGTAATTGTAGGAGAACTCCCAGATGCTGTTCCTGTTAAGCCAGAATCAACATTAATATTGCTATCGATATATTCTACATATCGTTTTGTCGCCCCGTTAATTGTCCTCTTAATCGACACCCAAACTTGATCTTGAGTTGTATTCGTAATTACTGCGATACTTTCAACTTCAGCATTTGTTCCGCCAACTGAATGAGTTGCCCAGGCAACAACATCTTCTGGCCGCTCATATGTCATGCTCAATAGAGTTCCATCAGCGGTACATGACCAAAGTATAGAATCCGGCTCTTGCTGATAATCGATATCTGACAAATATCCTGCTGTTACATGTTCAGCAAGCAATGTCATGTCAGGGGCTATATAAGCATCGTTTTGGAATGTATATGAAAATTCTCTAATTTTCCGCCTTGCTCTTTGGACAAATAAAATGGCATTACCCACCTGAATAGGCGGAATTGTGTAGCTACCGTAAGTCGTTTGCTGCGTCACCATAATATTCGATGGAGTCAGCGGCTCACCTGCTGGGCGACCAACTTTGAATTCGCCCCCAGCAGTCCCAATAATTAAATCTCGGCTAGGTTGTAACCATCTGATTACATTGACTTTATTGGTTGCTAAAGCATATTCCATCGACTCATCAGCAAGTCCAGTGCCTTGATCGAAATTCTCATAATCTGCTGTTTGAGAACCCCAGATAGTTTGTGGCGATGCTGATGTCCCGGCAAAAAATAATCGCTGCTCATAGAAAGAAACAGTCCTTGGATATCCATTTGATGATGTCCAGGGAGATGAAGCTGCCCAACTGAATGTCGGAGTTGTTAGCGTCCATGCTGAATGCCCTGTCCTTGTTAATTTTCTAGGAGCATGTGCGCTATGGCAGATATACATTACATCTGCTGATTGCGAAAAATGTATTTCAAATAACTCTGCGGTTAGATATGGAGAAGAAATCTCATATACAGACCCACCAGATGTGATTTGCCCATTATCTTTGTAAAACCGAATATATGTATTCCCAAATTCTAATACATATGATTGAGTTACATTAAATTCAAACGGGATTAATCTGACTTTAGCTGAAGATGTTTTTACTTCTGCGACATGATGCGTTCCACCACGCCGAACTGCTCCACCATGAGGATAAACGTACATATTATTCAGTACGCTACATCCATTAAAATATTTCTTGAAGTCTACCTGCCCTTCAAGACGGGGAGTTAGCTCTCCTGCGGTAAAATTTGATTGGAATGGATGAACTCTAGCCATTATTTGCGGAAATCTGTGAATGTATTCGCCATAAACCCATCAACGAACCCTTCAAGTCCGTCGATACTACGAGCCTCTGAGATCTTTAATTCATATAGTTCCCACATTTGTTTTGATAGTCCATTGCTACCAGTAACTGAATAAGCTAATTCAGCGGCTAATCTTCCGGTTAATGCTTCCACAAAAAGAGGATCAAATTGAGATGGATCTGTTATTTTCCCAACATATAAAAGTTGAGCAGTCCCCTCATCTGTCAGTAACTTTCGCCCCTCTATTTTAAATTCGAAATCATTTTCTGTTGTATCCAGCCTTAATGCCCTCAAGCAATAAGGATCTGTTGGTAAATTGTATTGATAAGAATAATCAAATGATGGAGTTGCTGATAATTGACTTAATTCCTGCCTAACAACAGCAAAATTCCATACATGCGCTCTTAAAACAGCATCTCTTGTAGGTTCAAAAAATGCATTACATAATCTGGCTCGTTCTGTGTTATCTGATAACGATGTAATTGGGTCATCCCCAAGCTTCCTTAATGCATTCGAACAGATCGAAACATCTGTTGCCATTTTTCACTCTCCAATAAGTAGCTGGGGGGAGCCGAAACTCCCCCTTTCTACTAATCTACTGCATACATGATGGCAATTTTAATCGTACCAGTGGCTACTGCACCACCAGTAGTAATGAGAACATCCGTTTCCGATACATTCTCAAAACCAAAGCCATCAATCGCACCATCTTCTGACATTATGATTTTGCCAGCAGATGCTGCTGCGGTTGCTCCAATATAGCGAGTTGCGCTAGAAGCATCCCCAACAGACAACGTTACACTTGTACCAAGTGCATCATGATGAATAACAACTTCAAACACTGTTGCATTTTCAGGCAACCGTGCAATTTTGATATCACTACCTGACGCAAGAGAAGATGCCTCGTAAGAATCGAACCATACTCGGATTCTCCCATGAACTTCCGATGCTTTTGGAAGAGCAACAGGAACTGCATCAAGATTAGTGATATTTGTGCCTTTTACACTAGCCATTAGTTATCTCCTATTCAGTACAAGCAATTTCAACAACCTTCTCATCTTCGATGCGGGTTGCGCCAATGCTCATTGAAAGAAAAACTTGAGTAGCATAGTTTTTGTCATCTCGCTCGCTGATGCGAGTTTGAATATCAGCACCTACTGCTAACCCCAACCCAGTTGATGTATAGACTAAGAC
>Ga0208179_1000267_pt1 | contig 38241 bp, 44 predicted proteins | sample Malvired_Geostar_FD_184238 | JGI IMG/M metagenome (GOLD analysis project Ga0208179, IMG submission 184238) | Marine viral communities from the Global Malaspina Expedition - Malaspina viral metaG DeepMed_Geostar (SPAdes) (version 2) | ecosystem: Environmental > Aquatic > Marine > Oceanic | place... | reverse complement strand
GAGTTCGACTCGTCTGGCGCCGTCGTGAGTTCCACGAACTGGCAGCCGGTCAAGCGCGCCTATCTGCCTTCCGAAGTCGAGGCCCTGGTCGCCCGGGCCCGGAGCGAAGGGCACGCCCAGGCGCTGGCAGAGGTCGACAGCCGCCGGTCGCAGGCCATTGCCGATCTGAGCGGCGCCCTGACGGCCAGCCTGCCGCGGCTGACCAGCGTCGTAGAGACCTATCGCGAACAGACGGCCGATCTGGCCATGGCCACCGGGCGTGCCCTTGCGTTCGCGGCGCTGGATCGCCTGCCTCGCGCCGCACTGCAGGCCGCGCTCGAGGAGCTTGGCCGCGAGATCGATGCCTCGCCCCGTCTGGTGATCGCCATGGCCGGTCTGGACGACGCCGCCCGGGCCGAGGTCGAAACCCTGTGTGCCAATGTCGGCTACGCCGTCGCTGTGCGTTTCCGTGACGAACCCGGCCTGGCACAGGCTGCCTTCACGCTTGAATGGGCCGATGGCCGCGCGGCCTTTGATCCCGAAGACACCTTCGCTCGCCTTTCCGCGGCGGTCGCCAGAGCGCTGGCCGCTGACCAAACCTCAGATGCCCTATCGTCCGAAGGGATGAACCCATGACTGCTGACAATCTGCCGCTTGAAGAGTTCGACCACGGGGTGATGCCCGTGCCGAACGAGGACGGTCTGGACAAATCCGCCAGCGACCTCGCCCCCGTGTTCGACGTGCCGGTCAATATTTCGGCCGTTCTGGGCAAGTCGCACATGTCGGTCGCCCAGTTGCTGAAACTGACCAGCGGCTCGGTGCTGGAACTGGACCGCAAGGTGGGTGAGGCGATCGACATCTTCGTCAACAACCGGCTGGTCGCGCGCGGTGAGGTGGTGGTGGTCGAGGACAGGCTGGGCGTGACCATGACGGAAATCATCAAGACCGAAGATACGAGCGCCTGAACAGGCGAGCGGCAGTGAGATTTAGAGGAGAAGACCCATGCGGCTTCTGGTAGTTGGCAGACTGAGCGGGCAGCTGGCCTCGGCCGTGAAAATGGCCATGGCCCATGGTGCCAAGGTGCACCACGTCGAACGCGGCGATCAGGCCACCGAACAGCTGCGACGCGGGCAGGGCGCGGACCTGTTGATGGTCGACTATCGCATCGACATCGCCGCCCTGATCGCCGCCAATGAAGCCGAGCGCATCCATGTGCCGGTCGTCGCCTGTGGCGTCGATGCCGGTCCTGACGATGCCGCCGCCACCATCCGCGCCGGGGCCAAGGAGTTCATCCCTCTGCCGCCCGAGGCCGACTTGATCGCAGCCGTGCTGTCGGCGGTCGCCGATGACGACCGTCCGCTGATCTCGGCCGATCCGTCGATGAAGGCGGTGATCGGCCTGGCGGACCAGGTCGCGCGCTCGGAAGCCTCGATCCTGATCACCGGCGAAAGCGGCGTCGGCAAGGAGGTTATGGCCCGCTATCTGCACCAGAATTCGCGTCGGGCCGACAAGCCCTTCATCAGCGTCAACTGCGCCGCCATTCCGGACAACCTGCTCGAGTCGGAACTGTTCGGCCACGAGAAGGGCGCCTTCACCGGCGCCGTGGCGCGCCGGGTCGGCAAGTTCGAGGAAGCCGACGGCGGCACCCTGCTGCTGGACGAAATCAGCGAGATGGATGTGCGGCTGCAGGCCAAATTGCTGCGCGCGCTGCAGGAGCGGGTCATTGACCGCGTCGGCGGCACGACACCGGTCAAGGTCGACATCCGCATCATCGCCACCTCGAACCGGGATCTGGCCCGTGCGGTGTCGGAAGGCAGCTTCCGCGAGGACCTGCTGTACCGGCTGAACGTCGTCAATCTGCGCCTGCCGTCGCTGCGTGAGCGTCCGGGTGACATTCCGGCGCTTGCCGATTTCTTCGTGCGGAAATATGCGGCGGCGAATGGGGTGCCGGTCCGGCCCGTATCGGCCGACGCGCGTCGGGCCCTGACCGCCCATCGCTGGAACGGCAACGTCCGCGAGCTGGAAAACGCCATGCACCGGGCGGTGCTGCTGGCCCACGGGCCGGAGATCGATGTCGACGCCATCCGCCTGCCGGACGGTCAACCGTTGACGGGCGCGACCTATGATGCGGGCCCGGCCAGCCGCGCGGCCCAGACCGCCGATGCCGTCACCCGCGCCTATGTCGGCCAGACCGTGGCGCAGATGGAAAAGACCCTGATCCTCGACACCCTGGGCCACTGCCTCGGCAACCGCACCCACGCCGCCAACATCCTGGGCATCTCGATCCGTACCCTGCGCAACAAGCTGAACGAATACGCCGACGAAGGCACGCCGATCCCCGCGCCCCAGTCGGGCATTTCTGCCGCTGTCGGCTGAGGACGCACCCATGGATCGCAGAAGCGTTCTGACGGGATTGGGCGCGCTGGGAGCTGCCGCGTGCGGACCCGCGCCATCTGAACAGGCGTCTCCCGAGGTCAAGGCCAACGGAGAGACGCGGCCCATGGCGATCCGGGAACCGTCGCCGGTTCGGACGCTCGATCTTTCGGCTCTGGAAGCACGGCATGGCGGCCGCATCGGGCTGACCGCGCTGCGTGAAGGCCAACGCCCGCTGGTTTGGCGCGATGCCGAACGGTTCGTCTATTGCTCCACTTTCAAGATGTATCTCGCCGCCGCGACCCTGCTCCGGATCGAATCGGGCGAGGAGCATCTCGATCGTCAGATCCGGATCACCGAAGCCGACATGGTCAGCCACGCTCCGGTCACCCGACCCGCCATTGGTGGAACCCTCAGCGTCGAGATGTTGATGAAGGCCATCGTCGAAGTCAGCGACAACCCCGCGGCCAACCTTCTCCTCAAGGCGCTGGGCGGACTGGAAGCCATGCGGGCCTTCTATCGCGGCATCGGTGACGTCAGCACCCGCGTCGATCGTTTCGAGCCCGAGATGAACCGGCTGGACGGCGACAAGGACACGATCACTCCGCATCAGTCCGCTACGAATATCCGAAACCTGTTCCTGGACAGCCGGACACCGCTTGCTGAACCTTCGAAGGACATGCTGCTGGGGTGGATGTTCGGGTCGCCTACGGGAGTGGGCCGCATCAAGGCGGGCGTGCCCGCCGGCTGGCGTGTCGCGCACAAGACCGGCACCGGCGGCTATGGGCCGACCAATGACATTGGCGTGCTGTACCCGCCGACCGGCGCCCCCATCACACTGGCCGTGTACTACCACGGCATAAGGGCCACATCGGACGCCGAGAATGAGGCCGTAATCGCCGACGCCATGCGGATGACGCTGGCGGCCCTGGGTCAGGCCGCATGACCGACGCCCCCATCATGATGAAGGACGGCATGGCCCGGCCCTCGGGCAAGGACATGCTGGGCTGGGTCGCGCGCGGCGAGGTCGGCATGGCGGTCGGCGTCATCGGCGTCATCCTGCTGCTGATCCTGCCGATCCCCGCCTTCCTGATGGACATGCTGCTGGCGATCTCGCTGATCTCCAGTGTGCTGATCCTGATGACCGCCCTGATGATGAAGAAGCCGCTGGACTTCGCCATCTTCCCGACGGTGCTGCTGGTCTCGACCCTGTTCCGCCTGGGTCTGAACCTGGCCTCGACCCGGCTGGTGCTGACCAGCGGCCATGAGGGTGGCGACGCCGCCGGCCATGTGATCGAGGCGTTCGGCGCCCTGATGATGGGCGGCAGCTTCATCATCGGCATCATCGTCTTTGCCATCATTCTGGTGGTGAACTTTGTCGTCATCACCAAGGGCTCCACCCGCATCGCGGAGGTCTCGGCCCGCTTCACCCTCGACTCCATGCCGGGCAAGCAGATGGCCATCGACGCCGATCTGTCCTCGGGCCTGATCACCGAGGATCAGGCCAAGACGCGCCGCAAGGAGCTGGAGCAGGAATCGACCTTCTTCGGCGCCATGGACGGTGCTTCGAAATTCGTGCGGGGCGATGCGGTCGCCGGCCTGATCATCGTCTTCATCAATGTGCTGGGCGGCATCCTGATCGGGACGCTGCAGCACGGTCTGCCGATCGGCGAGGCGGCCACGGCCTATGTTCAGCTGACCATCGGCGACGGTCTGGTGACCCAGGTTCCGGCCATCATCATCTCGATCGCCGCCGGCTTTCTGGTGTCCAAGGCCGGGGTCGAGGGCTCGGCCGACAAGGCCCTGGTCGCCCAACTGGCCACCAATCCCATCAGCCTCGGCATGGTCGCGGCGGCCTCGGCCCTGATCGGCCTGATCCCGGGCATGCCCCTGCTGCCGTTCTTCGCCCTGGCGGCAGGCTCGGGATTCATGGCCTGGCGGCTGGGCCGGGCGCGCCTTAAGCCGGCGCCGGTAGAAACAGCCGAGTCCTCCAAACCCCGCGAGGACGTTGAGGAGCCGATCTCGACCGCGCTCAACATCGATGAGGTCAAGATCGAGCTGGGCTATTCCCTGCTGGCCCTGATCAATGATTTGGAGGGGCGTCGCCTGACCGATCAGGTCCGGGCCCTGCGGCGCTCGCTGGCGCAGGAGTACGGCTTCGTCATGCCCTCGGTGCGCATCCTGGACAATATGCGCCTCGGCACCCAGGGCTACGCCATCCGCATCAAGGAGATGGAGGCCGGCAAGGGTGAGGTGCGGCTGGGGCAACTGCTGGCCATGGACCCTGCGGGCCGTCAGGTCGAACTGCCGGGCGAGCATACAAAGGAGCCGGCCTTTGGCCTGCCCGCCACCTGGATCGACGAAAGCCTTCGCGAGGAGGCGACCTTCCGCGGCTATACGGTCGTCGACCCCTCGACGGTGCTGACCACCCATCTGACGGAAATTCTCAAGGAGAACATGGCCGAGCTGCTGTCTTATGCCGAGGTGCAGAAGCTGCTGAACGGTCTGGAGGGCGAGGAGAAGAAGCTGGTTGAGGACCTGATCCCCGGCTCGGTGACCGTCACCACCCTGCAGCGGGTGCTGCAGACCCTGCTCAAGGAAAAGGTCTCGATCCGCGATCTGGCGGCCATTCTGGAAGGGCTGGCGGAAGCCGCGCCGCACACCAGTTCGGTGACCATCCTGGTCGAGCATGTGCGCACCCGTCTGGCGCGCCAACTGTGCTGGCAGCACAAGGCCGACGACGGCGCCCTGCCGATCGTCACCCTTTCACCGGAATGGGAGCAGGCCTTTGCCGAAAGCCTGGTCGGGCAGGGCGAGGACAAGCAACTGGCCATGGCGCCGTCACGCCTGCAGGACTTCATCCGGGCGGTGCGCGATGTGTTCGAACGGGCCGCCATGTCCGGCGAGACGGCAGTCCTGCTGACCGGGCCGCAGGTCCGGCCCTATGTCCGCTCGATCATCGAACGCTTCCGCGGACAGACGGTGGTGATGAGTCAGAACGAGATCCACCCGCGGGCCCGGCTGCGGACGCTGGGGCAGGTCTGAGGCGCTAGCCCAGAAACTGTATGATCCGATTGCCCAGCGACCTGCACGCCCCAAGGCGAGTGGCGCCCGCAAACCAACGATCAGCATTGGGACGTTCGTAGAAGTCGTCCCACACGGCGTGCCCCGACGCATAGGCCGCATGTCCAGCCACGGCGTCAAAGCCTCGATCCGGGCGGTCCAGATCCGCTTCGAGTTCATCAAACAGGGCGTAAAGCTCGCCCACACCGTCGCGGAACTCTGACAGTTGTTGTTTGTCGTCCGACAGTAGATCGAGGCCGATCACATACCAGCCGTCGAAATCGCCGTGACAATGCTGGAACTGCTCATACTCGGCATGCGAGACGGGCTTTACCGGATCCTGCATCGGAGACAGGAGCAGGGCCCAGGACACGGCAAACGCAAGAAGCATGGGATCGGTCGCTGCTATCGATGGCTACCAGGTACAAGGCGTTCTCACAGGCGTGGCCATAAGGGCGTCAGTTGACCTCGGTCCAGCCTTCGGACGAGGCCTGACGGGCGGCTTCGTTGGTGGGACGGGCCACCAGGCCGGACTGGGTGATCCAGACCTCATATTCGGCACCGTCGGCCATCGGCATATAGGCGCCGCCGCCATACAGGGTATCGACCGCATCGACATAGCGGCGGTACTTGCGCGCCATATCCCAGGCATTGATCCGCCAGGGCAGGGCGTCGGGCTGGTCGCCGCCGCTCAGGTCGTGAACACTGCGGATGCCCTCGCGCTCCTGCTGGATCGACTGATAGCGCCCGGAGAGGCGATCCAGCCGATATTGGGTATCCAGACCCAGCACGGTCGCCCAGGGCTTCCAGCGCAGGACCTGGGCCTCGATCCGCCATTCGTCGCCGTGCAGGGGATAGACCGCCGTGGTTGGAGCGTCGCCGTCGTTGATAGCGGGCTGAATGACGGTCGTCTCGAAATACTGGGGACCGAGTTGCTTGACCTGAATGGTCGCCACCGGCCGCTCATAGGTGAGGCGGGCATAGGTCTGGACGTTCATGCCGAGCAGCGCCGCGATCGCCGCCGCCGCAGCCAGACCCCCGCCGCCGATGGCGCCCAGGCCCCCGGTCAGGAATTTTCCGCGGAAAAAAGCTGCCAGGCCGCTGAGCAGGAAAATGACGCCCGCCAACCCCACGATCGCCGGAATAATCCACCACCACCAGACCATGTCGCCCCCTTACGCGCTGCGCATCAACTTCATGGTAACCGTAAAACGCGGGAACGTCGAAGGTTTCACCCGAGACGCGACTGGACTTGACCCCGACGGCGGTTAAACGTGGGCGGCGATGAGCTGGGAAATCCGAGAAAATCTGACGGCATTCAGCCGCTTCCTGCGGACAGCCAGTCTGGGCCGGTCGCTGCTCGGACTGTTGTCGCTGGCGCTTGTGCTTCTGCTGGTCGTGAACATGGCGACCTTTTTCATGATCGGCCGCACCGCCGAGTTCAATGAAACGATTGACCGCAGCATGCGCGTTCAGGTGGCGGCGCGGGACGTGCTGACCCGGCTGGTTGACGCCGAAACCGGCCAGCGCGGGTTTCTGCTGACCGGCCGTCAACAGTTCCTGGCCATTCACGATGAGGCGATCCGCGAACTGCCGACGTTGATGCAGGAACTGGATGACCTGACCGCCGGCGACACAGAAGTGCGCGAGCGGATCGATCATCTCCGCGACCTGACCCGCGAGCGCATGGGCCTGATGGATGCCAGCATCGCCCTGGCCCGCAGCGGTCGTACCGGCGATGCGGTGCAGATCGTCCGCGAAGGGCGCGGCAAGGCGCTGATGGACGCCATGCGGCTAGAGATCGACGCCATCGACACGATCGAGAGCGGACGGTTCGCGGCCCGTCGACAGCAGTCCGAATGGTCGGCCCGCGCGACCATCGGCGTCAACGCCATGGCGGCCATTCTGGTATTGATGCTGGCGGGCATCGTGGCCTGGATCGTCGTGCGCTATCTGCGCGAGATGCAGGCGGCCCACTATGAGCTGGATCGCATCAACGCCAACCTTGAAAACGAGGTCCGGGACCGCACAGGCGACCTGGTCCGCGCCAACGAAGAGGTCCAGCGGTTCGCCTATATCGTCAGCCATGACCTGCGCGCGCCGCTGGTCAATGTCATGGGCTACACCTCCGAGCTGGAGCAGGCCGGCAAGGTCATCGACCGACAGATGGCCAAGGTCGAGACCGAGGCGCCCGACCTCATGGAGCGCGATGCCCTGGTCGCGGTCCGCGAGGATGTACCCGAGGCCATAGGCTTCATCCGCGCCTCGACCGAGAAGATGGACCGGCTGATCAATGCCATCCTCAAGCTCTCACGGGACGGGCGCCGGGTGCTGTCTTCGGAGCCCATCAATATGACGGCGATGATCCAGAAGATTGCGGACAGCGTGAACCACCAGACGGAAAGCGCCGGAGCCGAGATCGAGGTGACCGAGCTACCGGGCCTGACCGGTGATCGTCTGTCGCTGGAGCAGGTCTTCAGCAATATGATCGACAATGCGGTCAAATATCTGGACCCAAAGCGGCCGGGGCAAATCCGGGTCGAAGGTCAGGACATGGCCGATGGCATGGTCGAGTACCGGATCATCGACAATGGTCGCGGCATTTCGGACCGGGATCACGAGCGAATCTTTGAGCTGTTCCGCCGCTCGGGTAAACAGGACCAACCGGGCGAAGGACTGGGGCTTGCCTTTGTCAGGAACAGCATTCGCCGGATGGGCGGCGATATCGCTGTGGAGTCGAAACTGGGCGAAGGCTCGACATTCATCCTCAAATTTCCCAAACGCCTCTACGTATCGGAAAACGGAACCTCGTCATGACCACACCCGTCAAAATCCTTATGATCGAGGATGATCACGGTCACGCGCGCCTGATCGAGAAGAACATTCGCCGGGCCAACATCTCGAACGAGATCGAACATTTCGCCGATGGCACCTCGGCGCTGGAGCATCTGTTCAGCGAGGCGGTGCTGGCCAATGGTCCGCTGCTGATCCTGCTGGATCTGAACCTGCCCGACATGTCGGGCACCGACATCCTTGAGAAGATCAAGTCCGACAGCCGCCTGCGGCGCGCGCCGGTGGTCATCCTGACCACGACGGACGACAAGGCAGAAATCCAGCGATGCTATGATCTGGGTTGTAATGTCTACATCACCAAGCCTGTAGAGTATGAATCCTTCTCGGAGGCCATCCGGCAACTGGGCCTGTTCCTTTCCGTCATTCAGGCCCCCGAAATCGATTGAGCGAGCGCTGTTTGGAACCGCTGACCACGCCCCTCAGACTGCTCTACATTGATGACGACCGCGGCCTGTCGCGGCTGGTCGAAAAGGAACTCGGCCGGCAGGGCTTTGTCGTGACATGTGCAGCCGATGGCGAGGCCGGTCTGGAATTCCTGAGGGGCGGTCAGGTGTTCGACGTCTGCGCGCTGGACCACTACATGCCTGAGCGCGATGGTCTGGACGTCCTGCCGGACATCATGGCGCTGTCGGACCCGCCACCGGTGGTCTACGTCACGGGTGCCCAGGAAGGCCGGATCGCGGTGGCGGCGCTCAGGGCCGGCGCTGCGGATTACGTCATCAAGGACATCTCGGAAGATTTCACCTCGCTGCTGCGGTCGGCCATTGAGGACGCCCACATGCGTCGTCGACTGAAGCGCGAGAATGAGAGCGCGCAGGACGAGATCCGCATCGCGCGTGATCGGGCCGAGGCCATGCTGCGCGAGGTCAATCATCGCGTCGGGAACTCGCTGCAACTGGTCTCCAGTTTCATCTCGCTGCAGATGCGCCAGCTGAAGGACGGCGACGCGCGCGATGCCCTGCGGGAAGCCCAGGCGCGCATCGAGGCTGTCGCCCATGTGCACCGCCGGCTTTATACCTCAGGCGACATGGCCCAGGTGGCCATGGATGAATATTTGAAGAGCCTGATCGAGGAGTTGAGTGTTTCACTGGGCCGTGAGGACAATGCCCCCAATCTGACGCTGGATGCCGATCCCATGAATGTCGGTACCGATCAGGCGGTTTCGCTCGGCGTGATCGTCACCGAACTGGTCACCAATGCGGTCAAATACGCCTACGAACCCGGTCAGGGGGGAGAAATTCGTATTCACCTCAAGGCTGACGGGGAGGGGCGCGCCCTGTTGACGGTCGAGGACGACGGTCCGGGGCTGGGCGATCAGTCTCAAGGGCCCAAGGGCACGGGCCTCGGGTCCAAGATCGTGGCGGCCATGGCAGGGGGCCTGCGCTCCCGCGTCAGTTTCGATGACGCGCACAAGGGCGTACGCGCCCAACTGGCCTTCGACCTCTAGGCCGAACCATGCTGCAGTTCGGAATTGCCAGACCTGACCACACCTATGCGCTGCGGCCGACGGCATTCGGCCTGCTGGTGCACGAGGGGCGACTGGCCTGTGTGCGTATCGACCGGGGGGAGGGCAGCTACCTCGACCTGCCGGGGGGCGCCCGTGACGGCGACGAGTCCGAGGCGGAAGCCGTTGTGCGCGAGTTCCGCGAGGAGACTGGCCTCCGCGTGGCGGCCGACGTGCGCCTGACCGAAGCCGCCCAGTTCGTGGACAAGAGCGACGGGCGCACGGTGAACAACACGGGTGGCTTCTGGACGCTCGCCCTGTTGGATCCAACCCCGTCCGGCAAGATTGAGGATGACCATGAGCTGGTCTGGCTGGATCCGGTTGAGGCCCTGGAGGGTCTGCGCCATGAAGCCCATGCCTGGGCGGTCTCTGTCTGGCTGAGGTCTCGCAAATCCGCGTGACCACGGGAACGACAACGGCCTGAACCTGTTGAATTGTCATCGGCGAACGACGGGTTCGCCTTCCTCCCAGGAGACGACAATGAACAAGGATCAAGTTGAAGGCCGCGCCAAGGAAGCCATGGGCAACGTCAAGGACGCTGCCGGCGATGCCACCGACAACACGAAACTGCAGGCCGAGGGCAAGGCCGATCAGGTCGAGGGCAAGGCCCAGAAGACTGTCGGCGACGTCAAGGACGACATGAAGAAGTAATCCGGATCAATCCGCCGGATTGGAAAGGCCGCCGTCGCAGGACGGTGGCCTTTTTCAGTCGCGACCCGACAGGTTAATCCGCAGGCCGCTGTCCTCATCGCGGGTGCCGGCCGGATCGCAGACCTCTTCCCAGATCACGCCGCCGTCGGGGCGCGCACGCGGGCGTGTGCTGCACCGCGCCTGCTCCCGAAGCTGCGGTGTTGATGGCCCCCGGACTTCGCGCGGCGGGTCGCACTGGACGGCAAAGCCGCCCTCCGCCTGGGCATAGGCGCAGGCCTGCAGTGCGGCCGTGGGACGAAGCGCCTCGGGCAGGCTGTCACCCAGTTCGACCGCCAGCTGCTGACGGACCCGGAACTGGCATGACTCCAGCGGGGTATCACCACGTATTTGCGGATGGCAGCGGGCGCGCTCCCAGGCGAAGGGATCGTCGCGGGCCCACTGGGGCAGGGCGGGATCCTGCAGAAGCAGGCCGAGGATGATTGCACCGAGCATGGACGCCTCCTGTGGTCGCCGACCTATCGGGCCAAGGAGCGCATGGCACGCTCCAGCCCATCGAGAGTCAAGGGGAACATCTGGTCCTCCATCACCTCGCGGATCAGGCCGACCGACGGCGTGTAGGACCAGTAGCGTTCGGGGACCGGGTTCAGCCAGGCCGACTTTGACCACTGCTGACGCAGGCGCTTCAGCCAGACGGCGCCAGCCTCTTCGTTCCAGTGCTCGACCGATCCGCCGGGCATGGTGACCTCATAGGGGCTCATGGTCGCGTCGCCGACCACCACCGCGCGCCAGTCGCCGGGATAGCGGTTCAGGACTTCCCACGTGGGGGTCCGGGCCTCGTGCCGACGGCGGTTGTCCTTCCAGACGCCCTCATAGAGGCAGTTGTGGAAGTAGAAGAATTCGAGGTGCCGGAACTCGGACTTGGCGGCCGAGAACAGCTCTTCGCACAGCTTGACGTGGCCATCCATCGAACCGCCGATGTCGAGGAACAGCAGGACCTTGATCGTATTGCGCCGCTCGGGCCGCATCTGGATGTCCAGCCAGCCTTGCCGTGCGGTGCCGTCGATGGTCGCGTCCATGTCCAGCTCGTCCGGCGTGCCCTGTCGGGCGAACCGGCGCAGGCGGCGCAGGGCCACCTTGATGTTGCGGGTGCCCAGCTCGACCGAGTCATCCAGATTCCGGTATTCGCGCTTTTCCCAGACCTTGACCGCCCGGCCATGCTGCGACTTGCCGCCGATGCGGACGCCTTCGGGGTTATAGCCGCCGTTGCCGAACGGACTGGTGCCGCCGGTGCCGATCCATTTCGATCCGCCCTGATGCCGGTCGTGCTGTTCCTCCAGCCGCTGCTTCAGCGTCTCCATCAGCTTTTCGAAGCCGCCGAGGGCCTCGATCTCTGCTTTCTGTTCGTCGGTCAGAAATTTTTCGTTCAGCAGCTTCAGCCAGTCCTCGGGGACGCCGGCGACATCGGGTTCCTCGCCCGCGCCGACGGTCTCCAGCCCCTTGAACACCTTGCCGAACACCTGATCGAACCGGTCGTAGTGCTTCTCGTCCTTGATCAGGACGGCGCGCGACAGGTGGTAGAAATCCTCGACCCGGGTGCCAGCGGTCAGCACGCGCTTGTCCATGGCCTCCATCAGGAACAGCCATTCCTTGAGCGAGACCGGGACGCGCGCATCCCGCAGGGCAGTGAAGAAGGGGAGGAGCATCAGTCGCCCTGTGCCGCCAAGAATTCCTCCCATCCGCCCGGTATGGACCTTCCAAACACATAGGTTGCCGCAAGGGCGACTTCTTCATCCTCGTATAAGCTGATCGCGCGGGCCATGAATGACCAATCGCGCATGTTGCGGACAACGATCGCCTGGGCGGTGGTCCGGCCATCTCGGGTAGCGGAGAACGCAAAGACCAGCGGCTTCGGCTGCTGGCCGAAAGTCGCCACGCGAAAATCCTCGTCGTAGGGTTGGACGTCTTCCCAAGACCTCTCGACGTCACGGATCGCAGCATCCATCACCAACTGCTGGTCGTACCCGATTGGAAAACGCGAGGCGAAATTGGAGACACGTGTGTTTCCCCACCAGGCCGCGCAGCCTACAGCATCGCCTGTCGGAGCCTCCTCGGCGGCGACGAGGTAAAGGTTGATGGCGTTGCGAGGGTCGATTGCGGGAAAGCTGCAGATCATTCCGCTGGGTTCATGGCGGACGCGCGCGGTGTCGGAGTCGGTGACATTTGTGAACCATGCGCTGGCACCGGCCTCGGCGATAATGGCGTCGGCGTGTGCGCGGGCTCGTTCGATGGTCGGTTCCTGCGCCTGAACGGCTGCCGGCAAGGCCAGCAGAGACATGCCGATCACAGCCGCGGAAAGATGACGGAACATGGCGGAACCCTCTGTGGAACAAGCGGCCAACAGACCACGCCGCCGTCCCGGCGTCCATTCAGGATCAGGCGGGTTTTCTCAGGATGAACTCGTCGTCCATCCAGCGGCCGACGGGGAATTGGTACTCGCCGGCCTTTTCGAAGCCGTAGGCGGCGTAGAGCTTCTGGGCCTTCAGATTGCCGCTCCAGACACCGATCCACTGGGCGCCGGTGCCGTGTTCGGTCATCCAGTCCATGGCGACCTTGAGCAAGCGGGTGCCGAGACCGAGGCCCTGGGCCTCCTTGAGGATGTACAGCCGCTTCAGCTCGGTCTCGCCGGGGCGGGCGTCGGGGTGGGGCAGGGCATTGGGGCCCGTGTTGGCAAAGCCCAGCAGTCGGCCGTCGCGCTCGGCCACCCACCAGCTCATGGTCGGATCGGCCAGCCGGACCTGGGTGGCCTCGACGCTGAAGACCGCCTCCATGAACACCGCCAGGTCGTCCTTCGGATAGGGAATGCCAAAGCCCTCCATGAAGGTTTCGACGAAGGTCCGGCTGCCGGCGTCGGACAGGGCGGGGGCATCGGCCACGCGGGCCGGGCGGATCAGGATGTCGCTCATGCGGCGCGCTTATCACGCTCTGGCGAGGCAGGCGACAAGCGGGGATTCGGGGCCTAGTCTGGGGGCAATGACCCTGCCGATCTTCACCCATCCCGATATGACCGGACACCGGCCCGGCGTCGGCCACCCCGAGCGCCCGGAACGGCTGGCCGCCGTGCTGGCGGCACTGGAGGGGGCCGGGCTGGACGCTAACCGTCGCGCGGCGACCGAGGCCTCGGTCGAGGATCTCGAGCGCCTGCACCCAGCCGCCTATGTGGCCAACATCCTGAACGCCTCGCCCGAGGCGGGCCGGGTGTCGCTGGACGCCGACACACATTTGTCGCCGGGCAGTGTCCGCGCCGCACGGCTGGCCGCCGGTGCGGTGGTCGATGCCGTACGCGCCGTCATGGCCGGGGAGATGGACCGGGCCTTTTGCGCCATCCGCCCCCCGGGCCACCATGCCGAGCCGAACCGGTCGATGGGGTTCTGCCTGTTTTCCAACGTCGCGGTCGCGGCGCGGGTGGCGCAGGCCGAGGGGGCGAGGCGCGTGGCGGTGGTGGATTTCGACGTCCACCACGGCAATGGCACCCAGGCGGCGTTCGAGGCCGACCCCAGCCTGTTCCTCGGCTCGATCCATCAGATGCCCCTTTATCCCGGCACCGGCGCGCCGTCCGAGACGGGGGTCGGCAACATCGTCAATGCGGCGGTCGAACCCCATGCGGCGCGGGAGGCCTGGCGCCGGAGCTTTGCCGATGGCCTGATGCCGGCGCTGGAAGCCTTCTCGCCCGACCTGATCCTGATCTCGGCCGGATTCGATGCGCACCGGCGTGATCCGCTCGCTCACCAGAGCCTCGAGGCCGAGGATTTCGCCTGGGCAACACGCGCCGTGGTCGAGGTTGCGCGGCGGGTCTGTGCCGGCAAGGTTGTCAGTTCGCTGGAGGGGGGCTACGACCTCGAAGGTCTGGGGCGATCTGCTGTGGCCCATGTCCAGGCATTGGGGGAGGAATGAGGGACACGTCGACCGACAGTCTTGCTGTCGCCAGCCGCCCCGGTGCCATGCTTGACCCCGACCGCCTCAACGATCTGGCCGCGGACAGCACGCGCAAGGATGCCGAATCGGCCGCGCCCCTGCCGGGCACCAGCGGCGATATCGTGCTGGCCCGACACGGCGAGCCGGCCCTGTCGCGCAAATGCCTGATCACCGCACGCCAGTACCGCGACTGGTGGGGCAAGTATGAGCTGGGCGGCCTGCTGGAAGGCCAGACGCCGCCGGCCGAACTGCTGCTGACGGCCGAGGGCGCGGCCCTGATACTCTCGTCGACCCGCCAGCGGGCCATCGAGACGGCCGCCGCCATTTCCGGGGATCGTGAGGTCCTCAGCGATGCCCTGTTCATCGAAGCGCCCTTGCCGCCGCCGCCCTTTCCGGACTGGTTCAAGCTGTCGCCGCGCTGGTGGGGGGTGGTGTCGCGCTTCTGGTGGCACGCCTTTGACCACCATCAGGGCCAGGAGACGCGCCGCGAGGCCGAGGCCCGGGCCGATCGTGCCGCCCGCCTGCTGATCGAAAAGGCGGCCATGGGCGGCGATGTACTGGTGCTCGCCCACGGCTATTTCAATCATATGGTGGGGCGCCGTCTGAAGACCCATGGCTGGCGACTGGCGCACAATCAGGGCTTCAAATACTGGTCGCAGCGGCGCTTTGTGAAACGCTGAGCCGCCCCCTGTCTTGCCTGTCCTGACCGGGCCTGTCAGAACCGCAGCCATGACCGCCGACGTTCCCAAAACCGATCCGGACCTGTCCTTCGAAGAGGCGCTTTCGCGGCTTGAGAGTATCGTCTCGCGGCTTGAGTCGGGCCAGGCGCCGCTGGAAGAGTCGATCACCCTGTACGAAGAGGGCGCGCGGCTGAAGGCCCTGTGCGAGGAGCGGCTGAAGGCTGCCCAGTTGCGCGTCGAACAGATCGTCGTCGGGCCCGACGGCAAGGCGGCGCGGGCCGAGCCCGCCGGTTTCGAGTGATGGCCGGGCCTGCGGCCGAGCAGATCACCTTTGACGACTTCCTGAAGGTTGACGTGCGCGTGGGCCGGATCGTCACCGCCGAACCCTTCCCCGAGGCGCGCAAGCCCGCCTTCAAGTTGACGATCGATTTCGGCCCCGACATCGGGGTCAGGAAGTCCTCGGCCCAGATCACCCGGCATTACACGCTCGCCCAGCTGGTGGGGCGCAAGGTGGCCGCTGTCGTCAACTTCCCGCCGCGCCAGATCGGCCCGGTGATGTCCGAGGTCCTGACCCTGGGCTTTCCCGACGTCGACGGCGAGGTCGTGCTGGTCGGAGTCGACCGCGAGGTCCCGGTCGGCGGGCGGCTGTTTTGATCCCGCTGGCCGCCAATTCTCCGGAACAGGCGGTGATCGACCGGATCGCCGAGGTCGCCGACCTGATCACGGTGGCGCTGGACGAACTGCTGCCGCGCGCCGACGGCCCCGAGTCCCGCCTGACCGAGGCCATGCGCTATGCGGCGCTGGGGCCGGGCAAGCGGTTGCGGCCGTTCTTTGCCATCGAGGCCTCGCGCCTGTTCGATCTGGACGAGGGCCCGGTCCTGCGGGCGGCCTGCGCGCTGGAATGCGTGCACGCCTATTCGCTGATCCACGACGACCTGCCCTGCATGGACGACGACGACATGCGCCGGGGCCGGCCGACCCTGCACCGCGCCTATGACGAGGCGACGGCGGTGCTGGCGGGGGATGCGCTGCAGACGGCGGCCTTTGACATCCTGCTGGACCCGGACACGCACGACGATCCGGCGATCCGCTGCGAGCTGGCAAGGCGCCTGTCCTATGCCTCGGGAGCGCGGGGCATGGCGGGCGGCCAGATGATCGACCTCATGGGGGTGCGCGACGATCTGGGCGGGGTGGCGCGCATGCAGCGGCTGAAGACCGGGGCCCTGATCAGCCACGCCTTCGAGATCCCGCTGATCATCGGCGACATCCGCGACGAGCGACGCACGGCCCTGATCACCTTCGCCCACGATCTGGGTCTGGCCTATCAGATCGTCGATGACGTGCTGGACGCCGAGGGCGACGAGGCCCTGCTGGGCAAGGCGGCTGGCGGCAAGGACGCCCGGCTGGGCAAGACCAACTTCGTCACCCTGCTGGGGCTGGAGGCCGCCCGCGAGCGGGTCAGCCACCTGCGCGATCAGGCCCGCGGGCATCTGGACGTGTTCGGCGACGACGCCGAAATGCTGAAGGCCTGCGTCGATGTGGTGCTGAAACGACGGTCCTGAACGGATCCTCTGCGGCAATCAGCCATTGCTCAGGAATCCCTCACTGGTGTTCCGCGCCCCCCTCAATCATGTAGAGAAGACCGAGGACGATCTTCGCGTCCGATACTGAGCCCGTTCCATGCCTGATACCCCCCTGCTCGACACTGTTAAGGTTCCCGCTGACTCGCGGGGTCTGACCACGCCCCAGCTGAAGCAGCTGGCCGATGAGCTGCGGGCCGAGGTGATCGATGCCGTGTCGGTGACGGGCGGGCATCTGGGCTCGGCGCTGGGCGTGGTCGAGCTGACCGTGGCGCTTCACCATGTGTTCGAGACGCCGAAGGACATCCTGATCTGGGACGTCGGGCACCAGTGCTATCCGCACAAGATCCTGACCGGGCGGCGCGACCGGATCCGCACCCTCCGCCAGGGCGGCGGCCTGTCCGGCTTCACCAAGCGGGCCGAGAGCGAATACGACCCGTTCGGCGCGGCCCATGCCTCGACCTCGATCTCGGCCGGGCTGGGCTTTGCTGCGGCCCGCGACCAGAAGGGCGAGACCAACAAGGTCGTGGCCGTGATCGGCGACGGCTCGATGTCGGCGGGCATGGCCTATGAGGCGATGAACAACGCTGCCGAGACCACCAAACAGCTGGTCGTGGTGCTGAACGACAACGACATGTCGATCGCCCCGCCCGTGGGCGGCATGAGCGCCTATCTGGCCAAGCAGGTCTCGGGCGGCACCTATCGCAATCTGCGCCGGTTCGGAAAGTCGGTCGCCCAGCATTTCCCCCGCCCGTTCCGCGATGCGGCGCGCAAGGCCGAGGAGTATGCCCGGGGCATGGTGGTTGGCGGGACCTTCTTCGAGGAGTTGGGCTTCTATTACGTCGGGCCGATCGACGGCCACGACATGGACGCCCTGATCCCGGTGCTGAAGAATGCCGCCGCCGTCGATGACCGGCCGGTGCTGGTCCACGTCGTCACGCAAAAGGGCAAGGGCTATGCCCCCGCCGAAAGCAGCGCCGACAAATATCACGGCGTGGCCCGGTTCGACGTCATCTCGGGCAAGCAGGCCAAGCCGGTCTCGAACGCGCCCAGCTATACCAAGGTGTTCGGCACCGAGCTGATCAAGCGGGCCGAGCGCGATCCGTCGATCGTGGCGGTGACGGCGGCCATGCCCTCGGGCACCGGGCTGGACCTGTTCGGCCAGGCCTTCCCCGAGCGAACCTTCGACGTCGGCATTGCCGAGCAGCACGCCGTGACCTTCTGCGCCGGGCTTGCCGCCGATGGCATGAAGCCGGTCTGCGCCATCTATTCGACCTTCCTGCAGCGCGGCTATGACCAGGTGGTCCACGATGTGGCCATCCAGTCGCTGCCCGTGCGCTTTGCCATGGACCGGGCCGGGCTGGTGGGCGCCGACGGCTCGACCCACGCCGGCAGTTTCGACATCGGCTATATGGGCGCCCTGCCGGGCATGGTGCTGATGGCCGCGGCCGACGAGGCCGAACTGGCGGCCATGATCGCCACCAGCCTCGAGATCGACGACCGGCCGAGCGCCTTCCGCTATCCGCGCGGCGACGGGGTCGGGGTCGAGATCCCCGAGCTGGCCGCGCCGCTGGAGATCGGCAAGGGCCGCATCGTCCGCGAAGGCACGACGGTGGCCATACTGAGCCTCGGCACCCGCCTGCAGGAATCGCTGAAGGCCGCCGAGACCCTGGCCGCACGCGGCGTGTCGACCACGGTGGCCGATGCCCGGTTCGCCAAGCCGCTGGATCAGGAGATGATCCTGCGCCTTGCCCGCGAGCACGAAGTGCTGATCACGGTCGAGGAGGGCGCCATCGGCGGCTTCGGCGGCTTTGTGCTGCAGATGCTGGCGGAGAAGGGCGCGCTGGACGGCGGGCTCAAGATCCGCACCCTGCACCTGCCCGACGTCTTCCAGGACCACGACAAGCCCGAGGTGCAATACGCCGCCGCCGGCCTGAACGCCGACCAGATCGCCGCCACGGCGCTGGTGGCGCTGGGGGTCGATGGCCGGACCGGGGCGGTTCGGGCGTAGAGAACACCCCGCCTCAGATTTTCAAAGACCGGCCACGCCAAAGCCCCTCTCGCCCATTGGGCAGAGGATATGGAGAGGCGGGCGGCGCATGGGCCGGGGGCCCGGAACCGTGTGCTCCCGTGCTTTCGCCGTCAGGGAGCGTGTGTGATTTTTGGCCCCATAGCCTGGCGCCGCCCCGGTCGGTTCACGCGAGCGCCTGGGGGGACTGTCTCTTCCGCCGGGGGTCGGGCACCCGGATGCTTGTGCGCCCGACTTCGCCTGTCCCGGTTCGACAGCAGGTCCCAGTGTCTCGGCCCGCGACGGGCGAGGCGTCCAGAAACGCCCCGGACCCCGGGGTTTCGCCCCGGGCAGTCCCGCTCGACCGGCCTCTGTCGCTGCTTCGGTGCCTGGATCCTCAGCCCCTCTCCTGCGACGGAGACGAGGAGAGGGTTACACACGCCCGGACCCGGTCGGGAAGAACGGTGCGAGAAACGATGGGCATGTTGAAAGAGCTGGGGAATTAGGCCTCTGCCATCCTATCTGAACCCTTCGACCCATCGTCATCCTCGGGCTTGACCCGAGGATCGGAGCGGGGAGACCGCCGACTGTTGAGGGTGACACCGATCCTCCGATCAAGTCGGAGGATGACGGGTCTTCTGTCGCCACCCCCGGCGGCCGCGTGGCGGGTCACTGGCGGCGGCGTGGCGCGTGGGTGGCGTGGTGTGGCGGACGGTTTCTGGGGTTTGTGGTCCGCATCTGATACCCCAACGCCGGGAGGCACACATGACGTTCAAGACCGACACCGCAAAGATCAAACGCTGGCGCGAGGAGCGCCACTGGTCGCAGGAGCATCTGGCCGAGCTGTCCGGCATCGGCCTGCGCACCCTGCAACGCATCGAACAGGGCCAGCAGGCCTCGCCCGAGACGCTGAAGGCGCTGGCCAGTGCCTATCAGGTCGATGTCGCGGCCCTGGCGGTCGATCCGCGCGTCGAGGCGGCCGACATGCTCCAGACCCGCAATGCCAGGGCCCGCTCGGCCGTGCGCCTGTCGTTCGGCATCCACGCCGTCAGCTGGCTGATGGGTATGGCCGTGTTCACCGCCATCAGCCTGAACGCCGGCGCCTTCATCATGAAGGCGCCCATGCTGTGGTGGACCGTCGGCCTGATCGGTCACGCGGTGACCGTGGCGCTGGTGGAACTGGTGGCGCGGTATCAGGAACAGGGGTGAGGGACGTCGCGAGGGTGGAGTACAGATCAGTCCAGTCGGGATTGGTCGCCTCGATCAGCTCGAATTTCCAGGGCCGTCGCCACCGCTTGATGCGCTTCTCGCGCAGGATAGCCTGATCGACGTAGCGGTGGGGCTCGTACCAGACCAGTTGGTCGGTCCCCCGCTCGCGGCTGTAGCCCTCGATCTGGCCGTGCCGGTGCTCGCCGATGCGGCGGATCAGGTCATTGGTCATGCCGACATACAGCCAGCCACACCGCCCGCTGGCGACGATATAGACCCAGTAGCTGTGCTCCCGCATCGCCCCTGCCTCCCGCGTGGGAGTATGCGCAAGCGGGAGAACAAAGCAAGAACTTTTGTGGCGCGAGAGCCTGTCGCCACCCTTCGCCCGGCTCAGCCTGACGGCTGTCCGGGCGGGACGGGGGGCGCGGGGCTGCGTCCCCGATATTCGCTTCGCGAATTCGGGGATGACAATAGTGCCCACTCGGCGACGTCGGGGATGACAACAGTGCCCACTCGGCGACGTCGGGGATGACAGGAGTGCCCCATGGCCATCTCGGGGATGGCGACGCTCTGCCGCTGGTCGCCTGCGGGATGACAGAGCCCCGGGACGCCCCCGCAACGCTGAAGCTCTTGGCGCCATTGTCATCCCGGGAGCGCCGTCAGGCGCTATCCGGGACGGGGCGGACCCCAAACTGTCCCGCCCCGGACGGCGCTTGCGACGATCCGGGGCACGGGGAGACCCGGGAGCCCGTGGTCACCCTTCGCCCGGCTCAGCCTTTCGGCTGTCCGGGCGGAACGGGGGGTGGAGCGCTGCGTCCCCGATATTCGCTTCGCGAATTCGGGGATGACAACAGTGCCCTCTCGGCGACGTCGGGGATGACAGCAGGGACCCACGGCCATCTCGGGGATGGCGACGCTCCGCCGCTGGCCGGCCCCGGACGGCGCTTGCGACGATCCGGGGCACGGGGAGACCCGGGAGCGTGTCGTACCGCTTCGCCCGGCTCAGCCTGACGGCTGTCCGGGCAGGACGAGGGTGGAGCGCTGCGTCCCCGATATTCGCTTCGCGAATTCGGGGATGACAACAGTGCCCACTCGGCGACGTCGGGGATGACAACAGTACGTCAGGGGCTCGTCCGCGTCGGGGGCCAGGCCGGCGGAGGCCGTCTCGACGCCCGGCCGGTCGGCAAACACCCGCTCCGCCGTGGGGGTCGCAGGCGGTTGCGGGAGCAGAGGAAGAGGAGGTTGGTCAGGTCGCTCTCTGCAAGGTTGTCACGACGTTAATCACCCTGTTAGCGTAGCCTCGGCAATAAGAGGGGCGGCTCGTGACAAGGCTATGGTCGATAGTCGGGCTGGGTCTCGGGGCAGTGCTGACGTCCTGTGGCCCGGCTCCCGAAGAAACGCCTCCAGACGCCGTGATCGTACCCGCCACCGCTGAAGGCTTGCGAGCCCTTTTCGTTGAAGAGTGCATCGGTCAGAAGCACGGGGACTGGGTGCGCGAACAGTATGAGCGAAGGATGGCGGAAGCATGCTGGCTGGACCGCACTGACACTTCTTGCACCAGGTATGCTTGGGGCCAATCTTGGTCGATTACAATGTCCAACGGAGCGCGGGCTCGCATGACCATGAGCTGGACACCCGCGTCCGGGGCGGATCCTGTGGAAGCTCCGCCAGCTGGGGAGAAGCTGAACTGTGACGTATCGGTGCCAGCAGCCCTGAGTGATGAACTGTACGCCGCAGCAAAGTCCCTCACCGCAAGCGACGCCTTCTGGGGTGTCGAACGCAACGACCCCCGCTGGAAAGGCTCAGCGCTATGGGGGCCGGAGGATCGCACGATCATCGCTCCGCAGATTTCTTTCTATCCAAGCAAGGCGACCAGCGCCGATGCTGACGGGCAATCAACCCTAAGCTACCAAATCAATACCGTGTTTCCCGTCTACGCCGACGAGTAAGGGCGACTGAACTCGCTAACACGCCCCCTACAGCGGAATATTATCGTGCTTCTTCCACGGATTGCTCTGCTGCTTGTTCTTCAGCGTGCGTAGGGCGCGGATCAGTCTCCGCCGCGTCCCGTGGGGCATGATGACGTCGTCGATGTAGCCTCGGCTGGCGGCGACGAACGGGTTGGCGAAGCGTTCCTTGTATTCGGCTTCGCGGGCCGCCAGCGCCTCGGGGTCGCCGGCTTCCTTGCGGAAGATGATCTCGACGGCGCCCTTGGCGCCCATGACGGCGATCTCGGCGCTGGGCCAGGCGTAGTTGACGTCGCCGCGCAGGTGTTTGGAGCTCATCACGTCATAGGCGCCGCCATAGGCCTTGCGGGTGATGACGGTCAGCTTGGGCACGGTCGCCTCGGCGTAGGCGAACAGCAACTTCGCTCCATGCTTTATGAGGCCGCCGTATTCCTGGCGGGTGCCGGGCATGAAGCCGGGGACGTCGACGAAGGTCACGATCGGGATGTCGAAGGCGTCGCAGAAGCGGACGAAGCGGGCGGCCTTGCGGCTGGAGTCGATGTCCAGCACCCCGGCCAGCACCTGGGGCTGGTTGGCGACGATGCCAACGGTCTGGCCGTCCAGGCGGCCAAAGCCGGTGACGATGTTTTTCGCATAGTCGGGGGCGATCTCGAAGAATTCGGCCTCGTCGACCGTCTTCAGGATCAGCTCCTTGATGTCATAGGGCTGGTTCGGATTGGCCGGGACCAGGGTGTCGAGGCTGGCCTCGTCGCGGTCGGGGTCGTCATAGGACTCGCGGACCGGGGGCTTTTCGCGGTTGGACAGGGGCAAAAAGCCGATCAGGCGGCGGACCTCGGCCAGGGCCTCCAGATCGTTCTCGAAGGCGCCGTCGGCGACGCCCGACTTGCCGGCGTGGACGCGGGCGCCGCCCAGCTCCTCGTGGGTGACCACCTCGTTCGTCACCGTCTTCACGACGTCGGGGCCGGTGACGTACATGTAGGACGTGTCCTTCACCATGAAGATGAAGTCGGTCAGGGCCGGGGAATAGACGTCGCCGCCGGCGCAGGGGCCCATGATGACGCTGATCTGGGGGATGACGCCCGAGGCCAGGGTGTTCTGCAGGAAGATGTCGGCATAGCCGGCGAGGGATTCCACGCCTTCCTGGATGCGGGCACCGCCGGCGTCGAAGATGCCGATGATGGGGGCGCCATTGGTCAGGGCCATGGTCTGCAGCTTGACGATCTTGGCCGCGTGGGCGCCCGACAGTGAGCCGCCGAAGACGGTGAAATCCTTGGAGAAGACATAGACCAGACGGCCGCCGATGGTCCCTCTGCCGGTGACCACGCCGTCACCGGGGATGCGTTGTTTCTCCATGCCGAAGTCGTGCGAGCGGTGCTCGACGAACATGTCGGTTTCCTCGAAGGAGCCCTCGTCCAGCAGAACCTCGATGCGTTCGCGCGCGGTCAGCTTGCCCTTCTTGTGCTGGGCAGCGATGCGGGCTTCGCCCCCGCCGAGCTTGGCCCCGGCGCGGCGTTGTTCCAGCTGGTCGAGAATGTCTTGCATGGTCCGGATCCTGAGCGTGGTCTTTGCGCGCAGGCTTAGGAGGCGAGGGCGGCGCTGGCAACATGTCTCCTCCCTGCGAAGTGGGGAGGTGGCGCGGCGGCCCAGCCGACGTGACGGAGGGGATCTGGGGGCGAGTGCGGAGTGAAGAACCCCTCCACCACTCCGTGGTCCCCCTCCCCATCTGCGATGGGGAGGAGACGTCAGCCCGTCAGGGCGGCGAGGCGGGTCAGTTCGGCGACGTGGGCGGCGAAGGCCTTTTTGCCGGCGGGGGTCAGGCTGGCCCAGGTGCGCGAGCGGCCGTCGACCGGGGTCTTGGTCAGCTTGATGTAGCCGGCGTCCTCCAGCTGTTTCAGGTGTTTGGACAGGACCGAGTCCGAGACCTTGATGGTGTCGCGGATGAGGGCGAACTCGGCGTCGACGCTGGACAGGATGGCGCAGATCTGGAGCCGGCCCGGGGCGTGGATGACGGGATCGAAGAGGGGAACGGGCGTCATCCCTGATTGGCCTTCAGCTCGCGCTTCCAGACCCACATCCACAGGCGGCCGCCGATGATCGACAGGACAAAGGCGGCGGCTGCGGTGGCAAACGGTAGCCAGACGATGTCCCGGTCCCGGCCCCAGATGCCGACGATGATCAGGAGGGCCAGCATGGCGGCCATGGCATAGGCGACCCGGCCGGCGCGCCTGGGCGAATAGCCATTGACCCACCAGCCGAAACGCTTCCGCCACCACTGGACGCAGCCGGCGAGGCCCGCCATCGCGACCGCCAGCCCGACCATCGACCAGGGGGAGGGCAGGCCCTGGGTGCCGACCAGCAGGGCCAGACAGGCGCCGCACGCCAGATCATAGGTGAAGGGATAGGACAGATTTCCTGTCATGCCTGCGCGGGCGGACTGGATGCTGGCCAAGGCGTCTTTGGGGTCTTCGGTCATCGGGTGTCCTCACTTTCCGATGTGGAAAGTAGCACGACTTTCCATCATGGCAAGTGATAATTTTCCGAAGTGGAAAGTCAGGCCTTGCGGAAGGGGGACTCGGCCTCGGTCTGGGCCCTGATCTCGGCCAGGATGGCGGGGCGTTCGTGGTCGAGATAGCGGGCGATGGCGTCGCGAAAGCCCGGGTCCGGGATGTGGTGGGCCGAGCGGACCGGGGTAGGCAGATAGCCGCGCGCCAGCTTGTGATGGCCCTGTGCGCCGGCCTCGACGCGCGCAAGGCCGCGCGACAGGGCGAACTCGATCGCCTGATAATAGCAGAGCTCGAAATGCAGGAAGGGGATGTCCTCCAGCGTGCCCCACTGGCGACCGTACAGGGCGTCGCGGCCGATCAGGTTGAGGGCGCCGGCGATGGGGGTCTCGTCCCGGTACGCCATGACCAGGGCGATACGATCGGCCATGGTCCGGCCGATGCGCGCAAAGAAGTCGCGGGTCAGATAGGGGCGGCCCCATTTGCGGCTGCCGGTGTCGAGGTAGAAGGCGAAGAAGGCGTCCCAGACGTCTTCGGTCAGGTCAGGGCCCGTGAGGATGCGGATATCGAGCCCGGCCCGGGCCTCGCGTCGCTCGCGCCGGATGGTCTTCCTGCGGTTGGACGACAGGGCAGCGAGGAAGCCCTCGAAGTCGCCATAGCCCTGATCGGTGAAGACGTACTGCAGGTCGAGGCGCGGCAGCCAGCCGGCGGCGGTCATCTCGGCCTCTTCGGCTTCGGCCGGGAAGTTCACGTGGACCGACGACAGGTCGAGGCGCGCGCACAGGGTCTCGGCCCCCTGGATCAGGGCCTGACGGACGGTTGAGGGATCGGCCTCAGGGTGGATCAGGAAGCGCGGGCCGGTGACCGGGGTAAAGGGCACGGCGCCCAGCAGCTTGGGATAGTAGCGCCCGCCCGCACGCTCCCACGCCTCGGCCCAGGCGTGGTCGAAGACATATTCGCCGCTGCTGTGGCCCTTCAGCCAGAGGGGCATCAGGCCGAGGATGCGGCCGCTGTCGTCCTCGAGCGCCAGATGCCGCCCGGCCCAGCCCTGATCGGGCGCGGCGCTGCCTGAAGCCTCGCACGCGTCGAGGAAGTCATAGCCGATGAAGGGATCGCCGGTGGGGGCGGCCAGGGCCTCCCACGCGTCCCGGCCGACATCGGCGACCGCGCCGTGGACGCGGAGGGTAAAGCCTTGGTCCGTCACTTCACCTCGACGATGGCATCCACCTCGACGGCGAAGCCCAGTGGCAGGCGGTAGACGCCGACGGCCGAGCGGGCGTGGCGACCGGCGTCGCCGAACACCTCGACCATCAGGTCCGAACAGCCGTTGATGACGGCGGGAATGGCGATGAAGTCGGGCCCGGCCTGGACGAAGCCGCCCAGCTTGACCACGCGGACCACGCGCTCGAGATCGCCGTCCAGGGCATCCTTGATCTGGGCCAGAAGATTGACGCCGCACATGCGGGCGGCGCGGGCCGCGTCCTCGGGCGAGACGTCGACGCCGACCGTGCCCTTGATGCCGCCCGAGGCGTCATTCGACAGCTGGCCCGAGATGTGGACCAGATTGCCGGTGCGCACCCAGGGCACATAGTTGGCAACGGCCTTGGCGGGCTCGGGCAGGTCGAGGCCCAGTTCGGCGATGCGGGCGGCGTAGGTCATGGTCGTCTCCTGATGTCTTTCGGGGCGTTTAGCCCGGCGCGGGCGAGGCGTCACCCCGTCCGCAGTGTTGCGCTCAGCTTTTCAGCGACCGGCCCGAGATGACGGCGCCGGGGCCGAACCGGTCGCGCAGCCGGTCGATGGTGGTTTCCGTGTTGAGCTCGCGCGTGCGGTCGGCGGCAAACAGGCCGGGGGCGACATCGGCGGCATCGACCAGATCGGCCATGCCGATCCCGATCAGGCGATAGGGCGTGCCCAGCTCGGGCTGCAGCAGGGCCCGCCCCTCGGCGAACAGGGTGCGGGCGGTCTGGACAGGATCGGGCAGGGTCCGCCTGCGCGTCAGGATACGAAAATCGGTGCGGCGTAGCTTGAGCGTGACGACCCGCCCCGCGATGCCGTCGCGGCGGGCCTTGGACGCGAGCTTTTCGCACAGGGGCCAGAGCTCGGCCTCGAGGTCCGTTGCCTTGGTCAGGTCGACGTTGAAGGTGGTCTCGGCGCTCATGCCCTTGCGGTCATGCTCGGGGTCGACCGGGCGGCTGTCGCGGCCGTGGGCGAGGTCGGACAGGCGCAGGCCCCAGTCGCCATAGCGTTTGACCAGATCGCGGACATCGGCCTCGGCCAGCCGTCCGATGGTGTCAAAGCCGTCGGCGCGCAGGGTGCGCCCGAAGATCGGCCCGACGCCCGGCAGGATCGACACGGGGCGCGGGGCCAGCAGCTGCTGCGCCTCGGACCCGATGACGGAAAAGCCGCGCGGCTTGTCCAGTTCCGAGGCGACCTTGGCGAGAAAGCGGTTGGGGGCCAGGCCGATCGAGACGGTCAGGCCAACCTCGTCCTCGATCCACTTCTGCAGCCGGGCCAGCTGCCAGGCGGGCGGGCCGCCGTTCAGCCGCTCGGTGCCCGACAGATCGGCCCAGGCTTCATCCAGCGACAGGGTCTGGATCAGGGGGGTGAGGTTGGCGAGGGCGCCGAGGATCCGGCGGCTCTCATGCTTGTACTTTGCAAAGTCCGGCTTGATCACCACGGCATCGGGACAGGCCTTGAGCGCCTTGAACATGGGCATGGCCGAGCCGACGCCATACTGGCGGGCGACATAGCAGGCCGTCGCCACCACGCCCCGATGGCCGCCGCCGACGATCACCGGCACATCCCGCAGCTCGGGCCGGTCGCGCTTTTCCACCGAGGCATAGAAGGCGTCGCAATCGAGGTGGGCGATGACCAGATTGTCCAGCTGGGCATGGGCGATCATGCGCGGCGACCCGCAGGCCGGGCAGCGGGCCTCCGGGCGGTCGAAACGCGACAGACAGTCTCGGCAGAGGGACGTCATCGGGGGCACCCGGGCCAAAGGCGGCCCTTCACGTCAACTTAAGACTGGGCGGGCAGAGTGGATAGGGAGAAGACGACCAACAGCCCCGCCGGTGGCAAGGGGCGGCAGGAACCGGTGATGATGTCCAAGAAAGTCCTCATCGTGGAGGATAACGAGCTGAACATGAAGCTCTTTCATGACCTGCTCGATTCCCAGGGCTATCAGACCTATCAGACCCGCGAGGGCCTGACGGCGATGGCCATGGCGCGCCAGCATCGTCCCGACCTGATCCTGATGGACATCCAGCTGCCCGAAATCAGCGGCCTGGAAGTGACCAAATGGCTGAAGGACGATGAGGAATTGTCGCACATTCCGGTGGTGGCCGTGACGGCCTTTGCCATGAAGGGTGACGAGGAACGGATCCGCCAGGGCGGATGCGAGGCCTATATCTCCAAGCCGATCTCGGTGATGCATTTCCTGGACGTCGTCCGGAAGCATATGGGCTGATCCGATGCCCGCCAGAATCCTCGTTGTCGACGACATCGAAACCAACGTCCGGCTTCTCGAAGCCAAGCTGACGATGGAATATTACGACGTCCTGACCTGCAACAGTGGTCAGGCGGCGCTGGAACTGGCCGCGGCCCACCATCCCGACATCATCCTTCTGGATGTGATGATGCCCGACATGGACGGGTTCGAGACCTGCCGTCGGCTGAAGGCCGATCCGGCGACCCGCCATATTCCGGTGGTGCTGGTCACCGCACTGGACGGGCGCGAGGAGCGGATCAGGGGCCTGGAGGCCGGGGCCGACGACTTTGTCACCAAGCCCATCGATGATGTGGTGCTGCTGGCGCGAATGCGCTCGCTGACGCGGCTGAAGTCGATCATGGACGAGCTGCGGTCGCGCGAGGAAAGCGGGCGCCGGCTGGGGGTCGACACCGATGCCGCGGGGCGGCTGCGCGCCACCGGCGGGCGCATCCTGTTGATCGACGATGATCCCCGCCAGGCCGACCGTATCCGCAACCAGCTGTCGGCCGAGCACCGCGTGACGGTCGAAACGGATATCGAAAAGGGGCTGGCGGCGCTGCGCGGTCCGTTCGATCTGGTGATCGCCAATACGGCCTCGCGCGGGTTCGACGGCCTGCGGCTGGTGGCCCAGACGCGCTCGCTGGAGTCCACCCGGCCCCTGCCGGTGCTGGCGGTGGTCGATCCGCACGAACGCGCCCGCATGATCAAGGCGCTGGAGCTGGGCGCCAATGACATTCTGGCCGCGCCTATCGACGTCGAGGAACTGGCCGCCCGCGCGCGCACCCAGGTGCGGCGCAAACGCTATGCCGACTTCCTGCGCCAGAAGCTGGACTACAGCCTTGAGATGGCGGTCACCGATGCCCTGACCGGGCTGCATAACCGCCGCTATATGGCCGGTCAGCTGCAGGCGCTGGTGGGCCGCGCCAATCAGGGCGGTGAGCCCGTGGCCCTGTTGATGATGGATATCGACCACTTCAAGGCGGTCAACGACGGCTTTGGTCACGATGCGGGCGACGAGGTGCTGCGCGAGTTCGCCGTGCGTCTGGCGACCAAGGTGCGGGCCGTCGACCTGCCCTGCCGGATGGGCGGCGAGGAGTTCGTGGTGGTCATGCCGGGCACCCGGCTGGAGGACGCGGTTCGCATCGCCGACCGCATCCGCGCCGACATGGCGGGCGCCCCGTTCCCCGTCATGGGCGGCGACGCCCATCTGCAGATCACCATCTCGATCGGCGTGGCCGCGACCACGGGCGGCGACACACCCGATGCCCTGCTGAAACGCGCCGACGAAGGGGTCTATGAGGCCAAGTCGGCGGGTCGCAACCGGGTGATCGCGCGCGCGGCGTAGGACCACTCCGCCGTCATCCTCTGGCTTGACCAGAGGATCGGTCCCGGCAGGACGCCTCTGAGGGTGACACCGACCCTCGGATCAAGTCCGAGGGTGACGAAGTTTGGGGAGCCCATGCTAGCCTGAAGCCATGACTTCAGATCCCTCGCATGGCTGGGACGCGGTGGCGGAGGCCTTCATGGCCGCGCGATCCAATACCGGCGCGGATGTGGTTCGGCGCTGGGCCGGGCAGGTGCCGCCGGGTGGAGCGGTGGTGGACCTCGGCTGCGGCTTTGGCGAGCCGATCACGCGCACCCTGATCGAGGCAGGGCTTGAGGTGTGGGCCGTCGATGCATCGCCGACCTTGGTGGCGGAATACCGGCGGCGGTTTCCCGACTGTCCGGTGGCCTGCGAAGCCGCCGAGGCGAGCGAGCTGTTCGGACGGAGGTTCGACGGAGCGGTGGCCGTGGGGCTGATGTTCCTGTTGCCGGAGGCGGATCAGCGCCGGCTGATAGCGCGGGTGGCCGGGGCGCTGGTGCCCGGCGGGCGGTTCCTGTTCAGCGCGCCGCAACAGGAATGCGAGTGGGATGACCTGCTGACCGGACGACTTTCACGGTCGCTGGGGGAGGCGGCCTATCGCGGGGCCCTGCAGGCGGCGGGCCTGACCCTGGAGGATGGGCTGACCGATGCCGGCGGCAACCACTATTTCGATGCGGTGAAGGCCTGACAGGCACAACAAAACGCCCGGCCTTCGCAGACCGGGCGTTTGAAACGTGTCAGCGGATCAAGACGTTACTTGATCTTGCCTTCCTTGAACTCGACGTGCTTTTTCACGACCGGGTCGTACTTCTTGACGACCATTTTTTCGGTCATGGTGCGGGCGTTCTTCTTGGTGACGTAGAAGAAGCCGGTGTCCGCCGTGGAGTTGAGGCGGATCTTGATGGATGCCGGTTTGGCCATCGGACAATTACCTTTGCGACGGCGAAAGCCGTGGAATGAGAGGCGCGGAACATACTCAGGCGCGCGCCCAAGTCAACGCCGACATTGCCGCAACCGGTTTTTCTTGTGCGGCGTGGGCGGCGCGGTCAGGGTGAGTGCCATGAAAACCCTGCCCATGGCCCTGAGCGCCCCCGCCGCCGCCCTGTCCCTGATGATGCTGGCCGGATGCGCCACCGGCCCGGCGGGGGACGGGGCCAGTGCCGCGCAGGACGCCTTCTTCGCCAATCTGACCGAGCTGTGCGGCCAGACGTTCGAGGGCAAGGTGGTGACCGATGATCCGGTCGATGCCGATTTCCGCCGCCAGCGGCTGGTCATGCATGTGCGCGACTGTTCGGCGGACGAAATCCGCATTCCCTTCCACGTCGGCGCCGACCATAGCCGCACTTGGGTGATCACCCGCACATCGGCCGGCCTGACGCTGAAGCACGACCACCGCGACCCGGACGGCACGACCCATACCCTGCACTGGTACGGCGGGGATACGGAGACTGCAGGCACGGCGACGCGTCAGGAATTCCCGGTGGATGGCTTTTCCATCGCCCTGTTCAACGCCAACAATGCGGCGGTCTCGACCACCAATGTCTGGGCCGTCGAAGTCAATCCGGGCGAGACCTATGTCTATGAGCTGGCCCGCGAGAACCGCCTGCTGAGGGTCAGCTTCGACCTGACGAAGCCGGTGGGGGAGTAGCGTCGGCCACACGAAGCGCGCACGTCCCCCTCTCTGCCGGGGGGGCGTCGTGACGAGGCGCATGGAGGTTGCGGTCAGTAGCCGGCGGCCATGGGCTGAAAGCGGGCGCTGACGGTCCACAGGATGCCGCCGACAACCGTTGCGATGCACAGCATCGGCCCCAGGATCCGGGGCCCCTCAAGCGATCCGTGTTCGACCACGAGGTCCTGGGCTTCATCCCAGGGGGTGATGCCGTCTTCCTCCAGGCGGGAATAGGAACGAAAGAGGCAGTATAGGCTGACCACGGGCAGGCCGAGCCCATAGCCGCGGGTCCAGACGCCCAGCTCGCGCCGGAAAGCGCGACCCCAGCCGATCGATTGGCCCTGTCTGTTTCTAACTGTGATGCCGCACAGCCACTTTCCCGGCGAATACCCCCAAGCGCCGATCATCGCCGCCTGTATGGGTGCCATGACCATCAGGTTGATCACACCGTCGAGGAGACGGAAGGGCAGTGTGGAGGCCTGGGCGGCGAACGCATCGCCCATCTCCAGAGAGATTGCGTAAAACACCGTCGTCAGGCCGAACCAGAAGATCGTTCCGCCAATCCACAGGTCGAAGGCGCGCGCGATGAAGCGGCGCCAGGGCGCGGGCCGGCGGTTGGCTTCTGCAGCCGCGTCGTCCGGACCGTGCGGTCCCGTGTCTTCCATGGTGCCCCCTGATACCCCTGCCCTGCGGAAACCGGATATGATGACGGCTGGGCTAGCCCACCTTCACCCGCGTCGCCGCCTCCGGCAGGTCTTCGCCGAACGCGCGCTGGTAGAACTCGGCGATGGTGGGGCGTTCCAGCTCGTCGCATTTGTTCAGGAAGGTCAGGCGGAAGGCGAGGCCGATGTCGCCGCCGAAGATGGTGGCGTTCTGGGCCCAGGTGATGACGGTGCGGGGGCTCATGACCGTGCTGATGTCGCCGTTCATGAAGGCGTTGCGGGTCATGTCGGCGACGCGGACCATGGCGGCGATGGTGCGGCGGCCCTCGGCGTCCTGCCATTCGGGCACCTTGGCCGCCACGATCTCGGCCTCGACGTCGTGGTCGAGGTAGTTGAGCGTGGTGACGATGTTCCAGCGGTCCATCTGGCCCTGATTGATCTGCTGGGTGCCGTGGTACAGGCCCGAGGTGTCGCCCAGACCGATGGTGTTGGTGGTCGCGAACAGGCGGAAATGCTTGTTGGGACGGATGACGCGGTTCTGGTCCAGCAGGGTCAGGCGGCCCTGGGCCTCCAGCACGCGCTGGATGACGAACATCACATCGGGGCGGCCGGCGTCGTATTCGTCGAACACCAGGGCGATCGGGCGCTGGATGGCCCAGGGCAGCATACCCTCGCGGAACTCGGTGACCTGCTTGCCGTCCTTGAGGACAATGGCGTCCTTGCCGACCAGATCGATGCGGCTGACGTGGCTGTCGAGGTTGACGCGCACCAGCGGCCAGTTGAGGCGGGCGGCGACCTGTTCGATATGGGTCGACTTGCCGGTGCCGTGATAGCCCTGAACCATGACGCGGCGGTCAAAGGCGAAGCCCGCGCAGATGGCCAGCGTCGTCTGGGGGTCAAAACGATAGGCCTCGTCGATGTCCGGCACATGGCTGTCGCGCTCGGTGAAGACCGGCACGGTCATGTCGGCATCGATGCCGAACAGTTCGCGGACCGTCGCCTTGCGGTGCGGTTCGAGCGTCAGCAGGGGATCGGGGAGGGAGTCGAGCGGAGAGGTCATGCCCGTGCGCTTAGCGGATGCGCCCCGGGTGGTCGAGACCCGTGCCCCGCCTCAGGGCCTGATCGGCCGGTGTGGCGCCGAAGTCGACGACCCTCAGGGGGTGATGGCGGGCGGCTTGATGGGGGTGGCCACGTCGGATGCCGGGGGAAGCAGGCCGGATTTTCGCGCCTGATCCCGCAGGGCTGCGTGAATATAGGTGACCAGACCGACGGCGACGCCGCCCATATCGAAGGTATGGGTGTCGCTGTCTCGTTCGCACTCGAACCATGAAGACAGGCGTTGTTTGCGATTATCGTGTCGTTTGAACTTGCCGAACATTCCAGGTAGCGCCTCCAAGCGCTGTATACCTGTAGAACTCATTCAAATAACATTGGTTGCGAGCCCGGCGTAATACATATTCGAGCCGATCGAATATTTGAGATCAGCTTGTGGCGGCCTCAGGCCAGGCCGGCCTTCTGCAGGGTCTTCCAAGCCTTGATGACACGCTGCAGCTTGGCCTCCGCACCGCGGTCGCCCTTGTTGTGATCGGGGTGAAAGCGTTTCAGCAGCTCGTGGTAGCGGGCCTTGATCGCCTTCTTCTCGACGCCGGGTTCGAGGTCCAGGTCAGCCAGGGCGGCACGTTCCAGCCGGCCGATGCGGCGGTCCTCGCCCGGCTGTTCGGGCACGCTTTCGCCTCTACGGCCAAACAGGCCATAGCTGTCGCGCCATGTGCCGCCGGTGGTGCTGCCCGCCGCGCCGGCCTTGGCTCCCGCCGCGGATTCCCGGTTCAGGCGCCCGGCCTTCATTTCCCAGGTGGGGCGACCACCGGTCATGGCCTCATTCTCGCGGGCGGCGCGGATATCGTCCTCGCTCATGCCGGCATAGAAGTTCCAGCCCTTGTTATATTCGGCGGCGTGCGACTGGCAGAAGTCGTAGAAATCATTGATGCGTTCGCGCGACTTGGGCGCCCGGGCGGTGGCCGCACGGGTGCAGTCGGGCCACTGGCAGGGCTTTTCGCCGGGCTTGAGACGCAGGACGTCGGCCTCGGCCGCCCGCTCCTCGTCGGTGCGAGGGGGCTTGACCCGGATATCCTTGAAGCGCGGTTTGTATTGAAACGAGGAGGGCATCCTACGAAGTGTAGGCCTGATTTGGTCCTCATCAAGGAAGATGACATGTCGCACGGCCCGATTGCGCAAAGAATTCTCGAAAAACTGGGGGCAGCCCTGTCGCCGGATGCCATCGAACTGGTCGATGACAGCGCGCGCCACGCCGGTCACCACCACGAGGGCGGCATGGATGCGAAACCCGGTGGCGAGAGCCATTTCAACCTGATGATCGTCGCGGAGGCCTTTGAGGGCCTGACCCGCGTGGCGCGGCAACGGCGGGTGCTGGACCTGTTGCGAGAGGAGATGGCGGGACCGGTGCACGCCCTGTCGGTCAGGGCGCTGACGCCCGACGAGGCCGGACGTTCGCCGCAGACCTCCTGACACGCGACATTTTACGCGGATTCACCTAGTCTTAGAATGTTCGACCTAGCGTTCGCTCCGGTAGTGAACGGTGCGGAGGGGGCCCGCCTTGGTCGAGACAGACGGAATCGGGCAGGATTCGGCGCCAGGGGAAGCTGCGGCGGCCCTGCGGGCCATCCTGCAGACCCAATATCTGCGCTATCTGATCATCACCAGCTGGGCCCTGGGCCTTTTGGCGACCCTGGGGTCGATGCAGGCCGGCCTGTGGTTCGTTGGAACCCTTGCGGCCGGCGCCGCCCGCGGCGCGGTCGAAAAGCGCATCAGTGAACGGGTGGGGGCAGGCTGGGGTCTGGTGTTCCCCGCCGTCGCGACGGTTACGACTGCGGCGTGGGCCACAGCGCCCCTTCTGGCCTGGTTCTCGGGCGCGCCGTTCGGACAACCTCTTGCCCTGACCCTGCTGGTCGCCGGCTATGTGCTGGTGTTCGCGCAGCTGCGTAGTTCGCCGCGCCAGGCACTGGTGATTTCCTCCCCCTATGGCGCCGTGGCCGTGATCATTGCCGTGAGCCAGTGGGGCACGCCGCTGTTCTGGCCGTTCCTGGCCGTCCTGCCGTTCACGGCCGCCGGCCTGTTCGTGCTGGTGACCATGACGATGATGCGCGAGGAGCGGATCCGCGCCTTCCAGGCCCATCAGGCGCATCTGATCGAGGAACTGGAAGCGGCCCGCGACAAGGCCAATGCCGCTAATGATGCCAAGTCCAACTTCCTTGGAATCATCTCGCATGAGCTGCGCACGCCGATGAACGGCGTCCTGGGCGCGGCGCAGTTGCTGAGCGCGACGCGGCTGGAGAACACCCAGCGGGAATATCTGTCGATCATCCGCAACTCGGGCGACAATCTGCTGAGCCTGCTGAACGACATCCTCGACATGACCAAGATCGAGGCGGGCAAGATGACGTTCGAAGTCGTCGATGTATCGGTCGAGGACCTGCACCGTCGTGTGACCGGGCCGTTCCAGGCCCAGGCCGAGGCCAAGGGTCTGATGTTCGAGGCGACCTACGAAGGCGATATTCCGGCTATCGTGCGGGGTGATCCGCTGCGCGTCTGTCAGGTGATCCACAATCTGTTGTCGAACGCGGTCAAGTTCACCGATACGGGCACGGTGGCCTATACGGTGACGGGCAAGCGCCTGGCCGACCGGCGGGTCGCGTTCGAGTTCTCCGTGACCGACAGCGGGACCGGCATTGCGCCGGACGATCTGGAGCGCCTGTTCCAGCCCTTTACCCAGGTGGACGCCTCGTCAACGCGCCGGTTCGGCGGGACGGGGCTCGGCCTGACGATTTCGCGGCGCATGGCCAATATCATGGGCGGCGACATCGCGGTCACCTCGGAACTGGGCAAGGGCTCGACCTTCACCTTTGCGGTCGAGGCCGAGGTGGTGGAGTGGGCGGCGCCGAAAGCCGTCGAGGAGATCACCGCCGAGGTCGAGGACGGACGCCAGATGTCGGTGCTGATCGTCGAGGACCATCCGGTCAACCGCATGATCCTGGAAGCCTGGATGAGCTCGGCCGGCCACGTCTCGACCGCCGCCGAGAACGGGCAGTTGGCCCTGGATGCCTGCGCTGAACAGCCGTTCGACCTGATCATCATGGACGTCAATATGCCGGTCATGGACGGCCTGACCGCCACCCGTCACATCCGTGAAGGCGGTGGGACCAATGCCGGAACACCGATCGTCGTGCTGTCGGCCTCGGCGCGCAGCGAGGACCACGCCGCAGGCCTTGAGGCCGGGGCCGATGCCTATCTGAACAAGCCCATCGACTTTGCCGCCCTGGCGCAGATGATGGCCCACGTCGGCGAGGGTCGTGAGGCCCTGCGTGAGTTGATGGGTGCCGGAAGCCTCTCCCAGGCCGCCGCCTGACCCGCTGAACGCGCAAAGAATTCCAGGGCGGGGGGTTCACAAGCTTATCCGGCGCGCTAGACCCGGGGCATGACTGACACCAGCCTCCTTGCTTCGACCCTGGCCTCGGGTCGGGATGCCGTGACCCTGGATGCCGCGCTGATCGCCAAGGCGACCCAGCTGGTCGGCGACTTTGCCGTCAATCTGACGCTGGCGATCCTGATCCTGATTGCCACGGTGATCGCCTCGCGCTGGGCGTCGTCGGCGGCGCGCAAGGGACTGGGCCGGATCAGCGCCTTCCGACGCGATTCGACGGTCCTGACCTTTGCCGTGCAGGTCGTGCGGGTTGCGGTTCTGATCATGGGCCTGATCGCCGTGCTGCAGCGGCTGGGCGTGCAGACGACCTCGATCATCGCCGTTCTGGGCGCGGCCTCCCTGGCGGTCGGTCTGGCGCTGCAGGGTACGCTGTCCAATGTGGCGGCAGGGGTGATGCTGTTGATCCTGCGGCCCTACCGCGTGGGCGACGTCGTCGATATCGGTGGCGTCACGGCTTCGGTTCAGAAGCTGGACCTGTTCACCACCCAGCTGACCAACGCCAGCAACCACAAGATCGTCGTGCCGAATTCGTTGGTGCTGGGCGACCGGATCCTCAACTTTTCAGGGCAGACCCGCCGCCGGGTGGAGATCGATTTCACCGTCGGCTATGGCGAGGATCTGAAGCAGGCCCGTGAGGTTCTGGAGGCCGTCGCACGGCAGCATGAGAATGTGATGGAGGATCCGCCGGTCTGGTCGGGCGTGACGGGCCTGCTGGACAGCGCGGTCCAGATCACCCTGCACGCCTGGGTCCAGTCCGGGGACTGGTGGCAGACCCAGGCCGATCTGATGCAGGCCGGCAAGGAAGCACTGGATGAGGCCGGTATCGAGATTCCGTTCCCGCATCAGGTCGAGGTGCCTGCCAAGGGCGCGGACCTGGCACGGCTGGTCATGGTGCAGCCTGAGAAGGCCGATGACCGGGAAAGCGGCTCCTGATGCGCTATGATTTCGGCTCCGACAATACGGCGGGCATGGCGCCAGAGGCCCTGGCAGCCCTGACGGCGGCGAACGAGGGATTTGCACGGGCCTATGGCACCGACGACGTCAGTGAGCGGGCTGCGGACCTGATCCGCCAAAAGCTTGATGCCGAGGCCGAGGTGCGGTTCGTGTTTTCGGGCACGGCGGCCAATTCGCTGGCCCTGTCGATGCTGGCCTGGCCGTTCGAGGCCGTGCTGGCTCACCATGCGGCGCATGTGTGTACGGATGAAACGGGGGCACCGGGCTTCTTCGGTCAGGGCGTCGGCCTGATCGGTCTGCCGGGCTTTTCGGGGAAGATCGATCCTGCGGCGCTGACGGCGCATCTGTCCGAGACAGAGGTGGGCCATCGTCAGCCGCCGGCGGCCGTGTCGCTGACCCAGGCCACCGAATACGGCACCGTCTATACGCACGATGAGCTCAAGGCCCTGATCGATCCGGTCAAGGCGCGCGGGCACGGCGTCCATATGGACGGGGCGCGGCTGGCCAATGCGGCGGCCGCAGGCTTTGACCTGAAATCCATCGCAGGGCTGGGCGTCGATGTTCTGGTACTGGGCGGGGCCAAGGCCGGGGCCCTGTGCTGTGAGGCGCTGGTGATGTTCGACACCTCGCTGGCTCGCCGGATCGATAACCGGTTGAAACAGGCCGGGCAGATGGCGTCGAAGGGCCGCTTCCTGGCAGCCCCCCTGCTGGGCCTGCTGGAGACCGGCGCGTGGGAGACCCACGCCGCCCATGCCAATGCCATGGCGCTGAAGCTGGCCGAGGGCATCGTGACCCGGTCGCCCCATGTGCTGGCCCATCCGGTCGAGGCCAATGCGGTTTTCGTACGCATGCCGGCGGCGGCGCACCGGCGCCTGAACGAGGCGGGTTGGGCCTGTTACAGGTTCGACGACGGCTCGGTCCGGTTTGTCTGTTCCTGGGCGACGACCGAGGCGGCTGTCGAGGAATTGGTCGAGACAATCGCCGGCATCGGCTGACGGCTTTGTCAAACCCGCAGCGCGCGCCATATAGGGCGCATGGCGATGCGCGGTGAACGAGGGCGGGGACGCAATGTCGACCCCGCGACAAAGGCTCTGGACGGCGCGGCGGGCACGCCTGCGGACACCCCATCCACATGGAAGGCGCTGGCCGATCTGTTCGGCGTGGTCGGCCGGTCGGGTGCGCCACAGCTGCGGCTGAGGATCACGGCGGCCCTGACCCTGACCCTGCTGGGCAAGGCGCTGGGCGTGGCGGCGCCCGTCCTGCTGGGC
>Ga0208179_1000266_pt1 | contig 38322 bp, 50 predicted proteins | sample Malvired_Geostar_FD_184238 | JGI IMG/M metagenome (GOLD analysis project Ga0208179, IMG submission 184238) | Marine viral communities from the Global Malaspina Expedition - Malaspina viral metaG DeepMed_Geostar (SPAdes) (version 2) | ecosystem: Environmental > Aquatic > Marine > Oceanic | place... | reverse complement strand
TGGCTTGGCCGCTGTCCCTGTGGGCCATGTGGACAGGGATAGGTCCAACTCCCGGTGGTCCACACGCGGCAGTTCCGTCCAGGTGCCGTCGTTATCCACCCAAACGAGGCGATTGGTCACCGCCCAATCTGAGGGAAGCGTCTGTGAGATCGTGCCGCTGTCAGTGATATTGGCCCGCCCGAACAGCACCGGAGCCTCTTTCAGGAACCGCTGCTGCCGTTGGTTGGCATACCCCACCACCTCTGCTGTAGACCAGAGCCCATCAGTCCAGGAGACCCCCAGGTCAGGGGCTTCCAGCAGATGGTACTGAATCTCTTCCAGAACGGCGCTGTCTGCAATAAGGGCCATTACCCTTAATAAGCAGGCCTACTACCTGTTGGCCGGGGCTTCCGTGGCGGTTTCGGTTTTGGCATTATTTACCTTCCTCACGTTGTTTGGCTCGCTCTTTAGCAAGGCGAATCCGTTGCTCAGCCGCATGTCTTCTTCTCTCAAGAGCAGCCCGAGCCTTGGTGTCGGCTGCATCACGTGCAGCACGCCGCTGCCGCCGTCCTCGTTCGACGCCCCCAGCCGCGATCCCAAGCCCACCGCCACCTATAGCAGCCGTGACGCCTTTCTTCGCAGCATCCCCGAGATCAGGGCTTCCCCTCCTACGCCGTAGTGCTTCACGGGCTTTACGGGCTACCGTACTGACAACTCGACTGGCTCCACGCCTGAGCGTTGTTCCAACTGGCATTATCGTCCTCGTCCATTTGAGCGGGTAGTGCTACTGGGCCTAGACCGAGAACCTCTCGGTCTATTGGGATAGATCCTACCAGGGTAATCCCTGCGGTATCTTCCTAGACGTTCCGCACGCTCTCTCGCCCTCCGCTTCTCATCAGCGGCTCGTCGTCCTTCTTCCTGTTCCTGTTCATGCTTACGGCTGGCCGTGATATTGGATGTGATACCTTCCCACGCCTTCTTCAGGCCCTTCTTTATTCTCTGGCCCATTAGCGACCTCCTCTACGTTTGGGCTTAGGCCTCGTACCATTACTCACTGGGAGAGGGAGCTGTGGTTTTCCTCTTCCTCTATGCTTCCCTCCTGTATCGCCATTCGTCGGCGGGATCCTCGCCTTTACCTTCCTTGCCGAGGCTATCAATGCAGAGCTGGGAAACTCTGGCTTTCTCCTTGGAGGACTCGCTGTAGCCACTCCGTGGCGTCGGGCTTCAACCGGGACATCTGCCGGGGCACTTCGCCATGGTGGCGGCTTACGCCTTTCCTTCTGGGGGGGCCTTTCCTTCTGAGTCCAGGGCTCCTTCCCCATGGCCCGTCTACGCCCTGGCGAACCCGGAGCATGAGGGGGAAGTGTCACCCCAGGTTGTTCCTTTCGCCGTGCCCCACTCTGGCGTCGTCTTCGCAGTGCGTCACGGAGCCTGGAGGCAAGACGACTAGCACCACGCCTCAATACTTTACCGAATGCCATTAGCGACCTCCTCTTCTGACGTCGCGTCCAATTCTGCGTTGTGGCGCGTTCCGACCCGTAGCCCTATCCAAGCGCCTTTGGGCCGCAGTCCTCGTGCCCCCGGTGCGCCCTGGGGAAAGCAGGTCATACACCCTATCTTGGATGGTGTCCCTGGTAGACCGATCCGAGGCAAGCCTCTGTGTGGCGTATCGATGGGTTCGCGACTGACCTCCCTCTGGCGGCCCTTTGATGCGGAAGAAGCTGGGGTGTTTATCAGGAGGTCGATTGAAATTCGTACCAATTGCTTTCCCTTCCGCCCGTGCCCTACGTAGCGCTGCTGCTGCCGTATCCCGATCAGCCTGTAAACTCGCCTGATCTTTTTGCGCTAGCTCTCTGACCCTTCTGTTCGATATGTCTGCCGTTCCCTGCTGACGAAGACTGACCAGTCTCTCCCTTGCTCTTGCTCTATCCGCAGCTCTAGCCGCCCTACTTCCGGCCAGAGGCTTTCGTATGTCACTTATCTTATCCAAGAGAGCGACAAGTCCTTTTTTAATCCCTGTTCTAACTGTCTTTCCACCCGCCATTATTGTCCTCGTCCCTGCTGTGGAACGACCTTTGGCGGGATCTCCGGTTTCTCATCCCTGGCCATCGCCCAGCGGAAGAAGCTGCTCTCCTTGAACAGCGCATTTTCGTCAGCTGCTGCTACAAGCAGAGCCTGCAGTGCAGGGGCACTCTGCTCCATGTCGGCTCCCCCACGCTTGAGCGTGAGGTAGTGCTTGGCATAGTCCAGCAACACACCATGCCGGGATTCGTTCAGATCGACGGTGTCCGAGTCACTGACCAGGATAGGGGTGGCAGACACCCCATCCACCGTGACAGTGAACGCGGTGGTGATGACCCGTGGCCAGTAGGCTATCAGGGTGGGACTGACTGGGGCCCACACCTGGGGAGACGAGGGTATGTTCGCCTGCCCAATTATCTGCCCCTCCCATCCCGGCTGCCCGTGGTCGAGGTCATGCAGGGCACTCTTGGCCATCGGTGTGCCATTGACCTCCATCCGCATCGGGAAGACCAGGGTCTGAGGGAGGGCGAAGTAGTTGTCAGAGGTTGGCTGCAAAACGTGCGTCACCCGTCTCCGCCACGTGCCCGTGTAAAGATTCCACAGGCGGAGGGCCTCATTCAGGGCCAGGGTCAGTTCAGCATCCACATAGAACGCCGAGATCTCCAGACGGTCCTTGAGCCGTGTCCGTAGCGTGGCCAGGGTAACCGCAGCGTAAGCCATCCGAACCTACTTACTTATGGAGCGTTCTCTCCAACCCGCTCTGCTCTTGGTTTTACCAAGACATTGTATTGTGCCATTAAGTCATCCAGTGACTTGAAATCGTTCGCGTAGATGGTGCCATCCTCCGCGATATACGCAACTAGCTTTGACTCTTCCCCACGATCCGAGACAATCCCAATCCCTGGAGGCAGGTCATCCCCCAGGTTATAGCCCTCTGTCAGGGCAAAGTTATTACGGAACCCAAAGTCACTTCCGTTCACCAGGACCGCGTTGACCTCAGCCCATCGATGTGTGGAGGTCCCTAACTTAGAACGGTTATCAGTAGGGCTACCATTATCAAGCGTGTTGATCAGGCCGTCAGAACTCAGCTTCATCCGGGATTTCGTGGGTCCATCTCGTGCCGGATCGAACTTAACATTGTCCGTGCCAAAGAGCATGCCTGACTTATCTTCCAGGTGCATAATGAAGGATGTGCTATCTGCATCATCAGGGCGACCACCAGCGTTATCGCAGGCTGCTACACTACAGGTCTGGAAGACGATAGCCCTATTCCCAGTCGTAGCACCACCACCTGCATCAGGGGTATTGGCGTAGTTGGTAGCTGGTCCTCGTATCATGAAAGTTCTAGCAGCTGCCCGTAACTGCCCATTTCCCTTTCCTTCATGTCCGATTCCGGGACTACCCAGCTTGATGTCCCACTTCCCTGTATCTCCATACTCACCAGAAGTGGATGAACCACCACCGGAGTAATAGTAGATCCCTGGATCATTTTCATCATTTGGATCTCCAAGGTGGAACTCGGCATTGTTGCTTGGGATGGCGAACTTAAAAGTATTGAAGTCGTCGTCATACCCATTCTTCCCGATGAGCATTAGCTGACCGCTCCCGTCGACATTGAAGTGATAAAGGGCATCAATCCTGGGGGATTGTGTAAGGATATCGCCACCGTCAATACCGGACATGAAGGCAACTCTCCAGGTAGGTGAGTTATCCGATCCCCATGCGTAGACGTTGAAGAGATCCTTATACCCAGTGCTCTGACGAGCCTTTATTGCAAAGTCATTATGATCGCCATAGCCACCCGCGCCCCCATCGGCATCTATGGTGAAGTGGATATTCCCATTCGCGGTCACCTTGAGCGAGGTGTGAGTGCTGAGAACACCAGCCGTATCGCCACCATCAATAGCGGTGGTATCTGCGGTGCCCCCAAGGAGCAGCCGGTTGCTTAGTGTCGTTATCCCGGTTGCCCCAAGGGTGCCACCCACAGCGACGTTTGTGGGGAGCCGAGCATTATCAATCGTCCCCGTCAGCTGTCCCGCAGGGAGACTCGTCAAGTTTGCGCCACTGAGGTTATCGATGATGGTCGAGCTTAGGGGGCCCTCAAGTTTGCCGTCCGTCCCGATCAGTGCGACATTCCCAGTGCCTGCATTCAGGCCACCACCGATGTCGAGGGAGGAAGCAGAGGTTCCTGCTATCGTCACTGCATCCGTGGAGTCATTGAAAATGAAGGCTGAGTTCCCTGCCATCGCCCCGGCGTTGTTATATTGCACGTAGTGGTCGGATCCCGCTGCCCCTGTTGTCACCGAGGTCCAGGCCCCATCACCCCGGAGGAAGACGGAGCTACTGGCGGAGCCCGTGCCCAGGTTCGCTACGGGGATAACCCCATTGATATTGCCTGCTGTCAGTGCGGTGAGGTTCGCCCCAGACAGGTTGTCGATGATTGTGGAGGAGAGGGGCCCTTCGATTTTGCCATCGGTGCCGATCAGGGCCACGTTCCCACTCCCTGTCTCCAGGGAGCTTGCTATGTCAAGGGTGCCCTGAATAGCAGTGGCATCCGCGTTCCCCGCAATAACGATCTTGTTGTTGTTATCCATCCCAATGGCTTGCCGTGCTGCCCCACTGGTATTCTCCCCGTAATAAAACTTGTTGTTCGTCGTGAGCTTAAAGTCCCCACCCGCACTTACGTCAGCAGAAGCCACAAGGCTTGTGCCTGTTGCAGCCCCAAGAGCCGGGGTGGTCAGGGTAGGACTCGTGGCGAAGACCAACCCCCCGCCACTGCCGGTCTCATTACTGATAACCCCACGTAGCTGGTCTGAGGTTGTCGCCGCGAAGTGTGCCAGGGTGTCTGCGGCATCAGCAACAGCATTCCCGGCTACCTGCATCGCACCGGCAGAGAGGTTCAGGGCCCCACTACTGGCGGTCAACACAGGATCCGTGGCGTGGCTAGTGGTGAACGTCATTGTGTGCGTTGCACCACCCGTCGTGCCTACTACCAGATTGCCCAGGGCTGAGAAGGTGGTCTCATCCCAGGTCACGCTCGTTTCCCCTTCCAGGGCTGTGGCTGAGGTCCACACAGCCAGCTGGTTGTTCGCCGGGGTGCCCGAGATCGTGACTGCCGATGACCCGATGGTGACGTTCCCATCAGGGAAGGTAATCGTTCGATCCGCTGTGGGATCGGTGAAGACGAAGGTTGTCTCGTAGGCGTTGGCTGTCGCCCCTTCAAATGCCAGGGGGACGTCGTTCAGGACTACTCGGTTCCCAGAGCCTGCCCCACCAATGACCGTCTCCCCATCACTCCCGACTGCGAAGGTCAGGTTGTTACTGCCATCGTAGGCCAGTTCCAGCTGGGCTGAGGTGGAGACAATGTCTACCTTGGCGCTAGTTGAGGTCGTGCCCACACCCAGGGTATCGCTAGCAGCGGTAAGCCGGACGACTGCGCCATCATCTGTGAAACCACCGCCCGAGGAGGACTGCACATCCAGGGTAACGGAGCCTGAGGCATTGTAGCCCTTGAAGTTGGAGCCGTCATACCAGATGTCCCCCTCAACGAGGGAGCCGGTCTTATTCGCCCCTTCCGTCAGACGGAGGTGCGACTTGGTCGATGTAGAGGCCTCAATTGCCAGGAAGGTGGTGCTGCTAACAGCCTCACCTCCTATGCCTACCCCGACAGCGGTCGTCAGGAGGGTGCTGCTATAGGCCGGTACGACGCCAGCCCCGGCACTGGCCAGGACTTGACCTGCCGCAGGTGCCGTCACTGACGCCAGCGTTGTTGCTGTGCTGGCTGTCAGGAGGTCTCCTACGGTGTAGGCCGTCAACCCCGTGCCCCCTGTTGCCACAGGAATAGTCGGCAGTCGGGTTGTTGACAGGGTGCCACTGGCGATATTCGATGCACTCAACTGTGTCAGGGCTGAGCCATCCACGCCCCAGACGACATCTGTGCCGTCAGAACGCAGGAAGGAGCCGACCGTCGAGCCGATGGTCAGTTCTACCCATGCAGGACTTGAGTTCCCTACAATGACGGACCCCCGACTGACGGCTGCCGCTGATGAATCTGTGTGAGTAGAGGACAAGATAGCATGGTTACCGCCACCACCACCGCCAGAGGCGCAGGTTGCCCATACCGGGGCTCCTGTGCCCCTGGATTCAAGGCACTCCCCAGTAGAGCCCACTGCTGAGAAGGCCATCCCTGTTGCTGTGCCGTAGGTCACAGATCCCGCTGACGCTGTTAGACCTGCTGCTGTGCCACCCCGTGCCAGGGCCAGGATTCCTGCCGTGGCATTTGTCATGCTGACGTTCAGACCTGTGCCGTCATTACTCCACCCCACATCTGTCCCATTGGAGTGGAGGACATAGCCGCTTGTGCCAACTAGTAGCTCGTCCCAGAGGTTGGAAGTGTTCCCATAGACCAGAGAGCCTCGTGTTGCTGGATTATCTGCCGTATCAGAGTGTCGTGATGCATTTAGCAGGGTGACAGCGGAGACCGTGGCCGAGTTCCCTACGGTGACCCGCCCCTTGGCATCTACGGTCAGGATTGGAATGATACTGGCCGAGCCATAGGTTGCTGCTGTTACCCCAGAGTTCGCCAGGGTTGTGGCCAGGGCCCCTCCTGCGGTAGTGATATCCCCGGTCAAAGTTGGGAAGCTCGCCGCCACCAACTGCCCTGTGACTACGGTGGCAGTGGTCAGATCCAGGGCTTCATACACAGGATCACCCCCACTGCCTCCACTGACCAGGGGCAGATTTGCCGTGCCGCTGTCCGTCAGGCGAGCCAGGGCCAAGGATCCTGTGGCCAGATCAGCCGCGCTCCGGGTAGCTAGATTGGCCAGACTCGATCCACTCTTGTTGACCGAGGCCCAGGTGACCGTGTTGGTTCCTGCAATCGTGATCGTGTCCGGGATGTCGTCGTCTATCAGGGCCCGAAATGCTGGGGCTGCCGCACTCCCTGTTGTCGGACCTGTCAGCACCGTATTAGCGGTCTGACTGTCCATGGACAGGACCAGTGTGCCCGCTCCCGTAATGGGCGAACCGACGATATCGAACACTGTTGTAGGAGCTGCAGTTATCGCCACACTGGTGACGGTACCCGAGCCAGCCGTGCCACACCCTGTACAGGTGCCAGTAATGGTGACGTTGTTAAAGGTCTGTGCTCCGGTCCATGAGTTCGCACGGGCCAGGAGGAGCAGCACCTGATCAGAGAGTGTCTGCCCCTGCACGGGTACCATGAACGCCAGCGTCACAGCTGCTACACTGAGTGCTGCAATCCATTTACGCATGCTCTGAGGCTCCTTTATTGGATGCCGCCTTCGGGTCCAACTGGTTGCATGGTGATGGAGACGACCACTTCACCCCCTGACCCCGCACTCTTCGCTCCTGCACTCCGGTTCACAAGGCTGAGGTGGAGTTCTCCTGAGTTGTCCTCGTCCAGGTAGGGGATATCCAGTCCATCGATGTAGTAGTAATACTGACCAGCCCCGGCATACCGTATGCCATCAGCGGTGACGAAAGTCCACCGGGACTGGAAAGCGTCCAGATCCATGTCACTGGTGTCCTCAAATGAGTCTTTGGACCAGAACGCCAGCTCCCAGGCGAGGTTCTCGTCAGACTGCAGCACAATGCTACGGACCATGTTCCTAGCATTGCCGTTCACTCCAGCCAACGCTCCGGGGAGAGCGATGTTCTCATCCTCCTTCGCGTTCTGGGCGATAGCCCCTGTGAAGTGCGTATCTTTATCCGTTCGCACGGTAAACTGAAATGGCATAACAGGCCTTTCTACTCCTCTATCTCAGGCTCAAGGATGGGATTCCCATCCTCGTCCGTCCAACTTGTCTCTTTGATATGATCGTCCTGCCGCTCACCAGCAATCAACCAATGTACCAGTACGCCTGTCGCGGTCGGGTCTTGGCTCTCAAGCACTAAAACCCCCTCCTCGACCGACCCACGCACCAACTCCCAACCCGTGTCATTGCTCACCCAGACTTGGCTATTTCTGACCAGGGCATCGAAGGTGCCTTCGGTCATGCCAATGTAGTCGTCCAGGGCAACGGTAGACCACCCATCCACGATCTCCGCACTCCCCCGATACAATAGGAGCGTGTCATTGCTCTCAGCGAAGGAATGCACTAATTGGTGGGTATCTGGTTTCAGTGGATGGTCTATAACGAATGAGCCTGACCCCTTGCTGAACGCGCCAGGCACATGCACCGCCCCCGAGGTGTCGATACTCAAACGAACCGAGTCATTCAAATTGCTGCTTTGAGAAATTTTGAAACTGTCACTGTCCGAATTGTCGACTCCCGTAGACCAGCTAATGACACCCGACATCACATACCGAGTTGATGCGTCACCTGTACCGTCTTGCTCCAGCATGAGTGTGCCAAGAACGCTGGTATCATTCAGATAGGCATGGAGATTCGTTTGTGGCGTGGTAGTTCCAATGCCCACATTCGGTCCACCGTTATAGCCAATCACCATGCGCTGGGTTGTATCGACAGAGCTTGTGGCTATGGTGTTGATCTGAATCTCAGTCGGGTGCGAACTCGATGTCCATGTTCCCGCAACATCGGCTATGATGTTCGCTGCATTGACTTCTAAAGTACTATCAGAATCCTGACCGCCGAAGTAGACATACCCAAGGTCGTAGCCATCGGTAAAGGCCGCACCAGTATTGATGCGCGTGATCAGCACAGGTGCTGCATTGGGATTGTCAATATGGAGGTCTGCTTGTGGCGTGCCAGTTCCAATCCCCACGCGATCCTCCCCACCATCCACAAACAACATGTTCTGGTTGTCATCAGATTCGACGCGGAAGTCTACATCTGCACCTGTATCATTGATCGTGACTGCACCGTCAGGATCGAAGGAGGTGACGGTCTGCCAGGAATTGTCCCCACGCAGGAACGTCGAGCTACTCGCGGTGCCTGACCCCAGTCTCGCGGTTGCCACCGTTCCTGATGACAAGGCACTGGCATTCAATGTGGTGAGGTCTTCTGCGGAGAGGTCCACCAGATACTCTGTATCGAGTGAGGTGATCTGTCCAGTCGCGTCAACCAGGGCGACATCGCCGGAACCGGCCTGGATGCCCCCTGCTACATCGAGGGCATCAGCCGCTGTGCTGGTAATATCGAGGGTGCCACTGAATACTCCCGGCGTCGTCAGCCCCCAGGCGTCCAGGGCACGACGAATCTGCGCGGAGAATGGCCCCTGTGCCTGGAGTTCAGGGAGACCAATCCCCAGCGCTGCACTCGCAACGATGAGTAGGGCCACGATGCCGTATCGGCGCATTACTTCCCCCAGATCATGTCTGTCTTGTTTGGTGAAATGAACCCAGGCGTCTTCGGTGTGATGTCGTCCCGGAGCTTCTCAGGAAGCATGCCGCCAGTTCTGGCACGCCCAGGGAAGTGCGGTTCTTTATCATAGGTGCCCGATGACCCACGCCTGGGAACCTCAGAACGGCCTACCGTGCCCTTGAACGGAGTGTCAATCGCCATAATCTCCTCGCTAATACCCGTGTTTCTGTAAGAAAGCCGCATCCATCGGGGCATACGGCCACGCACTCCAGTTACTCGTGCCCCACCATGTCAGGTAGGTATTCTCGTCCTGCCGCTCCAGTTCGGCTACACCCATCTCAAACTCCGCTTCCCATGTCCGAGAGGCTCCACCTTTCGAGTCATACATGAGATTCGGACGTTCGGCAGATCCTGGCCACCGACACACATCCGCGAGCGCCCCCCGTACCAGGAGGTCTCCCCGGATGGGGATCTCTGGCGTGTCCGTATCGTCCGTCAGGTCCGCTACCGACTTCTCGTAGTAGAAGGGATAGTTTCGGGCCGACGCAGAATACGGCCACATCTCGTAGGTGGCCCGCCCCTTTGTGGCTGTCAGCGTTGAATAGCGCCGATCAATCAGTGCCCAGGGGGTGCCTGCTGATGACCGTGCAGGATCAAGCTGTGCAATATCGTCCTGGGTGACAAAGTGCCGAAGCCGCCAATTCTGCTTCGGATCGTAGACCACCAGGAAGTGCTTGAAATCTGCAGGACAGGTGACATACGCATCCAGGATGCGATAGGTCAAACCTGCGCCTACAATCGTATCCCCGTAGACACGGTCCAGGGTCAGCGATGTCGTATTAGCGACTGCGGAGACGGTATAGGTCGGTGCCCGATTCCCAACCTGGAATTGGCGTCCGACATCAGACGACGCAAATGCGGTGCCTGACCCCGTGATTGTTGCCGAGTTCCTCGTCGCAGTGACCGTTCCAGCGATCTTGGCATCGTTCAGAATGAACTCCGCTTCGGCCCGCAGGGCTGACCACACCCGACGTTCGGCAACACGGCGATACCGATCCCGGATCAGCTGCTTCGCTAGGAAGATCGGCAGATCCGGGACCCAGAGCCGCAGCGACCGATACATGCTGGAGAAGGTGTCAACTGCCACCTACCCCTCCTAATGTCCAGTCGCAACAAATTCGACAACGACTGCAGAGAGGTTGACAGCGCTCGCTACCTGCGCCAGGACCCCGTCAGCACCAGCATCGTTATCGCCATAGAAGGCCATCACTTTGCCGTTCGCCTTATCCCAGTGGAAGACATACCCGTCTTCACCCTGGTTTAGCTGCAAGGAATCAAGCACCCCAAGGCCAACATCGGCTGCCGCGAGGGTCTCACCCCCCGTGGCATACGACGAGTCCATGGTGATCGTTCCATGTGATTGCTGACGGTTGCCAACACTGGTCAACCAATCTCCAGTAAGGGAGACAGAAAGTGCCATAATCAGATCTCCTTTACATCAACATACCAAGATGCCACCGCACCTTAGCACTGTTGGCGAGCGAAGCACTGTTGTCGGTCGTCGTTGTCCCACGAGCACTAAGCGCTACGGCAACAACTGGATTCACCGACGCTGTCGCCGCTGCTGTACGAGTAAGGATGTTGTCAGTGGAAGCATGCCCACTCATCTGGTCAGAGATCGCTGTGCTTGCTGCGACCTGGACTGCTGCTTGGTCTCCACCCACCTGGACGTAGATATACCGGTCAGTTCCGACCGAGACATCGACTACAACATGGGTACCACCAGCAACACCATTTGCGAGAGCTTCACCGGCTGATGCGTCTGTGTTGACTGTCCAATTGGACCTGTCTTCCCAGTAAGCAACACCGCCGTCGATACTATCTACTGCAGTCTCACTGACGTCTACCTTCACAAGTCGAAAGACACGGTTGCTCCATTCTACGAGCATCCCGAGCTTACCCCCGTGCGGGAGTGACGTTTCGTTAAACGTCAGCGGCGACCCAGTTGGGCCCAGATCTACTGTCTGGACTGGGAAATGCGAACCTCGTCCACCTGCCATATCAATCGCTCCTTATCCGGTGATGGCATACAGGTGCCGCATCAAACGCGGAGCCTGATTTGTCATATTGCAAGTTGCCAGATACTGTCCGGCTACCTGCGTGTTGTCCTGCGCTGGCTTGAATCCAGTGAACCCAAAACCAAACTCAGCGTCGTCAGTGACCCAGAACCGGATATATTTCGTGTTCAGGTAGAACAACGTCTCACCGGCAGACGCAAGGTAGTTCCCTAGGTTGGCGTCATTGACGCCCTGGGTCCCAGGAGCATACTGCGACTGGAAGATGCGGGACGCATTGAAGGAGAGGCTGTTGAAGCCAATCTTCGGGTCCTGCGATTCCACTCGCCACTGCGGCTGGAACTTCTCCTTGATGTAGGAGTAGCCTAGGTTCGTAGTGACCATCAGGTCGGGATGCTCAGCGCCAATGACGATGCTGTTGTAGGCCTCTTCCAAGATCTTGTACGTGATTGGACCTGAGACCGACGCAGCTGGTGACGTCATGGGCGAGTTGAGCGCCGTGCCAACGGTGCCCCCGCGTGTGAGAGTGCCATACGTCGTGTAGGCTGCACCATCCCAGCTGCTCACAGACCCATCGTTGAGCATCTCCGAGAACCCGTTCATCTCATTCGTACGGGACGCGGTCTGCCCTTCGCGGTATTGCGCGATAGCCAGGATAGCTGACATGGTAAGCGCTGCGTTCTGAAGATCAGCATCGATCAACCGGAACACCGCATTCTCACCCTTGTTGAAGATCTGGATATCTTCCTTGAACTCCGTGACATTCACTTGGTAGTGCTTCGGATCGAAGCTCGCCCCAGTGGCTGTCTGTCGGCGGCTGATGTCAAAGGTGTCACCCTTGGCATACGATCCACCGGCCATCGGTGCATACAGGAAGTTCTCCTGGATCTTTGTCCCGCCCGTAAACTTCACGGAACGGTTCGCCTTGATCATCGCCAAGACGGGGTCATTCTTAAACACATTGTCTACGACCCCACCGACGATGTGCTTTCGTGTATAGGTGTTCAGTTCATCAAGGAACGCCATGCTTACCTTCCCTAGGAAGAGAGGCTATCGTGCTAGCTGTGCCTGACGCCATGCAGACGCAGCTGCGTTCACACGATCCTCCGAGGTTGACTCCTTATCCAGCCCATCGAGCGGGCGGGGACTAGAAGAATCAGGGCGCACTGGAAGTTGGGCTTGACTCCGTCCTTCCATCATGCCCTCTTCTCGTGCCTGCTTAATCTGTTCCTGGATCTTCTCATCCTGGGCTTTCTGCACCCGATCAGAGATCAGATCCTGGTAGGCCGCCTGGATGGGCAACCCACTCTTCTGTACATGGTCGAACAGTTTTGCTGTGTCCAGCTTCTCAGTGAAGCGTTGGTTATGCTCCAACTTCAGATCGGTCAGGATATCAGCGAATTGAATCGCTTGGCGGTCATGCCGATCAAACTGTTCAGCGAGGATTTGTGAGTGCTCTTCACGGGTGAGCGCATTCGATGGTAGTGAGGCCACAGTCGGTTCCTTTCCTTCTCCTGCCTCAAGATCACCATACTCATCTTTGTAGGCATTCAACTTCTCCATCGCAGCAGTGTAGTCTTTGTTCGCCCCTTCGTACCAATCAACGTATCGGGAGCGTTCTGCATCCACTGCTCCTTGCTGGTGGACGATCTCCTGTTGCGCCTGATCCCGCGCTGATCGCAACTCGTCCATCTTTCGAGAGTAGTCTGACTGTCGGGAATAACCTGATTCCAATTCCTTGGAAACAGCTTCCATTCCCAGCGCTTCCTCGACAACCTGCTTCTTGTCCTCAGGGACATTCTTCAGGACATCGGCCAGAAACTGTTCTGCGTCAAACGCCATATGGTCTCCTTTGGGTCCAGGACGTTACCCGCTCACCTTCCCATAGGGGATCCAGCAAGCAGTTTGTCCCTTCCGTTAGAGTCGGCCCTGTCCACCGGGGAACGCTGCGTTCTCTGATGGCTCAGCGCCTGTTGGGATGTCGCCCCCCATGAGGGCTTGTCCTAACTGTGCTCGCAGTTGAGAAGTTGCTTGCTCTGCCCAGGGGCCCAACTGCGGAACCATCTGAGCGAGTAGTTTCATGGACGCATCCAGCTCCATGGCCAAGCGCATCGCAGCATTACCCGTCTGGTTCTGCCCCATTCCAGCCCCTGTCATATCGGGCTGGCCCTGCTCTGCGGGCAGCATGCTGCTATACGTTGGTGCCCCCTCACCACCACCCATGGGAGGTAGTGGTGGAGCACCCATTCCAGGCATTCCGGGCATGACAGGCATTTAACGGCTTCCCTTACCTGGTTTGCAGATTGCATCCGAAAAAGGTGTGCTGATCATCGAATCCTCCAACCTACTCCTTCTTTAAGAAGGTGGGGCCCAGGGTATCGTGTCGGATGTTTCCCAGGCCCCACCAGGGTTTCTGGCGGAAGGAGGAGTCGCCATTGCCCATATCGTCATCTGATAAGACTGCAGCCGTCAAGCGCTATCACATCCATACAGTGACAAAAGGTAGAAGACGGACCAAAAACAGAAGCCCCACCAATACCACCGGACTACTCGTCTGGTGGTAAATCTCTTGGTACCCGTCTTGGTGAGATCCCCGACGTCTTGTGGAAGAGGCCCTTGCTCTTGGCCAACTTCAGGATCAGCAGGATCGTGTTCAACAATCGTTTCCACATAAGTTACTCTACCGGGGAAACACGGCTCCGAATGATTGTTGTCACAAACGTGACCAGGGTGCCCACGGCAACTACCAAGCCTGCCTCACCCCCTACGGCTTCCAGGGCCGACCGCACCGGCTCCCAGAAGAGGCCCATTACCCCAACTACTGCCACGATCTGCCCAACCAGGACCGGTTCACGTTGTAGCATCTGTGTTGCTCCTTAGTCTGACTCAGAGATGACCGGACGGGGGATTCCGTCCGCATCAGGTTTCTGTTCCAATTTTGGTGGGGACTGTCCCGTGGGCTTTGGTCCCGGTGTCGGGACCTCCTGCCCAATCCCCATGGCCATCGCTTCCTGTATCCGTTTCGGGATTTCCTTGGTGCCTGAGGGCGGCGATCCACCGTTCGGAATCTCCAGCACCTCAAACAGCGTCCACGGGTCCATCAAGCCTTCCCGGTGCAACCGCAGATACATCATCTTCCGGGAGATCTGCGAGATGGACAGGAGGCTGTTCGGCGTAATCTGGAAGGTGAACTGCTTGTGATGCAGCTTCGCCCGCTTCGCCCGTGGGATATACATATCGTAGGCTGGGTCATACGCATCCCCATCTGCTTCCTTGCTATAGGCAGGGATCAGGGTGCCTGGGTCAAACTGGAAGTCCTCCATGTCGATGCCCTGGTCACCCAGCATGGAGATCCGCCGCTGCATCGTGTAGAACTGGAAGAAGTTGGTCTTGACCATCTCTCCCACATCACGCAAGAATACCTCCAGCAATCGGCCTTTCATCCGCAGGGTGGGGCTCAGGGCCTCCATCATCTGCTCGATACTGTCGGCTCCAGGAGCCTGTTTCAGCTGCGTCAGGGCCTGTAGGTTGGCCACACCCCCGTGGTAGTCCATCTCCGACACCATCATCTTCAAGAAATCGAAGACATAGGACGGGATGTTGGGCGGGGGCTCAAATTCAATGTTGCCCATCACCGGATTGTGCCGCACCTTGGTGCCGGGAATCCGCGTGTCCAGCCGGTTCCACAGCGACTCTGGCATGGCCCGTGCATCACCCTTCAATCCAGGGCGCAGGGCCTTCCTGACCATATCCAGGATGCCATTCGCTGTCTCGTTCACCGCATCCTGCAGGGGCATCAGGTCCCGTGTGATTCCCACGCCCAGCAGGCCCCAGGGCCAGGGATCCAGGCGGAGCCGCGTAATCGGGAACATGCCGTGCCAGAAGGGGTTCGGCCCATCGAACAGAATGCAGTCATCCGTTGCAATGATCAGCCGCCCACGGGGGTAGAGCTTGTATTCATCGTCGTCAAACCGCTGACCGTTCGGTTTCTTTGATCCTGCTGGCTGGACCGTATAGGACCACGATGTGTTTGGGTCCCCAATCGTGATGGGGCCCACCCCTGTGTGGAGCCGTCGATCCTTGATATACACATAATAAAGGTTAGTCGTTGCCACTGCCGCCGAGACGTTCTTCGGGGTGGAGGACAGGAATCCTGCCGCCGGGGACATCAGCTGCTGCGCCCCTTTGGAGTTGCCCCAGGTGCGCGTGGGAACGGCTCCCGCCCGTGAGGCCGAGATTCGATGGGCCTTGCCGGGGAACCGTGCCTGTAGCTCACCCACCGTCTTTGCGGTGCGGATAATGACCCCTTCCCAGTCCTGTATATCCCCATCCAGGGTCGGACGAATCGGGATGACATCCCGTGGGTCTCTGGGCGTCAACACGACCTCCCCGGTCCCACCACCTGCCGAGGCATCCCAGTGCACCTCACAGTAGCCCGTCCCTGGGCCTGAGGCATACCGCAGCACGTTCGACAGCTGCAGATCGGCCTGGGTGTTGGTCCACCATGCCGTCACCAACTTGTTCAACACCTCTGCCTGGGGCTGAAACCGGTCGTTCTGCGTCTTGAACCCAAACAGGGGATGAATGTCCGTGAGCGCGGCGACCTGCTGCAGCACGATATGCTTCGTGCGGTTGTCATACACCCCCGACAGGGTCGAGGGGCGCTGTGAATCGATCTGGTCACCCATGATGTAGGAGATCGCTTTCTCAATCTCCGCATACATGGGCTCTGACTGGAGGACTCGCTCCCCTTCGGTGCGAGCCGTCGTGATCCACTCCAGCATCGACTGCTCATACTTTTCGTTAGGTAGTGGAAAGTCCATTTATCCCTCCGTCCGTGGGGCTCGTGGCCCCTCATAGGCCCGTCCACCGGGACGCCCTACCGGGAGATCACGGGGGGAGTCCGGGTTCCCTGGATCCTGAGAGAACCCTGAGACACAGACCCCATACTTTCGCTCCAGATGACGGAGATGACCCAGGCTTTCAACCGTCACCGGTCGGCCATCCCCGCTAACATGGGTCGTTGTATACGGAAATACCCCTGTTTTCCCGTAAATATGGCCCGATGAGAGGGGTAACATGGTTAAATCCGCCCCACAGGACTCGCACGTAGGAAGGGTAGTTTCACCCTGTTTCACGGTATAAAGCCGCTCTATGGCCGTAGCTTTGCAGGCGAGGCACTCGAAATCTCTGAGTGGCATGCCTAAATCCTGTTCAGGGTCTCATCAAGCACACGATTCACGGTGTTCTCGATGAATTCCCCCGGAGTCTGGCCCCAGAACTTCGCCTGTTCCGTCAATTGAATGGACTCACCGGGGCTGAGTGCCCGTACCGAATCCCCAATGCCGACCTGAGAGAGGCCTTCCACCCGTGTTGCCAGTTCCTCTGCCGAGGAGACTGTGGTCTGGAAGACCTTCTCCAGGCGACGGCGCTCTTTCCCGTCTACCAGGAAGTAACGATGGCCATCAGATCCCACTGTATTGAATTCTTTTAACACAGCGCGGATCCGGTTGTTCACCGCTGTCTTATCAGACTTTGGCTCCGTACATCGCTTCTTCAGGTCTGCATACAGCTCATCCGGGATATCAATCGTAACGCGCACTCAACCTCCTTCACGGGAACCACTGGTATTCGTCCCGACGCACGGCATCCCTGAACGCACTGAACCGAGACACGGGAATGGACACCACGCTGGGGTTCCCCTTCACGGTGCCCACGATGAAACACACAATCGCTTCCTGCTCCAACGAAATTACCGAGGAGCCGCTGGACCCTGGCCCTCCATCAACCTGCAGCAACATCGCATTTGTCCAGTTAATGTCACGGCTGGTCACCGGACGGTCCATGTTGAGCAAGCTCACCCGTCCGAAGAACAACTGTCGGCCCAACCCGACTGGAGCCGCGACGTTCAGGACTTCATCGCCCATCTTCACGAGCCCCACGTTGCCCAGAGGCATTGTAGGCCATTCTTCCTTGGTGTCCACGGACAGAATCGCAAAATCGTCACCACGGCTCTGATAGCCCGCCATCACGACCTCTGCCCTATGAAAGGTCTTGTCCTGTAGCTGATCAAACGAAATGTAGAAGGGAGACGAAGAGACGACCGCTTTCTTGTGGGTTTTATCGTCGTCTGCCACACAGTGTGACGCACTCACAAAGAGGTAGCCCTTCTCCCGCTTCTCAAACGCGGTAGCCGTACATGCCATATCCATCCCGCCCGAAGCGGTCTGCTTATAAAGGATTGCCGTCGCTGCATACGCCCGCTCTGAGACAGTCGTTAGTTCCTTCGCGTTAACCTCAAGAGGCCTTACTGGAGAGAACAGAATAGTCGTCAGCAATAGAGAGGTGAGGATGATTCGACGCACAAGCATCTCCTTTAGTGAAAGGCCTCCTCATCCCATTTGTCCATCATCTCCTGATATGACACAGCAGTGTTCTGCCACGTGGGCTTTCGAGAGGCCACTGCCTTCTCAGCTTCTTCCAGTTTTCCTGCAGCTTGCAAGCGCTTTCGTTCGGCTGAGGTATCAATACCGGCCAGCCATTCGTTGTCATGTGCAGCCCAATATGCCATCAGCATGGCCATGACACGGTCGTCATGCCGTCCTGACATCGCCTGTGCCTTCGACATATAGAGGTCCCCCTGGAAGTCTTCCAACTCATCCAGCAGGAACTCCGAGTGGATTGTCAGGTCATCGTTCACCAGGGCATGATGTCCCCTGGCAATGAGCTTCGGACGAGTCGATGGCGTCGTCCACCAGCCCAGCCGGGAAGTCTGGAGGTTCTTGGTCTTGTCGTAGATCTTCCAGACAAAGAGATGCCCATAGGCCATCCGGCTTCGCAGGTCGAACAGACAGGAGTCCCCAAACTCTCCGTTGCACTCCACGATGACCATGGCCTCTCCTTCCGCGCCATCTCCGTAGAGCCGTCCGACCAACGCCACCACAGGAGCCAGATCATGGGGACCATGGAAGTCGCTGGCGAACTCCGCTACCTGGGCATCAGGCCGCTGGTTATCTCCCACGCGCACCACCTCGATCACCGACCGATCCGCGCCTTTGCCCCCGGCAGGGTCCACCCCCAGGACATACTCCGCTGTTGGCTCAGGGTCCTCAAAGACCAGCAGCCGTCCATTCCAGTAGTTCAGGTCATACTCCCCCGGATCTGGGAGGCCCTTGAACCCCCACCCCACCGGGACACGATCAAGAAATGAGTTGTTCATTGATTTGTGGGAGGTCGTCACTTGTCAGGGCTATCTGCTCCCCGGTGCCACGACAGTCTGGGCAGGCCATCACAAAGCAGATACCCTGCATTTCTACTTCTTCTTCCCCTGCTCCTTCACAGATCGGGCAGGGAATCTTCTCTCGTGTCGGGAGCGGCAATGGCTCAGTCATGTTCACGTAGTCCTTCCTTGTCCAGCCCCGCCAGATACGCCTTCGGTTGGATCTCTACCAACCCTACCGGCCTCTTCAACCGCTGTCGGATGTCATGCAGCACCTCAAACGGGAAGACGGACTGTCCAGTGTTCTGAAATGCCTCATTGGGGTCTGCACAATACTCCGCGAGGAAGGTGTGCAGCCGCCGTTTCTCCTTGGCCTCCGTTCGCGTCGTCTCCCACCAGAACAACTGGTCCCGTGTCAACCGGATCACCTTCCCACACCACTGGGCCGACACATCCAACGCCCGTTCTGCGTGGGCTTTGGTCAAATCTGTGGGTTCCCAGCCCTCTGGAGCCCGTGCCACATACGTGCGGGACTCCCCATACCAGGGAATGAAGATAGGCACGACCCGACCGATGCCCCGACAGGCAACCAGCCACATATCGTGCCATTCATTGCCCCGTCCCCGCGCTGTCGACTCGAAAATCGCCAGGGTCCGGGGGTGACGGGGGATAGCAGGCATCAATGAGTCGTCAATCTGCCCCGCATTCTCCCAGGTGGAGATTTCGGACAGGTGTGCCAGCGGAATGGTCTTCCCACGGGCCATTTGCCCCCGTTCCTGCCCCAACGTGGCCCCTCCCCGCACGGATTTCCCCGATTCCACCAGAATCAGGCTGTCTGTCCGGTCAAAATACAGCTGTGACTCCTTCTCCCGATACTTTTGCTCCGGTTGCATCCACCACGGGAGGTTATCGTAGATGCGTTCCAACATATTATAGAGGTAGGCCGACTGCGCCGGGACATCTGCGGCGATCAGGGCCGTCGTATTGCCATACAGGAACGCACGATGGGCTAACATGGCCTCACTCAGCGTTGATGCGCCTAATTGTCGGGCCTTCAGGATAGCCACCAGGATGCCATCCAGGCGTTCCCGGCTATTACACTGCTCTTCAATCCTTCCGATCCGCTCTAAAATGATGGATTGGCTCTCAAAGAGGGGAAAAAGCGGGGTAGACGTCGTATCCTTCGTCTTGATCAGGGCGTATCGAGTGGCCCAATACTCAAAAGAGGCCTTGGAGAGCACCAGTTCATTGAGAATCCACCGTTCCTCTTCTGGCTTCAGTGGGCGGAGCATGGCTCCGCCCTCCTCTCGGAGAGGAGCTAATTGTGCCATCCGCTTCCGTGCATCCTCCTGGGGCGTGGGCTTCGGGTCGAACGACGGATCGGCCACACGGATCGCATCGACAATCTTGGCCAGACGTTTCTCCGAGACCAGTGGGCTATACATGACCCCCCGCTTCCCGCCACAACGCCAGATAGTAATAGATGGTCCGCTCTGAGACCCCGAAACGCACCGCGAGATGAGCAATCGTCACAGGTTCCTCCGCCTGTCGTAACGCCACCAGACGTTTAATCTGTGTCCGTGTCAATTTCTTCGGCATCTATCGGATCAGCATCTAGCACATCGAAGGCTGCCTCATCTGTTGCCTGCACGAACTTGTCCAGGAAGCCCCCTCCCATTGCCAGTCCCAGCTGCTGATTCACGTTGACATTCACGCCACCCCCCTCTTTCGTCAGGCCTGTCGCCTTGAACACCATCTCCGCATGTTTCAGGTCACCCCGGTAGAACAGCTGCCCCCGGCCCCCACACTCCGGGCAGGTCGGGTCCGGTTCCCCCACAGCACTCAGGATCTGACACCGACACTCCTCCACATGATTGGCGGCTTTCTCCGCAACGTCCCTGACCACGACATCGAGCTTGTCGGCCAGGGTGCTCTGGGCCTGCACCATGCTTCGGGCCACGGCAGCATCCCGGAACATCCCCAGCACCTCTGTCGTACTCATCCCGGCATCCTGGCAAATCCGCACCAGGGAGTCCCCGGCTCGCCCAGGGTCAGACAACAACCGCAGCAGGATGTCCTGCTTGGTGCCCCGCACCTGTGTGGCGAGCATCTCGGCCAACTGGTCCCGACCGCCGACCGCTGTCTCGAACTCTGCCGCCGCTGTCCGTTCCCCGGCCCGTCGCGGGGGTTTACCGGAGACGAGCGTTCCGTCTGTCTTCTTCTTCATTCTCCCGTGACTCCCGGTCTGTCATGACCGTTACCGAGGCCTCGCCCTCTCCCAGGTCCATCGTCAGCATCGGATCGGGCTGATCCGTTGCCACACGAATCGATGTGTTCAGGGCCTCCAATCCCCGCGCTATCCGTTCCAGGGTTCGCAGAATCCGTCGCAGCAGGAAGACTGCCGTGCAGCGTCTCACCTTCATTTCCTCTCCTCCATCGGGGGGATCCAATCCACCGGGGTCCGTGCGTGGGCTCCCGGTGTCGGTTGACGCAAGACCAACGACACAAAGATCGGGGTGCGGCAGTGGGTGCAGGTCACCTGCCCCAGTCCCGGCAGCGGCTTGCCCAGATTCCGGGTGCCGCATTCGGGACACCACCACTCCATCGGGCCCACGACCTGTCCAATGGCGCGGGCACTGCCTGTGGGCGCACCGCCCAGGGAATTCACCACGATCTCCTCCCCGGAGTCCGTGACCAGCAGGGCCCCCCACGGGGGCTGTCGGATCAGCTGCAACCCCCCGTGGATACCGAAGCTGATTAACCGGTTACAATGCCGATTCGTGCAACGCCAGCGGGGCTTTCTCCAGTTGACCGTGAGGACATGCTGGAACCGGAAACAGTGGGGGCAGACAAACTCGACCGTCCCTAAGGCCCTCGCATGAAAGGAGATCGACGGCACGCCGCGAGGGTGGTGAGGAGAGGAGGCCACTCGGAGAGGGTACAGGGCGGGGGTGGAGGTGTCAAGATTTTGACGAAATTTTTTCCAGGAATCGCCGGAGCCATCCCCGCGAGTAGGGGGGGTTTCTCGCCCTTTGGACATTAACTCGTTCAACCCCCCCTGGGCTAAGTCCTTTGTTCACAACGAGTTACGGGGGGTAAGTCGATTATACGGAGCCTTTTACCAGATAGGCCAGAAATCTGTACCTAGATAGAGTCTATCGGGAGGAAGTACGTATGACTAATTCATACTCGCCGTTAGTTGCGCCAGTGGATGCCTCACAGTATGGCCATGGGCTTGAGCCACAAGGGGAGCACGTAGCCCCGGTTCAGGCCGCCACAGCGCCACCGCCCGTCCAGCCTGTGATTCAGACTTGGGGGGAGAAAGTCGGACAGCCGTGGCAGGATGTTGCTCACTTCATCGTGACCAGCATTCAGTCCCGTTCGCTCCAGCCTATCAAGCTGTTGCAAGCTGTCCGTGACCTTCACACGATGGCGCTCATGCCAAACAAGACGGCACAGGGCAGCGCAGCACTCAAGGCAGGCTCACTCAGTCCTGGTTCACCAAGTCCCAATGCGTGGGACTGTGGGCCCAGGGGCAGTAGGATACTGTGGCCGCACAAGATGGTGAGACTCACGTATGACGTGAATACACCCATCCGGTTCGGCACTGGTGAACCTGTCAAGGGAAGTGCGCTGCCTTCCACTCGCTACCCAGTAACCGCTGTCGAAGGTTTCATCGGCGACAGATACGACCTTGCCAGGTTCAAGATTTCCGGCAAGGGAGTGCAGAGAACACGCGGTTACTTGGCCCTTCTAGCAGCCTCGGCGAAGGCCCATGGTTGCGACGGAGAGCCCAAGGGAGCGAGGTCGAAGGTTACGTGGGACCTGATTATCTCAGACCCAATCAAGGCCTTCGAGGAGGCATCCAAGGTGAAGGGTTCCAACATCGCAGTGGAACGTAAGTACGTTGACTCCGAGCCGAAAACAGGAGCACCGTATAGAACCATGCACATCACAATCCACCGAAGCGATGTTGAGATTCCCACCAAGGTGCAGCAATCGGCAGAAGCGGGCCTCACACCCGAGAACATCATCGGGTTCTGACGTCCTCTTCGCAAGAGACCCTCTGGGGGCTATCCAGCCCCTAGGGGGTTTCCCCTTTTTTTCGCTCTTTCAGAGCCAAACATGAAGCGTGTTGGGCTGTGATGGTGTGAAAAGACGTATAGTGTCCTATTCGCAAGGAGGAGGCATGGAAGACAGCAGGGAGTACCAGCAGCTCACACTCTTCCCCTATTCTAGGGAAGAGCTACATATCAAGGCCCAGGTGGAGGAGATAGGGCAGTGGTTCACAGCAGCAGTCCTACGAGCACCAACACCAGATGAGATGAGAAGGATGCGAAGGGAGGTAGCCTTGGCACTGACCATGATGAAACGGAGGAGGAGTAGAGCATGAAACAGCACCGGCGAACCTACAAAAGCACGCACAATAGGGGGAAGAACTCTGGACTGTCTGTCAGGCTAGAGAACGGCATCAGGCTGTCGATTATTTGGGGCGAAGGAGCCATGTGCGACAGCGACAGCGTTGAAGTGCTGGCATTCGTTACGGAGGGGTATGACCTGCCTGCCAACAGCGTGAGGCTTGAAGGGTTGGGTGATGGGGAATGTGGTTGGCCGATGATTCCTGGCTACGGAGGCCGCACCCCTAAGAATGGCATACCTGAAGCGTCCTACCTGCCAGTCAGGGACATCCCCCACCTGATTGAGGCAGCGTTGACGATTCAACTGACGCCGACAGCAGCGAAGCGTGCTGCACTCCCAGTGGAGTTGCTCTAAAAGGAGGCTGCCCCATAGGGGGCAGTTTCCCATGAAGCTACTGACCTGTTCAGTGGTTTCATGGGGCACTTATGCCCCCAAGGGAGGAGTACCATGCCAGATACAGAACGATTCACCGTTGGGCAGGTCAGGGAAGTGATGGAGGTCAATGAGGCAGAGGTCAAAGAGAGGACAGCCTTTCAGAACAAGCACCATACATTCCACTTCACAATCCTGCTGTATGATGGGACAGAGGTTAAGATTCCTGTCCTGACCACCAAAACGACCACATCTGAGACTCGGATGAGGGAGTGCATGGACCATGTCATCGAGCACATGAGGAAGCTCCACCTCGCTGACTGGTGCCTTGAGTCTGTCTACACCTACCACAAGAACTAGGGGGTAGCCACCGTGGGGGTGGTGTGGTGTTATTTCCAGCGCACTGCATCACCCCCTTTTCCTGGGAGGAACGAGAGATGCAAGATACACACACTATCACCCTCCGCCTCAAACAGGCGGACTACGACGCATTTGCCGAAGCTGTTGATGAGAAGAATGCTATCACCAACCCTGGGGACAGACTGACGAAGTCAGCTGTTGCCATCCAACAGATTGTCAACTGGTCCGTTGAGCAGAAATGGGACCGAGAGGGGAAACAAGGCGTTAGGCCATTCAAGCCGAAGAGGTCAGATTGGAGGACACTATGATATTCGACCAAAGTGGGAGCCTCTTCAGGTATACATCAGACTGTGAGGTCACCATTGATGACTTCACAGAGAAGACAGACCAAACCGAGGGTGACCCGCACTTCTGGGTCAGAATCACCAAGCTGGATGGCACCATATGGACAGGTGCTCTCACACGCAGACCACTACGTGCTCATGATGAGCTAGCCGAGAAGCTGACATGGAAGGCAGGAGGGAGCCATGATGTTGTTTGAGCGCAATGCCATGGAAACCGTGGAGATTGAACCCAACGCCGAGGATGAACCAGACCACTGCTACGTGGTCTACACCAGGGAAGACGGCACCGTCTACGAAGGGAGACTCTGGCCAAAGCCCAAGAGGTGGGCGCTGGAAGACGCCAGTATCTTCGTGGACTCACTGGGTCTTGCCGACAAGGAAGACCGATGATAATAACCGAGGAGGATGCATGGATGGTCGGAGGACCTGTCAAACCACGACGCACTTACGTTGTGACGAAGCGAAGAGATGGGGAGAGCAGAGACCGCCGGTTTATCCCCCAGCACCCACCGAATGGGACGGCTGTCTCAAAGGGAAGGAGGGCACACAAGAGAGGTGACGCACGGTGGGCCAATCCCTATACTCATGAACGAGCAAGGGCCTGGACCTATGGATGGAACAGTGCACACACGAAGGATCGGTGGCCAGGTCAGGAAGGAGCATGTCCAGGATGTGATCAGTGTGGAAAAGGAACAGCAGTACCATCTGAGAGCTACGTGCAGTGGCTCAAGCAATGGCATAGGGGAGATGTGCAATAATACGTGGAGGGGGTGACTTCGGTCACCCCTTCTTCGTAGCTCTGGTTGACGGAGCGAGCACATGAGCAGCCCCGTATTCCCTCCGGGGTTAGGCTGCTCCCTAGCTTCACCCTCCCGTTGCTGGGTAGGTGGTCTACCGACCACATGAGCGCCGTGTTCATGTGCTCCCTCCGTTAACCAGGGCACCATCACTGAAGGAGGAACACTATATGGGACGATACATGAAGGTTGACCTGAACCCAGTATCAGGGTTCAAGTCCATCGACCGACCGTCAGGGGCACTCACCCCTTTCGGGAAGCTGGTGCGAGCAGTCGCCAGGACTGCCCACTCTGAAACAGCAGTCGAGGTAGGTGACGCCTACTGCCCACGGAAAGCGGGCTACATGCAGCTGGGTAGACGGCTCAGACGGCGAGGTCTGGGCCTGAGGAGTAGTGAACTCCCTAACGGCAATCGTGCACTATGGGCATCCACTGAGGTGCGAGGGAAACCACCCAAGGGGGTGGTCACATTGAAGGAGGACCATCGGTCACTGTCACCCAGTGAGCCAAAGATACCGTTTGAGGGCCAACGCTCGGATCACTCGTGAGTATGGGTGAGGTCGTCGCAGTCGTATGGAGTATTTTCATCACGTACGTCTTCGTTAAACTCGTTATCTCATCATGAGGGAGCACATTAAATGGCATTACTTGATAGTCAACTCTGCATTCACACACCAGGGTCACACTTCGTGGCTTACGAAGCACTCCGCAATCTACCAGAGCCTGAGTCCATGGGCAGCCGACACCTGCCTGTGCCCCACTGGAAGCTGGTAGACACCATCAGGGACCAAGTAGCTGACCGTGGGTGGACTGTCCACAAGGAGAAGCTGGGCATCTCACAGAAGGGCAAGCGGCTCTTTGGGACGATGCAGTTGCGTGGACCCGACACCATGGATGGGATGGACACCTGCTTTGGCTTCCGCTCATCCACCAACCAGTCCTTCGCCATCCGTGGAGTGGCAGGGTCACGCATCTTTGTGTGTGACAATCTGGTCCTGTCTGGTGATGAGTTCGTCCTCAACAGGAAGTCCACAACCCTGTTGAACCTGCCGCAGATGGTGAGCGTAGCCCTGAACAAGTTCATTGACCAGGGTAAGCAGCTGTTGCTTGACATCGACCTGATGAAGCAGAACTGGATTGACAACCAGACGGCCAAGCTCCGCATCTTCAACCTGTTCCACCAGGGAGCAATGCCACTGCACCTGTTCGATAATGTCTGTGGTAACTACTTCAGCCCACAGGATGAGCATGTCGATTGTCAACCACGGACCATGTGGGGTTTACATAATGCCTGCACTCGTGCAATAAAGCTGCTTAAACCAGCGGCCCAATTCTCAGCGAGCATCGATGTGGGTCGTCAGTTCCATCTGGCAACGGGGGATGCACAGAAGCTCGTCACGGCCCACTAGTGCTCACTCTAGGGGTCACCCAAGGGGGGGAGAGTATACCACTCTCTCCCTCTCTATCTCTCTCTATTCATTGGACTTAACCCACTCTAGTGGGGGGTAGAGTAGCCTAGAGTGCCTAGAGTATTACTCTAGCCCACTCTAGTCACTCTAGCTGCCCGTTAGAGTGGACTGAGCCCTTTCTTTTCAAGGGTTTACGAGGTTCTATGGCTCCCCACTCAGGGGGGTGGGGTGCCGTGTAGCGAAAGGAAAGCGAAGATGGCCTATCAGCGTTGGACATGCTGCATCTGCAGGAAGGAGGTCGTTTCACATTGGCCTGATGACAAACCACCACCGGAGAACCTTGGGCACGATGCCGAGCCAGTCAACAGTGACAAGGAGTCCTGCTGTGACTTCTGCTTCGTGGAGAAGGTGATCCCAGCCCGTGTTGCTATTCAGAAGCTCGTTCAGGAGCAGATGGATGGGACACTAACCGTGCACTAGGGAGGAGTATAATGGCTCCCTTGTCGTCCCCGAATGAACTCCAGAAGCGTGGTATCTACACCTTTGAGACGTTAGAAGCCTCACTTGGGGAGGAGATCAACTACATCATCGACGGACTCCTCACCGACCGGTCCATTAACATCCTCGCCGGGGACTCAGGCATTGGGAAGACCCCACTCTGCCTGACCCTCGCGTTATGCATTGCTGCAGGCATTCCCTTCCTGGGTATGCAGGTGCCCCGTCCTCGACGGGTGCTCTACTGTGATGCAGAGTCGTCACGTGTGGCGTTTCATGGGGTGGTGTCCACCCTATCCCGGTATCTCCGTCTCAAGTCGGTGCCTGACAACTTCCATGTGTGGTCACCGAACTGGGACACATCCCTACGAGGTATTGATTATGCCAGTGCCCTCTTCCAGAAGGCAGAGTGGAATGGGTTCCAACCCGAGGTTATCTTCGTGGACCCCCTCCGTGTGTTCTTCCCGGAAGCGGACCTCAAGCGAGACGTAGCACTCGCCGTCCTGAAACGCATGCGTCGAATCAACGAGGGGGCTGCCATGTGGACCATCGTGCACCATACACGAAAGCCCAGCGTTGATGAACGACCACCACCCATCGAGGATAACCCACACACATGGTTCCATGAGGTAGCAGGGCAGCATGCCATTGTGAACCACGTGGACACACGGCTGGGTGTGGAGGCGACACCACATCGTGACGCCTCTGACCTCACCATGGGGGGCTTCGTACGGATGCTTGGACCCATCTCTCCCCTCTACCTGACACGGTCCTACAACGAGGATGGAGAGCCACAGGGCTACATGCGGGCCAGTTCACTGGACCTGCTCGTCCCTGACTACCGCACCGCCTTTCACCAGCTACCACCCCCTGGTGATACCTTCACATTCAAGATGGCTTCGGACACCTTGGGCAAGAGCGATAGCTCAGCTAACAACATGCTCAAGCGCTTCAAGTCTGTTGGAGCCATCAAACAAGTACCCGGCGGCTATACACGACTACATTGAAGGAGGAACACCATGCTAGGCAAACTACGACGACTGTTCAGGTTTTTCAAGTGGATACTGGCTGAGACAGAGGGATGGGAGGCTGATCAGCAACTCCTAGAGAACCATGATGAGAGCATCGGGAACCTTGAACAGCGAGAGGGTCCAAGCCTCAGTGAACTCATAGATGACGACCCTGCTGCGCTTCGATCCGTTATCGAAGACCAACTCGCTGAGATTAACTGGGCTGATCAGCTTGAGATCACAGCGACAACAGAGATTGAGGTGGAAGGATGATTCGATTGTCTGTGGTCTTCGGTGATGCCAAGCATCTCAAGGAGGAACTCGAAAAACTGCAAGAAACCATAGAAAAGCAGGAGAAACGCATCGAAAAACTAGAGAAAGCGAGGGAGGATAGACATGAAGAACACAGAGCAACCTGATGTTGGCCCAACCTATGACGAACTCATCATTGACAGAGCGCACTGGCTCAGAGGGAGGGTCTGCCCACGTGACTTCCTCCCCAAGGAAACCTGTCTCCTGAATGAGAAGGGGGATATGTGTCCGATGGGCTTTCACATGCTCGCCCTAGGATTCCCCGAGGACTTCATCCTGGGGCAGGGAGAGCCAGTTGAACTGGACTGGGATGAGGCAGATTGGCTGGGTAATGGGACAGCGGGAAGACTCGGCCCAGGTCCAGCCTTTCTGGGACGGTTAGGACCAGCCCAACACCCACAGATGGAGCCCCTCCTTGGCAACAATTGGCGCGGTGACTACTGGGACAGGGAGGAGGATGACAAGCGGCTCAGGATGAGCAGCGCTGACACAACCCCTGCACAGGCACTGAGACATGCCACGAGTGACCCTAGTGGGGCCATCATCAACATCAACGACAACGTGGCACTGGATGATGATGAGCGAGAGAGTCTACTCGCACAACTCTTTCATGAGGTGCTTAATATCACGCTCATCTTCACTGGACCGAAGCGGCCCACGGGAGAGGAGCTACGCCGGATTCTGCACCCTCAGGGAGAGGAGGAATGAGTGTCCCAGGGTACGTCATCTACGACGGACCCTCACGCTTGGGAGGGGGTGGCGAGATCATCGCCATCCTCACCATGCGGAGCGAGAACCAGAAGACGGGTGACATGCCACAGGTGTGGATACTGCGGAAGGACTGTGCACCAACCACAGCAGCCTCCGATGGGACTGATGAGGACATCTGTGGACAGTGTGCCTTCCGTCTCTACCTTGCACGACACGATCCAAACCGGAAAAACTGCTATGTCACCCTCATTCATGGCCCCAATCAGATCTGGAGGGCCTACCATGCAGGAAACTACGCCCCACACTGGCCGGATATGATCACAGATCCAGTCAGGATTGGGTCCTACGGTGACCCTGCTGCTGTCCCACTCAAGATGTGGCGAGACTTCCTCACTCGCTGTCGGGGAGGACACACCATGTATACCCACCAGTGGCGTCGGTTCAGTGGGCTGCGACACTATGCTATGGCGTCAGTGAATAGCTTAGCCGAACAGCACACCGCAGCAGAACAGGGCTGGCGCACGTTCCGTGTCATTCAGAAGGAGGACAACCACCTACACAATGTCATTGGGGAGATCACCTGTCCTGCAACACCAGAGGCAGGACGCCGCACCACCTGTAAACACTGCCGTATCTGTGATGGAAAGAAGGGGGACTATGACAGACGCAAACACATCACCGTCGCCGCACACTGAGTGGTATTTCAGCCGAGGGGATGCTGAACTCTACGACAAGTGCCCACGGGCACGATTCAACCGCACTATCCTGGAGGGACGGGGCGTCATCAAGGTTGGCTCATCCTTTGAGCTATCCCTGGGACGTATCGTTCACCATGCTATCGAGAATATCCTGATAGTCCAGAACCCAATTGCGCTTAAGGATGCCGCGTTGGATGCTGCCGACCGTATTGAGAAGGTCGTTGCAAATGGGGAGGTGCCCAAGAAGATCCTCCCGGAATTCCATGAGCAGTTCACACAGGAGGCACGGTGTCTTGCTGAAGGGCTGATCTGGGCCTGGGGGCTGCATGTCTGGCCCTCCATCAAGGCGAACTATCATGTGCACTGCATCGAGACGCAGGCAGCGTATCGGCGGGAGTGGGGAGAGACTTACATGGTCCTGCCTACCGTCGCAGATGTGGTGCTCCAGTCCAAGGACGATGGTTCGTATGTCTACCCGGACTGGAAGACAGCCGCCTGGGTCAACGGAGCCTGGATGGACTCCTGGAATCGAGCTGCACAGCTACATACCACAGCCCTGGCAGTTGAGCAGGCCCTGGGTGAGGAGGTGGAATACTGCTACATCCAGGCCCTGGTCAAGGGACGATGGCAGAATGGCTACCAGCAGAGCCCCCTGTGCTGGGCCTATCAGCACACGGACACAGGGGAGTGGCGCTATAAATACACAGCTGGGAACAAGTGGCAGCGGACACCCATGTGGAGTACTGGCACCAGCATGGAGGACTGGATACGAAACATGCCGCAGGAGATTGCCATGAACCTCGTCCCACGCACACCACCCATCATCATCGACCGTGACCTGGCCGAAACCTGGTGGCGACAGCGGGTTGTCAAGGAGGAGCGCATCAAGGAGGGGAAGGAGAAACTCCTGAGGCTGGGTGTCGCTCCCAACCTGGGCACTGGTCCAAGAGCCACGAAGACAGCCGGTGCTTACAGGGCACAAGCCATCATGGATGTCCACTTCCCACAGCACTTCGATCAGTGTGCTCCAGTGATTGGCTTTCGGTGTGACTACTACGACGTCTGTCACTCACCCACCATCGGAGATGATCCCATTGGGAGTGGGCTCTACCGTCGTCGCCCCACGTATGCTGAACGCATCAAGGAGGAGGGCACCCAGTAGGATGGCAGACCTCAAGCTCAAGCGCATCCATGTCAACCGCCATATCCTGGCCCGGAACAAGAAGAAGGAGGAGGAAGAACCCCCCATCGGTATTGAGGAGAGCGGGGAGAAGAAGCGCTATGCTCACGCTGTCTACATTGGTGGGCCAAGCATCGTCTGTTACGATGAGAAGAAGCCACTGAAGTGTGGCGCACGTGTCTGGATTGAAACCTACGCATCCATCAGTTACCGGGAGTAATCAAAGGAGCGCGCATGAGTGACGAGAAACCGCAGACTATGACCATTGGCGACGTTGGAAAGTTCCGAGCTGCCGAAGCCATCGCCGCCATCAGAGTGCATGGGCGGAGAGAGGAGGAAGAAGCTAACCTCATCATAGCGATGGGGCTGTATATGATTGGCGCAATCGTCGTTGGCTGTGAGGAAGGGGAGCCCCTGAAGACACAGCTAGGGCTCATCGAACAACGATTGATGGAGGTGGTTCGCGATCTCCGTGAGGAGATCAAGAGAGGGGAGGCCCCACATGGCGCAGTGCCCAAGTGAATCGTGGATGACCTACGAGAAAGATCAAGAATCTTCCGAGGAGAACGCCAGCCAGAAGGAGCGTCTGGCCGCGCTGGATGCTTATGGGCACCTGGCCTGGACAGTCGGGTTCGGATCAGAGGATGACGACGACTGGCCGGATCGAGGAGATATGTTGTGGTGTTTCGACTATGCAGTTCACCATGACATTGATCTCGGTAGTATCGTGATTGCATACCATGTTGTGCTGAACTCAGAGTCTGGCTCATGCATCGAGACGCAGGAGTCCGCTGTTGTGCCTCTCAGCAAGGCACCCTACAACCTGCCTGAGCAATATGTAGACGGAAGTATATGTGCTGATGACCAGTGGCGTGACGACGAGCTAACGCGGGCGCAGGACACGAACGACATGTGGAATGCCGACCTCAAACGGTCGATTGCTGCTGCACTGAACGAGGCATTCTACGGGAGGTCGAACCAACTACCGCGCACAGTAGGGGGGCTATGACATGGGGAGGAGGAAGAAGACGGGGAGGCGAGTAGAGAAACAGGCGATCTTTAATCGCTTCTCGGCATTGGCTGATCTTGCACAGAAGGGAGTGGAATATCGCACCAGTAGCACCAGGAAGAAATTCGGCGGACTCAGAGCGGTTACCATGGAACATATTGGCGTTGGTCAAGGGAAGTGCCCAGGAGGACACAGTAAAGCCACCAGATGTGACATCTGTGACCCTCCCTCACTTCTAAAGGAAGAAGGAGGCAAACACTATGAAGACAACCAAGATGAATAGGGAACCTGAAGAGCGGCGAGGGGGCTTCCCCTCATTCTGTATCTATGGACGGTCAGGCAGTGGCAAGACACCACAGATTGGTATCTTTGCCGAGGCTCTCTTCAAGCACACTGGAGGCACCATCAGCGAGGATGGTACCCTCGTCGGCGGGCTGCGAACACGGCTCTACACTGCTGACCGGGGTGGGTATGATACTATCCTCTCCGAGATCGAACTGGGACTCATCGAACTAGTCGATCTGAGGGGGACAGAGAAGCCATGGGTCTGGATGGCTAAGGCCATCCAAGGACGCATGCCCACACCTGATGACCCACACCGCTGGACCCGTCAACCAATGCTCAAGGATGCCCAGGATAACATCATTGGGTGCTGGGCCTTTGAAGGGCTGACCGAATGGGGAGATGCCCTCATGCGGGACATGCGAGCCCAGGCTGTGGCTGGTGTGAACATTGGTGGGGGAGCACAGGCGCTCATAGAACAGAAGGACGACGACGGCGAGAAGTTTGACTACGCTGGCAACAACAAAGCGCACTACCTCATGGGGCAGAACCGCATGAACGACATGATTAGCCAGAGTATGCGGCTCCCTGGCTATCTTATCTGGACGGCTATCGATCTCCGGTCGTCTGAACCAGACTCCGCACGGCAGGTCTTCGGACCTGATGTGGGAGTGGGCAAAGCCATGACTTCCAAAGTGCCACAGAAGTTCACCTATACCTGGAGGACGGTGAACGTGGCCAAGAAGGGAGAGCATCCAAAGTATGCACTCTATCTGGTGACACATCAGGACCCAATGGTCCCGTCAATCACCTGTGTGTGCAATGCACGGTATCCCAAAGATGCACCAGAAGCTAAGAAGGTGCAGGTGGTAGAACCCGCAGACATGGCACGGGCCTACACCGTCGTAAAAGAGGCACGAACCAGTGCCACCGCCGTGATTACCTCGCGGCTTCGTCAATCCTAAAGACTCCGAAGGAGGAGCACTTACAATCATGAGTAACTTCATAGACGACATCTCGACACTCACTGGTGACCTGGGCGACATCGACATGCCCACTGATGACGAGCCGTATGAGGCTCCGAAGACGGGATCCCGGAGGACGCCACCCGCTGGTCGCTACAACCTGCAGCTACCCACCGAGATCAAGGTGGGTGCATGGCCCGCACAGAACGGGAGGCCAGGGAGCATCGAACTCACCATGGATCCGGTGGTGGTGAGCAATCCGGGTGGTCCTGGTGACGGCCTGGAAATCCGGTTCGTCTCTGTCTCCACCCGTCGCATCGGAGGAGCCAACGCCTCATCGGCCACGGACCTCCTGCAGCGGATGGGCTACAGCCCACTGCCTCGCAGCGCTACCGAGTGGCAGGATGCAGCTCGCGCCATCGCTGGACAGATGGCTGAGGACGTCTACTGTGACTGGGAATGTCGTGCCCCCAAGGACACGGACCCCGATGTCATCCGTGACTTCCTCCGTGACACAGCGAAGATCAAGGTCACGGACCCGAAGGCCCGGAAGGTTCTCATCCGGGGCATGAAGTCCTTTCCCTCCGATGGGAATGGTGGGCACCAGTCACGGTTGCAGTTCGATCCAGGTCCGAATGGGGAGACCTTAACCCTCTATGCAAACTTGAAGCCGACACTTCGTGGCTTCGGCCTGACGGCAGAAGAGCGGGCAAGTCGGTAGGAAGGAGGGGCGTAATGTCCCTACCTCCAGATGAGTTAGCCCTTGACCCAGCGGACATCGTGGCGGCAGCGTCCAAGGTCTTGGATGCTGTGGTGCACGAGGAACTGCGGGAAACAGCCTTTGCTGGGGCTGCTCTCGCAGCTATCATGCTGCATCGTGGTCCGTCACCAGATGTTCAGACGGACCTTGCGTTGGTGGAGGAGCTGTCGCAGTGGTTAGCGGCACAGCCACCAGAGAATCCAACAGGCTTAATCCATTGAAAGGAGACAGGGGGTCCAAGGGGGCCCCCTTTTTTTATGGCAGGACTCAAGCTCCCAGACGGCCCGCAATGTCGGGGCTGTATCCTGCAGCGGTCAGGTCGAGGATTCCTCACCATCGACGGGCAAGGCACCAACGGGGTGATGCTCATTGGTGAGGCCCTAGGATTCAATGAAGCACTCACCGGGAAGCCCTTCGTTGGACCCGCTGGATTCCTCCTCCGCAAAGTCCTGAAACGACATGTCAAAGCAGAGCGTGATGACTTCTGGATTGCGAATGTCCTCTTCTGCCGTCCACCAGGAAACAAGCTGCAAGATACCAGCTACAAATACGAAGCGATCAATCAGTGCCGTCCACATCTGGACGAGGCACTCAACCAACATCGTCCGAAGGCCATCGTGGCCCTGGGAGACATCGCTATGGAGCGTCTCCTGGGACGGCGAGGCATTGAGCAGTGCCAGAACTATGCCTTCTGGTCTGATGAATACAGTACCTGGGTGGTACCAGCACTCCACCCCTCTTTCATTCAACGAGGGAACAACAAGTATCAGCCCATCCTGGGCCTGGCCATCAAGAAGGCCATTGCTATCGCTGAGCATGGCTACGCCCACGAAGTCCCCACCACGATCCACCATCCCACCAGTTCAGAGGTAGCGGCCTGGGTAGCTGGGTACAAGGCTGCCTTGCGACAAGACCCCGCTACCCCTCTCGCCTTCGACATTGAAACCAACTACAAGGGAGCCAGAGATGAGAGCAAGCTGAAGCAGGACCAGGACCCCAGCTTTGACATCCTCCAGATTAGCTTTGCCTATGGTCCAGATGAAGGGATTAGTATGGAGTGGTGCGCGTCCCTGAAGCCTGCCATTCAGGAAGCCCTGGGTACGATGGGCACGAAGATTGTCTGGAATCGGTCGTATGATGTGCCCCGTATCCTTGCCAATGGTGTGCCTATCAGGGGGGACATCCGGGACTCCATGATTGCGTGGCATGCCCTCCAGTCTGACCTGAGCAAGGGCCTGGGCTTTGTCACACCCCTCATCCCTGGCAATGAGCGGGTCCCCATGTGGAAGGACCAGTCCAATGATGATGGTGGCTGGTTCTACTCGGCCATGGACTCTGTCATGCTCTGGCGAAACGACCGGGGCATCATGCACAGCCTGAAACAGGAGGGCATCCTCACCTTCTACCAGCAATACGTTGAGCAGGTCCGTCCTGTCCTCGATGACATGGAAGGGGCAGGGGTGTTGGTTGACACTGAGGAACAGCACCGGCTCGTCTCCACCATGGAGCAGGAAATCGATGTGTTGGAAGAGTCCATGCAAACCCTCGTCCCTGACCAGCTCAAGGACCTCCACCCCAAGAAAGGCTACAAGCGAGATCCTGAAGACACTGTTGGCATGCGGCAGATCCTGGTGCCCAACCAGACATGGACTGTCTGTCCCGTCTGCCAGCTGAAGAACCCCCCCACGGCTCACTTCAAACGCTATGTCGCCAAGCGCTCCCTGCACAAGAACACAGCCTGCTCCGGGATGGAGGCGGTGCCTGTCAAAGGAGACGAGCGACGGTGGGCGACAGTGCTGCCCTTCAAACCCAGCCCCGTGCAACTCATCCGGTATGCGGTGAGCAAGGGCTACAGGACCCGTACGAATTACAAGACGGGGCGGGCTACCATGAACGAGGAGACCATTGAGAAGCTGCTCAAGAAGCACCCGAACGAACCGCTCTTCCCACTGGTGCTGTCACACCGGAGTCTCCAGAAGCTCTATGGCCTGTATGGACCAGGGGGGCTGCTCATTAGCCCAGATGGACGAGTGCACACGCACTTCTCAGACAACCCCTCGACGTTCCGATTCGCCTCCTACGGACCAAACATGCAGAACATCCCGAGGGAGTCGGGGATCCGGGACCTCTTCGTCGCAGCCCCCGGCCACACCCTGGGAGCACGGGACTTCTCCGGGATTGAAGCCGTCCTCGTAGGCTACTTCGCTGGAGATAAGCACTATACGCGGCTAGCCAAGATGGGGGTACATGATTACTTCAATGCCCACATTGCTCATGCACAGGGAGCACTGCAGGAGAAGGACCTCCCCAACCTGTCGTGGTCTGACACAGACCTGGCTGCCTACCTGCAGGACCTGAAGCGTCAATTAGGAGACAGCCGAGCCGTCGCTAAGATGGGGGTGCATATGTCGAACTACATCGGCAGTCCCATTCGGATGTTTCAACAGGCTCCTGCACTCTTCAAGACTGTAGCAGGGGCTGAAAAGGTGCAGCGGCTCTACTTTGAGGTGTTCCCCCTGATCCGCACGTGGCAGCATCACACCTGTGATCTGGCCGAGAAGCAGGGCTACATCCGCAGTCCCTACGGGGTGCCGCACCGGTTCTATCAGGTCTACAACTACAAGAAAGACCCGGACACAGGAGAGTGGACCAAGGTCCTGGGTGATGATGCCAAGCGCTGCGTGGCCTACAACCCACAGCACACAGCAGCCGTCATCATGCGCCGAGCACTCTGGCTGCTGGGCCAGCATGCTGACATCCGCCCCTATCTCCGGTTAACTATCCATGATGAGCTGCTCTGGGAATGCCCCACAGAGATGCATGACCGTGTAGACGCAACGATTCAGCACATCATGGAAGCACCACAACCTGAGCTACCCCTGGATCCAGACTGGCAGATGGGGCGTTGGCTCACTATCCAGACGGAGGGAAAACATGGGACACGTTGGGGCAGTATGCTACACTAAAATTCGGTAAGGAGATGACATGAGAGATGTAAATTGGAAGAACATTGCAATAGGTGTAGCCATCGTGGCTGCCCTCTTTGGTGCCTTCAAAGGGGGGCAACACGTATGGCAGGACCATACTGCACTCCACTTCCAGGGAGGACTGCTGGATGCCGTGCGGCAAGCCGTGCTGAACGTACACCCGGAGCTAGCACAGGGACCGCCCCCGACACCCCCACCACCCCCCGTGGAGGAGACACCGGAGCCTTGACAGTAGCAGTCAATGGAGGCTGTAATGTAAGCGTCCGTCCCGCCCAGGGACACGCTTGACAACCTGGGGCCTGAACGGATGGCCTCCTCTCTACGGGGGGGAGGCCTTTTTTATCATGACTGAGATACCTTTCTTTGTTCAAAGTGTCCTCTTCTGTGGAGGAGCAGGAGTGGGACTCCTCATAGGAATCCTGATCGGAGCACAGCTGACCGAGTCATACGCAAGGCAGCGGAAAGACATGGAACAGCAGGTCTTTCAGGGGACCGTCGGGACTATCGATCTTCCATGACCGATGTGTTTCCCGTGTTTGTTGCACTGGGGTTTCTGGTTGGAGTCTGGCTACTTTCACACCGAAGGAGGAAACACAAATGATTATCGCCTGTGACATTGACGGAGTCCTTGCGGACTTCAACAAAGGATTCGCTAAACTCTTTCCCAACCTGGACGTACCACTCGATTCACCTACCTTTCCGCCTGTGTGGGACTGGCCCGAACACTACGGAGCCAAGCCAGACACACTCCTCGCTGCCTGGAAACACATCGAGACGTCTCCCACGTTCTGGGATGATCTCGACCCAGAACCAGGAGCCCTCGACGCACTGGAGCACCTGGCTGCAGCCTGGGAAAAGCACGAGATATACTTCGTGACCAACCGCTTTGGGGCAACCTGTAAGCAGCAGTCCATCAATTGGTTAGAGCGGCAGGGCATGCCAGATCATCATGGGGGTATCTCCCTTGCACCACCACAAATAGAGAGGTGGGATGTCATTATCCCAACACCCTACACAAAGGCTCAGATCATTGAGGAGATCGATGCAGACCTCTTCATTGACGACCGTCCAGATAACTTCAAGGGGGTGCGTAGCAAGACCCGCTGCGTCCTGATCAACAAGCCCTACAACACAAGCGGACGGATGAAGGCAGATAATACAGAGGTTGGGCGGCGGTTCGACAGGATGGATAGTGTCCTTGCGGCACTCCAGCGTCATATCCCCCTCACCACAACCAATCCCAAGGATAGTGTCGGGGCAACGAAGATCCCCATGCACCTCTGGCCTGAAACAGCAACGGTCATCGGGTCCCTGGGCCTGCTGGATGGGGCACTGAAGTATGAGCGGAACAACTGGCGTGCTGCAGGGATTCGGGCGTCCATCTACGTGGATGCCTTGCGCCGACATCTCGCTCGCTGGTGGGAGGGTGAGGACCTTGACCCGGACAGTGGACTCCCACATGAGTCCCACATGCTGGCCTGTCTAGCCATCCTGGTGGATGCCAAGGCCACAGGGAAGCTGACCGATGACCGGAATCAGCAGGGCGCAGGGCTGTTCCACACGATGGAAGAGATGACTCCACACGTACAGCGGCTACACACACGGTGTCTCGTACCAGAGGAGGACGCAGC
>Ga0208179_1000265_pt1 | contig 38327 bp, 33 predicted proteins | sample Malvired_Geostar_FD_184238 | JGI IMG/M metagenome (GOLD analysis project Ga0208179, IMG submission 184238) | Marine viral communities from the Global Malaspina Expedition - Malaspina viral metaG DeepMed_Geostar (SPAdes) (version 2) | ecosystem: Environmental > Aquatic > Marine > Oceanic | place... | reverse complement strand
GGCCATGGCCAAGGAAAAGTTCGAACGCACCAAGCCGCACTGCAACATCGGCACGATCGGCCACGTTGACCACGGCAAGACGACGCTGACGGCGGCGATCACGATGACGCTGGCGAAGGCCGGCGGGGCCAAGGCGATGGCCTATGCGGACATCGACGCGGCGCCGGAAGAGAAGGCGCGGGGCATCACGATCAACACGGCGCACGTGGAATATGAGACGGCGAACCGTCACTACGCCCACGTGGACTGCCCGGGCCACGCCGACTACGTGAAGAACATGATCACGGGCGCGGCGCAGATGGACGGCGCGATCCTGGTGTGCTCGGCCGCCGACGGCCCGATGCCGCAGACGCGCGAGCACATCCTGCTGGCCCGTCAGGTGGGCGTGCCGGCGCTGGTGGTGTTCCTGAACAAGGTCGACATGGTCGACGACGAGGAGCTGCTGGAGCTGGTGGAGATGGAAGTGCGCGAGCTGCTTTCGTCGTACCAGTTCCCGGGCGACGACATCCCGGTGGTCAAGGGTTCGGCCCTGGCCGCGGTGGAAGGCCGTGACCCGCAGATCGGCGAGGAGCGCATCCTCGAGCTGATGGCCCAGGTCGACGCCTACATCCCGCAGCCGGAGCGTCCGGTGGACCTGCCGTTCCTGATGCCGGTGGAAGACGTGTTCTCGATCTCGGGCCGCGGCACCGTGGTGACGGGCCGGGTCGAGCGCGGCATCGTCAAGGTGGGTGAAGAAGTCGAGATCGTGGGCATCCGCCCCGTTCAGAAGACCACCTGCACGGGCGTGGAAATGTTCCGCAAGCTGCTGGACCAGGGCCAGGCGGGCGACAACGTGGGCGTGCTGCTGCGCGGCACCAAGCGTGAAGACGTCGAGCGCGGCCAGGTGCTGTGCAAGCCGGGCTCCATCACCCCGCACACCAAGTTCGTGGCCGAGGCCTACATCCTGACCAAGGAAGAGGGCGGCCGTCACACGCCGTTCTTCACGAACTACCGTCCGCAGTTCTACTTCCGCACCACGGACGTGACCGGCATCGTGCACCTGAAGGAAGGTGTTGAGATGATCATGCCCGGCGACAACGCCGAGCTGAACGTCGAGCTGATCACCCCGATCGCCATGGAAGAGAAGCTGCGCTTCGCCATCCGCGAAGGCGGCCGCACCGTCGGCGCCGGCGTCGTGGCCAAGATCACCGAGTAAGGCTTCCCAAGCGCCCTATGCTCGCGACGCGGTCGCTCGCGGCTTGAGGGCGTGACAAGGCTGAAATGCAGACCCCCGCCGGAGCGATCCGGCGGGGGTTTTGCTTTGTGGGCCTCGAATACCCCTCTCCCGATGGGAGAGGGCTGCGCGCACGGATGCGGCAGCATCCGTCCTTCGCGCGCAGGGTGAGGGTCGGGCGTTTCCAATTGCAGCCGGACGACCCTCATCCCCCGCGCGCAGAACCTCCGCTACGCTCCGGTGCGCGGGTTCCCCCTTCTCCCACCGGGAGAAGGGTCTCAGCCCCTTAAACGAACTCCACCTCGACACCCTGTTCCACCGCACCGGCCAGCTGCTCGGCGTCCCAGTTGGTCAGGCGGACGCAGCCGCTGGAGGCGGTCTTGCCGATCAGGGCCGGGTCGGGGATGCCGTGGATGCCGTAGCCGTCGCGCGACAGGTCGATCCACACCGAGCCCACCGGGTTGTTCGGTCCCGGCGGCACGATGATCTTGCCGCCGCCGCCCTGCTCGGGGTCGTAGGTGTAGTTGGGCTCCGGCGCGATGGCCCGCACCGTGTGGGTGCCGGACGGGGAGGGGGTTTCGCGGCTGCCGATGGTGGCCGGATAGAAGGCCAGCAGGTCGCCGTCGGCGTTGAAGGCGCGCACGGACTTCTCGTCCTTGTTCACCTCGATCCGCGCCACCTCGCCGTCCAGCCCGGATGAACCGGTGGCGGCCACCACGATGCTCTGGCCCGCGCGGCTGAAATCGACGCCGGGGTTCAGCGCGTCCAGCAGATCGGGGCTCATGTGGAACTTCTCGGCCAGCGCCTCGCGGGCGTCGGCATAGCCCACGGTCTCCAGCTCGCCCATGGCTTCCATGCTCTCCGGAACCTCGCCGATGAACGGCCCGGCCACGTCGTCCTCGGTGATGGCGTAGTCGGTCAGCACCCGGTCGCTGTCGCCCGAGGTCAGCTGCTCGAACACCGCGGCGTTCAGTTCGCCGGTCACCTCCAGGTCGTTGGCCTCCTGGAAGGCGGCGATGGCCTGGCGGGTGTTCTCGCCGCCCAGCCCGTCGATGATGCCGGGCGAGAAGCGGGTGCGGTCCAGCAGAATCTGAGCCCGGACCATGGCCGGCTCGGCCTCCGCGTCCTCAAGTTCGCCCTCCACAGCGCCGCCGCGATCCGCGGACGCGCCGTCCTCGCTGTCAGAGTCGGATGACCCGTTGCTGCCGGACTGGCTGTCTTCATCGGACGCGGGCGGGGTGTAATTCGCCGACTCGATCGACTGGCGCAGGCGTGACGCCTCGTCCGTGGCCGGACTGGTCGCCTGGGTCTCGGGCCGGTCGGGCTCCCGATCCCCGCAGGCCGCCGTGGCCAGCAGGGGCAGGGCGGCGAGCAGGGCGAAACGGGACGGACGAATGATCATGGGCAGGGGCTCCGGTCAGGGGGTATCCCTGACCAACCCCGCCCGGCCGTCCCTGTTCCACCCGACGGCCGGGAAGGGCGTTACGGGTTCTTCGCGCCCGTGGCCGGGTCGGTCCGGGTCTCTCCCGAATTGGACGAGCCCTTGGCGCCCTTCGGCTCGGTGGCGGGACGGGGCGGCTCACCCTCGTGGGCGGGCTTGCGCTGCTCCTCGTTCTCGACGGAGCGGTTGTCTGGGCGCTCATCGGGGCGTTCGTCGGTCATGACCTTGATCTCCTGTGTGATCCGTCAACGTTCCGCGCCCCGGTGCGGTTTCGTTCACCATGCCCCTAAACCGTCCTGCAACGGGGACAGGGTTAAGGTCCGGCCATGCGACAGGAGCCCGGCATGAACACCCTGACCGTCGAGATCATGGCGGCCGACGCCCTGGGCGAGTCCGAATGGACCCTGTGGCGCGAGATGGTCGCCGCCAATCCGGATCTGACCTCCGCCTATTTCCGCCCGCGCTTCACCCGCGTCGCCGCCCGCGTCAGCCCCGGCGCCGCCGTGGCCGTCCTGCACCGGGGCGGCGAGATCACAGGCTTTTTCCCGTTCCAGCGTCGCGGCGGCGCGATCCTGCCGCTGGGCGCGCCCATGAACGACTTCCACGGCGTCATCGCCCGCCCCGGCGAGGCGCCCGACCTGCACGACCTGGCCCGCCTGCTGAACGCCCCGCGCCTCAACGTGGGCGCCTGGGTGGGCGAGGCGAGGGGGCTGGTCGAGCGCGACTGCCTGATGGTGGCCCTGCCCGAGGACGGCTACGCCGGCTGGTACGCCGAGCGTCGCGCCACGGAACGCAAATACTTCAAGGACAAGGAGCGCGCCCGCCGGGGGCTGGAGCGCGACCTGGGCGTCATCGAGACCCGCACCAACCAGCGGGACACGGCCCTGCTGGATCACCTGATCGACCTGAAGCGCGACCAGTACCGCCGCACCGGCCGTCACGACATCTTCGCCTGCGGCTGGACGGCGGACCTGCTGCACGCCCTGATGGACGAGCAGGACGGCGACTTCGGCGCCTCCATCGCCACCCTGACGGCGGGCGACACCATGGCCGCCATGGAGTTCTCCCTGCACGCCGGGGACCGCTGGCACTTCTGGTTTCCGGTCTATGAGCCCGCCGCCGCGCGCTGCTCGCCGGGCATCATGCTCAGCATGGACACCATGCGTCTGATGGGCGCGCGGGGCTATCGCGTGTTCGACTACGGCTTCGGCGGCGAGGGCTACAAGAAGTACTTCTGCAATGCGTCCCAGACCGTGCGCGAGGGCGTCATCGTCCGCCCCGGCCTGGGGGCCACGGTCAGCCATGCGGCGGCGGGCGTGCTCGACGCGGCGGGCGGCGAGCGGGGCGCGCGCCTGCGCAACAGCGTGCGTCGCCGCTGGTCGGCCATCGAGGCCTGCGAGACCAACACCGGCGGTCGCGCCCGCGGCGTGCTCCAGGCCGCCCGCGCCGCCCTCGCCAAGGCGGGCCCCGCCCGCGCCGAGGCCTGAGCATGGACTCCGCCCGCGACACCGGCCCCATCCGCGAGGCCCGGGTCTTCCGCCACGGTCTGGTCCAGGCCGGGTTCGCCGAGGATCACCGGCTGGCGGCGGTGCTGGACCGCTATCCGGCCGACCTGATCGACATCAATCTGTACGACCTGCACGAGGACGGCGGCCACACCCTGCGCACCGGCGCGCGCGGCGCCCTGTCCGGCGCGGAGCTGCTCAGGGCCATCCAGCAGGGCCGCCTGTGGGTCAATCTGCGCGACGTGCAGGACGGCTGGCCGGACCTGTGGGCCGCCGCCATGGCCGAGTTCGGCGCCATCCAGTCCGCCATCCCCGGCCTCAAGGCCGTGCGCAACGCCGGCCAGCTGATCCTGTCCTCGCCCAGGTCGGGCGCGCCCTACCATTTCGACAATGCCGGCGTGGTCCTGTTCCACATGCGCGGCCGCAAGCGCGTCTTCGTCTATCCCGGCGACGAGACCCACCTGCCGGAACTCAGCATGGAGCAGGTGGTGGCCCTGCAGACCACCGAGGAAATCCCCTGGCGCCCCGACTTCGAGGCGGACGCCACGGTCATCGATCTGGAGCCCGGCCAGGCCCTGACCTGGCCCCTCTACGCCCCGCACCGGGTGCGCAATCTGGACCAGTTCTGCGTCTCCCTCTCCATGGACTTCCAGACCTGGGGCTCGCGGTTCAGGAACGGCGCCCTGTTCACCAATGCGGTGCTGCGCGAGCGCGGCGGCCGTCCGCGCCCCACCGACCGCATGGCCCGCCCCGAACTGGCCGCCCGCTGGGCCGCCGCTCTGGCCCTGAAGAAGGCCGGGGTGATGAAGAGCCGCATCCACGACCTGCCCCGCGACTTCGTGCCCGACGCCGAGGCCGCGGACGGGGTGCGGACGCTCTGACGCCGTTTGCCTTTCCACCCCCGCTCTGATAGACGCCCGCCTTCGCTCCCGTGACCCCGGTCCCGGAGGCGTCAAACCCGTGGGAGGCAGCCATGCCGCACCACGGCTCACCGGCCCCGATTGAGTTCGGGGCTTCATAACAGGAGAGATCAATGGCCAAGAAGATTCTCGGCTACATCAAGCTGCAGGTGCCGGCCGGCGCGGCGACCCCGTCGCCCCCGATCGGCCCCGCCCTCGGTCAGCGCGGCGTCAACATCATGGGCTTCTGCAAGGAGTTCAACGCGCGCACCGAGTCCCTCGGCAAGGGCACGCCCCTGCCGACCGTGATCACCGTCTATCAGGACAAGAGCTTCACCTTCGTCACCAAGTCGCCCCCGGCGACCTGGTACCTGAAGGAAGCCACCAAGCTGAAGTCGGGCGCCAAGCTCACCGGTCGCGAAACGGTCGGCAAGATCACGCGCGCCCAGCTGCGCGAGATCGCGGAAAAGAAGATGAAGGACCTGAACGCCAACGACATCGAGGCGGCCGCCAACATCATCGAAGGTTCGGCCCGTGCGATGGGCCTGAAGGTGGAGGGCTGATCGACATGGCAAAGCAACCCAAGCGCATCCAGGCCTGGACCGGCGACCGTGAGGCCCCCATGGCCTTCGCCGACGCCATCAAGGCCGTCAAGGAAAACGCCAAGGCCAAGTTCGACGAGTCGATCGAGATCGCCGTCAACCTGGGCGTCGATCCCCGTCACGCCGACCAGCAGGTCCGCGGCGTCGTCAACCTGCCGTCCGGCACCGGCCGCGACGTGCGCGTCGCCGTCTTCGCCAAGGACGCCAAGGCTGATGAGGCTCGCGCCGCCGGGGCCGAACACGTGGGCGCCGAAGACCTGTACGAGAAGATCAACGGCGGCTTCATGGAGTTCGACCGCGTGATCGCCTCGCCGGACATGATGGCCCTCGTCGGCCGTCTGGGTAAGGTGCTGGGCCCCCGCGGCCTGATGCCGAACCCCAAGGTCGGCACCGTGACCCCGAACGTCGGCCAGGCCGTCAAGGACGCCAAGGGCGGCGCCGTGGAGTTCCGCGTCGAGAAGGCGGGCATCGTGCACGCCGGCATCGGCAAGGCCTCCTTCACCCAGGAAGCCCTGGAAGCCAACGTCAAGGCGATCGTCGACGCCCTGTCGCGGGCCCGCCCCTCGGGCGCCAAGGGCACCTATGTGAAGAAGATCAGCCTGTCCTCCACCATGGGCCCCGGCTTCAAGGTCGACCCGGCCTCGCTGGGTGCCTGATCGGCTTCAGAGCTTGAATGAATGAAGGCGGCGGAGAGCAATCTCCGCCGCCTTTTTCATGCGCGCGCCCCATCCCTTCTCCCCTTGCGGGAGAAGGTGGCCCGCGAAGCGGGTCGGATGAGGGGTGAGACACCGCCCTGTCCGACAGTCTCTCGGCAAACGGCCGTTCGGCCCCTCCGGAGCGACACCGGCTGACACCGGGATTCACCCCTCATCCGTCATGCTCCGCATGACACCTTCTCCCGCAAGGGGGGAAGGGAACCGGCCCTTAATCCCCGCATTTTCCGCCGCCAATGCCAAGGCCCACAAGGCTTCGGCGCCGCAAACCCCTGTTTTTCATCCCGCGGCTCCGGGGCGCCCGATAATGGCGGCATGAGCACCACCCGCATCCCGTCCGCCCCACGCCCCCGGCCGTCACAGAGCGCCCGAAGCTGGGCCGCCGCCAAGAGCGAATATCTGGCCGGCGCCGAGGCGGAAGACGTCTGCCGCCGCCACGACATCCGCCCCGCATACTTTCTGCGCCTCGCGGGGGAGCAAGGCTGGCGCCGCCCGGACGCCGAACCCGCACCCGCGGTGCAGAACGAGCCCCTTGTCATCCCGGAAGCGCCGCCAGGCGCTATCCGGGACGGGACGCCATCGGGAACGCCTGCACCCCTCACCGCCGCCCAGATGGCCGACAAGGCCTGGGCCATGCTGCAGACCGCCGTGGCCACCGGCCGCCTGATCGAGGCCCGCGGCTGGCTCCGCCTGCACAAGGATCTCCAGCCCCATGTCCGCGAGGAAGCCGCCGCCGACCGCCGCGCCCGCATGGACCGCGAGGCCGCTGCGATGCGCGAGGCCGAACCTGCGGAGGCCGTTGCACTCCCGTTGCACTGTTTTTCGCCGTCGGAGTCCAACGCCCAGCCCGCCGACGACGTCCCCTCCACCCCGTCACCCTCCGGCTTGACCGGAGGGTCCAGACACGCCGACGGGGCCGAGCCCGCCCCGCACCCGTCCGCGTCTCTGGATTCCCCGGTCAGGCCGGGGAATGACGGCAGGGCAGGGGGCGTTGCACCACCGTTGCACTGTTTTTCGCGCCCGGAGTCCAACACCGCCGGACCCGACCCATGACCCGCAACCCAACCCGTCACCCTCCGGCTTGACCGGAGGGTCCAGACACGCCGATCGACCCGAACAAACCCCGCTCTGTCCGTGTCTCTGGATTCCCCGGTCAAGCCGGGGAATGACGGCAGGAGAGGGGGCCGACGCCTGACCCACCTTGTCATCCCGGAAACGCCACCAGGCGTTATCCGGGACGGGACGGCCCGCCCCACCCCTCAAATCAGGCCCGGACGGCGCCTCGCGACGATCCGGGCCACCGCCTCAATCACGTAAGCCGCCGCCCTTCGCCCGGCTCAGCCCCCCGGCTGTCCGGGGCGGGAGGATAAGGGCGCCGCGCGTCCCGGCTCTCCGCTTCGCTCCGGCCGGGATGACAAGGAGGCGGGCGCTCTGCGTCTCTCCGGCCGCCAGGACAAAAGCGCGGGCGCTCCGCTCTTCGCCCGCCAACTGCGCTTTGCTGTTGAGGGCCGGGCCCGCCTGCGCCACTGTGGGCCATCACCGGGCGAGGGGGCCATCGTGCGTTTCATCCTGACCACCATTCTGGGCCTCGCCCTGACCACCAACACCGCCGCCGCACAGGAGGCCGGGCCCGCCAAGGAACCGCTGATAGAGGTCGTGCCCGCCGCGCCGGACGAGGCCGCACGCCGGCTCGAACTGGCCGAGCGGTTCATCGCGCTCATGCAGGTCGATCAGATGAGCGAGATGATGCAGGGCCTGGCCGTCGGGATGGTGCCGCCGTCCTCCCGTGACCTGCCGGCCCGGGAACAGGAAATCCTGACGGCCGCCCTGACCGAGGCCGTGGGCCAGATGATGCCGCGCATGTTCGAGGCCATGGCGCCCGTCTACGCCGAAATCTTCACGCTCCAGGAACTGGAGGAACTGGTGGCGTTCTATGAAAGCCCGACCGGTCTGGCCTTCGTGACCAAGAGCTTCGAGGCTTTCCCGCAGATCACGGCGGTGATGAACAGCATCATGCCCGAGATCCTGAACGACATGGCCACAAACCTCTGCGACAGCCTGGGCTGCACCCCGGACGAGCTGCGCGAGCTGAAGGCGGAAATCGCCCGGTCTTTTCCGGCCCAGTAGCCGTTTGATTTCCACCCCCGACCGTGTATAGAGCGCGCCTTGCGTCGTCGGGCCCCGGTCCGGCGATGTTCCTGTCCGAGAACTTCGGGGTCTGGGGGTCACCTGGACCGTAAGCGCGGAACGGCCGTTCCGCCCTGGGGGGAGATGGGGATGCGAACATCTCGGCCCGCCGCCCTGCGCGACGGACAGGATCGCCGCTTCCTTCGGACAATACGACCGGCCCGGCGTCATCGCGCAAGCGATGCTGTCTGGCCAAGCGGCGTCGGGATCGTCCCGTCGCCGTAACGACTGAACGGAGACCGCAATGGACCGCGCACAAAAGGCCGAGTCGATCGAGACGCTCAAGGGCGTTTTCGCTGACGCCGGCGCCGTGGTCGTGACCCACAACCTGGGTCTGACCGTTGCGGAAATGACCGATCTGCGTGGCCGCCTTCGTGCTGAAGGCGCCACGTTCAAGGTGGTGAAGAACCGCCTGGCGCTGAAGGCGCTGGACGGCAAGGGCGGCGACGCCGTGCAGAACCTGTTCAAGGGTCCTGTCGGCATCGCCTACGCGCCCGACGCCGTTTCGGCCGCCAAGGTGACCGCCAAGTTCGCCAAGGAGAACGACAAGTTCGTGATCATGGGCGGACTGATGGACGAAACGGTTCTGGACGCCCAGGGCATCGACGCCCTGTCCAAGCTGCCGTCCCTGGACGAACTGCGCGCCAAGCTCGTCGGCCTTCTCAACGCCCCGGCCACCAAGATCGCGGGCGTCGTGCAGGCTCCGGCCAGCCAGCTGGCCCGCGTCATGGGCGCCTACGCCGCCAAGGACGCGGCGTAAGCCGTCTGATCGATCATCTCTGCAAACCTCTGAAATCCATCCGAAGGAAATACTCAAATGGCTGATCTCTCCAAGATCGTTGACGACCTGTCCGCCCTGACCGTTCTGGAAGCCGCCGAACTGGCCAAGCTGCTGGAAGAAAAGTGGGGCGTTTCGGCTGCTGCTCCGGTGGCCATGGCCGCCGCCGGCGGTGGCGCTGCTGCTCCGGCTGAAGCCGCCGAAGAGCAAACCGAGTTCACCGTTGTCCTGACGGACGGCGGCGACAAGAAGATCAACGTGATCAAGGAAGTCCGCGGCGCCCGTCCGGACCTGGGCCTCAAGGAAGCCAAGGACCTGGTCGAAGGCGCTCCGCAGAACGTCGTCGAGAACGTCTCCAAGCAGGTCGCCGAAGAGCTGAAGAAGAAGCTCGAGGAAGCCGGCGCCAAGATCACGATCAAGTAAGATCGGATCCAGCGTCACTGCTGACCACGATGCGGGCCGGGGGAGCGATCTCCCGGCCCGTTTCCGTTGCTCCCCGCGCGCAACAATGATAGACGCCGCCGCTTGATCGGCGCGCCTTCGCGCCACATATCAGGCCCGCCATGCTCCAGACCATTCTCCTCGTCGTCATGATCCTGATCGGCCTCGCCCTGACCGGCGTGGTGCTGCTGCAACGCTCGGAGGGCGGCGCTCTCGGCATGGGCGGCGGCGGCAACAGCTTCATGACCGCGCGCGGAGCCGGCAACCTGCTGACCACCCTGACCTGGTGGCTGGGCGGGGCCTTCGCCCTGTGCGCCATCAGCCTGACCATCGTCGGCAACATGGAGCGGGGCTCCAGCTCGGTTCTGGACGCCGCTACGGTGGGCTCCATCGATCTGGACGCGACCCAGCCGACCGCCCCCGCCGAAGGGCAGCCCACGGCCCCCACGGCGCCGACCGGTCCCTCGCTCGACGATCTGGAAGCCAGCCTTCCCGCCGCCCCGGCCGCCCGCCCGGCCGGCGACGAGCCCGCCCAGTAGGATGGGGACGGCGGTTATCCACCGCCTCCCGCCACACCCTCAAAGTCTCCGCAGTACGCCGCCCGAATCGGCGGTAAGGTAATTTCCCATGCCTCGTTATGTGTTCATCACCGGCGGCGTGGTCTCCTCCTTGGGTAAAGGCCTGGCCTCCGCCGCTCTCGGCGCCCTGTTGCAGGCGCGCGGCTACACCGTCCGCCTGAGGAAGCTCGACCCCTATCTGAACGTCGATCCGGGGACCATGAGCCCCTATCAGCACGGCGAGGTCTTCGTCACCGACGACGGCGCCGAGACCGATCTGGACCTGGGCCACTACGAGCGCTTCACCGGCGTGTCGGCGGCCCGCACCGACAACGTCACCACCGGCCGCATCTATTCGACCATCCTGGAGAAGGAGCGGCGAGGGGACTATCTGGGCGCCACCGTCCAGGTGATCCCGCACGTCACCGACCAGATCAAACAGTTCTGCCTCAGCCCCGCCCAGACCGACGACGGCAAGGACGTGGACTTCGTCCTGATAGAGATCGGCGGCACCGTGGGCGACATCGAGGGCCTGCCGTTCTTCGAGGCCATCCGCCAGCTGGGCCAGGACCTGCCCCGCGGCCAGAGCTGCTTCGTGCACCTGACCCTGCTGCCGTTCATCAAGACGGCCGGCGAGATGAAGACCAAGCCGACCCAGCACTCGGTCAAGGAGCTCCGCTCCATCGGCATCCAGCCGGACATCCTGCTGTGCCGCTGCGAACAGCCCATCCCCGCCGACGAGAAGCGCAAGATCGGCCTGTTCTGCAACGTGCGTCCCTCGGGCGTCATCCAGGCCATGGACTCCGCCGACATCTATGCGGTGCCGCTGGACTACCACCGCGAGGGTCTGGACGCCGAGGTCCTCGCCCACTTCGGCATCACCGACGCGCCCGCGCCGGAACTGTCGGGCTGGGAAGAGATCGTGCGCCGCCGCACCAACCCGGACGGCGAGGTCACCGTGGCCGTGGTCGGCAAGTACACGGTGCTCAAGGACGCCTACAAATCCCTGATCGAGGCGCTGCACCACGGCGGCGTGGCCAACAACGTCAAGGTCAACATCGACTGGGTCGAGGCCGACACCTTCGAGGGCGCCCGCGACGCCTGCGAGGAGCGGCTGCAGGGCGCCCACGCGGTGCTGGTGCCGGGTGGCTTCGGCGAGCGCGGCGCCGAGGGCAAGATCCAGGCGGTCCGCTTCGCCCGCGAGCGCAAGATCCCCTATTTCGGCATCTGCTTCGGCATGCAGATGGCGGTGATCGAATCGGCCCGCCATCTGGCCGGGCTGGAGAAGGCCACCTCCACCGAGTTCGGCCCGGCCGAGGAGCCCATCGTCGGCCTGATGACCGAATGGACCCAGGGCAACCAGCGCATCATGCGCGCCCAGGGCGGCGACCTGGGCGGCACCATGCGCCTCGGGGCCTATGACTCCACCCTGATCGAGGGGTCGAAGATCGCGGAGATCTATGGATCGACCGCCATCAGCGAGCGGCACCGCCACCGCTATGAGGTCAACATCAACTACCGCGACGCCATCGAGCGGGCGGGCATGACCATCTCGGGCCTGTCGCCCGACGGCGTCCTGCCCGAGACGGTGGAGCGCGCCGACCACCCCTGGTTCATCGGCGTCCAGTACCACCCCGAACTGAAGAGCCGCCCCTTCGCCCCGCACCCCCTGTTCGCCAGCTTCATCGCGGCCGCGGTGGTCCAGAGCCGGCTGGTCTGATGACCACGGGCGTGGTGCTGAAGACACCGCGCCTCACCCTGCGGCCGGCGCGGTGGGATGATCTGGACGCCATGCACGCCGTGCTGTCCGATCCGCGCGCCACGCGCTGGTGGTCCACGCCGCCGCACCAGAGCCTGGACCAGACGCGGGCCTGGCTGGCCTCGATGATCGACTCGCCGCCGGAGCTGGCCGAAGACTTCGTGATCGAGTTCGAGGGCAGGGTCGTCGGCAAGGCCGGCTTTTTCCGGCTGCCCGAGATCGGCTTCATCCTTCACCCCGACGTGCAGGGGAGGGGGCTGGGTCTGGAGGCCGCAAAGGCGGTGATTGCCCATGTGTTCGCCACCCGCGACCTCGACCGCCTGACCGCCGACGCCGATCCGGACAACGCCGCGTCCATCGCCCTGCTGACCAGACTGGGATTTCGCGAGACCGGCCGGGCCGAACGGACCCTGCAGGTGGGCGACGCATGGGTCGACAGCGTATGGTTCGCCCTGGGTCGGGCCGATTTTTCAGCCGCGTGCCCGGCTCAGCTCAGGCCAGCGGACCCGTCATGACGCCCGGCCTGTTCCAGCTGGCCGACGGCGATGGGCCTGACGGCCGCAGGTGGTTTCGCTTGTGTGCAGCCCCTTGCGTTTGCCCGCCCTCTGAGGCATAAGCCCGCGCTCACGGGGCGGCCTGCATGGGCCGCCGCTATTGTTTTCGCGTCCGACCGCAGGGTTCGGCACGCTCCGACCAGACTGGATGAGACGGACATGGCCGTTCCGAAGCGCAAAGTATCCCCCTCGCGTCGCAACATGCGACGGGCCCACGACGCCCTGGGCGCCAACTCGTACACCGAGGACAAGGACACCGGCGAGCTGAAGCGCCCGCACCACATCGACCTGAAGACCGGCACCTACCGCGGCCGTCAGGTTCTGACGCCCAAGGAAGACTAGGCTTTTCAAGCCTTTCGTCCCGGCCGGCGCCGCGCGACGCGCGAAGGCCGAGCCGGGATTTACGATTTTACGGCGCGCGAGTTCATCGCGCGCCGTTTTCGTGCGTTCCTCTCTCCGGACCCCAACCTGGAGACCATCCATGATCCGCACCCTTATCCTGCCGTCCATCGCCGTGCTTGCCCTGGCCGCCTGCGGTCAGCCGGAGGAGCCCGCCGCCCCGGCCCCTGAAGCGCCGCCGGTCGAAGCGCCCGCCGAGACTCCTGATTCCAACGCCCTCAGCGCCCAGGGCTGGGGCCCGCTGCGCATCGGCATGACCCGCGCCGAGGTGGTCGCCGCCCTGGGCGAGGACGCCAACCCGAACGCCGTGGGCGGGCCCGATCCCGAATCCTGCGACCAGTTCCGCCCCGAACGGGCCCCCGAGAACCTGTTGCTCATGCTGGAGCAAGGGGTGCTGACGCGCATCTCTGTGTCGGAGGGCTCCGATCTGGAAACCGACCGCGGCTTCGGCGTCGGCGACAGCGCCGCCGACATCAAGGCCGCCTACGGCGACGACGCCCAGGTCAGCCCGCACAAGTACGTGGAGGCCCCGGCCGAATACATCACGGTCTGGACCGACGGTCCTTCGGACGCGCCCTACCGCGAGGACGCCGACGCGCGCGGGGTGGTCTACGAGATCGGCCGTGACGGCAACGTCAGCATGATCCACGTGGGCGGGCCGTCCATCCAGTATGTGGAAGGCTGCGCGTAACAGGCTGTCAGTTGGCGATCCGGGGCGCGCGGGCTAAAGGCTTGCGCGCCCCTTTCGTTTTTCGGACCGAGACCACAGCCATGACCGACATCGCCGACATCACCGCCCGCCAGATCCTGGACAGCCGGGGCAACCCGACGGTCGAGGTGGACGTGATGCTGGAAGACGGCGCCTTCGGTCGCGCCGCCGTGCCGTCCGGCGCCTCGACCGGCGCCCACGAGGCCGTGGAGAAGCGCGACGGCGACAAGGGCATGTGGGGCGGCAAGGGCGTCCAGCAGGCCGTCGACGCCGTGAACGGCGAGATCTTCGACGCCCTGTCGGGCATGGACGCCGAGGACCAGCGCCGCATCGACATGGCCATGATCGAACTGGACGGCACCCAGAACAAGGGCCGTCTGGGCGCCAACGCCATCCTCGGCGTCAGCCTGGCCGCGGCCAAGGCCAGCGCCGTCTCGGCGGGCCTGCCGCTGTACCGCTATGTGGGCGGCGTCTCGGCCCGCATGCTGCCGACCCCGATGATGAACATCATCAACGGCGGGGCCCACGCCGACAATCCCATCGACATCCAGGAGTTCATGATCCTGCCCACGGGCGCGGAGAACTTCTCGGAAGCCCTGCGCATGGGCGCGGAGATCTTCCACAGCCTGAAGAAGGCGCTCAAGGACGCGGGCCACAACACCAATGTGGGCGACGAGGGCGGCTTTGCGCCGAACCTGAAGTCCGCCGACGAGGCCCTGGCCTTCATCACCAAGGCGGGCGAGGCGGCCGGCTATCTGGCGGGCGAGGACTTCCAGCTGGGTCTGGACGTGGCCTCCACCGAGTTCTTCAAGGAGGGCAAATACGTCATGGAAGGCGAGGGCAAGACCGTCGATCAGGAGGGCATGGTCGCCTATCTGGCCGACCTGTGCGCCCGCTTCCCCATCGTCTCCATCGAGGACGGCTGCGCCGAGGACGACTTCGACGGCTGGCGCCTGTTGACCGAGCGTCTGGGCGACAAGATCCAGCTGGTGGGCGACGATCTGTTCGTGACCAATCCCGCGCGTCTGGCGGCGGGCATCGGCGAGGGTCTGGCCAACTCCATCCTGATCAAGGTCAACCAGATCGGCACCCTGTCCGAGACCCTGGATGCGGTGGAGATGGCTCACCGCGCGGGCTACACCGCCGTCATGAGCCACCGCTCGGGCGAGACCGAGGATTACACCATCGCCGACCTGTCGGTGGCCACCAACTGCGGGCAGATCAAGACCGGCTCGCTGGCCCGTTCGGACCGCACGGCCAAGTACAATCAGCTGCTCCGGATCGAGGAGATGCTGGGCGATCAGGCCCTTTATGCCGGCGACGGCATGGTTCTCAGCTGACGGTTGCGGCCAAGCTACCAAAAATTAAGCATTTTCGGTCACCGCTGATTCCGTAGTGTTTGCGCTCAGAAGGGGCGTCCGTCAGTGATCGACCGCATGCGTCCCTATGCGCCAACCGGCGTCATCTTTCTGCTGATTCTGTACTTCGGCGTACAGGCGCTGACGGGCGAGCGCGGCCTGCTGAGCCATGGCGAGCGGGCGGAGATGCTTCAGCGGCGGCAGGTCGAGCTGGCGGGGCTGGAGGATCAGCGGCAGGACCTGGAGCTGCGCGTCCGCTATCTGCGCACAGACAATCTGTCCCGCGATCTGCTGGAGGAGCGCGCGCGGGTCATCCTCGGCTTTGCCACGCCCGGCGACTATCTGATCCCGATCGAACGCCCGGCCACCGCGTCCTGAACTTTCGTTACAGGCGAAGCCCGGCTTTGCCATCGGGGAACGAAGGCTGCTAAAGCCCCCTTTCCGTAACGATAAGAACCCGTTCGTTCAGAGTTCAGCTGGAGGGCGCCGGATGGCGAAAGCCGCCGCTCAAAAATCGACCACCGCCAAGGGCACGTCCCCGGCGAAGCTTCCAAACACGCCTCAGGCGACCAAGGACGAACTGCTCGAGTACTATCGGCAGATGGTCCTGATCCGTCGCTTCGAGGAGCGCGCGGGCCAACTGTACGGCATGGGCCTGATCGGCGGCTTCTGCCACCTGTACATCGGCCAGGAGGCCGTCGCCGTGGGCGTGCAGGCCAGCGTCAAGCAGGGCTACGACAAGATCATCACCGGCTACCGCGACCACGGCCACATGCTGGCCGCGGGCATGGACCCCAACGAGGTCATGGCCGAGCTGACGGGGCGCATCGGCGGCTCGTCCAAGGGCAAGGGCGGGTCGATGCACATGTTCGACGTGCCGACCGGCTTCTATGGCGGGCACGGCATCGTCGGCGCCCAGGTGGCGCTGGGCACCGGCCTGGCCTTCGCGGGCAAGTACCGGGGCGATGACTCGGTCAGCTTCGTCTATTTCGGCGACGGCGCGGCCAACCAGGGCCAGGTCTACGAGAGCTTCAACATGGCGCAGCTGTGGAAGCTGCCGGCCATCTACATCATCGAGAACAACCAGTACGCCATGGGCACGAGCATCGAACGCTCGTCGTCCACGACCGACCTGAGCCAGCGCGGCGCCAGCTTCGGCATCCCCGGCGAACAGATCGACGGCATGGACGTGCTGGCCGTGCGCGACGCGGTGAAGCGCGCCGTGGAGCGCGCCCGGTCCGGCGAAGGGCCCTACATCCTGGAAGTGAAGACCTACCGCTATCGCGGCCACTCCATGTCCGACCCGGCCAAGTACCGGGCCAAGGAAGAGGTGGACGAGGTCAAGAAGACCCGCGACCCCATCGAGCATGTCAAGAAGCTGCTCGCCGACGCCAAGGCCACCGAGGACGAGATCAAGGCCATCGACGCCGAGATCAAGGCCATCGTCGCCGAGGCCGTGCAGTTCGCCCAGGAGAGCCCGGAGCCGGACCCGTCCGAGCTCTACACCGACGTCTACGTGGAGGCGTAGGTGTTAGATCGCCTGTTGTCCCTTTTGCCACGGTCCACCCAACGATCGCTGACGGCTTGGGCGTTCGGCGTCGAGCCTAAGTCAAACGACCTCGACGATATGCGCAGTTTCGACGCTTCAGGGCCGTTTGCATATGCTGGCGGCGAATTGCTTCATCGCGATCGAGGCTACGCGAGTTTCTTGGTGGAGAGCGCTGGCCGATCGGCGAGGTGGGGGGTGACCTTTGAGGCTATCCGCCTGGCCGACCCCCACTGGACGAACTTGTTCCAGTCGTTGGCGGCGCTGAGAAATGACGCGCTAGCGGCTGGTGGCCGACTCCTAGAGCAACACGCATTTGAGCAGGACGGCAGCTTGCTGATCCGTGATCTGAAGGTTCAAGCATGACCGACATTCTGATGCCGGCGCTGTCCCCCACGATGGAAGAGGGCACGCTGTCCAAGTGGCACATCAAGGCGGGGGACACCGTCTCCGCCGGTGACGTGATCGCCGAGATCGAGACCGACAAGGCGACCATGGAGGTCGAGGCGGTGGACGAGGGTGAAGTGCTCGAAATCCTCGTTGCCGAGGGTTCCGAGGGCGTGAAGGTCAATACGCCCATCGCACGACTGTCCGGTGACGACGCCGCGCCGGCGCCGAAGACGGCTGACGGCGGCAAGGAAGAGCCTGCCGCCGACAAGGCCGGCGATCCCGAGAAGAAGGCCCCGGAAGCGGCCGAAGCCCAGCCTGAAGGCGAGGGCGCCGCGCCCGTGACGCCGAAGGTGGCGCTGAAGGATCCGGAAATCCCGGCCGACGCCAAGCTGGTGAAGACCACCATCCGCGACGCCCTGCGCGACGCCATGGCCGAGGAGATGCGCCGGGACGACAAGGTCTTCCTGATCGGCGAGGAAGTGGCCCAGTACCAGGGCGCCTACAAGGTCAGCCGCGAGCTGCTGCAGGAGTTCGGCGACCAGCGCGTGGTGGACACGCCCATCACCGAGCACGGCTTCGCCGGGCTGGGCGTGGGCGCGGCCATGGCCGGGCTGAAGCCCATCGTCGAGTTCATGACCTTCAACTTCGCCATGCAGGCCATCGACCACATCATCAACTCGGCGGCCAAGACCCTCTACATGTCGGGCGGCCAGATCCGCGCGCCCATCGTGTTCCGCGGGCCCAACGGCGCGGCCAGCCGCGTCGGCGCCCAGCACAGCCAGGACTATTCCGCCTGGTACGCCCAGGTGCCCGGCCTGAAGGTCGTCGCCCCCTATGACGCCGCGGACGCCAAGGGCCTTCTGAAGGCCGCCATCCGCGATCCCAACCCGGTCGTCTTCCTTGAGCACGAGATGATGTACGGGCTGGAGTTCGACGTGCCCGAGATCGAGGACTGGGTCGTGCCGATCGGCAAGGCCAAGGTGCGCCGCGAAGGCACGGACGTGACCATCACCGCCCACAGCCGCATGGTGGGCTTCGCCCTGGCCGCCGCCGAGAAGCTGGCGGAAGAGGGCATCGAGGCCGAGGTCATCGATCTGCGGACCCTGCGCCCGCTGGACCACGAGACCATCGTCGAGAGCGTCAAGAAGACCAACCGCCTGGTCTCGGCCGAGGAAGGCTGGGGTCCCATGGGCGTCGGCGCCGAGGTGGTGGCCCGCGTGATCGAGCACGCCTTCGACTATCTGGACGCCCCGCCGCTGCGCGTGCACCAGGAAGACGTGCCGCTGCCCTACGCCGCGAACCTGGAAGCCCTGTCGCTGCCGGGCGTGGACAAGATCGTGAAGGCCGTGAAGGCCGTCACGGCGCGGGAGGCCTGAGCCCATGACCGACATCCTGATGCCCGCCCTGTCGCCCACCATGGAAGAGGGCGTTCTGGCCAAGTGGCACATCAAGGTCGGCGACACCGTGTCCGCCGGCGATGTGATCGCCGAGATCGAGACCGACAAGGCGACCATGGAGGTCGAGGCGGTGGACGAGGGCGAGGTGCTGGAAATCCTCGTGGCCGAGGGCTCCGAGGGCGTGAAGGTCAATACGCCCATCGCCCGCCTGGCCGGCGACGACGCCGCGCCCGCGCCGAAGAAGGACGCGCCGAAGGCGGACGCCAAGGCCGAGGAAAAGCCTGAGCCCAAGCCTGAGCCCAAGGCGGAAAAGGCGGAGGCCCCCAAGGCCGCGCCGGCGCCGGCCAAGGAAGGCGAACGCATCTTCGCCTCGCCGCTGGCCCGCCGGCTGGCGAAGGACGCCGGGCTGGACCTGAAGAGCCTCAAGGGCACGGGCCCGCGCGGCCGCATCGTCAAGGCGGACGTGGACGCCGCCGGCAAGGGCGGCGCCAAGGGCGCGACCGCAGCCGCCGCATCGGGCGAGCCGCGCAAGGCGCTGTCGCTGGAGCAGCAGGGCATCGCGCCGGGCAGCTATGATCTCATTCCGCTGGACGGCATGCGCAAGGCCATCGCGCGCCGCCTGACCGACAGCTTCCGCGACGTGCCGCACTTCCCGCTGGTCATCGACTGCGAGATCGACGGCCTGCTGGCCGCCCGGGCGCAGGTCAATGCGGTGCTGGAGCCGCAGGGGATCAAGGTCTCGGTCAACGACTTCGTCATGAAGGCCGTGGCCATGGCCCTGAAGGCCGTGCCGGAAGCCAACGCCAGCTACACGCCCGAAGGCATCGCCATGCACCACCACGCCGACGTGGCCATGGCCGTGGCCATCGACGGCGGGCTGATCACCCCGATCATCCGCAAGGCCGAGACCAAGTCCCTGGCCGAGATCGCCACGGAGTCCAAGGACCTGGCCAAACGGGCCCGGGACCGCAAGCTGAAGCCCGACGAGTTCCAGGGCGGCACGTTCAGCGTCTCGAACCTGGGCATGTTCGGCATCAAGTCGTTCGCCTCGATCATCAACGAGCCCCAGGGCGCGATCATGAGCGTCGGCGCCGGCGAGAAGCGGCCCGTGGTGCGCGGCGACAAGGTCGAGATCGCCACGGTCATGACCGTGACCCTGACCTGCGATCACCGGGTGGTGGACGGGGCCGTGGGCGCCCGGTTCCTGCAGGCCTTCAAGCCGATGATCGAGAACCCCGTCACCATGCTGGCCTGATCGTCGGAATCCCCTAAGCTTCGGCGCGGGAGGGGCGATCATGACAGCGGCGGAACAGCCGGGCGGCGCATGCGCCGCCTGCGGGGTGACCTTGAGCGGCCGGTACTGCCACGCCTGTGGTCAGGACACCGAGGCGCGGCCGCGTCCGTTGCGGGAAATGGCCCTTGAGGCGTTCTCCGAAACCAGCGTGATCGACGGGGTGGGGGTCCGCACCCTGGTCGCCATGGTCACCCGGCCCAGCCGCATCCTGATCGCCTATCGCGAGGGCGCGGGCAGCCTGTACGCCAGCCCGGTCAAGATCTTCGTGGTGGTGACGGCGCTGTTCCTGGCGGTGCTGAATTTCAGAGACATCGCGCTCTATCAGTTCGTCCGGCAGGCGCCGGCGGACGCCGTGCTGGTGGCGATCCCGGATCCCGATGGGCAGACGGTCCATGTCAGGGGCGCGGTCGAGCAGGACCGGTGGATGCAGCGGCGGATCGAACCCGCCGTGGATCCCCGAATCTGGGCGGCCGTCGAGGCGGCCGCGGCGCAAACGAGCGATCCGGATGACCGCTACAATCTGCGGGCGGATATCGTTCTTGATCAGGCCATGGCCAAGGGCTCGGACCGGATGCTGCAGTGGCTGCCCAATACCCTGTGGCTGCTGATGCCGCTCTATGCGCTCTTGCTGGCGCCGCTGTTCGGGCGCCGACGTCTGTTCATGGAACATCTGGTGTTCGCCATGTGGGCCCATGCGACGGCCTTCGTCCTCCTGATGCTTCTGGCGCTGGTCAACAGCTTCGGGATCGGGGCGCCCGCCTGGCTGCTGGCGGCGCCGTTCATGGCCTATTTCGTCCTCGCGGCGCGGCGCTATTACGAGGTCTCCACCTGGTCTGCGCTCTGGCGCGGCACGGTCCATATGGGCCTTTACCTCATGCTGGTGCTCTTCCCCGTCGCCAGTGTGATCATGTTCTCGGGGCTCGATCTGGGCGCACTGGCGCAGGCCGGCGCCTGACATTTGGTTTCGGGATCGGGCAGGGTGGTGGTCGCCGCTGCGTTCGGAGGCTATGACCCCGGATCGTCACCGCGCGCCGAGAGGATATTCCATGGCCGACTTCGATCTCATCGTCATCGGATCGGGACCGGGCGGCTATGTGGCCGCGATCCGGGCCAGCCAGCTGGGCCAGACGGTCGCCATCGTCGAGCGCGAGAACCTGGGCGGCATCTGCCTGAACTGGGGCTGTATCCCCACCAAGGCGCTGCTGAAGTCCGGCGAGAAGTACGAAAGCCTGAGCCACCTGAAGGATTACGGCCTGAGCGCCGACAAGGTGGGCTTTGACTTCGAGGCCATCATCGCCCGGTCGCGGGGCGTGGCCAAGCAACTGAATCAGGGCGTCGGCTTCCTGATGAAGAAGAACAAGATCGAGGTCATCGAGGGCGACGCGAAGCTCGAGAAGGGGCAGGGCGCGCCCAAGGTCGTCATCGCCCTGAAGGACGGCAAGTCGCGCACGGTGCAGGCCAAGGCCGTGATGCTGGCCGTGGGCGCCCGCGCCCGCGCCCTGCCGCAGATCGGGCTGGAGGCGGACGGCGAGCGCATCTGGGCCTATCGCGAAGCCATGGCGCCCAAGGTCATGCCCAAGTCCATCGTGGTGATCGGCTCGGGGGCCATCGGCATCGAGTTCGGCAGCTTCTATCGCGCCCTGGGCTGCGAGGTGACGGTGGTCGAGGCCGTGGACCGCATCATGCCGGTGGAGGACGAAGAGGTCTCCAAGGCCGCGCAGAAGGCGTTCGAGAAGCGCGGGATGAAGTTCCGCGTCGGCGCCAAGGTGACGAAGGTGACCAAGGACAAGGCCGGCGTGAAGGTGGCCATCGAGGCGGGCGGCAAGGCCGAGACGCTGGAGGCCGAGGTCTGCATCTCGGCGGTGGGCATCACCGCCAACACCGACGGCATCGGGCTGGAGGCGCTGGGCGTCGAGCTGGACCGGGGCCACATCAAGACCGACAGCCACTGTCAGACCAATGTGAAGGGCCTGTACGCCATCGGCGACTGCGCCGGCGCGCCCTGGCTGGCGCACAAGGCCAGCCACGAAGGCATCCACGCCGCCGAGCACATCGCCGGGTTCAAGACCCCGAACGTGCATTCGCCCATCGCCGGCTGCACCTACGCCCAGCCCCAGGTGGCCTCGGTGGGGATCACCGAGCAGCAGGCGAAGGCCGACAAGCGCGAGGTCAAGATCGGCCGCTTCCCCTTCAAGGTGAACGGCAAGGCCATCGCGTCGGGTGAGACCGAGGGCTTCGTCAAGGTGATCTTCGACGCCAGGACCGGCGCCCTGATCGGCGCCCACATGATCGGGGCCGAGGTCACCGAGATGATCCAGGGCTATGTCACCGCCATCACCATGGAAGCGACGGAAGAAGACCTGCACGGCACGGTCTATCCGCACCCCACCATGTCCGAGGCCATGCACGAGGCCGCGCTGGACGCCTGGGGGCGGATGATCCACCTCTGATTGTTTTCGGGCTCTGGCGCTCGAAAAAACAGTGTCTGAATTGTTGAATTGTTGAATTCGCCTTCAGCGCGTCAGACTTCGCCACGCCAAAAAAACAGTGCTGACTTGTCTGAATTGTTGAAATCACACCTCCGGCCCTCTGATGGACGGGCGGCATTATACGCCCTGCGAAACGAGCGGGATTAAATAGCCGGAATTTTCCGTCCGGGCCGATCAGGCCCTAGAGGTAGGCGCCCACCTGCCAGGGGACGAACTCGTTGTCGCCGACGCCCAGGGCCTCGGACTTGCTGGGTTCGCCCGAGGCGACGGCGAGGATGCGGGCGAAGATCAGGTCGCCCACCTCGGTCAGGGACGCGCCGGTCAGGACCGGCGAGGCGTCGATGTCCATGTCCTCATCCATCCACGAGGCCAGCTTGGCGTTGGAGGCGACCTTGATGGACGGGGCGGGCTTGGCGCCGAACACCGAGCCGCGGCCGGTGGTGAAGACGATCAGATTGGCGCCCGAGGCGATCTGGCCGGTGGCCGAGCAGGGATCGTAGCCGGGGCTGTCCATGAAGCTGAGACCCCGGGTGGTCAGGGGCTCGGCATAGCCGATGACGTCGTTCAGGGGCGTGGAGCCGGACTTGGCCACGGCGCCCAGCGACTTCTCCAGAATGGTGGTCAGGCCGCCCTTGAGATTGCCGGGGGAGGGGTTGTTGTTCAGCTCCATCTGGTGCCGCTCGGCGTAGTCGCGCCACCAGTCCAGACGGGCGTTCAGCTTGTCCGCCACCTCCTGCGAGGCTGCGCGGCGCAGCAGCAGGTGCTCGGCGCCCCAGATTTCGGGCGTTTCCGACAGCATGGCCGACCCGCCGCTGGCGACAAGACGATCCACCGCCGCGCCCAGCGCCGGATTGGCGGTGACGCCGGACCAGCCGTCCGAGCCGCCGCACTGCAGGCCCACGGTCAGGTGTTCGGCGGAGACCGTCTGGCGTTTCGCCTTGCTCGCCTCGGCGATCATCTCGCGGACGATGGCCTGGCCCTGTTCGATGGCGCGGGAGGTGCCGCCCGCCTCCTGAATGGTCATGGCGCGCAGGGCAGGCCCGGCCTGAAGCCCCTCGCGGGCCATGAAGTCGGGGATCTGGTTGGCTTCACAGCCCAGACCCACGACCAGAATGCCCGCGAAATTGGGGTGGCGCGCATAGCCGGCCAGGGTGCGCTGGAGCAGGGTCACGTCCGGGCTCATGGAGGCGCCGCCGCAACCGCCCTGATGGGTGAAGGCCACCACGCCGTCGACGCCGGGGCAGTCCTCTGGGCGGAAGCTGTCGGCGATGCGCCGGGCCACGGTGGCCGAGCAGTTCACGCTGGTCAGGACGCCGATGTAGTTGCGGGTGCCGACCCGGCCGTCGGCGCGGACGTAGCCTTCGAAGGTGGCGCCGGGCTGGACCGTGACGGGGCGGGCGTCGACGCCGATCTCGGCGTCGCGGCTGTCGTCGGCCATGGCCAGATTGTGGGTGTGCACGTGGGCGCCGGCCGGGATGTCGGCGCGGGCGCGGCCGATGACCTGACCGTATTTGCGCACGATGGCGCCGTCGGCGATGGCGTGGCGGGCGACCTTGTGGCCCGCCGCGACGTCGTCACGCACCGGGACGGCGAGGCCGTCGGGGCTTGAGCCCGCCGCCAGATCCTCAAGCGCCACGGCCACGTCGTCGGCGGGGTTCAGGATGAGGACGCGGCTCATGATTTCGGCAGACTTTCGGCGAAGGCTTCCACGGCGCCCCGGGCGCCGCGTTCGACAAGGCTGAGATGGGCGTCGGTGACGGCTTTCGCAAACCGGGCGTCGGCGGCGAGGGCGGGCGGGAAGACGGCGGACAGGTCCAGCAGGGCGGCCACCTTGGCGGCGGGCCCGGCCGCGCCCTTGACGCGTCGGGCGGTGTCGGCGGCGAGCGGGTCGTCCACCGTGAAGGCGTTTCCGGCGTCGTCCACGCCGTCCTGCCAGCGCATCCAGCCGGCCACGGCCAGGGCCAGGGCGTCGATGGGCTGGTCGTTCTCCAGACGCGCGGCGCAGGCGGCCAGCAGGCGCTGGGGCAGCTTCTGGCTGCCGTCCATGGCGATCTGGACGGTGCGGTGCTGCAGGGCGCTGTTGGCGAAGCGGCGCATCAGCTCGCCGCGATAGGTCGGCACGTCCAGACCCGGCGGCGGGGTGAGGGTGCTCTCGGCCTCGTCCCACAGGGCCTCGACGAAGCGGGCGTATGAGGGGATGGCCACCACCTGATCCACATAGGTCAGGCCCGCCAGTCCGCCCAGATAGGCGATGGCCGAATGGGCGCCGTTCAGAAGGCGCAGCTTGGCGTCCTCCCACGGGGCCACGTCGGCGGTGATCTGGACGCCGAGGGAGTCGAAGTCGGGGCGCGGGCCGGCGAAGCGGTCCTCGATCACCCACTGGGTGAAGGGCTCGGTCTTGACCATGCCCTGATCGGTCACGCCCAGCAGGGCCTCGTTGGCGGCCACGTCGTCGGGCGTGGTGGCGGGGACGATGCGGTCCACCATGGTCTGGGGAAAGGCGCCGTGGGTGTCGATCCAGTCGCGCAGGTCCGGGTCGACGCGCCCGGCCATGTCCAGCACCGCCTGCCGGATGCGCGCGCCGTTGTGGGGAACGTTGTCGCACGAGACGACGGTGAAGGGCGGCAGGCCCGCAGCCCTGCGCGCGGCGAGGGCGGCGGTGACGAAGCCGGGGGCGGTGCGGGGCGCCGACAGGTCGGACAGGTCCGCCGCCACATCGGGATCGTCGATCATCAGGGCGCCGGAGGCCGGGTCGAGCCGGTAGCCCTTTTCGGTCACGGTCAGGGTGACCATGTGCACGTCCCCGTGGGCCATGGCGGCGACGAGGGCGGCCGGGTCCTCGGGGGCCACCAGAACCGACTGGATCGCGCCGATGATGCGCACGTCGCGCCGGTCACCGTCGCGCACCACCACGCTGTAGAGCCCGTCCTGCGGGTTCAACTGGTCGCGCACGCCGGGCGAGCGCAGGGAGGCGCCCAGCACGCCCCAGCGCAGGTCGCCGGCCGCCAGGGCGTCATCGAACACCACCGCCTGGTGGGCCCGGTGAAAGGCGCCGACGCCCAGATGCACCACGCCGGTCTTCACCGCGGCCCGATCATAGGCCGGTTGCGCCACGGTCGGGGGCAGGGCGCCGAGCGCGGCCGCTGACAGTCGTGTGGTCATCGCATCAGGTTGGGCAGGGTCATGGAGAAGGCCGGCACATAGGTGATCAGCATCAGCGAGACGATCAGCGCCAGGTAGAACGGCCACATGGTCTTGACCGCGTCCTCCACCCGGATCTTGCCCACGGCGCAGCCCACGAACAGGACCGAGCCCACGGGCGGCGTCACCAGGCCGATGCCGAGGTTCAGCATCAGCACCATGCCGAACTGGATCGGGTCCATGCCCGCCTCCATGGCCACCGGCAGGAAGATGGGCGAGGTGATGACGATCAGGGGCGCCATGTCCATGAAGGTGCCCAGCACCAGCAGGATGACGTTGATCATCAGCAGCATGATGATCGGATTGTCCGACACCATGCGCATCAGGTCGGCCAGCTGGTCGGGCGCCTCGTTCAGGGCCAGCAGCCAGCCGAAGGCGGCCGCCGAGCCGATGATCAGCATGACCATGGCCGTGGTCTTCACCGCGTTCATGGCGGCGGTGACGAAGCCCTTGAAGGTCAGGGTGCGGTAGACGAGGAAGCCGACGACCATGGTGTAGATCACCGCCACGGCCGAGCTTTCGGTCGGGGTGAACACCCCGCCCAGAATGCCGCCGAAGATGATCACAGCGGTCAGCAGACCCGGGATGGCGCCGGCGAAGGCGCGCGCGAAGGCGCCCCAGCCGGGGAACTCGCCGCGGGGATAGCCGCGCTTCACCGCCACGAGCCAGGCGACGGCCATCAGGATCAGGCCGGTGACGATGCCGGGCACCACGCCCGCCATGAACAGGTCCGCCACCGAGATGGAGACGCCCGCAGCCGCCGCATAGATGATCATATTGTGCGACGGCGGGATCAGCAGGCCCGTGACCGCCGCCGTGGTGGTGACATTGACCGAATAGTCGGCGTCATAGCCGCGCTTGGTCATCATCGGGATGAGGGTGGAGCCCAGCGCCGAGGCGCTGGCGATGGCCGAGCCGGAAACGCCGCCGAACATCATGGAGGCCCCCACGTTGACCGGGCCCAGACCGCCGCGGATGCGCCCCACGGCGGCGTTGGCCACCCGCACCAGCCGCTCGGCGATGCCCGCCTGCTGCATCAGGTCGCCGGCGAAGATGAAGAAGGGGATGGCCATCAGGGCGAAGACGTTCACCCCCGCGGCGATGCGCTGGAACGCCACCAGGGGCGCGATGTCCATGTAGATGAAGGTCACCAGCGAGGCGATGCCCAGGGCGAACGCCACCGGCACCCCCAGCACGAGCAGCACCAGCAGGGTCAGGAGAAGAAGCGTCAGCTCCATAGCGGTTCAACCTTTCCGCCGCGGGCCTCGGCGATCAGATGTTCGATCGAAAAGAAGACGATGAGCCAGCCGGCGATGGGCAGGGGCAGGTAGCCGAAGCCCCGCGAAATCCCCAGGGTGGCGATCTCGATGTCCCAGGTGCGGATCACCAGCTCGCCGCCCCACACGCCCATGGCCGCGCCGAACGCGCCCACCATGAGCAGGGAGAAAGCGCGGGACAGCTTGGCGAGGGCGGGCGGCATGGCGTTGGTGGCGGCGGTCATGCCGATGTGGAACTGCTCGCGCACCCCCACGGCGGCGGCCAGCAGGATGAACCAGACCATCAGGGCGAGGGATGCGGCTTCGGCCCAGGCGGGCGAGTCGCTCAGCACATAGCGGGCGAACACCTGCCAGCCGATGACGGCGGTCATGACCACCAGCCCCGTGGCGGCGAACACCAGCGTCAGGCGACTGATCCAGCGGGAGACGGCGGCGAGGAGGGACAGCATCGGCTACTCCATGGCCTGGATGTCGCGGACCAGCCGCTGTTGCAGGTCGCTGACGATGAAGCGGTCCCAGACCGGCGCCATCAGGGCGCGGAACGGCTCCACGTCGATGTCCTCGATCAGCTCGCAGCCGGCGTCGATGACGTTCTGGCGCGACGACGCCTCGCGGGCGTCCCAGATCTCGCGCATGTACGGCACGCTCTCGTCGGCGCATTCCATGACAAGGTCGCGGTCAGCGGGGGTCAGGCGGTCCCAGGTGCGCGCGGACATCACGAACACCTCGGGCGCCATCACGTGGCCGGTGGCGGAGAAGTAGCGCGCCACCTCGTGGTGCCGGGTGTCGTCGTAGGACGGCATGTTGTTCTCGGCGCCGTCCACCACGCCCTGCACCAGCGCCTGGTAGACCTCGCCGAAAGGAATGGGCGTGGGGTTGGCCCCCAGGGCGCTGACCATGGCCACATAGAGGTCCGAGGGCTGCACCCGGATCTTGAGGCCGCGCAGATCCGCAGGCGTCCGCACGGGGCGGACCCGGTTGTAGAACGACCGCTGGCCGGAGTCGTAGAAGCACAGGCCGATCATGCCCAGGGGGCGCAGGCTCTCGAGAATCGCGCGCCCCGGTTCGCCGTCCAGCGACCGGCGCATGTGGTCGGTGGAGCTGAACAGGAAGGGCAGGGCGGGCACGAAGGTGGTGGGCTCGAAGACGTTGAGCGGCGCCAGATTGACCCGGTTGAAGTCCAGCCCCCCGAACATGGTGATCTCCAGCGTGTCGCCCTCGCCGCCCAGCTGGCCGCCGGGATAGTTGCGCAGGCGCAGACGGCCGTCGGTGCGTCGGGACAGCAGCTCGCCGAAATAGTCGACGGCCTGGACGGTGGGATAGCCGGCGGCGTGGGTGTCGGCGCCGCGCAGGGGGCGCTCGCCGATCTCCTGGCTGCAGGCCGCGGCCCCCAGCAGAAGGGGCGCGGCGAGGGCGGCGCGTCGTGTGGGATTGAAGGTCAAAGCTTGTACGCCTGTTTCACGAGGTCATAGGTCAGGGCGCGGGCCACCTCGTGGGCCTCGTCCTCCTCCAGCCGGTGCTCGACCACCAGCCGGGCCAGGAAGCCGCAATCCATGCGCCGGGCCACGTCGTGACGGGCCGGAATGGACAGGAAGGCGCGGGTGTCGTCGTTGAAGCCGACGGTGTTGTAGAAGCCGGCCGTCTCGGTGGTCTGCTCGCGGAAGCGGCGCATGCCCTCGGGGCTGTCGTGGAACCACCACGAGGGCCCCAGCTTCAGCGCCGGATAGTGGCCGGCCAGAGGGGCCAGCTCGCGGGCGTAGACGCTCTCGTCCAGGGTGAAGACGATCATGGAGAATTTGGGGTCGGAGCCGAACCGGTCCAGCAGCGGCTTGAGCGCGCGCACATAGTCGGTGCGGGTGGGGATGTCGGCGCCCTTGTCGCGGCCGAAGCGCTGGAAGGCCCAGCCGTTGTGATTGCGGAAGGAGCCGGGGTGCAACTGCATCACCAGACCGTCCTCGACGCTCATGCGCGCCATCTCGGTCAGCATCTGGCCGCGGAACAGCTCGGCGTCGGCGGGCTCGAACCGGCCCGAGATGATCGTCTCGAACAGGGCCTTCGCCTCGACCGGCGCCAGGTCGGCGGTGAAGGCGGTGGGGTGGCCGTGGTCGGTGGAGGTGGCGCCCATGGCGGCGAAGAATTCGCGCCGGTTCTTCAGCGCCGCCAGATAGCCCGCCCAGGTCAGGGCGTGCTCGCCGGTGATCTGGCCGAGCTGGACCAGATTGTCGTGGAAGCCCTCGTAGTCGGGATCCAGCACCGGGTCCGGGCGGTAGGCGGTGAGGACGCGGCCTTTCCAGCCGGACTCGCGGATCGTCTTGTGATGCTCCAGCGCGTCCAGCGGACTTTCGGTGGTGGTGATGACCTCGATGTTGAAGCGCTCGAACAGGGCGCGGGGGCGGAAGGCGTCCTGCCCCAGCTTTTCGGCCATGACGTCGTAGTAGTGGTCGGCGGTCTCGGGCGTCAGCCGCTCGGTCAGACCGAAAACCTCCGAATAGACCCAGTCGTGCCAGAGGCGCGAGGGCGTGCCCCGGAACAGGTGATAGTGCCCGGCGAAGCGGCGCCAGATGGCGCGGGGATCGGTCTCGACCGGCCCGCCATCGGCGCGCGGCACGCCCAGGCTTTCCATGGACACGCCCTGGCTGAACAGCATGCGGAACACGTAGTGGTCGGGCGTGATCAGCAGCTCGGCCGGATTGGCGAAGGACTCATTGCCCGCGAACCAGGAGGGATCCGTGTGTCCGTGCGGGCTGATGATCGGCAGGTCCTTGACCGCCGCATGGAGGCGCCGCGCCACCGCACGGGTGTCAGGGTCGGCGGGAAACAGGCGGTCCGGGTGCAGGCTGAGCTTGGCGGTCATGGATTCATACGCGCGGAGACGGGGGACAGGGGGAGAAAGGACCAGGGCGCAACCGGACGGGCGGCGGCGGGCCACGCCGTGCTTTTCAGGCCGTCCGTCGTCACAGAACCTTTGACCATCATGAAGGCGATCCGGTTTCATCCCATGGTGCGGAGAGCGTTTGAAGCGCCAGCTCTCTCGTGAATTACAGCCATAGTTTCCGCAATCGGGCGGCTTGTCCACCGGTAGCAGCGAAAGTTTGCCACCGGTGTCATATATTGACACTATGGCGCTTGCCCAGCTTCCCTGAGGAAGCCGGAATTGAATGAAGGGGCCGCAGAGCCCTGTCCCAGAACCGACCCGGAGGAGTTTCGCCATGTCCATTTCACGCCGCGCCCTGATGTCCGCCTTCGCGGCCACCACCGTCGCCGCCGCCGGTTGCGCCGGACGGCCGGCCTGGGGGCTGGGCCAGGCCGGCGGGCCGAACGCAGCGGTTCTGGACGCCATGAAGCGCGCGACGCGGTTCATGGTGGAGGAGGCGGCGGTGAACGGCGGCTATGTCTGGTCGTACCTGCCGGACTTCTCGCGCCGCTGGGGCGAGCTGGAGGCGTCGCCGACCATGATCTGGATCCAGCCGCCGGGCACGGGGACCATGGGGCACCTGTATCTGGACGCCTATCACGCCACCGGCGACGAGTTCTATTACCGGGCCGCCGAGACCGTGGCGCGGGCGCTGGTGGCGGCGCAGCTGCCGTCGGGCGGCTGGAACTATGTGCACGACACCGCCGGGCACGAGGCCGAGCAGGCATGGTACGCCACCTACGGCGCCAACGCCTGGCGGATGGAGGAATTCCAGCACTACATCGGCAACGGCACCTTCGACGACGCCGGCACCTCGGAGGTCTCGCAGTTCCTGCTGCGGCTGTATCTGGAGAAGCGCGACGAGACCTGGCGCGCGCCGCTGGACAAGGCGATCCAGTTCGTCCTCGACGCCCAGTATCCCAACGGCGGCTGGCCCCAGCGCTATCCGTTCGTGGAGGACGCGCTGGACGGGCTGGACGATTACACCCGCCACATCACCTTCAACGATGCGGTGGCGGGCGAGAACCTGGAGTTCCTGATCTTCGTCTACCAGACCCTGGACCGGCCGGACCTGCTGGACCCGATCCGCCGGGGCATGGACATCTATCTGGAGACCCAGCAGCCGATGCCGCAGCCGGGCTGGGGTCTGCAGCACTATGCGCACGACCTGACCCCGGCGCCGGCCCGGAGCATCGAACCGCGCGCCTTCGCCACCCACACCACGGGGGCCAACATCGAGGCGCTGATCGGCTTCTACCGCCTGACCGGGGACCGCAAATATCTGGCCCGGATTCCCGAGGCCATCGACTGGCTGGAGTCGGTTGCGGCGCCCGCGCGCATCCGCCCGGCGGGCCGGACCCATCCGACCTTCATCCAGATGGGCAACGGGCGGCCGCTGTACATCCATCGCCGGGGCTCGAACATCGTCAACGGCAGCTACTACGCCGACGAGAATCCCAACGACACGGTGATCCACTACGGCTCGTTCCGGGCGGTGGACACCGACGCCCTGCGCGCCGCCTACGAGGAAGCCGCGGCCCTGTCGCCGGCCCAGGCCTCGGCGGGGTCGCCGCTGCTGGCCCCGGCGGGCAGCGCCAGCCTGCCGCGCTACTTCACCCTGTCGGACATCGAGGTCTCGGACATGAACAGCTCAGGCTACGAGGTGGACGCCGCGAGCCCGGAGCAGGTGGCCGAAGTGGTGCAGGGGCTGAACGACCAGGGCTGGTGGCCCACGCCGCTGACGGCGACCAGCAATCCCTACATCGGTCCCGGCCCGGAAGAGGTGCAGCCCGGCGAGTTCCGCCTGACGCGGGTGGGCGACCAGTGGGACACCTCGCCCTGGGTCACCGACTTCCCCGAGGAAGGCATCTCCACCGGGGTCTACATCCGCAACATGGGCGTGCTGATCCGCGCGCTGGGCGCGGAATAGCGGCGGAAGCTTCCCTGGCTAAAAGCCTGTTCCAGAAACGAAAAACGGCGACGCCAGGGATGGCGTCGCCGTTTGCATTTCGGGCCCGGGACCACGGGGTCGCCGGGCCCCGGAAGCGTCAGTCTTCCTTGATGTTGTCGACGCCCTCGCCGAAGGCGGCCGCCGGCGAGCTGATGGTCGTCTCCTCGGTGATGTCGATGCCCTTGGCCAGCTTGGAGTTCCAGAACCCGTAGGCCGCATAGATCACCGCACCGACGGCCGCGTAGCCGCCCAGAAGCATCAGCGGCAGGGGATTGTCCTCGGCCGCATGCTGGAACATGGGGATCAGGTTCTGGCTGGCCAGGAACAGACAGGCGCAGATGCCCAGGAAGGCCGTGACCACGCCGCCGGGCACCCGGAACGGACGCTCCATTTCCGGATGGCGGATGCGCAGCATGATGACGCTGAAGCAGACGATGGAGAAGGCCGTCGCGGTGCCCAGCGACACCAGATCCCCGAGGATGGAGATGGGCAGGAAGGCCGCGGCGATGGAGATCAGCACGCCCAGCACGATGGTGCCGATCCATGGGGTGCGGAACTTCGGGTGAATGACGGCGAAGGCGCGGGGCAGCAGGCCGTCGCGGGCCATGGTGTAGAACACCCGCGTCTGGCCGTAGCACAGCACCAGCATGACCGAGCTGAGGCCCGTGATCGCCCCGATCTTGATCAGGAAGCCGATCAGGTTCAGCTGGCCGCCCGGCGCGCTTTCGAGCGGAATATTCGCCCAGGTCAGGGCCATGCGGTCGATGGCGACCGCGATGGGGGCGGGGGAGGCCAGCTCCAGATAGGGCACCACGCCGGTCATGACGGCGGCCACGGCCATGTAGATGAGGGTGCAGATGAACAGGGCGCCCAGGATGCCGATGGGCACGTCCCGGGACGGGTTCTTGGCCTCCGCCGCAGCAGTCGACACGGCCTCGAAGCCCACATAGGCGAAGAAGATGATGGCCGCGCCCCGGAAGATGCCGCCCACGCCGAACTGGCCGGCGACGCCGGTCGGCTCCGGGATGAAGGGGACCCAATTGTCCGGGTTCACATAGCTGATCCCAACGCCGATGAAGGTCAGCAGGACGATGATCTTGATGACCACGATGGCGTTGTTGATGTTGGCGGACTCGCTGACGCCCAGCACCAGCAGGCCGCACACGGCGGCGATGCCGATGGCGGCGACCAGGTTGAAGGTGCCGGTCATTGGGAAGCTGTAGGCGCCCACGTCCTGCACCATCTGGACCAGCGGCGTAGCCCACTGGGGCCCCTCGCCGCCGGGGTAGGCGATGGTGGGGAACAGCTGCTGGCTGATCCCGAAATCACTCAGGATCGAGACCACATAGCCGGACCAGCCCACCGCCACGGTGGAGGCGGCCACGCCGTACTCGAGCACCAGCAGCCAGCCCATGATCCAGGCGAAGACCTCGCCCAGGGTGCCGTAGGCGTAGGTGTAGGCCGAGCCCGACACCGGCATGGTGGAGGCCAGCTCGGCGTAGCACAGGCCCGCCAGGGCGCAGGCGATGCCGGCGATGACGAAGGACAGCATGATGGCCGGCCCGGCGTTGGCCGACGCCACCTGGCCGGTGAGCACGAAGATGCCGGCGCCGATGATGGCGCCGATGCCGAGGCTCATCAGGTTGATGGGGCCCAGGGTCCGCTTGAGCTCGCTCTTCGCGGCCTCCTTCTGGATCTGGGCGATAGACTTCTTCAGGAACAGGCGATTGCCGGTCCTGGGCGAGGCGTCTGCACTCATGCAGGGTGATGCTCCACGCGGGCGGTCCCCATTGACGCCGTTCGCGCTGGACGGGGACGCTAGAGCGGGTCCACTGTTCACGCAATCGTCATTTACGAACACCGTTCCTTTTCTCTCGGGACGCGATCGACTGTCCGGAAAGCCTTGATTCATGGGGGCCTGTCCGTAAGGTCCGGCCAACAAGGCGCGCTCGTGGGGACGCCGCGCCAGAGGGAACGGGAATCTAGTCAATGGTTGCAACTTCGGCTCCGGGCCAGGACCGGTGGTCATCGCGCGCCGCCTTCGTGCTGGCCGCCACCGGCTCCGCCGTCGGTCTGGGCAATCTGTGGCGGTTCCCGACCGAGGCGGGGATGAACGGGGGCGGGGCCTTCGTCTTCTTCTACATCCTGTGCGTGGCGCTGATCGCGGCGCCCCTGCTGCTGGCCGAGACCCTGATCGGGCGGCACGGACAGCGCTCGACCATCGGCAGCGCCGCCCACCTGGCGCGCCAGTCCGGGGCCAGCCCGGCGTGGAGCGCCCTGGCGGTGGTGGGTCTGGTGGCGAACACCCTGATCCTGACCTTCTACGGGGTGGTTGCGGGCTGGGTGATCTATTTCGTCGGCAGCACGGGCATGGACCTGTTCGGCACGATCGCGGCGGGCCAGCCTCTGGCCGGCGCCTACGCCGACAGCACGGTCGAGGAGATCAGCGTGCTGATGCCCAACCTGTTCGCCAATCCCGGCCTGCTGGTGGCCATGCAGGCCATCTTCGTGGTGCTGACCGCCTGGATCGTGGCGCGCGGCGTGAAGGGCGGGATCGAGGCGGCGGCGGTGTGGCTGATGCCCGCCTTCTTCTTCCTGCTTATCGCCATCACCATCTATGCGGCCATCACCGGCGACTTCGCCGCGGCCCTGACCTTCCTGTTCACCCCGGACTTCGAGCGGGCGCTGCAGCCCGGCGTGCTGAGTTCCGCCCTGGGGCAGGCGTTCTTCTCGCTGAGCCTGGGCGGCGGGGCCATGATCGCCTACGGCGCCTACGCCTCGCGCGACACCAACATGGGGTCCACCAGCGCCATCATCGCCTTCGCCGACACCTCGGTGGCGATCATCGCGGGTCTGGCCATCTTCCCCATCGTGTTCAGCGTGGGCCTGCAGCCGGACGCCGGCCCGACCCTGATGTTCCAGACCCTGCCGGCCGCGTTCCACGCCATGCCGGGCGGGGCCATCGTGGGCTTCCTGTTCTTCGTGCTGGTGCTGTTCGCAGCCCTGACGTCGTCGGTGTCCCTGCTGGAGATTTCGGTGTCCTGGGTGATCGAGAAATTCCGCATCTCGCGGGTCAAGGCCGCGGTGATCCTCGGGATCATCGTGTTCCTGGTGGGCCTGCTGTCCGCCTTCTCGTTCAACCTGCTGGCCGACCAGCGACCGATCGCCTTCATCCCCGGCTTCCAGAACGCGGGCTGGTTCGACGCCATCGACGGCATCACCAGCAAGCTGCTGCTGCCGCTGTCGGGCCTGATCACCGCCCTGTTCATCGGCTGGGTGGCGGACCGCAAGCTGGTCAACGCCGAGACGGGACTGAGCGGCGGGGTGCTGGGCGCCTGGCGGTTCCTGATCGCCTGGGTCTGTCCGCTGGCGGTGGCCGCGATTCTGGTGATCGGCCTGTTCCCGGGCCTGCTGGGCTGAGGGCGGTTAGACTCCGGGCGTGAAAAACAGCGCAACTGGAGTCTAACAGGTGCCCTTGTCATCCCCGCCGAAGCGTAGCGGAGAGCGGGGACGGACGGGTGTGATGATCCCCCGCCCGGACAGCCGTGAGGCTGAGCCGGGCGACGGGGGCGGGTTGCACCCTTGGCCCGGATCGTCGCGTTGCGCCGTCCGGACCCGGTGACGAAAGCGCCGGTCCGTCCCGGATAGCGCCTGCGGCGCTTCCGGGATGACAAGGCGCCAGGCGGGCGGCCGCGTGTCTGGCGCCTGTCGCGCGGGCCGCCGCCTGTGTAGAGACGGCCCATGCTGCCCATCCATGAGGTTCTCGAGCCGCTGAAGGCGGCGCTGGCCGCGCGCAATGCGGTGGTCCTGTCGGCGCCGCCGGGCGCGGGCAAGACCACGGTGGTGCCGCTGGCGCTGCTGGATCAGCCGTGGCTGGACGGGCGCAAGGTGCTGGTGCTGGAGCCCCGGCGGCTGGCGGCGCGGGCGGCGGCCGAGCGCATGGCGCAGACGCTGGGTGAACCGGCGGGCCAGACCGTGGGCTACCGGACGCGGGCCCAGACCAAGGTCAGCGCCGCCACCCGCATCGAGGTCATCACCGAGGGCGTGTTCACGCGCATGATCCTGTCCGACCCCGGGCTGGAGGGGATCGGGGCGGTGCTGTTCGATGAGTTCCACGAGCGCAGCCTCGACGCCGATCTGGGGCTGGCGCTGGCGCGGGAGGCGCAGGGGCTGCTGCGCGAGGATCTGCGGTTGCTGGTGATGTCGGCGACCCTGGATCAGGTGGGGATCGCGGCCCTGCTGGACGACGCCCCGGTGATCGAATCCCAGGGGCGCATGTTCCCGGTGGAGACCCGGTATCCGGGCCGCAATCCGGCCGAGCGCATCGAGGACGCCGTGGCGCGCGCGGTGCGGCTGGCGCTGAATGAAGAGACGGGGTCGATGCTGGTGTTCCTGCCGGGGCAGGGGGAGATCCGGCGGGTGCATGAGCGGCTGGCGCCGCTGGAGAGCGCGCGGCTGATCCTGGCGCCGCTGTACGGGGCGCTGGACCGGCGGGATCAGGATCGGGCCATCGAGCCGGCGCCGGACGGGGTGCGCAAGATCGTGCTGGCCACCGCCATCGCCGAGACCAGTCTGACCATTCAGGGGGTGCGGGTGGTGATCGACGCGGGGCTGTCGCGGGTTCCGCGCTTTGATCCGGCCAGCGGCCTGAGTCGGCTGGCCACCGTGCCGGTGAGCCGATCCTCGGCGGACCAGCGGCGGGGCCGGGCGGGGCGGACCGAACCGGGGGTCTGCTACCGCCTGTGGGACGCCGAACAGACCCGGGGCCTGACGCCCCATCAGCGGCCCGAGATTCTGGAGGCGGACCTGACCGGCTTCGCGCTGGATCTGGCCCGGTGGGGGGCGCGGTCGTTGGACGATCTGGCCCTGCTGGACCCGCCGCCGGCGGGGGCGTTCGCCGAAGCGCGGGCGGTGCTGACCCGGCTGGGGGCGCTGGACGAGGCGGGCGGCCTGACCCCGCACGGGGAGCGCATCGCCGCCATCCCCCTGTCGCCGCGACTGGCGCACATGGTCGCCTTCGGCGCCGATGAGGGCGACGCCCTGACCGCCGCGCGCGTGGCGGCCCTGCTCAGCGAGCCGGGGCTGGGCGGGGATGATGCGGATCTGGGCGAGCGGCTGCGGCGGCTGGAGCGGGACGGGTCGTCGCGGGCGAAGGACGCCCGGGCGCTGGCCGACCGCTGGGCGAAGGCGGCGGGGGGCGGCAAAGGCGGCGGCGAGGTTTCGCCGGGACGGCTGCTGGCCGAGGCGTTTCCGGACCGGATCGCGAAGGCGCGGGGCAAGGCGGGGGAGTATCAGCTGGCGTCCGGCCGCGGGGCGTTCGTGGAGCCCACCGATGCGCTGGCGCGGCATCCATGGCTGGCGGTGGGCGAGCTGGGCGGCGGGCGCGACGCGCGCGACCGCATCCGGCTGGCGGCGCCGCTGGACGGGGAGACGGTTGCGGAGGATTTCGCGCGGCTGCTGAGCGTGGAGGACCGGCTGATCGCCGCCCCGTCGGGCCGTCGGGAGGTGCGCCGGGTGACGCGGCTGGGGGCCCTGACGGTGGCCGAGGCCAATCTGGGCGCGCCGGACCGGGCGACCCTGACGGCGGCGCTGATGGGCGAGGTGGAGCGGGGCGGGCTGGACAGCCTGCCGTGGGGCGAGGCGGCGCGGTCGCTGCGGTCGCGGCTGGCCTTTTTGCGGGCGCGGGACGACAGCTGGCCCGACGTGTCGGATGACGCCCTGTGGGCGGCGCGGGCGGACTGGCTGGCGCCGTTGCTGGATCAGGTGTCCTCGCTGAAGGGGGTGCAGCCCGGCGCCCTGCATGACGCCCTGCGCGGGCTGATTCCGTGGGACCTGCACCGGCGGATCGAGGCCGAGGCGCCAGAGCGGTTCACCACCCCGCTGGGGACCGGGGCGGCCATCGACTACGCCGCCGAGGGCGGGCCCCGGGTCGAGGTGCGGGTGCAGGAGCTGTTCGGCATGAAGACCCATCCGGTGGTGGGGGGCGACCGCACGCCGCTGACGCTGGCGTTGCTGTCGCCGGCGCGGCGGCCGATCCAGGTGACGAAGGACCTGCCGGGGTTCTGGGCCGGGTCGTGGGCCGATGTGCGGGCGGACATGCGGGGGCGCTATCCGAAGCATCCCTGGCCCGAGGATCCGGCCAATGCGGACCCGACGAACCGGGTCAAGCCGAGGTAGCTGTTCCACACCCCGTCATCCTCCGGCTTGACCGGAGGGTCCAGACACACCGGCGCAACCGTGCGCGCCGGAACCGTTCGGTGACTCTGGATTCCCTGGTCAAGCCGGGGAATGACGGAGGAACATTTTCGATTTGCCTGTGCGGTCCGCCGCCGTAGGTTCGAGACTCAACGGGGGAGATGAGCGTGACCACAGCCGCCTTGCCGACCGGGGCCGAGAAGCGCCGGGTGCTGTTCGCCAGCCTGATCGGCACCACCATCGAGTTCTTCGATTTCTACATCTACGCCACGGCGGCGGTGCTGGTGTTTCCGACGCTGTTCTTCCCGGGCAGCGACCCGACGACGGCCATGCTGGCATCCTTCGCCACCTTCTCCATCGCGTTTTTCGCGAGGCCGGTGGGGGCCGTGGTGTTCGGCCATTTCGGCGACCGGATCGGGCGCAAGGCGACGTTGGTGGCGGCGCTGATGACCATGGGCCTGTCCACCGTGGCCATCGGCCTGTTGCCCACCTATCAGGCCGCCGGGGTGATCGCGCCGCTGCTGCTGGCCATCTGCCGGTTCGGGCAGGGGCTGGGGC
>Ga0208179_1000264_pt1 | contig 38330 bp, 31 predicted proteins | sample Malvired_Geostar_FD_184238 | JGI IMG/M metagenome (GOLD analysis project Ga0208179, IMG submission 184238) | Marine viral communities from the Global Malaspina Expedition - Malaspina viral metaG DeepMed_Geostar (SPAdes) (version 2) | ecosystem: Environmental > Aquatic > Marine > Oceanic | place... | reverse complement strand
CGCCCCGCGTTGTGGTCGCAGGGCGCTAGGCAGCTTCACGCGTCATCCTCTGGCTTGACCAGAGGATCGGGACTGACGGGTCAGGTCCCGCGTGTCCCCGACCCTCGGACCAAGTCCGAGGGTGACGGGTATTATCAGACCTTGATCGGCGGCGCCGTGCGGATGTGCACGTCCTTGAGCTGACGCTCGTCGGCCGCCGTCGGGGCGTTCATCAGCAGATCCTCGCCCTGCTGGTTGAGCGGGAAGGCGATGACCTCGCGGATCGCCGTCTGATTGGCCAGCAGCATGACGATGCGGTCGATGCCGGGCGCCAGACCCCCGTGCGGCGGCGCGCCATAGCGGAAGGCGTTGAGCATGCCGCCGAACTGGTCCTCGACCACCGAGGCGTCATAGCCCGCGATCTCGAAGGCCTTCAGCATGATCTCGGCCTTGTGGTTCCGGATCGCGCCCGAGCACAGCTCATAGCCGTTGCAGACGATGTCGTACTGAAATGCCGTGATCCCACAAACATGATCCCGGTATTCCTGTTCGCTGGAATGCTGGCGCGGATCAATCTCCAAGAACATTTCATGACTGTAGTTCGGCATCGAGAAGGGGTTGTGACTGAAGTCGATCTTCTTCTCTTCTTCTGACCATTCGAACATCGGAAAATCGACGATCCAGCAGAATTTGAACTGCTCTTCGTCAATCAGCTTCAGCTCCGTGCCGACGCGAGTGCGGGCGAGGCCGGCGAATTTGGTGAAGGTAGCGGGGAGACCGGCGACGAAGAAGGCTGCATCGCCCGTGCCCAGCCCAAGCTCAGCCATAAGAAACTTGGTGCGCTCCTGGCCGAGATTTTTCGCGATCGGACCGCCCCAGGCGGCTTGGTCATCCGACCAGAAGATATAGCCCAAGCCCGGTTGGCCTTCGCCTTGCGCCCAAGAGTTCATTCGGTCGCAGAAGGCTCGTGAACCTCCTGTAGGAGCCGGAATAGCCCAAACGCGGTTTTTAGGATCGGCTGCCAGAATTTTTCTGAACAGTTCAAACCCCTCCTTCGCGGCGAAATGGGTGGACACATCACTCATTTTGATCGGATTGCGAGTGTCCGGCTTGTCGGTGCCGTACCATCGCATCGATTGAGAATAGGTCAGTCGCTCGAAGCCGGTGTGCCGCTCTTCGACGCCCCAGTCATTGATGAATGTGTGCGTTTCAGTGATCGGCGAGACCGGCTTGCCGTCGGCGAACTCCTCGAACACACCGTGCATGACGGGTTCGATGGCCTCGAATACGTCCTTCTGCTCCACGAAGCTCATCTCGACGTCGAGCTGGTAGAATTCCAGCGACCGGTCGGCGCGCAGGTCCTCGTCGCGGAAACAGGGCGCGATCTGGAAATAGCGGTCGAAGCCCGACACCATCAGCAGCTGCTTGAACTGCTGCGGGGCCTGCGGCAGGGCGTAGAATTTGCCAGGATGCAGGCGCGACGGCACGAGGAAATCGCGCGCGCCTTCGGGGCTTGAGGCCGTCAGGATCGGGGTCTGGTACTCAAGGAAGCCCTGATCGACCATCCGCCGGCGGATCGAGCTGATCACCTTCGAGCGCAGGACGATATTCTTGTGCAGGGTCTCGCGGCGCAGATCGAGGTAGCGGTGCTTGAGGCGCAGCTCCTCCGGATATTCCGGCTCACCAAACACCGGCAGCGGCAGTTCGGCGGCTTCCGACAGGACCTCGACGGCCTTGACCTGGATCTCGATCTCGCCGGTCGGCAGGTTGGCGTTCTTCGTTTCGGCCGAGCGGGCCACGACCTCGCCGTCCACCCGGATGACGCTTTCGGCCCGCAGCCGCTCGACCGCCTCAAAGCCCGGCGTCTCGGGGTGCAGCACCAGCTGGGTCAGGCCGTAGTGGTCGCGCAGGTCGATGAACAGCAGGCCGCCGTGGTCGCGCTTGCGGTGGACCCAGCCCGACAGACGGACCGTCTTGCCCGCGTCGTCGCCACGCAGGGCGCCGCAGGTGTGGGAGCGATAAAGATGCGTCTCGGCCATGGGTCTGGATCGGTCGTCAAAAGGGGAGAATTCGGGAGGGCGGAAGGGCGCATTATCGCCACTGAAAGTCAAGCGCGTGCTTGTCCCGACAGGGTGTCACGCCGCCGCCGAAAAGGGCTTTTCCTTTGTGTTACAGTGTAGCATATCGGTTCCGTGATGCGCGACCCGACCGATGAAATCAGCCTGACGCGGGCGCTGGCCATTCTGGCCGCGACCTTCGCCATCGTGTTCGCCAGCCTGCTGCCCTCCGCCGTCGCCGCCTCGGCCGCCACCGACACCCCGGTCCAGCTGTGTTCGGGCCAGATCGTCCGCGTCGCCTTTGACGCCGACGGCCGCCCCGTTCCGGTGGATGACGACGCCCGCGCCGGCTTGACCTGCGCCATGGCCCTGCTGTCGGGCCTGCAGGCAGTCGATGTGCCGCCCGTCACCCTCGCGGCCCCTCCGGCCGAGCCCCGTGCGGTCGCCCCGGCGCCGGTTCCTGAGACCGCCCTTGCGGCGATCCGCCGTTCGCCAAAGCCGCCCGCGACCGCCCCGCCTCACGCCTGAAGACGTCTCACCTGCCCGCGCCCGCCCGATCGCGGCTGTGCGCCCCCGTGACTCTTTTCAGGATACCTCAACGTGAAAACCCGACTGCTTGCCGCCACCTCGGTGGTGGCCCTGGCCTGCGTGGCCACCCCTGCCCTCGCCCAGGACGCGACCGAAACCACGGTCGACTCCATCATCGTCACCGGCACCCGCAATCCGGATGATCCCCCCGTGGTCGCCGAGGCGCGCACCCGCCTGTCGCGCACCCCCGGCGCCGTGTCCGTGGTCGCCGCCGAGACCTTTGAGGACCGCTTCGCCCAGGGCTTCTACGACACCCTGCGCAACGTCCCCGGCGTGCTGGCCCAGAAGCGCTATGGTGAGGAGGCCCGCCTGTCGATCCGCGGCTCGGGCATCGCCCAGGGCTTCCACCAGCGCGGCGTCCTGTTTGCCCAGGACGGCGTGCCGTTCGCCGACGCCGACGGCTTTTCCGACTTTCAGGCCATCGATGTCCTGAGCGCCCGCTACATCGAGGTCTACAAGGGTGCCAACACCCTGCGCTTCGGCGGGGCCCAGCTGGGCGGCGCGGTCAATATCGTGTCTGTGACCGGCCGCACGGCGACCTATGACAACCAGCTCCGCGTCGAGGGCGGCGCGTTCGACAGTTCTCGCGCGCAGTTCGCGATGGCCGGCCGGTGGGGCGACTGGGACCTCTATGCCGCCGTTTCGGGCATGGAATCGGACGGCTACCGCGATCACGCCGAACAGTCGCAGGGACGGCTGACCCTGAACCTCGGCCGGTCGTTTGGCGAGGACCGCGAGGTACGGCTGGTCTTTCAGGCGGGAGACGTCCAGCAGGACCTGCCCGGTGCCCTGACCCTGACCCAGGCCCTGAACACCCCCGAAATGGCCAGCGCGAGCGCCCTTGCCGGCGATCAGGCGCGCGACCTGACCGTCAAGCGGCTGACGCTGCAGACCCGCTGGCGTCTCGATGACTCGACCGTGTTCGAGGGCGCGGTCTGGGGCTGGCAGAAGGACCTGTGGCACCCGATCTTTCAGGTGATCAACACGGACTCGCAGACGGCAGGCCTGTTCGGGCGCTTCGACTGGACCGGTCAGGTCGGCGGCCTGAAGGCCGACCTCTTCTATGGCCTCAGCTATCGCGACGGCGAGGTGGACGGCCAGCGCTATCTCAACCTCGGCGGCATGGCCGGAGCCCTGACCGCCAACAGCCTGCAGAAGGCCACGGGGCTGGATGTGTTCGCCGAGGGCCGTGTGTTCGTCACCGACCGCCTCGCCCTCGTGGCCGGGGGATCGTACGGCCGGGCCACCCGCGACTACATCGATCGTCGCAACGCCGCCAACAATGACGGCATCACATACGACTGGTTCTCGCCGCGCCTTGGCCTGCTGTGGGAGAGCGAGGACGGCGTGCAGGTCTATGCCAACGTCACCCGCTCGGTCGAACCCCCGACCTATGGCGCGCTGGTGCAGGCGCCGCTGACCGGCTTCACGCCGGTCGACATCCAGGACGCCTGGACCGCCGAGATCGGCACCCGGGGCCGCAGGGGCGCCCTCGCCTGGGACGTCACCCTGTACCGCAGCCAGATCGACGGCGAGATCCTGAACTATATCACCGGCCCGGACATTCCGGCGGCGACGTTCAACGGGGATCGCACCCTCCACCAGGGGCTCGAGGCCGGGCTGGAATGGACCCTGCCGATCACGCCGGGGGGCGGCACCGCCGTCCTGCGCCAGACCTATAATTACAACGATTTCTACTTCGACCGCGACGTGCTGTGGGAGGGGAACCGCCTGCCGGTCGTGCCCGAGCATCAGTACCGGGCCGAGATGACCTGGCGCCATCCGTCCGACCTGTTCGTCACCCCCACGGTCGAATGGCGCATCAGCGACGTCTGGGTCGACTATGCCAATACGCTGGAAGCGCCGGGCTTTACCGTCTGGGGCCTGAACGGCGGCTGGGATTTCGACAACGGCACCACCCTGTTCGTGGACGCCCGCAATCTGACGGACGAGCGCTACGTCAGCGAGATCAGCGCCGTCACCGACGCGCGCACGGCCTCGACCGCCGTCTTCATGCCCGGCGAGGGCCGCTCGCTGTTCATTGGCCTGAGGATCAGCCTGTGACGAACACTGTGAGCCCCCTGTCCGACGCCTTCCGCGCTGTCTGGCGCTGGCATTTCTATGCCGGGCTGTTCGTCCTGCCGTTCCTGATGCTGATGGCCCTGACCGGCGGCCTCTATCTCTACAAGGCCGAGATCGAGGACGTCGCATACCGGTCCATGGCCACCGTCGAGGTGGGCGATACCCGCGTCTCTCCCGATCAATGGCGACAGGCGGCAGAGCGGGCCGTCGGCGGCACGGCGGCCGCCGTGGTCATCCCTGACCGAGCAGACCGCGCCGTACAGGTTCGCGTCCGCACGGATCAGGGCAAGCGCACCGCCTTCGTCGATCCGTACACTGGTCAGGTGACCGGCACGGTCGGGGGACAGGGGGTGATGGAGGTCGTCAAGAAGCTGCACAGCCTCGAACTGTTCGGCAAGCAGTTCAACATCCTGGTCGAGATCGTGGCCGGCTGGGCCATCATCCTCGTCACCACCGGCCTGTTCCTGTGGTGGCCGCGCAAGGGCCGCGAGGTCGCCGTCGCCCTGCCCCGGCCCGGCGATCCGGCCCGGAGGCCCTTCTGGCGCAATGCCCATGCGGTGACCGGCCTCTATGCCGGGGGCATCATCCTGTTCCTTGCCCTGACCGGCATGCCCTGGTCGGCGGTCTGGGGTGACAAGGTCCTGAATGTGATGCGCGAGAGCGGTCTGGGCCGCCCCCCCGCTCCGGCCGCCGCCAGCGCCTGGAGCCATGGGAAGGGCCACAATGCCCCCTCCGGCACCGGCTGGACGATGGAGCATGCCGTGCTCCACGCGCCCTCCGAGGGCCCCGGCATCCTGTCGCGGGTGATCGCCACCGCCGAGGCCGAGGGCATGGGCCAGCCCTATACGGTGTCGATCCCGGAAGGCCCGTCTCTCGCCTTCTCGGTCGCGCGCCTCACCCGACAGGCCGAGGATGCTCGCAGCCTCTACGTCGACGGCATGACCGGTCAGGTCGTGGCCGACCTCCGCTGGGACCAATTCGGCGGCGGCGCCAAGGCCTTTGAATGGGGCATCGCCGTCCACCAGGGCATGCAGTACGGCGAGCTGAACCGGTTGCTGATGCTGTTCGGCTGTATCAGTATCTGGGTGCTGGGTATCAGCGGCGGGCTGATGGCGTGGAAGCGGCGTCCGCGTGGCGCGGGCCTGACCGCCCCGCCCCGGCCGACCGATTCCCGGGCCCGCGCGGCCGTGCTGGGCATCGTCGTGCCGCTGGGGGTGATCTTCCCCCTCACCGGCCTGTCGCTGCTGGCGGCGCTCGGTCTCGAAGCGGCGTGGCGACGACTCAGGCCCCGGCGCTGAGCCGTTCATCCACAGGCGGGCACGCTTGTCCCCCCTGACCACAGGCGGCCTTGATCGCTTTGGGCCGGGTTCTGATATGTCAGCGACATGACAGCTTCCCCGGACAGGCCCGGACAGATGCGACTGCCCCTCCGGCGCGGCCTGAGCGGGCACGAGGAGGCGTTTGTGCTCTCGGCGTCGAATGCGGCCGCCCATGAGGCGCTGCAGGGCTGGCCCACCACGCTGGGCGGGGCTGCAGCCCTCCATGGCCCGGCGGGATCGGGCAAGAGCCATCTGGGGCGCCTGTGGGCTGAGCGCGTCGGCGCCCTGCCCTTCCACGGCATGGAGGTGGCGCTGGCGGACCCGCTGGAGCTGGAGGGGCGCCCCCTGCTGCTCGATGCCGCCCAGACCGTCGATGACGAGACCCTGTTCCACCTGCTGAACCTGGCCCAAGCGCCGGGCGGATCTCTGCTGCTGGTCTCCCGCGACCCGCCCGGATCGTGGCCGGTGGAGCTGCCCGATCTGAAGTCGCGCCTGAATGGCCTGCTGGTGCTCGGCATCCAGCCGCCGGACGATGCCGTGCTCGCGGCCATGTTCCGGGCCCGCTTTGCCGAACGCAGTCTGCAGCCGGCCGACGATGTGATCGACTATCTGATCCGGCGCGTGGACCGGTCGGCCGACAGCGTCGAGCGGATCGTCGACCTGCTGGATCAGGCCCACGCCCCGGTGACGCGCGTTCTGGCGCGCAGGGTTCTGGACGAAAGCGGCGACCTGTTCGCCCCGGAGTGAGATCGGAGGTTGCGACTGTCATTCGCACGGGTCAGAACCGCATCATGACGGATACGCCTTCCCCCGAACTGTCCTCCATCACCGATCAGGCCGTCGGCGAGGTCGTCCCCTCGTCGCGCGCGCCGCAGCTGAAGCTGTCCGACTCGCTGATGGCCTCGCCCGAGCGCTTCATCAATCGCGAACTGTCATGGCTGGCCTTCAACGGGCGGGTCATGGAAGAGGCGTCAAACCCGGCCCATCCTCTGCTGGAGCGCCTGCGCTTTCTGTCGATCTCGGCCAACAATCTGGATGAGTTCTTCATGACCCGCGTCGCCGGGCTGAAGGGTCAGGTGCGCGAACGGGTGCGGGTGCTGTCGGCCGACGGCCTGACGCCCGCCCAGGCGCTCGAGCGGGTCAATGAAGCCGCCGGCGAGCTGATGGCCCACCAGCAGAAGCGCTGGCGCAAGCTGAAGGTCGAATTGGCACAAGCGGGCATCGAGGTGATCGACGCCAGCCGCGCAACCAAGACCGAGCGCGAGCGGCTGGAGCCCGAATTCCTGAACCAGCTGTTCGCCATCCTGACGCCGATGGCCATCGACCCGGCCCACCCCTTTCCTTTCCTGCCGAACCTCGGCTTCTCGCTGGCGCTGAAGCTGCGGCGGCGGAGAGACAACCGGATTCTGTATGCGCTGGTCCCGGTCCCGACCCAGGTCAAACGCTTCTGGCCGCTGGCCACCGACGGCCGTTCGACCAAGGGCCGCACCCGCTATGTGACGCTGGAGAGCCTGCTGATGCTCTTCATCGACCACCTGTTCCCCGGCTGTGACGTGCTGGAGCGCGGCACCTTCCGCCTGATCCGCGATTCCGACATCGAGATCGAGGAAGAGGCCGAAGATCTGGTCATGGAGTTCGAGGAGGCGCTGAAGCAGCGGCGCATGGGCTCCGTCGTGCGGATCAAGATCGAGGCGTCCATGCCGGATGATCTGCGCGACTTCATCACCCGCGAGCTCCACGCCCAGCCTCAGGATGTGGTGATGATCGACGGCATGCTGGGCCTCGCCCAGGTGTCGGAATTGATCGGCGGCGGCCACCCCGACCTCAAATTCCCCGGCTATGAACCGCGCTATCCCGAGCGGGTCCGCGACCACGGCGGTGATGTCTTCGCCGCCATCCGGGAAAAGGACATGCTGATCCACCACCCGTTCGAGAGCTTCGATGTGGTGGTGCAGTTCCTGCGACAGGCCGCGCGCGACCCGAATGTGATCGCCATCAAACAGACGCTCTACCGCACCTCGCGCGACAGTCCGGTCGTCGCCGCCCTCATCGAGGCGGCCGAGAACGGCAAGAACGTCACCGCCGTGGTCGAGATCAAGGCCCGCTTTGACGAGGAGGCCAACCTGCGCTGGGCCCGGGCCATGGAGCGCGCGGGCGTGCACGTCGTGTTCGGCTTCGTCGAGTACAAGACCCATTCCAAGCTGAGTGTCGTGGTCCGGCGCGAGGCCGATGCGCTCAGGTCCTACTGCCACGTGGGCACCGGCAACTATCACCCGGTGACGGCGCGCATCTATACCGACCTGTCGCTGTTCTCCTGCCAGCCGGCCCTGACGCGGGACGCCAACCGGGTCTTCAACTACATCACCGGCTATGCCCAGCCTGACGACCTGGAAGAGATGATCGTCTCGCCGCTCAACATGAAGTCGACCCTGATCTCCCTGATCGAGAAGGAAATGGCGGCCGCGGCCCGCGGCAAGCCGGCGGCCATCTGGGCCAAGATGAACTCGCTGGTCGATCCCGACATCATCGATGCCCTGTACCGGGCCAGCCAGTCGGGCGTGCGCATCGATCTGGTCATCCGGGGCATCTGCTGCCTGCGACCGGGCGTGAAGGGCCTGTCCCAGAACATCCGGGTCAAGTCGATCGTCGGCCGGTTCCTGGAGCACAGCCGCATCGTCGCCTTTGCCAACGGGCGCGACCTGCCGAACGACAAGGCCCGGGTCTATATTTCCTCGGCCGACTGGATGAATCGCAATCTGGACCGCCGGGTCGAGGTCATGGCCCCGGTGCTGAACGCCACCGTTCACGATCAGGTCCTGGACCAGATCATGGTCGCCAACCTCAAGGATGATGCTCAGAGTTGGGAGCTGGACTCCGAGGGCAACTATCGCCGGCTCAAGCCCGCCGATCCCGAGCGGCCCTTCTCGGCCCACCGCTATTTCATGACCAATCCCAGCCTGTCCGGCCGGGGCAGCAAGGTGAAGACCCTGCCGGCTACGCTGCGCTACGAACGTCCGGATGCCTGAGTCCCCCCCGGCGACAGGCACGGCGTCCGCCGATGCGGCGGTGATCGACATCGGCTCCAACTCGGTGCGACTGGTGCTGTACCGGCTGGAAGGCCGCGCCATCTGGACCGTGTTCAATGAAAAGGTCCTGGCGGGCCTCGGCCGCGACCTGCCGCAGACCGGCCGCCTGTCGGAAGAGGGCGTGGCCATGGCCCTGCCGGCGCTGCGCCGGTTCGCCGCCGTGATCGAGGGCGTTCGCCCGCAGCATGTGTTCGTCGCCGCCACCGCCGCCGTGCGTGAAGCCGAGGACGGCGTGACCTTCTGCGAGCGGGTGGCGGCCGAGACCGGCTTTCACATCCGGGTCCTGTCGGGCGAGGACGAGGCCCGCTATGCCGCCCGCGGCGTTCTGGCCGGGCACCCGACCGCCGAGGGGGTCGCAGCCGACATGGGCGGCGCCAGTCTGGAGCTGATTCGTCTCGGCAAGGGCGAGGTGGGGCAAGGCATCACCCTGCCGCTTGGCCCCTTCGCGCTGGCCGACGACAGCGAGTTCGACGCCAAAAAGCTGCGCGCCAAGATCGACAAACGCCTTAAGGGCAAGACGGCGGACTTCGAGGCCCCGACCCTGCACGCGGTCGGCGGGGCCTGGCGCAGCATCGCCCAGCTGCATATGGCCATGTCCGACTATCCGCTGCAGATCGTCCACCAGTACGCCATGACCGCCGACGACACCCGCGACGTCGCCCGCTTCGTCTCGCGCCAGTCGCGGACCTCGCTGGACCGCACCCCGGGAGTGTCGCGCCGGCGCGCCGAGACCCTGCCCTATGCCGCCCTGGTGCTCGAGGCCCTGATCGAGAAGCTGGAGCTGAAGACCGTCGAGTTCTCGGCCTGGGGCCTGCGCGAGGGCCTGCTGCAGGAGGCGCTCAGCGCCGAGCATCTGGCCAGCGATCCGCTGATCGCCGGGTCCACCACCTGGGGGGCGCGCCAGGGCATCTCGCCCCTGCTGCCGGGCGCCGTTCAGGCGTGGATCGACCCGGTCCTGCCGGCCCTGCCCGAAACCTTCGGCCGCGAGCGCGACCGCACCCTGACCACCGCCGCCTGTCACCTGTGCGACCTCGGCGCGCGCCTGCACCCGGACCACCGGGTCGAGCTGGTATTCGACCAGGTGCTGCGCGCCCCCGTTCCGGGTCAGACCCACGCCGAGCGCGCCTTCCTCGCCTGTGCGCTGAATGCCCGTTACGGCGGCCCGTCCGCCACGCCCCAGCCCGATGTCGTCAACCGCTTGCTGGATGAGGAGGGCCGTCGCCACGCCAGGGCGCTCGGCCAGGCCATCCGGCTGGCCTGCGACCTGTCCGGCCGCGCGCCTCAGTTGCTGGCTGGGGCCCGCCTTGCGATCGATGACGGCACCCTGACGCTGACGCCCTCGGATGGCTATGCCGACATGCTGCTGGGCGAGCAGACCCGCAGGCGGCTGAAATCGCTGGCCGATACGCTGGACCTTGCCTGCGGCGACTGAGCGGCGCACCGTTCGGGCCAGCAGACGGAGGGACATCCATGGCAGTCACCGGCATCGGCGGCTTCTTCTTCCGGTCAGACAACCCCGAGGGACTGGCCGAATGGTATCTGACGCATCTGGGCGTCGGCGCCCCCCCGGGCGTCTTCATCTGGGACCAGCAGGCCGGGCCGACGGTGTTCGCCCCGTTCAAGGCCGACAGCGACTATTTCGCCGCCGACAAACGCTGGATGCTGAACCTCCGCGTCGATGACCTGGACGGCATGATCGCCTCGCTGAAGGCCGCCGGCATCGACGTCCTGACCGAGGCTGAGTGGGACGCGCCCGAGGTCGGTCGCTTCGCCCGCATCCATGACCCCGAGGGCAATCCCATTGAGCTCTGGGAGCCCGCCTAGCCCTCGATCTCGACCACCTCGACGCGCGAGCCGTTCAGGACCAGCGCCAGTTCGCCGCGCTTCAGCTTCAGCGCGTCCTCGCCGAACATCTCGCGCCGCCAGCCCTTCAGGGCATCGACCGGGGCATCGTCGTCCAGCGCGATTTTCTCGAGATCGGAGACATTGGCGATCATCTTGGTCGCCACGCCGGCATTGTCGCTCTTGGCCTTCAGCAGCACCTTCAGCAGTTCGACCACCGAGGGCGCCGCCGCCGGGCGGTGCCCCGGGCGCTCGATATCCGGCGCATGGGCTTCCGGGTCGGCCAGCACGGTCTTCAGCTCGGCGATCAGGCTTTCGCCCAGCCGCGAGGCCCCGAATCCCTTGGACACCGACCGCAGCCGGTTGAAGGCGTCCGGATCGGTCGGCGCCTGGGTGGCGATCTCGTCGATCGCCTCATCCTTGATGATTCGCCCGCGCGGCTGGTCGCGCTCCTGGGCCATGCGCTCGCGCCACACCGCGGTGGCGACAAAGGCGGCCAGATATTTGGCCGAATACTTCTTGGGCTTCAGCCGCTTCCACGCGTTTTCGGGTGTGGTGTCATAAAGTTGCGGATCGGTCAGCGCCCCCATCTCCTGCAGCACCCAGTCCAGCCGCCCGGCCTTGGCCAGTTGCTCGCGCAGGCGCGGATAGAGCGCCGCCAGATGCGTCACATCGCCCAGCGCATAGGTCAGCTGCGCCTCCGACAGCGGACGCCGGGCCCAGTCGGTGAAGCGACTGCCCTTGTCCAGCTCCTTCTTCAGCATCTGGCGGACCAGCGCCTCATAGGAGACCTGATCGCCAAAGCCGGCCGCCATCGCCGCCACCTGGGTGTCGAACATCGGCAGCGGCATGGCCCCCAGCCGCACAAAGATTTCAATGTCCTGCCGCGCCGCATGGAAGACCTTGATGATCTTCGGGTCCCGCAGCAGGTCGAGGAAGGGCTCCATGTCCAGCCCCTCGGCCATCGGGTCGATGATGCCGGACACCTCGGAAGACGCCGCCTGGATCAGGCACAGCCGGGGCCAATAGGTGGTCTCGCGCATGAACTCGGTATCCACGGCGATGAACGGGGCCTTCGCCAGTTCCGCACAGAAGTCGACAAGGGCTGGATTGGTGGTGATCGGGGTCATTTGAATGCTATAGCCCCGGCGTGCGCCCTCATGGCAAGAGGGGCGCCGGAATTCCGTCCACTGATTCAGGTTCGTGTTCGATGAGCGACAGTCCTTCTCCCCCGTCCAACGGCCTGACCTATGCCCAGGCGGGGGTGGATATCGACGCCGGAGAGCGGCTGGTCGACGCCATCAAGCCGCTGGCCAAATCCACCGCCCGCAAGGGGTCCGAGCCCTCGCTGGGCGGATTCGGCGCCCTGTTCGATCTCAAGGCCGCCGGCTTCACCGACCCGCTGATTGTCGCCACCACCGACGGCGTCGGCACAAAGCTGAAAATCGCCATCGATACCGGCCGCCACGACGGCGTCGGCATCGATCTGGTGGCCATGTGCGTCAATGACCTGCTGGCCCAGGGCGCCGAGCCCCTGCTGTTCCTCGACTACTACGCCACCGGCAAGCTGGACGTGGAGGCCGCCCGCCGCGTCGTGGCCGGCATCGCCGAGGGCTGTCGTCAGGCCGGCTGCGCCCTTGTCGGCGGCGAGACGGCGGAGATGCCGGGTCTGTACGAAGGCAGCGACTATGATCTGGCGGGTTTTTCGCTGGGCGCGGTCGAGCGCGGCCACACCCTGCCCCGGCACGACCTGCAGAACACCGGCGATGTCATCATCGGCCTGGCCTCCAGCGGCCCCCACTCGAACGGCTATTCCCTGATCCGCAAGGTGATCGAGACTCGCGGCCTGACCTGGGCTGACGACGCCCCCTTCGCCAACGATCGTACCCTCGCCCAGGCCCTGATGGAGCCGACCCGCATCTATGTGAAGCCGGTGCTGCCCCTGATGAAACAGGGCTGGATCAAGGGCGCGGCCCACATCACCGGCGGCGGCCTGATCGAGAACCCCCCGCGCTGCATCGCCCCGGGGCTTGAGGCTGTGTTCGACTGGCAGGCCTGGCCGCGCCCGGCCGTGTTCGACTGGCTGGCCGAGGTTGGTGGCATTTCGGACCACGAGATGCGGCGCACCTTTAACTGCGGCATCGGCTTCATCCTGGTCGTCGGGCCCGAGCACGTCGAGGATGTGCTGGAGGGCCTGCTGGAAGCCGGCGAAACCGCCTTTGTCTGCGGCCAGCTTCAGGCCAGCGCCTGAGCGCTTGACCCCCGGGGGGCGATGCCGTCACGGTAACCCCCTGTTCAGGAGATTGCCATGCGTCTGATCGCGTCCCTCTGCCTCGCCGCCGGCGCCGCCATTGCCCTCGGCACGGCCTCACCAGCCTCTGCCCAGACGTCGGCCGCCGTCGATCATGCCGAACTGCGGGCGCTGGGCGTACTGGTCCAGCCCGAGCGCATGCGCGCCGACATCCAGACCATGGTCGACTTCGGCACCCGCCACACGATGTCGGAGACCCAGTCCGAGACGCGCGGCATCGGCGCCGCCCGCCGCTGGGCCGAGCGCGAGTTCGTCAGCATCAGCGCGGCCTGCGGCGGCTGCCTCGAGATCGTCACCCCGTCCGACACCGTCACGGGGCGCCGCGTGCCCACCCCGACCGAGGTCGTCGATGTGGTCGCCATCCAGCGCGGCACAGGCGATCCCAACCGCGTCATCATCATCTCGGGCCATCTGGATTCGCGCGTCACCGACGTGATGGACTTCACTTCCGACGCGCCCGGCGCCAATGACGACGCCTCGGGCGTGGCCGCCGTGCTTGAGGCCGCGCGCATCCTGTCCGCCTATGAGTTCGACGCGACCCTCGTCTATGCCGTGCTGTCGGGCGAGGAACAGGGCCTGCTGGGCGGCAAGATTCTCGCCGACTATGCGACCGAACAGGGCTGGTTCCTCCAGGCCAATCTCAACAACGACATCGTCGGCAATTCCGAGGCCCAGAGTGGCATCGTCGATACCACGCGCGTCCGCGTCTTCTCCGAGGGCACCAAGACGGTCGAGACCGAAACCCAGGCCAATAGCCGCCGCTACAACGGCGGTGAGGTCGACTCCTCCTCGCGCAATCTGGCCCGCTTCATCGACGGCATCGCCGATCGCTATCTAACCAATTTCGACGTCGAGATGATCTATCGCACCGACCGCTTCGGACGCGGCGGCGATCAGGTCGAAATGCTGCGCGCGGGCTTCCCCGCCGTGCGGATTTCGGAAGGCGCCGAAAACTATGACCGCCAGCATCAGGACCTGCGGGTGGAGGACGGTGTCCACTATGGCGACACCATCGACGGCGTCGATTTCGACTATCTGGCCCAGGTCACCCGGCTGAATGTCATCAGCATGGCGGCCCTCGCCAGCGCCCCCGCTCCGCCCACCGGAGTGACCATCGCAGGCGCCGTCCAGCCCGACACCACCCTGACCTGGCAGGCCGTGCCCGGTGCCGCCGGCTACCGCGTCTGGTGGCGCGCCACCACCGCCCCGCAGTGGACATACAGCCGCTGGGTCGAGGGCGGCGACACCACCCGCATCGTGCTGGAAGGCATCGTCATCGACGACTACTTCTTCGGCGTCTCGGCCGTGTCCGAGGACGGCTATGAAAGCCCGGTCACCTTCCCCGGCCCGCCCGGCGACTATCGCGTGGCCCCCGCCGAGTGAGCAAGCCGCCTGTCCGTGTCGCCGTGCTGATCTCGGGCACGGGCAGCAATCTGCGCGCCCTCGTGGAGGGGGCCGGTGACGCCCATGCCGTGGCCCTCGTCCTGTCGAACAAGGCCGAAGCGCCGGGTCTGGCCTGGGCGGCCGGGCGCGGCATCGCCACCCTCGCCCTGCCCCACGCTCCTTACGGCAAGGACCGCGAGGCTCACGAGCGCGCGCTGGATGCCGCCCTGCGGGCGCATGACATCGAGGTCGTGGCGCTGGCCGGCTATATGCGCGTCCTGACCCCTTGGCTGGTCGGCCGCTGGTCCGGTCGCATGCTGAACATCCACCCCAGCCTGCTGCCCAAATACCCCGGCCTCGACACCCACCGCCGCGCCCTCGACGCCGGCGACGCGGAGGCTGGCTGCACCGTCCACCTCGTCAGCGAAGGCGTCGACGAAGGCCCCGCCCTCGATCAGGCCCGCGTGCCGGTCATGGCAGGCGACACGCCCGAGACCCTCGCCGCCCGCGTGCTTGAAGCGGAGCACAAGCTGTATCCCATGGCGCTGGCGAGGTTCTGCGCGGGGCTTTGAGGGGTAACGCTAGCCAGCGTCCGCGCAGCTGGTCACCTCCTCAAATGTGCCCCCGAAAGACCTGTAACTCTTGCCATAGCAAACACGATCGCGGGGGCGCCTGTCAGGCTGCCAACTGCTGGCGTCAATTCTGATCCTCACGATCTCTCCCGGCAGAAGCATTCGGCAGGAGGGGCCGCGGTAGCCGATGAACGGGTGTCTGGGGTCGCCTTCTACCCTTCGGCCTTGCCGGTACACTCGGACTGACCTGTGGTCGGTGAGACGCTCGGACACGCAGATGCTGTCGGGAGCCATATTCCGCAGATCGACGTAGACGACGCCGTCGTCCGTCCAATTCGGAACACGCACATCAATCGCAAGCGCGGGATCGTGCGGTCCACCGATGGGGACCCACATCAAGACGAGGAGTGCGGGAATTTTCATCATAGCGAAAACGCCGCCTGGCTACCAATACATATATCCGCTTCTCATTCCGAACATCCGGTACTGATCAAATATTTCTAACCCGAGAAACAATGTTACAAAAAGCGGCAATATCCAGAATATAAAATTATATCGCTCCGCCCTAATAAGCATATAAACTAGCACGCAGCATATGATAGTCAGAAATATAATTGGTAATCTATAGAAGTTGTACAGACTTCCAAGCGGGATGAATAGGAATATGACGAACCCGAGGTTTACCGAAATCGTGAATATCGGTTTTTTTGGTCGAATGTTCATGTCAGCACGTTCCGCAATCTTTCATCGACGCGCCCCGCCCTCGAGACCGGCTTCATCTGATATACTGCAGGCGCGACGGTCATGAAACCAGCGCCCCGGAAGCCAGTCTCGATGTCCCCGTCGACACCAGTTAAGACAGTGCCGAGAGACCTCTGAAGAGTGACGCAGGGGCGATCCACTGCCTGCACCGCAAATGTGCCGGACAAATCCCGCACCTGATCAACGCCCTGCCCGCGCCTGACGCCTTCCAGCCCGCCCTGCCTCCGGGAGCGCCTATACTGCCCGGTTCGCCGGAGCGATGCGCAGGAGGGATTCAGACCATTCAGACGGTTCAGACGGTGATTTCCCATCACCTCCCCATCTTGATGGGGAGGGGGACCACGGAGTGGTGGAGGGGGCGGTGCCGCCGTCAGACGAAGGGATATCGCACACCATCCCCCCGCAGCGCCGCCCCCTCCGTCACGGCGCTTCGCGCCGCGCCACCTCCCCGCAAGCGGAGAGGTGAAGACGGGTCGCACTTCAGACCATTCGGACCATTCAGACGGTATTTCGCCCACGAAAAAGGCCCCGGCGTTTCCACCGGGGCCTCCTTCATCACGTCACGCAGGCTTAGCCGACGATCTGGTCGTCGGTGAAGAACTGGGCAATTTCGATACCGGCGTTCTCGATCGAGTCCGAGCCGTGGACCGAGTTTTCACCGATCGACAGGGCGAACTGCTTGCGGATGGTGCCGTCAGCGGCCTGTTCCGGGTTGGTGGCGCCCATGACTTCGCGATAGCGGGCCACGGCGTTCTCGCCTTCCAGCACCTGGACGACGACGGGCTCGGCGGTCATCTGGCCGACCAGCTCGCCATAGAAGGGGCGTTCGGCGTGGACTTCGTAGAATTTCCTGGCTTGCGCTTCGCTCAGCTTGACGCGGCGCTGGGCCACGATGCGCAGGCCGGCGCCCTCGATCACGGCGTTGATCGCACCGGTCAGGTTGCGGCGCGTCGCGTCGGGCTTGATGATCGAGAAGGTACGTTCGGTCATTGGGGTCAGTCTTCGTTTGGGGGTTTCGGGTCGCGGGCTTATAGCGGTGCGCCCGCGCCTTTCCAACCTTCTCCGCGATACCGGACACGCCCTCGTGTTTCCGGTGTCGCCCTGTCACATGCGATATTCCTCCTCCCCATGCTTCAAATCACCAATCTGACCTTCAACGCCTGGGGCCGCCGGTTCCTGGACGATGCCTCCGTCTCCCTGCCTCCCGGCGCCAAGGTCGGCCTTGTCGGCCGCAATGGCATCGGCAAGTCGACGCTGTTCAAGCTGATCCTCGGTGAGCTGGCCGCGGGGGGCGACGAGATCAGCCTGCCCAAGACCGCCCGCATCGGCTCGGTCGATCAGGAGCACCCGGCCACGCCCGTCAGCGTGCTCGAGACGATTCTCGAGGCCGACGAGGAACGCCACGACCTGCTGACCCGGCTGGAAACCGCCGAGCCCGAGGAGATGGGTGAGATCTGGACGCGGCTGATCGAGATCGACGCCGACGCCGCCCCCGCCCGCGCCGCCGAAATCCTCGTCGGCCTCGGCTTCGACCAGGAGGACCAGCAGCGGCCCATGTCGCATTTCTCGGGCGGCTGGCGGATGCGTGTGGCGCTGGCTGCGGCCCTGTTTGCCGAGCCCGACATGCTGCTGCTCGACGAGCCGACCAACTATCTCGACCTCGAAGGCGCCCTGTGGCTGGAGGCCCGGCTCAAGAAATATCCGGCGACGGCCCTGATCATCTCCCACGACCGCGAGATGCTGAACGAGGTCTGCACCCACATCCTGCACCTCGCGAACCACACCCTGACGCTCTACACGGGCAACTACGACCAGTTCGAACAGGCCCGCGCCGAAAAGGCCCGGCTGCAGCTGTCGGCCAAGGCCAAGCAGGACGCCGAGCGCGCCCACCTGCAGGCCTTCGTCGACCGGTTCAAGGCCAAGGCCTCCAAGGCCGCCCAGGCCCAGTCGCGGATGAAGCGTCTGGCCAAGATGCAGCCCGTCACCACCACCATCGAGGAACGCGTCGCCCCCTTCATCCTGCCCTCCCCACCGCGGCCGCTGGCCCCGCCGCTGATCCGGCTGGAGCGCGCCAATGTCGGCTATGAGCCGGGCAAGCCGATCCTGCGCAATCTCAACCTGCGCATGGACCTGGACGACCGCATTGGCCTGCTGGGCGTCAACGGCGCCGGCAAGTCGACCTTCGCCAAGATGATCGCCGGGGCGCTCGACATCTTCGAGGGCGAACTGCACCGCGACAGGAAGATGCGCGTGGGCTGGTTCCACCAGCACCAGATCGAGGCTATGGACCCGACGGACACCCCGCTGGAGATCGTCCGCCGCGCCATGCCGGATGCCTCCGAAAGCAGCCGCCGGTCCAAGCTGGCGCAATGGGGCCTCGGCTATGAGAAGCAGGAAACCACGGTCGCCAGCCTGTCGGGCGGCGAGCGCGCGCGCCTGCTGCTCAATCAGGTGGCCATGGACGCGCCGCACGTCCTGATCCTCGACGAACCGACCAACCACCTCGACATCGACAGTCGGCGCGCCCTGCTGGATGCGCTCAACGAGTACAATGGCGCCGTCATCCTGATCACCCACGACCGCTCGCTGATGGAGATGGTCGCCGACCGCCTGTGGCTGGCCGCCGACGGCACGGTCAAGCCCTGGGACGGCGACATGGACGACTACGCCAAATTCGTCCTCGACCGGGCCAAGGCCGCTGCCGTCAAGCCCAGTCAGATCAAGGAAGAGGCCGCCCCTCAAGCAGCGAGCACCCGCGGTGCGAGCGATAGGGGAAACAAAAAGAAATCCGGACCTTCTCCTTCAACCTTGCGTCACGCAGTGAAGAAGGCCGAGGAGCGCATGGCCCAGCTGACGGCCGAGATCGCGCGCATCGACGATGACATGGCCAATGCCTCGGTCAACAACCCCAAGGCCCTGGAAGGCCTGACCCGCGCCCGGGCCAAGACCCAGACCGATCTGGACGCGGCTGAAGCGGCATGGGTGGCGGCCGAGGAAGCCCTGGCGGAGGTGGCATGACCCGACCCATCGAACTCTCGCGGGAGGCCCGACAGGCGGCCTCGACCGGCCTGCGTCAGGTTCTGGCAGACGAACTGGACGTCGAGGTCGGCGCCCTGCAGGCCGATCTGATCCTCGATCGGGTCATGCTCGACCTTGGCCCCATCCTCTACAACCGCGCCATCACCGACGCCCGCGCCGTGATCGCGGCCAAGGCCGAGGACATGGACGAGGCCCTGTATGGCCTGCAGCGGCAGACCGACCTGCGCTGAGCACGGCAGGCCCTTCCCCGCCCGGCCCGAAATGGTCTAAGGCCTCGCCCAGAACCTGGCGGATGTGGCGGAACTGGTAGACGCACTGGATTTAGGTTCCAGCGCCGCGAGGCGTGGAGGTTCGAGTCCTCTCATCCGCACCAACCCTCGGCCGGTCAGACCAGCCGGCTCTGCACCAGCGCCGCCTCGATGAAGCTGGCGAACAGGGGGTGCGGCGCGAACGGCCGGCTCTTCAGTTCCGGGTGGTACTGGACGCCGATGAACCACGGGTGGTCGGTGCGCTCGACCGTCTCCGGCAGCACCCCGTCCGGCGACAGCCCGGCAAAGATCAGCCCGGCCTTGGCCTCGATGGCCTCGCGGTAGTTGATATTGACCTCATAGCGGTGGCGGTGCCGCTCGCTGATGTCCGTCGTGCCATAGATGTCCGCGATGCGGGACCCGGCCTTGAGCGTCGAATCATAGGCGCCCAGCCGCATGGTCCCGCCCAGATCGCCATCGGCCTGACGCAGCACCCGCTGGTTGCCCACGGTCCACTCGGTCATCAGGCCGACGACCGGCTCCTCCGCCGGGCCGAACTCGGTCGAGGACGCGTCGGGGTAACCCGCCAGGTTCCGGGCCGCCTCGATCACCGCCATCTGCATGCCGAAGCAGATGCCGAAATAGGGGATGTTGCGCTCGCGGGCGAAGCGCGCCGCCTGGATCTTGCCCTCGGCCCCGCGGGCGCCGAACCCGCCCGGCACCAGAATGGCGTGGGCGCCCTGCAGGCGGGCGTCGCAGGCCTCGCGGTCGCCCTCAAAGGTCTGGGACTCGACCCAGTCGATGTTGACCTTGACGTTGTTCGCCACCCCGCCGTGGTGCAGCGCCTCGATCAGGGATTTGTAGGCGTCCTTCAGGACCGTGTACTTGCCGACGATGGCCACGGTGACCTCGCCGTCCGGGTGCAGGCGGCGGCGGACGATCTCTTCCCAGCCCGACAGGTCCGGCGCCGGGGCGTCACCCAGCCCGAAGTGGGCCAGCACCTCGGCGTCCAGACCCTCATGGTGATAATCCAGCGGCACCGCGTAGATATCGGCCGAATCCATCGCCTGGATCACACCCGAGGGGCGGACATTGCAGAACTGTCCGATCTTGCGCTTCTCGTCCGCCGGGATCGGATATTCGCTGCGGCACAGCAAAATGTCGGGCTGGATGCCGATCGAGCGCAGTTCCTTGACCGAGTGCTGGGTCGGCTTGGTCTTCATCTCGCCGGCGGTCTTGATGAACGGCAGCAGGGTCAGGTGCACGAAGCAGCTCTGGCCGCGCGGCAGGTCCTGCCCTAGCTGGCGGATGGCCTCGAAGAAGGGCAGGCCCTCGATGTCGCCCACCGTGCCGCCGATCTCGACCAGCACGAAGTCGACCTCCTTGCCCTCGTCGGTCAGGGCGGGCGTCAGGCAGAACTGCTTGATCTGGTCGGTGACGTGCGGAATGACCTGGACCGTCGCGCCAAGATAGTCGCCGCGGCGCTCTTTCTCGAGGATGGTCGAATAGATGCGCCCGGTGGTGATGTTGTCCGACTTCGCCGCCGACACCCCGGTGAACCGCTCATAGTGGCCGAGGTCGAGGTCGGTCTCGGCACCGTCGTCGGTGACGAACACCTCGCCGTGCTGATAGGGGCTCATCGTGCCCGGATCGACGTTCAGATAGGGGTCAAGCTTGCGCAGCCGCACGGTGTAGCCGCGCGCTTGCAAAACCGCACCAAGAGCGGCGGAGGCGAGGCCTTTTCCCAATGAGGAAACCACGCCGCCAGTGATGAACACATAACGGGCCATGGGGGATCACCTTAGCGTCGATTCGCGGCGCGCACAGGGGCGATCCTCATCCGGGAACAAACGCCTGTTGAAATCCGCAGGAAAGTTTGGCGGTCGAGGACTTACTGAGCGGGTTCGGAGCCGGCCAGAGCGTCCAGATCGTCGAGCGTCGGGGCCGCAGGGGCCGCGTCAGGCGTGGCGACCGGAGGCGGGGCAACGCCCGGCTCGGTGCCATCGGTTGCGGGCGCGGTCGGCTGAACCAGAGCGCCCACGGCATCGGCATCAATCACGGAGCCCGCTCCGCGCGACATATTTCCCGCCACCGTCAGGCTGATCGCCAGGATGAAGAACAGGGCCGCCAGAATCCACGTCGACTTGGTCAACAGATTGCCCGCGCCGCGCGCCGTCATGAAGCCCGACGGCCCGCCGCCCATGCCGAGCGCCCCCCCTTCGGAGCGCTGCAGCAGCACCAGCGCCGTCATGGCGAGCGAGACGAGGATGATGGCGACGAGGAGAATGGTCTGGAGCATGGCTGCTTATATGTGTGGCACGGGGCTGCGCCGATCAAGCCGCGGGCTCTATCATTGTTGTCGAGGGGGCGCAAACCCCAGCACGGCGGGATCAGGCGGCGCGGATGATGCGGATGAAGTCGTCGGCCTTGAGCGAGGCGCCGCCGACCAGCCCCCCGCCGACCTCGGGCACCGCCAGGATTTCGGCCGCATTGTCCGGCTTCATCGATCCGCCGTACAGAATCGGGGCCTGATGACCGCCTTCCCCCAGCCGCTCGACCAGGGCGGCACGGATCGCCGCATGGACCTCACCGATCTGGTCCAGCGTCGGCGTCAGGCCGGTGCCGATCGCCCAGATGGGCTCATAGGCCAGGGCGAAGGGCCGGTCCTTCAGCGCATCGGGCAGGGAGCCTCGGACCTGGGCGGTGACAAAGGCCACGGCCTGACCGGCCTCGCGCGTCGCCAGCGACTCGCCGACGCAGATGATCGGCTCCAGCCCCGCCCGCAGGGCCGCCTCAACCTTGGCGGCGACGTCGGCGTCGGTTTCGCCGAAGCCCTCGCGGCGCTCGGAATGCCCCAGAATCACCAGCCGCGCGCCCGCATCCGCCAGCATCGGGGCCGAAATCGAGCCGGTGAAGGCGCCGGAATCCTTGTGGTGACAGTCCTGTCCGCCCAGTTCGACCGGCCCGGCCCCCAGCTTCCATGCCATCTGCGCGATCAGGGTCGCGGGCGGGCACAGGCCGACACGGGCATTGACGGGATCGGCTTCCAGAGCTTGACGCAGAGCACCGGCTTCATCCAGCGCCGGCGTCAGGCCATTCATCTTCCAGTTGCCGACAATCAGTTTCACGGGTGCTTCCATAGGCAAGGTTTAGGAGGAGATGACGGATGCGCCAAGCCTGTGTCTTGCCGCAAGGGGGGTGCTGCCCCTATACGCCGATAAAGCCCCGCGTGGGCGCCTGCGCATTGCTCAAGGTTTGTCATGATCGCCAACTTCCGCAACTTCGCCAAGTCGCCCTGGGCGATCGCCATCATCGGGCTGATCGCCATCAGCTTTGTGGTCGTGGGCACCCAGGCGGACATCTTCGCGTCGCTGGGGCCGCGGGACGTGATCAAGGCCGGCGACCGCAGCTTGACCCAGCAGGAATTCCTGGCGGATTTCGATCAGGTCCGCGAGAATTACCAGGAACAGACCGGCGCCCCGGTCACGGTTGAGGATCTGGTCGGGCAGAACATCCACATCCGCTACCTCGAGGGCAAAACCCAGGAACTGGGCTTCCAGAGCTGGGCCCGCCGCGTCGGCATTCGGCCCGGCAAGGAACTGATCGTGAAGCAGATCCGGCAGATCCCCGCCTTCTTCAATCAGATCACCGGTCAGTTCGACGAAGAGGCCTACCGCAACGTCCTGCAGGAGGCGAACATGACCCCTGCGGATCTGGAGCAGGACCTGCGCGATCAGTATGTCCAGAACCACTTTGGTGCGTCGCTGTATGCGGCCGCCCGCGTGCCGCGGATCTATGGCGCCGTGATCGCCAATGGCGCGCTGGAACGCCGCGATGGCCGCTGGTTCACCGTCACCCAGGAGATGGCCGGCACCGCCCCCGCCCCGACCGACGCCCAGCTGACCACCTTCATGAACGAGAACGAGGCCCAGCTGCGCCGCCCCGAAACCCGGGTCGCCTCGGTCGTGCTGTTCGACAATCCTCCGGGACAGGCACCCGAGATCAGCGAAGAGGCCATTGTCGAGCGGTTCGAGTTCCGCAAGGACTCCCTGTCCATTCCCGAGCGTCGGACCTTTGCCGTCTACCCGGCCGCGAACGCCGAGGCCGCCCAGCGGATTTCGACGGCCCTGAAGGCCGGTGAGAACCCGGGCGTCGAGCCCACCCCCTATTCCGAAACCCCGCAAAGCGCCGTGCCCGACCCCGCCGTGGGGGCTGCGGTGTTCGGCCTGGCCCAACCGGGAGTGTCTGATCCGGTCCAGACCCGCGTCGGCTATGCCGTCGTTCAGGTGACCGCCATCCAGCCCGGCGAGCCCGCGACGCTGGAAGGCGTGCGCGAGGCTATCGTTCAGGAGCTTCAGGCCGAGGCTGCTACGGGCGCTGAATTCGAGCGCGTTGAGCGTTACGAGGCCGCCCGCAACAGCGGCATGTCGCTGGAGCAGGCCGTCGAGGAAGTCGGTGCGCGCATCCTTACCCTGCCCGCCTTCACCGAACAGGGCTTCCGCGCGGATGGCAGCCAGATCAACGCGCCGCCCCAGATTTTCGAGACCGCATGGCGTCTGCCCGAAGGCGGCGTCAGCGACGTCATCGATGCCGGTCAGGGCCAGTATTTCGTGCTGCGCCTCGATGACATCCGTCCGGCCGCCATGCCCGCGCTCGACGACGTGCGCGAGATCCTGGTGCGCGAATGGACGGCGCGTGAGAACAGCCGCCTGCTGAGCGCCAAGGCCGAGGAACTGGCCGCGCGTGTCCGCGCCGGCGAGGATATTGCCGAAGTGGCCCGCTCGGTCGGCGCCACCCTGATCACGCGTGAGAACACCCTGCAGGATCAGGAAACCCAGGAAGCCATCGGCCAGGGTGTGCTGCAGGGCCTGTTCGGTCAGGCCAAGGGACAGGTCTTTGTGCAGCCGGCCAGCCAGACAGCCTTTGCCGTCGGCGTCGTCGATGAAATCCGCGCCTCGGACGTCTCCACAGTGGCACCGATCGCCGAACGGGCGCGCCCGCGGATCACCCAGGACCTGGTGTCGGGTCTGGGCGACAGCGCCATCGGCTGGGCCCAGGTGAACTCCAAGGCCCGCTATGATGTCGGTGCCGCCCGCCAGGCGCTGGGACTGCCTGAAGAGGCGCCTGCCGACCCGGCGGGAGCCCCTGCCGGACCTCAATGATCGACGAGCGTTCGCCGGTCGACCCGGAGGCCTTCGCCCGGGCCTGGAATGCGGGCACGCCCCAGGTCGTGGTCCGTCGCCGGATCGATGATCTGGAGACGCCGGTCTCGGCCTATCTGAAGGTCGGTCAGGGGCGGCCCTATGCCTTCCTGCTCGAGTCGGTCGAGGGCGGGGCGGTCAAGGGCCGCTATTCGATCCTGACCCTCGATCCCGACGTCGTCTGGCGCTGTCGGGACGGCAAGGCCGCGCTGGCTCGCGGGGACAATGTCAGCGCGGACCGGTTCGTCGATGAAGCCGACGACGCCCTGACGTCGTTGCGGTGCCTGATGGCGGCCAGCCGCTTTGAGCTGCCAGAGGACCTGCCGCCCATGGCCGCGGGCCTGTTCGGGGCGTTCGGTTATGACATGGTGCGCCTGCTGGAGCCGCTGGGCGAGGCCAATCCCGACCCGCTGAACCTGCCCGATGCCGTGCTGGCGCGTCCGTCTCTGGTGGCCATCTTTGACTCGGTCAGCCACGAGATCGTGCTGGTCGCCGCCGCCTATCCTGATGGAACGACACCTGCCGATCAGGCTCTGGCCGACGCCATAGCCCGGCTGGACGATTTCGAGGCCCGGCTGGACGCAGGCCTGTCGCGTCCGCGCGCCGCGCCCCTGCCAACGCCGGTGTTCGACACCCGCGTCGACGGCCCCGCCTATGCGGCCATGGTCGACCGCGCCAAGCGCTATATCGAGGCGGGTGACATCTTCCAGGTGGTGCTCAGCCACCGGCTGTCGGCAGAGTGGACGCGCGATCCGTTCGCCTTCTACCGCTCGCTGCGGCGTCAGAACCCCTCGCCCTATCTGTTCTATCTGAACTTCGGCGGCTTCCAGATGGCGGGCTCCAGCCCCGAGATCCTGGTGCGGCTGAAGGACGGCGGCGTCACCATCCGGCCGCTGGCGGGCACCCGCGCACGCGGCGCGACCGAGGCCGAGGACCAGCGCCTTGAGGCCGAACTGCTGGCCGATCCCAAGGAACGGGCCGAGCATCTGATGCTGCTGGATCTGGGCCGCAACGACGTCGGCCGTGTCAGCCGCCCGGGCAGCGTCACCGTCACCGAGAGCTTCGTCGTCGAACGCTACAGCCAGGTGATGCACATCGTCTCGAACGTGACCGGCGAGGCGGACCCCCGGCTGGACGCCGTCGACACCCTGCTGGCCGCCCTGCCCGCCGGCACCCTGTCGGGTGCGCCCAAGGTCCGGGCCATGGAGATCATCGACGAGCTGGAGACCGAAAAGCGCGGCATCGGCTATGGCGGCGGCGTCGGCTACATCTCCAGCGACGGTCAGGCCGACATCTGCATCGTGCTGAGAACCGCCCTGTTCACGCCCGGCCAGATCCACGTTCAGGCCGGTGCCGGGGTCGTCGCCGACAGCGATGCGGCGGCCGAATATGCCGAGACCCTGGCCAAGGCGCGGGCCCCCATGCGGGCGGCCGAGGACGCGTGGCGTTTCGTCTCAGGAAACGACTGAGGCCGCAGGCGCCGGGTCCTCGAACTGGACGCCCGGGCCCAGCACCACGGCGCCGGCCATCAGCATCGCCGCCGCCGCCAGCAGGCCCATGGCCGCCAGCGCCCCGATTGCCTGTCGCGCCGCTGGTTTCGGGGCGTCCCCGTCCAGCAGACGGCGAGCTTCGGCAAGCTTGGGTGTGATGTCCATGGTCGGGCCTCCCTCTCAGGCCCCAGACCAGTCTGATTGGGTTAACGCGCGGTTTACGCTCCGCCGCTTGGCGCGGACGCGGTGGCGCTCTAGAAGCCGCTCATGATCCTCGTCATCGACAACTACGACAGCTTCACCTGGAACCTCGTCCACTATCTGGCCGAGCTGGGGGTCGAGACGCGCGTGGTCCGCAATGACGAGATGAGCGTCGATCAGGCCCTGTCGGCCGGGGCGGAGGCGGTGCTGCTGTCTCCCGGCCCGTGCTCGCCGAACGAGGCCGGCATCTGCCTGTCGCTGATCGAACAGGCGCCCGCGACCCTGCCGATCCTCGGCGTCTGTCTGGGCCATCAGGCCATCGGCCAGATCTTTGGCGGCGAAGTGATCCGGGCCAAGGCGCTGATGCACGGCAAGACCTCGCCCATCCATCATGAGGGCCAGACCCTGTTCGCCGGTTTGCCGACGCCGTTTACCGCCACCCGCTATCATTCGCTGGCCGTGCGGCGCGAGAGCCTGCCCGACGTCCTCGAGGTCACGGCCTGGACCGAGGACGGCGAGATCATGGGCCTCAGCCACGTGTCGCGGCCCATCCACGGCGTCCAGTTCCACCCCGAGTCGATCGCCACCGAACACGGCCACGCCATGCTGGCCAACTTCCTCGACCTTGCGGGCGTGCGCCGCACACAGGCGGCCTGAGATGTCCGATGGCTTCAAGGGACTGCTGGCGCAGCTGATCGAGGGCCGCCCGCTGGCCGGGCCGGACGCCCGCGCCTTCTTCGCGGCCTGCCTTCGGGGTGAGCCCACCCCTGCCCAGGTCGCCGCCGCCGTCACCGCCCTGCGCATGCGCGGCGAGACCGTCGAGGAAATCGCCGCCTTCGCCACCGCCATGCGCGAGGCCGCCACCCCCTTCCCCGTGCCCTACCCCGTGATCGACACCTGCGGCACGGGCGGGGACGGACGCCACACCTGGAACGTCTCGACCGCCGCCGCCCTCGTGCTGGCGGGGGCCGGGCTGAAGGTCGCCAAGCACGGCAACCGGGCGCTGAGTTCAAAGTCCGGCTCGTCCGATGTGCTGGCGGCGCTGGGTGTCGATCTGATGGCCCCGGCGGAGATCCAGTTGCGTGCGCTGGATCAGGCCGGGATCTGCTTCCTGTTCGCGCCCGCCTACCACGGCGCCATGCGCCACGTGGGCCCGATCCGCTCCGAGATCGGGTTCAGAACCGTCTTCAACCTGCTGGGGCCGCTGTCGAATCCGGCGGGGGCAAGGCGTCAGGTCATGGGCGTCTATGACCCCGCCCTGCTGGAGCCGCTGGCCGAGGTGCTGGGGCGTCTGGGGGCCGAGCGCGCCTGGACGGTCCACGGCGAGGGGCTGGACGAGCTGACCACCACCGGCCCGACCGAGGTGGCCGAGTGGCACAAGGGCAAGGTCCGACGCTTCACCGTCACCCCCGAAGACGCGGGCCTCCCCCGCGCCGACCCTGCGGCGCTGGTCGGCGGCGATGCCGAGGCCAATGCCAAGGCCCTGTCCGACCTGCTGGACGGCGCGCCCGGCGCCTATCGCGACATTGTGCTGCTGAATGCGGCCGCCGCCCTCGTCGTCGCCGACCGGGCTGAAACCCTGACCGAAGGGGTGGCGCTGGCTGCCCGGGCCATCGACGACGGCGCGGCCCGCACCGCCCTGACCCGCCTGTCCGCCATCAGCCACATGCGGCCCGAGCCCCTCGAATCTGGATCCCGGGCATGAGCGACGTGCTGGACCGGATCGCGGCCTACAAACGTGCGGATGTAGAGACGCGCAAGGCCGCCCTGTCGCAGGCCGATGTCGAGGCCCGCGCGGCTGAAGCCTCGCCGCCCCGAGGCTTCAAGGCGGCGCTTCTGGCCCGCCGCGCTACCGGCCGCCCCGGCCTGATCGCCGAGATCAAGAAGGCCAGCCCGTCCAAGGGCCTGATCCGCGCCGACTTCGATCCGCCCGCGCTGGCCCGCGCCTATGAGAGCGGCGGCGCGGACTGTCTGTCGGTGCTGACCGACGGGCCCAGCTTTCAGGGCGACGAGGCCTTTCTGGTCGCGGCCCGCGGTGCCGTCCGGCTGCCCTGTCTCCGAAAGGACTTCCTCGTCGACCCATGGCAGGTGGCCGAGAGCCGGGCGCTCGGCGCCGACTGCATCCTGATCATCATGGACATGGTCGATGACGCTCTCGCCGCCGACCTGCTGGCCGAGGCCCGGCGCCTTGGCATGGACGCCCTGGTCGAGACCCACGACGAGGGCGAAATGGCCCGCGCCGTGGCCCTGGGCGCGGACTTCGTCGGCGTGAACAACCGGTCGCTGCGAACCTTCGAGGTCGACATCGACACCTTCGCCCGGCTGGCCCCGCTGGCCCCCGGAGGCGCCACGCTCGTCGCCGAAAGCGGCCTGTTCACGCCCGAGGACGTGGCCACCGTCGTGGCCGCCGGCGCCGACGCCCTGCTGGTGGGCGAGAGTTTGATGCGGCAGGCGGATGTCGAAGCGGCGACGCGGGCGTTGGTGGGTTAGGCCGCCAAGCTAGCTGTCGGATCTACCAGCCTCATCGACGAGACGGTCGACCGCCGCTTCCGACTTCCTCATTTTTTCGCTGAGTTGTCGTGAACTCGCTGTCAGCAGAGCGATTGCGACAAGAAAGTTGAAGACTCCCGCGAACTCCACAAACCCGCGTCGCCCCGCCACCAACCCCGCCACGCCTGCGAGACCTATTGGCAGCAAGAATGCCCATGTCAGATACGTGTTGAACACGTGCTGCTCAGAAAACGTCCGTCGCCGAAGTGCCCTGGCGTTTTCTGCGAAATGCGGGCTTGAGTGGCGCGACACGATTTCGTCCACCGCATCATCGATAGCCACGCAGGCGGCGTCCTTCGGGATCTCCTCAATCAGGTCAGCAAGAAGTTCTTCGCGGGAGGTCCCGAGGATCAGCTTTTCGACAAGCAGCTTGTGACGCCTGTTTCGAATGACCTCTTCCATCGTGCCCTCCAACAGCCGGGAGTTAACGCGGCGAGCAAACGATAGACAAGCTGGCTCATCCCGGCGGCCCAACCCGCTAACCCCTCCTTAACCAGAACACCTCACGAACATGGCATGGACGTTCGCGGTGTGTTCCGCTATTGTCCACAGGCGGAACAGATTCGGGTCAGAGGTCTCCATGCTCACGCGCAAACAGCACGAACTGCTCATGTTCATTCATGAGCGTATCCGCGAGACCGGGGTTTCGCCCTCCTTTGACGAGATGAAGGCGGCGCTGGATCTGGCGTCCAAGTCGGGCATTCACCGGTTGATCACGGCGCTGGAAGAGCGCGGTTTCATCCGCCGTCTGGCGCATCGGGCGCGGGCGCTCGAGGTTCTGAAACTGCCGGACCAGGCGGCTGTGGCCCCGGCCCGGACGCGAGGACCCTTCGTGCCCGATGTCATTGAGGGCGGTGGGCGTGCTGCGGCCAATGCCAACCACGAGAGCTCCGGCACGCGGGAACTGCCTCTGCTGGGCAAGATCGCGGCGGGCACGCCGATTTCCGCCATCCAGCACGAGCGCGAGCGCATGGCGGTGCCCGAGGCCCTGCTGGGCGCCGGAGAACACTATCTGCTCGAGATCGAGGGCGATTCGATGATCGAGGCGGGCATTCTGGACGGCGACTTTGCCATCATCCGTCAGGTCACCACCGCCAACAGCGGCGAGATCGTGGTGGCCCTGGTCGAGGAAGAGGAAGCCACGCTGAAGCGTCTGCGCAAGCGCGGCGCCTCCATCGCGCTGGAGCCCGCCAACCGGGCCTATGAGACGCGCATCTTTGGCCCGGATCAGGTCAAGGTTCAGGGCCGTCTGGTCGGCCTGATCCGCCGCTACTCCTGATAATCGGGGTCGCCCAGGCGGTTCCACGGACGCGCGCCCCGCTCGGTCGTTGACCACAGGGCGCGCCAGCCGCCTTCGGTGCGCCACAGCTCGACGCTGCCGCCCGTGGCATAGTCGCGCCCGTCCAGCACCAGATGGTCGACGCAGGCCTCGGGCAGGCGCACCAGCTCAACCCGCACGCTGACCACCTCCGCAGATTGGCACAGGGCCGCCAGTTGATCCTCGTCGGGGGCGGCGCGTCCCCACCACAGCGCCAGCGGACCCGGCGTATCGGGCGCGCAATGGACCCGGCCACAGGTCCAGCCCTCCGCCGGGCGCTCGACCAGCGTCAGCCCCCGCCGCCCCGACCAGACATCGCGCGCAAACGCCCCGACCGTGCGGACCACCAGCGCCTCATCCCCCGTCACGATGGCCGCATTGGTGCCCGCATCGGCAATCCACAGATCCGGCGTCGGATGCCGGGGCCAGACCAGCACCGCGCAGGCCAGCGGCAGGCCCAGCCACCGCAGCCGCCCGCGCCACAGGCAGATCAGCAGAATGCCGATCAAGGCGACCGGCAGGGCGATGACCGGCGCGCTGGCGGTATGGATCACCGCCCCCGGCAGGGTCGAGATCCAGGCCCCGACGGCCATGATCGCCTCGATCCCCCACCCCGCCACCGTCAGGAACGGCCCGCCCAGGCCGACGGGCTGCAGCACCACGCCCAGCGCCAGCATCGGCATCATGATGAAGTCGGCGATGGGTGAGCTGATCATATTGGCCAGCAGGCCATAGACCGCCGTCCGGTTGAAATGCTGCATGGCGAACGGACCGGTGGCCATGCCGGCGACGAAGCTGGCCAGGATCGCAAGTCCGACCCAAGTGCCGGCGCGCTGCACGATCAGTATCGGCAGGGGCACCTTGATCTCGCGCGGGCGGCGCGGCCAGGACTCGGCCAGCGCCACGAGGGCCGCGGTCGCTGCGAACGACATCTGAAAGCCCGGCGTGACGATGGCCTCGGGCTGCAGCAGCAGGACCGCAAAGGCCGCCACCGCCAGCGCATTCATGCTGATGGCGGGCCGGTCGAGGATGATGGCGAGGAAGGCCACCGAGGCGGTGATCGCCGCCCGCTCGGCCGGCGGGGGCGCGCCGGATATGATCAGATAGGCGACAACGGCGATCCAGCCGGCCCAGGCGGCGACCTTCTTGCCCGGCACGCGCAGCACCAGCCACGGCCAGGCAGCGATGCCAAAGCGGACGGCAAAGAAGACAAAGCCGCCGACGATGGCCATGTGCAGGCCCGAGATCGACAGGATGTGGATCAGGCCCGAGTCCCGCATGGTGTCGTAGGTTTCCTGCGCGATCCAGCTTTCGTGGCCGGTGGTCATGGCCGCCGCGACCCCGCCCACCCGCGGGCCGAGGCGCTCGACCAGCCGCTCGGCCAGTCCAAAGCGGAACTGGTTGACCGCCATGACGCGGCGCAGCTGGCGGGGCGGCGGGGGCAGGTCGATCCAGCGGGTCTGGCCCAACTCGAACCCCACCCCGCCCATGCTCTGAAACCAGGCCGTCCGGCCAAAGTCATAGGCCCCTGGCGCGGCGGGCCCCGGCGGCGGGTTCAGAATGGCAAAGACGCTGACGGCATCGCCCGGCCGGGGGGCCTCGCCCCGAACGGTGACGCGCAGCCGCATCGGGGTTTCTTCCGGGGCCAGCCCCTGCACCCGGACGGGGGCCATGATGATCCGCGCGCCCCGCGCCCCGGGGCTGTCGACGTCCAGCACCCAACCTTCGACGACCACCGGGTCCGACGTCGCCGGCGCGATGGGGGCCGCAACATTGTCCGAGCGCAGTTTGGTGACCGACAGGCCGGCACAGAAGCAGGTCAGCAGCATCAGCGGCACGGTGACGGCACGCCCAAAGCCCTGTCGCCGCGCCCCGGCCCACAGCCCCGCACTGACGAGAGCCGCCAGCAGCAGGGGCCACAGCGGCGGCTCGCTCTTCAGAACGAAGTAGAGACCGCACCCACCCCCGAAGGCCACAGGGGCCCACAGCCGCCAGCGATCCGTCTGGGCCAGAAGGGCTTCGCGCGCACCCTCGACCACCCGCCCGGCAAATCGCTTTGCCAGGCTGGGCACGGGCGTTTCAGGGGCTATAAGGGCGGCCTCTTCCTGAACCGTGGCCAGACCCTCACCCCGTGACTGACTCCCCCGCATCCTTGACCCCCCGGGCCCCAGCGGGCCCTGTTGTCACGCGCTTCGCTCCCTCTCCCACGGGATACCTGCACATTGGGGGGGCAAGAACGGCGCTTTTCAACTGGCTTTTTGCCCGGCGGCATGGCGGGAAGTTCCTGATCCGGGTCGAGGACACCGACCGCGAGCGCTCGACCGAGGCCGCCGTCAAGGCGATTTTCGACGGGCTGGACTGGCTGGGCCTGACCGCCGACGCGCCGCCCGTCTTCCAGCACGCGCGCGCCGATCGCCACCGCGAGGTTGTCGATACTCTGGTAGAGACTGGCCATGCCTACCGCGACTGGACCTCTACCGAAGAGACCGGGCGTCTGCGCGATGAAGCGCGGGCCGAAAAGCGCACCTTTGTCTCGCCCTGGCGCGATCGCGACCCGGCCGGGGGCAACCTGAGCCAGCCGCATGTTGTGCGTTTCCGGCGTCCGCTGGACACCCGCGTGACCCTGGACGATGCGGTTCAAGGCCCGGTGAACTGGCGCGCCGAGGATCTCGACGACCTGGTCCTGCTGCGCTCGGACGGAAATCCGACGTATAATCTGGCGGTTGTCGCGGATGACCACGACATGGGCGTCACCCACATCATTCGCGGCGACGACCATCTGAACAATGGCGCACGTCAGGCCCTGATCTATGACGCTCTCGGCTGGACTCGCCCGGTCTTTGCCCACATCCCCCTGATTCACGGGCCTGACGGCGCCAAGCTGTCCAAGCGCCACGGCGCCCAGGCGGTGCATGAATATGCCGATATGGGCTATTTGCCCGAGGCCATGCGCAACTACCTGGCCAGGCTGGGCTGGGCCCACGGTGACGACGAGCTGTTCGACGATGCTCAGGCGATTGAATGGTTTGACCTTTCCGGAATCAACAAGGCCCCCGCCCGGCTGGACTTTGCCAAGCTGGCCCACGTCAATGCCCATTGGATCCGGCAGGCGGATGTTGCCCGTCTGGTTGATCTGACGGCGCAGGCCGCGGACGAGAAGACCGCCCTCGCCCGGGTCATTCCCCACATTCAGGACCGGGCCACGACCCTGATCGAACTGCGCGAGCAGGCCGGCTTTGCCCTCGCCAGCCGGCCGATCCACATATCTGAAAAGGCGGCCGGGCAGTTGACGCCCGAAGCGACCGAACGTCTCGCGCGGCTGATCCCCGTGCTGCGGGATCAGGTCGACTGGACGGTCGAGGCCCTTGATTCCACGCTGAAAACCTTTGCCGAGAGCGAAGGTGTCGGCTTTGGCAAGATCGGGCCGGTCTTGCGTGCCGCCTTGACGGGAGGGGCTGCCTCTCCCGATATCGCCAGGACACTGGCCTCTTTATCGCGGGAAGACGCCCTCGGTCGCTTGGATGATGCGCTGCAACATACTAAGTGAACGGCCATAACTCATTTGCGGATCGCGACTCCTAAGCGGTTCGCCCCGGTCGGGGGCACCCGGTCGGCATGCACACAGGGACGCAGATGACCAACACGACCTCCCCGACCGGTACGGCCACCCTCACATATGGCGACAAGAGCGTCGACCTGCCGGTTCTGTCCGGTTCGACCGGCCCGGACGTCATCGACATCCGCAAACTGTACGGCGCAACCGAAGCCTTCACCTACGACCCCGGTTTCACCTCGACGGCGTCCTGCGAAAGCGCCCTGACCTTCATCGACGGCGACAAGGGTGTACTGCTGCACCGCGGTTATCCGATCGACCAGCTGGCCTCGCAGTCGAACTTCGTCGAGGTCTGCCACCTGCTGCTGCGCGGGGAACTGCCGACGGCCGAACAATATGCGGCCTTCGAGAACAGCGTGACCATGCACACCATGCTGCACTCGCAGTTCGACCGCTTCTTCGAAGGGTTCCGCCGCGACGCCCACCCGATGGCCATCATGGTCGGCACGGTCGGCGCCCTGTCGGCCTTCTACCACGACAGCCTGGACATCCATGATCCGGTCCAGCGCAACATCTCGGCCATCCGCCTGATCGCCAAAATGCCGACCATCGCCGCGCGGGCCTACAAATACCACGTCGGCCAGCCCTTCGTGTCGCCGCGCAATGACCTCAGCTATTCCGAAAACTTCCTGCGGATGTGCTTCGCCGTCCCGGCCGAGGACTATGAGGTCAATCCGGTGCTGGCCAAGGCCATGGACCGCATCTTCATCCTGCACGCCGACCACGAGCAGAACGCCTCGACCTCAACCGTCCGTCTGGCCGGCTCGTCAGGCGCCAATCCGTTCGCCTGTATCGCCGCCGGCATCGCCTGCCTGTGGGGCCCGTCGCACGGCGGCGCCAACGAAGAGGCGCTGAACATGCTCAAAGAGATCGGCACGCCGGACAAGATCCCGGAGTTCATCCAGGGCGTGAAGGACAAGAAGTACAAGCTGATGGGCTTTGGCCACCGCGTGTACAAAAACTACGACCCGCGCGCCAAGGTCATGCAGGAGAGCGCCCATGAGGTGCTGAAGGCCGTCGGCGACCCGAACGACCCCCTGCTGCAGGTGGCCATGGAGCTGGAGAAGGTCGCGCTGAACGACGAATACTTCATCGAGCGCAAGCTGTTCCCGAACGTCGACTTCTATTCGGGCATCACCCTGTCGGCCATGGGCTTCCCGACCACCATGTTCACCGTGCTGTTCTCGCTGGCCCGCACCGTCGGCTGGATCGCCCAGTGGCAGGAAATGATGGAAGATCCCTCGCAGAAGATCGGCCGTCCGCGCCAGCTGTACACGGGCCCCACGGCCCGCGATTACACCCCGATCGAACAGCGGGGCTGATCGGCGCGGAAGCGCTTTTCATCGATGTGCTTCAAAAGGGCGCGGCGCAGGTCGCGCCCTTTTCGTTTGCGCCGCCCGCGCCCGGGCTTTGGCCACGGAATGGCCCGTGCTAGCCATACGACACCACCATTCTGGGGAGTAAAATCGTTGAAGAAGTCCGGTCCGTCGATCCGCAAGCTGCTCGGGGGCTCCGCGGCCCTCAGCGCCGTCCTGTTCGCCAGCAGCGCCTTCGCCCAGGACGCGCCGCTGATCCAGCCGGGTGCGCCCGGAGAGGCCAGCCGCACGCTTGAGGGGCGCGAAGCCGCGCGGATCGCCGACAACCGCTATTCCGCAGACGATGTCGCCTTCATGCAGGGCATGATCCTGCACCACGGCCAGGCCGTGGAAATGTCGATGCTGGCCGCCAGCCGCACCAATACCCCCGAAATCCTCGACCTTGCGTCGCGTATCCTCGCCTCGCAGGCGGATGAGATCGCCTTCATGCGCGGCTGGCTGACCGAGCGGGGGGAGATGGCGCCGATGCCTCAACCCACGGGCACCATGGATCACGCCGCCCATCAGGGCATGGATCATTCGGCCCACGCCAGTCACGTGGACATGCCGGGCATGGCCACGCCGGAGCAGATGGCGCGTCTGGCGGCCGCCACGGGCCCCGAGTTCGACCGGCTGTTCCTCGAGCTGATGATCCCGCACCACGAGGGCGCCCTGACCATGGTGTCGTCGCTGCTGTCGCGCTCGGGCTCGGCCTATGACCCGATCCTGTTCCGCTTCATCAACGATGTGGCCAATGAGCAGCAGACCGAGATCGGCCGGATGACCGGCCTGATCCGCGCGGCCTCGCCCGATCCCCGTACCAATCTGCGGGCCGGGTTCCGCGATGCCGAACAGGCGTCCCTCAATATGGCGCTGATCGCCAGCCTGCCCAAGCCGACCGGCTTCTTCGACCCGAGCAATCCTGCGGGCCTGCCGCCGCGCGTCGGCGACGAAACTGGGCGTCGCTCGCCCTTCCTCAGCTTCTCCAACACCGACATGGCCTTCCAGGGCGACCTGCTGGCGGTCGGCAACTACCACGGGATCAACCTGTATCGCCTGACCGACGCGCCTGAGCCGCAGCTGATCAGCTCGATCGTCTGCCCCGGCGGACAGGGCGATGTGTCGATCTATGGCAATCTGATGCTGATGTCGGTGGAGTCGACCAACGGCCGCGTCGACTGCGGTCGCGAGGGCGTCGGACCGGGCGCCAGCCCGGATCGCTTCCGCGGCCTGCGCATCTTCGACATTACCGATCCGGTCCGCCCGGTTCAGGTGGGTCAGGTCCAGACCTGCCGTGGCTCGCACACCCACACCGTCGTGGCCGCCGACGAGCGCCGTCTGGTCGTCTACAACTCGGGCACTGCCAGCGTGCGCGACGAGCGTGAACTGGCCGGCTGCGTCGTCGGCACGCCGGGCGATGAGGGCACGGCCCTGTTCCGCGTCGATGTGATCGAGATCCCGCTGGCCGATCCGTCGCAGTCGCGCATCATCGACAGCCCCGCCGTCTTCGCCGATGAGGAGACGGGCGAGATCGCCGGCCTGTGGCGCGGCGGAGACCATGGTCAGGGCACCCAGACCACGCGTCAGACCGACCACTGCCACGACATCACCATCTTCCCGACGCGCAACATTGCCGCCGGGGCCTGCGCCGGCAACGGCATCCTGTTCGACGTCTCCGACCCACGCGCACCGAAACGGATCGATGCCGTGGTCGACGAAGGCTTTGCCTACTGGCACTCGGCGACCTTCAACAATGACGCCACCAAGGTGCTGTTCACCGACGAATGGGGCGGCGGCGGCCGTCCGCGCTGCCGGGTTCAGGACCCGATGACCTGGGGCGCCAATGCCATCTATGACATCGTCGACGGCGAGCTGGTGTTCCAGGGCTATTACAAGCTGCCCGCAGCCCAGACCGAGCTGGAGAACTGCGTCGCCCACAATGGCTCGCTGATCCCCGTCCCCGGGCGCGACCTGTTCGTTCAGGCCTGGTACCAGGGCGGACTGTCGATCAGCGACTTCACCGATTCGTCCAATGCCTTCGAGATCGCCTATTTTGACCGGGGTCCGGTGAATGCCGAGCGTCAGGGATCGGGCGGCTACTGGTCGGTCTACTGGTACAACGGTCGGGTCTATGGCTCGGAGATCGGCCGCGGTCTGGACGTCTTCACCCTGACGCCCAGCGAGACGTTGACCGAAAACGAGATCGCCGCGGCCGCCATGGCGGATGAGGGCGGCACGGTAAACCCGCAGCAGCAGTATCCCGTGACCTGGCCGGCCCACCCGGTCGTGGGTCGCGCCTATCTGGACCAGTTCGCCCGCGACGGCGGTCTGGACGCCGGACTGGCCGGCCGCGTCGCGGCAGCTCTGGACCGGGCCGAACCGCTCGTGGAAGGCAATGGCAAGGATCCGGCCCTGGCCCGTGATCTGCTGGCGCTGGCGGGCGAGATTGACCCCTCGGGCAGCGATCAGGCCGCTAGGCGCCGGGCCGGTCTGCGCGAAACCCTGACCGGTATCGCCGCCCTCATCGGCTGAGGCCGCGATACAGAAGGGCCCCCGTGTCCGGGTCCTCGGCCGTGATCACCTCGGCCGAGGACAGGGCGGACACGGGCGCGGCGGGCACCCGAGGCGACAGGTTGAGAGTCAGGTGTTCCCACTCGGCCGCATAGTCCATGCCCCAGGCGCAGTTGAAGGCCAGGACGTCCCGGCCGCCGCTGAGGCGCAAACGGGTCGCGCGCCCGCGACGTTGCCCCAGCAGCCGGACGAGCCCGGCCCCCTGCCCCGGCAGGATCAGATCGACCATGATGTCATTCCTCGCATTGCCTTTGCGTCCGCCTTGGTGGACGCTCGCACTGTGAGGTCGCCGCGCCTGAGCGGCATGAGCGACGGCTGAGGAATTTCTGAAATTGACGCCAGATGGCCTTCGCTTCGGCGCCTTCACCCTGGATCCCGCGAACCGGCGTCTGACGCGGGACGGAGCGGTCGTCGAGATCAACGGCCGCTATCTGGACGCACTGATCCTGATGGTGCGGCGCCCGGGCCAGCTGGTGTCCAAGGACCAGTTCCTGGACGAGGTCTGGCGCGGGGTGCCGGTCACTGACGAGGCCCTGACACAGTGCATCCGCACTCTCCGGAAACAGCTGGGCGACACCGCCGGGCGGCCCCGGTTCATCGAGACGGTCCCCAAGCACGGCTATCGCTTTATCGCAGCGGTCGCCGCCGATGACGGGCCGCAGGCGGCGGAGGCCCCTGCTGCAATCGAGGCAGACGAGCCGGATAGCCCCTATGACCTGAAGCGGACCCTGCTGTTGGGCGGGGCCGGCGTGCTGGGCGGGGG
>Ga0208179_1000261_pt1 | contig 38448 bp, 34 predicted proteins | sample Malvired_Geostar_FD_184238 | JGI IMG/M metagenome (GOLD analysis project Ga0208179, IMG submission 184238) | Marine viral communities from the Global Malaspina Expedition - Malaspina viral metaG DeepMed_Geostar (SPAdes) (version 2) | ecosystem: Environmental > Aquatic > Marine > Oceanic | place... | reverse complement strand
AGTTTAGATAAATTATTAGACATATCTTTCACTCTTAGGAAATTCTCGCCAGTTTTAGACAGATGTAATTCATAAGTTTTACTTGTATCTTCTGTATTACCCGTAATAACTCTATTATTAAATGAAATAATATCCGCACCATCTGCTTGTCTGTTATAAGAAATATCAACTTTTCCATAATTCTTATCAGGACGCTTAATAGATGTATCAGGAGACTCTGACCCTTCTTCATGCCCTGATTGACGCAAACTTAAAAGAGCTAACGCTAAAGTCCTTGCAGAATCCAGATCAATAGAATTTTGGAAAGAATAATCTATAGATGTAGAATCACCACTAGTCTGTTGATTCTGTCCTTCAGTTTGAATAATATCGTTAATAGGATTTCTAACATAGTTCTGGCGAATTCTAGCAAACTGATTACCTAATTTCTTTAACGTCTGATCACTATAACGAGTCACAGATTCATAATCAGCAATTTGAATTGAATCATATAACTTAGCTTGAACAGGAGTTAAATTCTTAGAACTGATACTCCCTATATCTACATTCCTATCAATACCTGTTTGCTCAGGTTCTGGAGCTTGCACAACATCTACCTGCTCACCTCCAGTTGACCTTTCCCCCGGCAAGAAATAATGTCCTCCATGCTCTCCAACATGTTTTCCTTTAGGATCATAATCTCTAGATTGGCTCTGAACAGGACTTCCTCTATGAGGTTGCCAATCTCTCCCTTCAGGAGTAACAGGAGGAGGCATCCCTTGTCTCCGACCTTGAACCATTCCGGGCTGTTGGTCAATTCGTTGTCCACGATTAACTGAACCCATTTGGCCTTGCTTCTGTAATTCTCCAAATGCAAGATACAAAAGAATTTGCTCAAGAGCCTGTAATTTTGATAAAGGTGAAACCATTTAAGTCCTAAGCTATAGCTATAGGTATTACCTATAGCTAATTAATTACCCACATTTAGAAAAACCACATGCTAAACAACTAGCACATCCTTCAGACATAGTTAATGTTCCATCACATTCGGGACACCTAGAGCCACCCACTACTATTTCGCTAAAGTTTTCCAATGTAGTTGCATCTCCATGTCCATTAGCATGGATAGAAACTCCAGTAGAACCTGAGAGTACCTGTCCAATACCATCCGCAAGGGATAACACCATTTTACCGTCATTCCATACTGGGCAACAAGTAATTCCCAACAATTGTTGTTTTAGTATATCAATAGGAACACCATATTGGATAGCAGTAGAAGTTAATCTACAGATTGCTTCTGTATTAGCTGCCTGACATTTACCAGTTTTACCAATAGTAGCAAATACTTCATAAATCTGGTCACGATCATAATTAACAGTTACATACATTTTACCGTGACCAGTAGAAACAGCAGTAGTAGAACCTACTAAAGTATGAGGACGAGACTTAGCTAATTCTAATTCCGTAGCAGCATCTGTTGAAGCATTAGTAGATACTAGAACTTCTCGTTCTCGTGAACCACGACGATAAACAGTAATACCTTTACATCCTAATTCCCATGCACGTTCATACGCCTGTGCAATATCATGTTCTGTAGCTTCATTAGGAAGATTAATAGTCTTAGAAATACCGCTATCTACATAATTCTGAAAGGCTGCTTGCATAGAAACATGCCATTCATAGTTAATATCATCACTAACTGCAAAAACTTCTCTAAGATTTTTAGCCATTAGACCATTAATATCGTGACCATCTTCCATATACCGACTAATTTCTTCAGTAGTAAGATCAAGACGATCTTGCAAATCTTCGTTAACATAGAATAGTTCTAAGTTTTCTAAAGCAGCTGACATATTATGTTTTTTATATGCCAATGCAAAAAGTGGCTCAATACCTGAAGAACAGTTAGCAATCATAGATATTGTTCCAGTAGGAGCAATAGACAATCGCCAAGCATTTCTCATAGTATCCCATTCGCCTCCATGAGTCTTATTCAATGTAGACCCTTCAAAAGCTGGGAAACTTCCTTTTACCTTACCAATTTCCATAGAAGTATGATCTGCTACAACTTGCAAATTTAAACCTATTTTATTAGCTAACCTTATAGCACCATCACTAGCATAAGGAATATCTAATCGAACCAAGAGATCAGCAAACCCCATTATTCCTAAACCAATTTTACGAGTTGATTTATTCATTTCTGTTGTATATTCGGTTGGATGAATATTTGCATCAACTACGTTATCTAAAAATCTAACACAAGTAGCTACTACTTCTTTAAATCTTTCAAAATCAAATTCAGATTTATCCTTAGATTTTGAATACTTAATAAATTTTCCAACATTTATACTACCTAAATTACATGATTCTCCAGAAAGTAAAGGCTGTTCCCCACAGGGATTAGTAGCATTAATATCACCCAATTCAGGAGTTGTATTATCATTATTTATTCTATCTAGCCACACCATCCCCGGCTCTCCGTTAGTCCATGCTCCTTTAATAATAGCTTCATAAAGCTCAGAAGCTTTAATAAACTTACCATCCAAATTTTCTATCGGAGCTTCATAAGAGGCATGATCAAGAGGCCATGCTAATCTAATATATCTATTCTGCCTAACGGCCATCATAAACCCACTATCAGCACCAATAGATATATTAAAGTTAGTAATCTGTCCCTCTATATTCTTACAATGTATAAACTCTTCAATATCTGGGTGGTAAACTTCCATAATAGCCATATGAGCACCATCTCGTTTACCACCTTGAGTAATCATAGTTCCTACTTGAGATAATACTTTAAGGACATGAATAGGCCCACAGGCTTTACCTTGAGTAGTAGTTATTGAATATCCTTTAGGTCGCAAAGCAGACAATGAAAAACCAATTCCACCACCATACTTTTCAATCATAGCCTGATCACTAGCTACTCGCATAATATCTTTCATACTATCTGGAATATCCATTACATAGCATGCAGACATAGTTCCTTCCCCAGTTCCAGCATTCATTAATGTAGGAGAATTAGGAACAAAATCTAAATTCCACATTAAATCAAAAAACTTATATTCCCACTGTAAAACCTCTTCATCAGAGGCTCCATGTAAATATTCAACTTGAGCCATAGTATGTGACACTCTACGAAACATACCCTCAACGTCTTCAATAGGATTTCCATCCTCATCTTTAAGAAAATACCTACGCTCTAAAATTTTTAAAGCATTATCCGTTATATTTGTAGTTGCTGCTTTCACAGTATTCACTCCATTAAAAAATATAAAACGACTTCTATGCCTCAGATCACCGCTAGAAGCCGTTACCTAACAGTAATAAAATTGGTGATTACATGGCTGGAACACGAATTTCTCCCCACTTAGCTATCATTAGTGCATCAATTCCATCTTGAGAAATTTTACCAACATCCTGTCCTAAAATCTTTATAGCCATAGCCTTAACCTTATCTTTATCTGCCGATCCATCACCTACTACATCCTTCTTCCAAGTCTTTACATTAACAGTAAAAATATCCATATTATGGTGAATAAATACAACTCTACACATAGCTAGAACGTGAACTAACTTAATAAGAGATTGTCTATTCTGAACAAGAGGGATTTCTTCAATACATACAAGATCATCTTGAGCTATGTGTTCTTGTACCCACGGAAGAAGTTGGTAATATAGCTCTTTAAGCCTAGTCTCCCAAGATCTCGATTTTGAAATTAATTCTACCACGTTGAAACCGTCGGATGATAGACAAGCTATCGCTATTTTTGACGTGCTTATATCAAGACCATAGATGTTCATGACTTAAATCGTTCTTGTCCTCGTCTAGTTACTAATCGACTGATAGTCTCAAATTGAGTATCATATAAGCTAAATCTACCTTTAAGAAGCTTTAATGATCCATTTAATTCAATAACTCGTAATTTAAGATTTTGTAATTCTTCATCATCCGATAATGCCAAACCTTTCAAAGACTCTTTAAGTAATTTCTTATCAGAATCTTTCTCTAAAAAAGCAATCTTAGCAGATAACATCAAATCAAAACCTTCAGATAAAATAGATATCTCTCCATCAACACGAGATATTTGCCATCCTAAGTATCCTCTCCAACCACCAAGAAATAACAGCCAATCATCTAATTGAACATCTGATAGCATATCAGCATTAGAAGGAAATTTATAACTATGATCACCTTCTGGACGTTCAGGAACAGGATACTTAGTATCTATTGTATGTAGATCAGTAGCTTGTTTACGGAATTCTGATACTTTAACCATTATTGACCTTTTATAAAATGATCTCGTTCACATGTAACCTTAAAATTACACCAATCATGTTTCCACTCTGGTTGATACGGAACCATTTCCCCACGTTTTATATAATCTTGAACTAATCTAAATTTTTCTAAAGTAGCTTCAATAATAGATTCGTTACGTTCAGTTTCACAAATAATATATTGTTGATTATTCTTATTAATATAGAAAATAATACCTTCGTCTATACCTGTCATTAATGAATAAAGATTCCATTGAATAAGATGATCATGACGAGGTAAATATTGAGCATATTTAGGATTTTTAGGCTCTGCCATTGATTTTAATTCTAGTAATATATTTTTTTCATCAGAAGGACGTTTAATAACAGCATCATAAAAACCCCTAATTGGAGGATCATCATAAGTTATCTCTTCTTCAGATGATACTAATAACCCAGTTTCAGTTAACTTTTTTTCAATAAACTCGTGAAAAACTGTACCAACTCCCATTCTTCGTAAACTTTGAGCAGCCACTGGATCTTGGTCATAACCTAACATATGGTAATACAACGCTCGTGGACACATATGAGCCTGAGAAGGACTAAAGTGAGTTCTAACATAAGGCTCTCTTAATGTAGTTTGATCATAATTATCAAAAGCACTTTCAATCCAATGTTTTTCTCTATCTTGTATTAATTGACTTAATTTAGGCATTTATTTGCTCCTGTGCATATAAAATTAATCTGTTTATAAATTCGTCTTTTAAAGATGTTTTAACTTCCTTTAAAGGAAATCTCCATATATCTATTTTATAATTATCTTTTATATATTCATCTCTAATAGCATCTCTACGTTTCATATGATATGGGCCATCGATCTCTAATCCTAATAATAAATCAGGTATATAGATATCTACCACATATGGTTCAAAATCTTGTTCCAATATACTGCCAAAACCAGCTTCTTTAACCCATTCAGCCATCTTAAACTGCTCTGGCGTATCTTTTTTTCTAGGTTCTGGCCTCATTCACCAATTCGCTTCATAGTAGGATTATTAGTATCCCAATTAGACGTATTACTTACGCCAGAACGATCAGTCACACGAGTATTACGTAGTAATCGTTCTGCTAGCATATCTACATCACCTGCATCTTCTGCATGAAGTAACGTACTATCTTGAGCTGGAAGCTCTTCCTGACCAATAGATCTATCTGGCTCCAACATCACATCAGATTGTTGCAATGATTCAGTCTCAAATTTAACCTTACGAGTTCTCTTTTTCTTAGCAGGTTTTTTTAACCCTTCACTAATCTCTCCGGTCATTTCAGCATAAATAGCCCTAACGTCATTACGAAGACGATCTGCGAATTTATCTGCTATAACTGCAGCTAATTCATCATCAACGTGATAAACACCTTCTAACATACTACTAAAACTACTTAGAATATCGTGTAAATCTTCTGCTAAACCTTGAACTGTTGTCATACTGCACTCTTTATTTCCTTTTCTATAGATTCAAAAAGACTTTCTTCATCTTTCATTAATTGTAAGAATTTTTCTCGACCTAACGCCTTATGTAATACTTCTCCTGTTATTTTATCAGGATATGAATATTGAGGACCATTCCTAACAACTATATTCAAATCAGTAGCCATCATAAATGCTTCATAAATAGGATCTGGCATACCTGTATAGTAAAAAGGTACGGATGCGGTTAAAAGTGGTGTATATGTCTTATTCTTTTCAGCTTTCATTTCTATAAAGAACCCTTGAGGACTCTTTTGATCTCCAATAGTCTCCCCTTTTCTAACTCGTACCATAATTCGTGCAAAGAACTCTTGTCCTTTACCACCCGGCAACGCATCTCTAGTAATATATCCACCAATTCCTGCCCGGATTTGATTAATCAAGATCACAGCAGTTTTTGAATTCACAGGTGCTAGTTTTCTAAATAATTGATTCATCAATCTAGCCTGTAAACCAATACTTAGATGATCCATTGATTCTTTAGCTTCTGCAGTTGGTAATAAAGCAGCAATAGAGTCAAGAACAACTATATCTACACCCTGCTCACATAACTTTAATAGGACATCTAACGCTAATTCACCTGTATCTGGGCGAGAAACTATCAAATCATGGGTATTAATACCCACATTAGCTGACCATTCAGGATCATAACTAAATTCTGCATCAATAAATCCACATGTATATCCTAAAGATTGAGCATAAGCAATGATTCTCTGAGATATATATGTTTTACCAGATGATTGATAGCCAAATAATTCTGTTACCGCTTGTCTAGGAACACCACCACCTAGCATATTGTCTAATGCTGGCATCCCTGTAGGAATTCTAATTGTATCTAACGCCTCATCGTCACCAACTACTAGATTAGTTTTAAGCTCTTTATTAATAGCTGTTACTATAGTATTTACATCACTCATGTACTAAATCTCCCCACGAAACCGTTGATCTTTGTAGATCAGCTTTTAATGGTATTCCTGATGGAAGATTAAAATCTTCCATAATAGTTCTTAACTCTTCACCTTTTACTTCATCTACTTCATCAAATAAAATCTGATCATGAACAATATTACAAATTTTTCCACCAACAGAATCTACATAACGAGCAGTTTTTAACAAAGCAATTTTCATTATATCCGCAGCAGTACCTTGAATTAGATAATTAGTAGCTGCAAAAGCCTTTTCTGGGTCAACAGGCAACTTTCTTCCGAAAGCTGTCCTAACAAATCCATTTCGTTCTCCTTCTAATTTAAAATAATTAGCTTGAGCACGAATTTGAGGATAAGCACTATAATAATGATTAATAATAGTATCTGATTGGGTCTTTGAAAGTCCTAATTTTTCTTGAATACCCCTACTACCAGAACCATAAATTACACTAAAATTCAGATGCTTACCAATCTGACGTTCTTCTTTTGAGATTTGATCCTCAGTTTTATTAAACACTAAGGAAGCTGTCATACCATGTAAATCTTTATTACCCTTAAAAGCATCAATCATATTAGTCTGGCCGGAAAAATCCGCCATTAAACGTAATTCAATCTGAGAGAAATCAAAATCGAAATATTCATCATCAGGAATAAACATTCTTCTAATTTTATCGTCTTTAGGGACATTCTGAAGATTAGGACTACTACTAGAAAATCTTCCAGTGCGAGTTCCAGTAGCATTCCAATGTGGATGCACTCTACCTTCTAAATCTTTATAAGGTTCTAGATATGTAGAAGCATCTTTATCTAAGTCTCTCCAACGTAATATTAATTCCGCTACTTTAGTACCAATAGGATGTTTAATTTTAGCTAGAGCCTTTTTATCAACACTACGTTGACCTGTATTAGTCTCAATTGGAGGCTCTATTTTCAAACAATCATAAAAATACTCTTGTAACTGCTTAGTCGAACTTATACCAATTGGTCTTCCAACTATATTATAGATTTCATCCTGTATAAATCTTTGTTCAACTCTAAATTCTTTAAGTAATTGATTTACATATTCAGTATTAACCTTTAAACCATTTTGTTCCATTTTAAGAAGTACTGGAATCAACTTATGTTCAACATTACATAATGTTTTACATTCAGCCATAATTTGATCTATAAAATGATGAGCAAGAGCCTTAGTTATTACAGTATCTAAAGCTGCATATTCATCCATAAACTCTGCTGGAACTTGATGATACCCTTTCAACCTATACTGTCTCATATATTCTTTAATAGTATCCTCTGCTGCTCCAGCAGCAGGTCCAAAATATAATTCCCCTAACTCCTTTAAACCATGTGGAGGACGAGGATCATATAAATGAGATAGTCTTTGAGTATCAAGAATATCTAATGGAACTTTTGCTCCATATGTCTCTCTTAGCATATGCAAATCAAATTCTGCATTATGAAAGATAAAAGTTTTTACAGTAGAAGCAAAAATATCATTAATAAACCTACCCATATTCTCAACACCATAATCAGTATTACGAATAAAAGTAGCCTTATCATCCCATGCTAAAGACATTCCGAAAGCTTTATCAGAAGTCCAATGTAATCCTGTAGTTTCTGTATCAACCGCTACATACTGATCCTTACTTCCTAGAATTGAATCTCTTAGGTCATCAAGGTTCGAGGTAGGATATAGACTGTAGGACGGTAATTTCTTTATCTGATTTTGTACCAATTCTAAACGCTCCATTAAATCTAGGTAATAATTCCACTTTTATTTCATCTTCATCAAATGAATTAATACATTTAATGAGAAAAGGAAGAGAAAAATAGCTACGAGAAAAGTCCTGAACAATAGAAACATCTTCAACTATTAAATCTGCTTCTAAAACAGCATTAGGAATATATAACTCTAACTTACCATCACTTCCGCTAAGACCAACCATATCTTCTTTAGTAGTTGTTAATGCAAGACGTAAGGATTCTAATAAAACCTTTTTATTTGACGTAAATAAAAGTTCTCCTTCTGCATCTGCTAATTGAAATGCGGTAGTAGGATAAGTTTCATTCGCACTACGAGTATAAATAATCGTAGATCCATCTGACATTACCACTTGTTGACGATCTGATAATCCTATTTGTACTGACTCACTAGCAAACAATCGTGGAGCTATTGATGCATATTGTGGAGGAACTATTACATCAGGCAAAATTTCTCCAATAAAAGGGACAAAAGTTGCATATTGATAGATAGTTCCTGCACCAGTGATAAAGAATTCTCCATTTCTATGCCCAATATAAGAATATGTTAATCCCATATTCTCATAAGTTTTAGAAACAAAATCTTTTGATTTTGCTAATGCTTTAAGAAAATCTCTACCCACAGTACAACTTATTTCCATTATAGGTGCTTCGGGTATCTCATCATATGGCCCATCACGATATGGGACTGTAACTTTAGATTTACCAGAAGAGATAATCATAGCCTTTTTAGAATTTATATTAAGATCAAGAGTAGCACTCTTAAATTTATTAACTACCATACCAAATTGAGAAGGATCTACAGAGAATTCAAACTCTTCATTACCTTCTGATGATACTGAATCCCAAATAGGCATATAACTATCTTGCCAAAAAGTTAATAGTCCATTGATATTACGCCCTAATAAAGGGGCTGTTGAAATTGAGGGTAGAGAAGAAGTTATCACAGATAACTTCTTTTCTAACTCACTACGCTTAACAGTAACCATTAAAATCCTGCCGTTGTTTTACCTTTTGCAACTGTAGACAATTGTTCTTCCATTGAAGTCATTCTTCTACCAAGTTCTACCAGTAAAGATTCATTTTCTGTAACATCTGAAGCAGTAATAATCTTAGACATAGACTCTTCTACTTCTGCCCATGCCTCATTCACAACTTCAAGTGCTCTATCTATTTGAGGTTTTACCTCTTGTTCAGTATCTATATCTGCAATAGTTATAGAAGGCCGAAAGAAGTTATATCCACCACCTGTACTCATTTTTAATGTTAAACCTAATTCAACTGAAACCTTAGCCATTTTTATAATTCCTCATTTGTTAAATTTGCCATATTTGCGAAAGCATCTTCGTATTTTTGTGCTGTAACTGACTGTTCCGCTGGTTCTCCTAGTATTGGAAGATCAACCTCTACAATTAATTTTGCAGCTATTTTTTCCAAATCGGGGAGATCAGTAGCCATATCTATAATTTCTTGAGAGAAGTCATTCTGAATATTAGTATCACTTAATTCCAAATTATATTGAGTAATATTAGAGGGACGGCTACTACTATAATCAAAAGTTCGATCTAGTAATGTACTATACCTATCATACTTTTCTTCAATATTTTTAAATAAAGTATAGCTAGTATTCAATAATTGGGGCTTTTTAACATTTTCTTTAAAGAAGACTTTATTTCCCTTTTTAACCTGATCCCACGCAACCTGATCCTCTCGTTGTCCATCATAAAAAGGATTTTGGTCTACATGAAATGATCCATAATGAAGCACCCATGTCAGATAACGACTAGTTGTTTTAGCAATACGCTCATCAGCAGAACCACAATGTTCACAAGTACCACTAACTATTTGAGTACCGTCATCCATATTTACATTTAACCGATTACAGTATTCATAAGACGTAAACTGCTGTCCCTTAGCCGTCATACCCGGAATACCGTGAAATTTACTCATATCACCACTAATAAAATCAGTAACAAACTTAATTACGGCAAATTCTCCCGGCCTAATTCGGACAGTATTACGCCATATAGATTTAGGATTTCTAAAGTCATTTGTACCGGAGTCTGAATTATAATTTTGTTGAAAAGTACCTTTTGAAAGAATTGGCATATTATGATTTCTCCATTAAACAATTTAAATTTATTTTTAACGCTTTTAATTTCCAATAACTATGATATTGTAACTGACTAAAATCATTTACATCTCCAAAATCTTTAGCTGATCCCGGAGCAAAACAATATTCAACCTTTAAGCCTAGATTCATCAATGTTTCAGTAGTTTTATACGCCATTTTTATACCACTAGTGTCCTTATCAGGAACAATCACTACTGTTCTTGCCAAAGCACCTAATGTTTTAGCCTGTGTGTGTGAAACATTGCCACCAAATGTACATACTACATTCCTCACCCCCTGTTGATGTGCTTTAATAGCATCAAATAAACCTTCAACTAGCATAACCTTATTATCTGTTGGTTGTACTTTATCTAAAGGAAATACTGCCCTATCTCGATCCATTCCCTTACTATTAACATATTTTGGGTTCTTATTTATATTTCTTTGTACACTACCTAATAGTTCGCCTTCTTGATAAATAGGTACAATAATTGAATTCCATGCTACATGATATTTAATATCAAAATCTTCAATAGCCTGATTAGTAATACCTCTTTGTAACAAATATTGATTATCCTTCGCTGATGGAAGTTCTTTAACATCATATAGAGCATCAATTACTTCCTTTGGTTTAGTATGAAAAGAGAATTCTTTAATATAGAGTTCTGGAAACGTATCTAAGAATAACTGATATAAATTTCTATCTGGATCTAATTTCTGGAATAAATACTTTAAACTTCCTCTACCTTTAATACAGCCATTAAAACAATGATAGGCTGGTTTTCTAACATTAATAGCTAACGAGGCATTAGTATCAGTATGCCACGGACAATACGCTACAATCTCATCACCATAATTTTTAGTGATAACTAATCCGCAATTCTGTAAAAATTCTGCTATTGTCATCTTGGTACTCGTTTAACCACACTCAATATTAAAAATAAAACAAACGATGTAAACACCGAAAATAAGATACTTACTGTCCAAACTCCTAAATATATAGAGTGTTCACTAATTTTATAACCAGCATATACAAAACCAGAGACTACTGAGATATATAGGCTAAATAGAGAGAGTATCCAGAGACATTGGAGCGATTTCTCCAACGGTACGGCCAATATCACCCGAATCGGAGTCAAAAGAAATCGGGTAAGATCCCTTAACTGGGCGACCACTACGGATGAGAGGTATAGCGACCTCTCTAATATCAGGACTATCCTTAGACCCCCCAATCGACACCAGTACATCAACAAATCGGTTGAAATCGTACCCATAGGCAACCGAGGACGCTTGTGCAGGAGTGCTAAGACTTTCATTATTATCTCTATTCCTAGATGTTTGATTTGTGACCAGCATAGCAACATTACTTTCCGTTGCTAATGTTTTTAAACCTTTACATTCATTTCTAATTTGTTCCCAAGATTGTGAACCGTGTTCTTCATCATCCATTAAATAAATACCATCAATTAGCACAACGTCCGGTTTATCTGTTTTAATCATAGAAGCTATTGCAGAAACAGTAAATCTAGAAGCAGGTAAGTACTGATAAAATATTAGATCGGATCTATTAAGATCTCCTAAACTAAGATATTTTTGATAATTTTCTTCAATTCCCGGCTGTCCTAAAAGTAATTTTTCATGAGATATTGGAAATCCAGTATCATAAGCCAATATAGTGTCAATTCGTGCTTCCATAAAGTCCCTAGTTAATTCTGGAGATACAATAACAACTTTATGACCATTAAGATAGTTAGTTAATGCTATCTTTAGCCCTAACCAAGACTTTCCAACCTTAGTATCGGCAATAATACCTAATAATTGTCCACGAAGCATCATTACTGGAAAATTATCAAATGGTTCAATTCCCCACCATAATCGTTCATTAGCAATACCATCAGCTCTTCTTTGATACTGTTCAAATCTACTAACTGCATCAGAATCTATTACTATACGACTTACATCATCTTGACGTTGTAAATTCTGTAATTGATGAATTAGACCAACAATACCAGCTTCTGCGTCTTTTTCAATAGAAGATTCATGAGAATTCATTGCCAAATAAATACCACGACGAACAAAATCTTTTCTAAAAACTTCAGCAATATGATCAAAAGAATCAGTTGGTGTATACCTAAATTCTGGAAATGTAGCTGAAATTAGATTAAAATCCGGAGCCTTTCCATACTGCGAGATATAATCCCAAATAAAAACAGCTTCTTCAGGATAATACGGGAAATGACGAGGAGTTAGTTTATAAGTCTGTCTCAAAGTATTGAGATGTTCAGGAGTCTGCAATGCACTTAGTAACGTTCTTTCAATTTCTTCTGGTTCCATTAATACCTTTCCTTTTTTTTAGTGGAAAGATATAATATCACTAAACCTAATCCTAAGTCAAGCGTGAATTTTAATAAGGTTCCTCTGAAATTTTAGTAGTCTCTGAGTCAATAAAACCTGCTACTGTTAACGCTTCTTCATAACTTGTAGCAACTATAATATATGACTTAGAAGTATTAGTAACTGTATATAATTTTAAATTAGATAAATCAGCATCTTTAGCAATACGAACTATAAAATCAGCGGAAGGTTCTTGAAGATAAGGATAACTTGCTAACATAATTTCTATCCATGATCCGTATGATTTGCACTAAAGTGAGAATTCAGTCCTGTAGTATTTTTACCTGAATTAAATACTACCATATACATAACACCGATAGCAGGACTATTATCAGAATAATCATAAAAGGCAGCCTGATCAAATTCATGCCCATGAAGTGCTCGTATAATAGTACCTGCTGATCCGGATGAAGTAACATTTACAGGAAAAACAGAAGTATTAAAGCTATTTAGAGCAAAGGTATAATTTCCTCCCCCTATATCGGCCTTACCACTTAGTGTATATAAACCATCAATTTTTGGAGTAGAATTACTACCATAAATCCAAACACCTTCATTATTATTCATAGAACCATTAACAGTTATTATGGTTGGATTAGCAACTGATATATTAGATATACCACGTACATCTGTAGAGGAAGTCATTAAATTATTGGGGTATACAGCTACTTGCATCTCAGCAGCAGTATATTTACCAATACCTGTAACCGTTCCACTACCACTTCCAGCAACAGTCACATTTAAATTAAGAGTTAAACTATTGCCACTAGCTGCAATAATGGTATGTGTACCATTAATAGATGGTGTTCCTCCAGTAACGCCTGAAATTTGAACAACATCTCCTGCACTTAAATTATGAACAGCATTTATAAATACAGTTGTAGGATTACTAACTGAATTACTTACATAACTCCAAGATCCTGCAGATGCAGTAGTCCAACGCCTAACATTGCAAGTAGCATTCACATTATTACCGGGAGTCCCTGATAAACCTTCATGACCGCAAATTGCAGTAAAAATCAATGGAATAGAATCTAAACTAGGTAAAGTAATAGTAAATAACCCATCATCACCTAAAGTATTATGATCCACAAATCCAGTGAATCCGGTCATAACTTCAGCATTTATCTTCGGAGTATCTGTATTCCACTCATCATAAGTATTACCAGAGTTAAAAATATCTCTATGTGCTAGATATAAACCAGATCCTTCAGTATTAGTTGCTGAATTACGTAAATATAATGTAGCTTCATCATTAGCAGGGTGAAAATCTGGAGTTCCATTGGTATTTTTATCTCTAGCAATTAATCCTAATCCCGCTCCTCCAAGAGAAACTCCTGCTTCATCAGGATGAAGACCAGAGAGATCTACCCGCATAAGATCTTTAGAAATAGTTTCTTTAGTATTATGATTAGAATATAATTTTCGAGTCCACCAAAATTCACCAGTATAATCACCTATAGTACTGCCACCTTGCGGATAGATATTTAAGGAAGTTCCAACAGCACCAAATTCCTCCCTTCCTACAAAGCGACCCGGACCTTCTGGTACAAAATCTAACCCTGATGCAACAGCTTTATCCATAGGTTGGAACGCTGCATTAGCTGTTTCCCTACTACGATTAGCTAAATCTCTAATAATTCTATTTTCACTAGAGCCTGTTTCAGCTACTGATGTTAAATCTCTAAAAAGAAGAAGTTCACAAACCCACGCAGATTCCTCACTATATGTACACTGTATTGTATAAACTAACCAATCTTCTTGAACAATATCAGCAGAATTCAGAGTTACATTAACTCTATCTCCAGCTCGTAAAAACTGTGGTCGTTTTAAATAAGAATAAACAGGAGGCTGAGACAATCTAATTCGACATTCTCTAAAACTACTAGTAGCAGCTACCCCTGCTACTGGTTTATATTGCTCTAAAAGAGCTATTGCTCGTGTTTCACACTGTAAAGAGTTAACAAGAGAAGAATCATCTATTACTTTTTCTTTAATAATCCCGTAACTTGCTATAAGATCATCATCTTGAACTGTGCCATAAGCCCCTGCTTGTCCTCTAACAACAACTTTATTTACAAAATCTATAGGTTTTTCTCTTAATGAGTAACTAACAACAGGTTGAGCTTGATCAGTTGTATTTTCCCCCTCAACTAAAGATAGACCATAGGTTAAGGGAGTAGAAAATCTATTAGAAGTAACTCCAGAAATAGTTCCAACTTCCATCTCTGGAAGCCATAACTTTGGACCTGTTAAACCTTGAACAATCTGTGCTGTAGAAGTAGCTGCAGTATTGGTATTACTACTTATTCTAGCTCGTACATAATAAGCAGTATTTCCAAAATATTGATCAGTTCCATTTGCTTCTTTAACACCCGGCTGACATGGCTCCCAATCTACTGGCCTGATAAACACAACCTCATTAGTACCAGTAGTTGAAAGATCACCAGTAAAATCTGTATGGTTAAGCTCCGCCCAATTGTCAGTCGTATATCCTCTGTAATATTCCCAAGTAATATTACTATATCCCGTAGACGAAGAACTTAACGCATCACTAACATTCAAACGTAATACAGTAAATGGCTCTGTCATACCAAAATAAATAGCATCTCCCACCTGTCCATTGTCCATTGCAGTAACTTTTGCGGGAACTACTGTACCTGCTGTACCTGCCACAGTTACATTAACAGCAATGGAAAAAGTAGTAGTACTAAGAACAGTAACAGTATGAGTACCATTTAGAGATGGAGTAGAATTAGACCCTGTAATAGTAACGCTATGCCCTGTAGTAAGATCATGAAAAACAATAGGGGTTGCTGTTCCTGCACTACCCGCACTTGTGACTTCACGCTCAACTGAAAAAGTAGTTGTGCTTAAAACTACAATTGAATAAGTATCATCAATAGTAGGAGTAGAATTAGTATCTGCAATTACTACAAGATCTCCAGTACTTAATCCATGTGCAGCACTTGTAGTAATAACAGTTTCATCTGCTACTGAATTACTAGAAATAGTTAAAGCTACTCCTGTAGTAGTCACAATTGTTGGATTTGCTACAGTATTTCCTGTTATTTGTAGACTTGTACCCGAAGTAGTTGACTTTATTTCTTCACTATAATTAGTAAATTTAGAACCAGCACTAGCTGACGTATCATATCGATAACAATACTCTACATCCCTACTAGCAACGGTTCCCCCAGCTGTTAAATTGGAATTAGTATTCCAAGGTTCTTTACCCCTACTAAAATATTTTAAAGACCCTACAGGTGAAGTTTGAACATCAATAAGTTCTGCCTCACGCTTAGGATAAAGATCGGCAGCATTCTGTAATTTATAGTAACAACGAACCCAATATAAATTCTTATCATTAGGAGGAAGAGTAGTAGCTAATACCTGTCCAGCATCTCCTGCTGTTGTAACATTTACATCAATAGTAAAAGTATTAAAACTTGTAATTACACCGTCACCATCAACAATATTAGTTATAACATGCCAACCATCTATAGATGGAGTAGAGTCAGAGCCTCTAATAAATATGCGATCTCCAGTTCGCAAATTATGGTTTGCAGTAGATCCTCCAGATCCTGCAGCAGTAGTGATTACCGTTGGATTAGCAACTGAGATATTATTAATCCCCATAGCAACGCCACTATCCCAATCACTTGATCTTTTAGCTGTGCCATAACTCTTCAGAGAAACTCTATCATCAAATGGGTAATCTTCTAAAATATGTCTATTATCTAATTCATCAATATCAAGATCATAAGCTAAATCTAGGAATGGTTTGGAAGTATCCCACCGTACATCGAGATAATAATCTTCTAAATCATCATTTAATCCAATATCTTGCATCCATGAAGCATCTCCGGTAGCCATCATTTTTGAAGATTGAGTAATACGATCATCACAGATAACATGTCCTGCAGTACCTGCTGTAGTTACATTTACTGCGATAGAAAACGTTGTAGCACTTATATACGTTATAGTATGAGTTCCATTAATAGTTGGAGTACTATTAGAACCAGAAATAGTAACAGTATCTCCAGTACCAAGATTATGACGTTCTGTAGTTATAACTGTAGGATTAGCAACAGTATTTCCAGAGATTGTTAAACCAGATATAGTTTGCCATCCTTCATCCCTACCATAATAAAAAGAATGCCAATTGCTAAACCACTGCCAAACCATGTCTACATTCGAATAATCTGGAGGATTTATTTGCCTTGCATGAAATTGAATACCATTAAATGGATAATCTAAACCAAAATACATTGTTTGATTTCTACGATTTAAAAATGGCGTAACATTATCATTAGAATCCCATAATAATCGATCCCCGACCCCTACTCTACCATCTATAGTATTTAAAGAATCCCAAATTCCTCCCGGACCCTCCCTACCTACAGGCCATCCGGTAGAAGTAACATTGTGTTGATATCTCCACACTTCATTAAAGAATAATGGATCTTCACATCTAAAATCATGAAATAACTTAGGTTTTGTGTAAAAATCAACAGTATTTATCTTACCAACAGTTATGCTACCAGTACGAACATATACTCTAACCCAATGTCTATTAGTCGTTCTAAGCTCGTCTGCATGGTCCATTATAGAAATAGCATCACTATTAACTGTAGTACTGGTTATACTACCGCTAGTAGCCCACGGAGGAGGAATAGCAATATTAGGATCATTCGCAGTATGCATATCGGGAGTAGAACCAAGATCTCTCTTAGACCATCCAGTTAAATTAGCAACTGTCCAATATACAGTTCCATAAATCTTACCCGAATCTAATCCAAATTCAGCATCTGCAGTAGGAGTAAAATTAGTCCACACCCTACCATTCCAAAATTGCCACTGTAAATTACCTCCATAGGCTCCATTCTCAATATCTGCTCCATGCGTAACAAACGTATACCTAAGACCGTCAAATTTACTATTACTACCAAAATATAAGATATCCGCATCTTGTGGATATTGAGTATCTTCTGCAAGTTGAGGTGTAACAAAGTGAGATTGACCATCAACTATGTCTCTAGTTAAATCAGTCCAATATGTACGAGGTTTTCCTTGGGGATTACTAGTATGAGCATATGTAGTTGGATCTGTTGGCGTTGGATGATAGTAAAAAGCCATTAAATCTTGTTGTGCATCTTCAGTAGCAATTTCAGAAAGTGCTTCTAACCCAGTTTTAACACCTCTATACTCAAAATCTGCTCCAGACTGTCCTGATTGAGTCTGAAAATTACCTTTTTGACCATAAGTTCTACTTATCTGTTCACAATAAGCAGAATTATCCATTTGTAATCTACGAACAAGAGTACGTTCTGTATCTCCACCTTTAGTAGGTTTATATGTATCATTATTTAATATCGTATCAATAAGGTAATTACGAGTAACACCTGTTATAACTCCATCAGTTTCCGCTGCTTCAACAGTATGATCAGAAATATCATCCAAAAAATCTCTACACGTAAGTATTACTGTATTAGCTGCATACTGAGGCTCCACGGATACAACTCTTCCTAAAAATGCTACTACTCCGAAATCTTCCATAAGACGAACACGAACCATAGGAGGATACCAACTGTCACTTCTAGCATTTTTAGGATTAGATAACGTTACACGCAATACTCGACTTCTAGTACCTAAACTATCTATTAATGCATAACTTAAAAAATATGGATCAGTTATCCAACGTTCTTGAACAGTCCTATCTAATTTAAGAGATTCAGAAAACTGAAAATATGCACCAGCTAAAGATTCAGCCATTAATTATATTACCCTCTGTTGCATTTCATTTTTAATAACTACAAATTCAAAAGAATAATTCCATATATCAGGTCTACCACCTTCATTTTTTACTGTCAATCTTCGCATTAATCCTCTATATCTATTACGTCCTGCATATGTAGGCTTTGGAACCCATGAATACTCAGGATAAGACACATTTCTTCTTCTAGCATCCATAACTTGAGCAATATCTCTAGCACCTGTACGAGCTATGCCTCTAGGATCATTACTAGGCTGATCACCTTCATAAGAACGATCTCCAGCAGCTCCCGTATCACGATTACTCATAGCACCTATAGTTAAAGCTGGAAATCTATTAATATTTTGCCAAGGATCTTTCCTAGTTCTATTAATACCATGCACAAAAGCATACTGTGTTCGAAGTAAATCTAAAAGATGTTGACGACGTACATGATGCCCACTTTCACTATTAGGGTGATTAGGTCGATCTATAAGAACACCTTGAACAGAAATAATCTCCCTTATCATACCAAGATCAATAGCCATAGCAGTTAATTGAGCAGTATCTTTATAGTCCTCCATAGCCCTTCGTGGCATACCCGGCAAAGGACCGACTGCTGTAAGAGACTGAAAAGTATGAGTAATATTACTAGCGTCTAATTCAAATTCATTCGCCACAGTTAATTCATTAGTATTTCTTTTATCATTAGTATCATCAGAGTTACTAGTATTCTTAGATGAAACAGCAGCCGATTTATTAAAGAGTGTTGCACCGCCCAACGTTTTTTGCCTAATACTATAAGGAACTTCATCTTGAAAATGATTGGGAGCTTCTTCCATACCGCCAGAACTTACACTACTAGCAGTATAAATTTTAGATCTCCATCGAGCAGCAGGTATAAACGAATCATTAATAAAATCATCCGCTACATCTGGTCGATTAGGATCAAATGCTGCACTTAATATAATACGAACAGTTAGATTATGTTCCCGATTTTGATAAAGATTAGGAGTTACCATAATTTATCCTATATAATTTAAAATACTTTGAAAGGAGACTAACCTATTCGTCAGGTAAACTAAGCAACTGTGGATCATGTAATTTATCTAGTTCTGTATTGTCTTCCCATTCATCCCCACTTGGATCTAACCACACAGTAGTCCCTTCCTCTCTTCGTTTTTGTGCCAAAGCAGCTTCAATAGCTGCAGGAGTAGGCATTTCATCCATTCTAAATTGCCTAGTTATTCCTGTCTCATTATGTAATTTATTAGCAGCTTCTTGATCAGCTGGTAATACCTCTGAAGGAGTTGCAATTAAATAACAGTTACTACCATCAGTCCAATCGGTAGAGGCTGAAGGATTAGTCTCCTCAGTCCAAACTACTCCTAAATCAGGCTCATCCTCATTATGATTAACATTTTTTAGAATCATTGTTCTATTCGCAGTATTAACTTCTTCAATAGTGTACCTACCATTAATAGTAGGAATACTGTTACTATCTGTAACTATAACTTCTTGCCCATTTGTTATAGCAAGTTCAACCCCTCTTCGGAAGCCTCCAGCTTTATTCTTAATAGGAAATGCTAAATCTTTAGTACTACGAACCTCAACAAGTGCTCTTGTTGGAAAATCATCACTTTCTACCGCCGTTAGATACGCAGCACTAACATCTGCTGTACCTGCAGTACCAGCTGACGTAACATTCACGACAATTGAAAATGAATGGTCGTTGATTACTGTTACAGCAAAAGTTCCATTTATGACAGGAGTGGAATTAGATCCATGAATTGAAACTGAATCACCAGTACGTAAACCATGTTCAGAGGATGTAGTAACAACTGTCGGATTGGCTACTGTATTGCCTGAAATTGTTCTAGTACCGTCCGTACTCCTAACTAATCTAATTCTATTACAATGAAGCATACCTTTTTTAACACCTTCTCCAGCCATCCATAGAGTAGTATGCTCATTAGCAATAATTTGAAATTCTAAAGTCCAAAACCATTGATTTGGACGGCCACCTTCTTGCCTAAAACTAAAACTTTTAATAAGTCCTCTATATTGTAAATTATTATTAGAGGGTTGAAAGCCTATTTGCTGACTATATGAATGACTAGGACCAGTTACATATCCTAACGAACCAGCCGTAGTGACATTTGCAGCAACAGTAAAGGAAGTATCATCAACTCTAGTAATAGTAAAATTTCCATTAATCTGAGTGACAGAATTACTTCCACTTATAGTTACAACATCTCCTGTATTTAATCCATGAGCAGTAGTAGTCACTACTACAGTAGGATTAGCTGCGGTATTATAAGCAATTGTAGAATTTCCTATATTACTATCAAAAATAGTTAAACATGGATAAGAACGTGGATTAAGAGGTCCAGAATTCACTCCTCCCCAATTCTCTTTATCCCCTCCTCTCCCTGTTTTAAAATGTTGCATACGAGCAATATTCATTAAAACTTGCTTACGAGGATTAGATGCTGTAATTGGGCCGTCATCTACCAACACTCCTGACATTCTAATCATTTCAGTACGCATACCTAATGCTACAACAAGATTATTCAACTGGCCGGGAGTACCGGAATTAGCTTTTTGACTACTAGAAACATCCCATGCAGGAAGAGGATTTACTGCAGCTAAATCATCCGCAACATGCTCAATACTTTCACAACGTAATTGAAAAGCCGTGGTAGTAGGAGGTTCATGTAAATAATGAGTACTATTAGTTACATTTCCAGTAGCAAGAGCATTAATAACATTATCTTGACCGTTAAGGCTGCCTTTAATAAACCTTCTACTAGGAGTTACAGTACCCGCAGAACCATCACTAGTTATTGCAGAAGGTGCAGCTACAACAAATCTTGTTGGACTAATTTTTCTTACAACCTGCCTATACCCATTCATTACTGGAGTAGAATTAGTACTAGCAAGAGTAACGTACATACCATCAAAAACAAAATGATTTGTCGCAGTAGTAATTAAAGCACCTTGAACCTCTACTGGAACGGCAAGTCCACCCCAACCTCCCTCATCAGCATCAATACCATGATTCAAATATGTATATGCATGTATAGTGGAAATAGTGATATTACTAGTATCCGTAATAGTAACAGTTTTCCTAGCCTGAGTAGCAGTGAAAATTGTATCCCAACGTACTCCGGGATCAGATTCATCTCCTGTTACAAAATACACCCTACTCGTAATGTCTCTAGTGTTAGCCTCATCACCTCCGACTAATGATGCATCGTCTGCCACATACATATTAGGAAGACCATAAACTTTTCGAAAATCATCATCTTCCAAGGGAAGACCATTACTAGTATTGCTAGTAGTCATAACAGCATCACTAGCTGCTTGTAATGTAATTGTAACTGGCATACTAAATTCCTCTAAATTGTACTATTAAAGAACGAGGCTTCATCCATCGATTCCATACGTTCTAAATCACCTAAAATCTCTGTAACACTAGATCTAGAATTAATAGTTATATTCATAGTTCTACGTGAAGACACTCTAGCACCTCCACCTCCACTAGGAGAACTATTAGGCAAAATTCTTTCACCACCATGAGCACGAACTAATCTAGGCTTTCCAGTACGACCTCTAACTATGCCACCAGAATAATACCCTTCATCATCCCACCAATCATCATAATCATCAGATGCAACAGATTCAGCAGCCTCACTTGCAGCATCAGCAGATTCCGAACTTCCACTAGAACCTTCGTCAGAACCTCCACCTTCTTCATAATCATCATCATGAGCTTCATCCCAAGCTCTTTCTGCTGCTCGTCTAGCTGCTGTTTTAGCTGCCATTTCTGCTTCATACTCTTTGATATACTTGTTATAATCAGACATACCTTGTTCTGACGCAGTTACAGAGTTTGTGCCATATTTTGCCATTGCATCAAAAATAAAATCTTCTTGTCCACCAATACCTGCAGCAGCATCTCCTTCAGCAATAGACCATCCGGGAGCTAGTGCTTCCCCAGTAGGATTATCTTCTTCAGTAATCCACTTGTCTTTCTCTGATTTATGACTAGTCCATTTTTGTACAGGTGGAATAGGTTTTAGTTGTCCTTTACGAGCTAAAAATACTCCTGCATTTTTGATAATACCACCATATTGGTTAGCTGCTATTCCTAAATTAGATAATGAATCATCAAAAGACACTCCCGCAGTTGTAATGATCGCTGCAACATTCTCCGCAGCAGCTTTTATCTTCTGTTCAGTAGCTTTTATGCCAACTGCTGCTGAATTGAATAAATTACTTACTTGATTAGCCATACCTTGAGATGCAAGGGCTGCATTGCTTCCTGCATCCATATTAATTTCAGAAGGTATTGTAGGTAAATCAACGTTGATATCTACATTTTGACTAGTTTGTGCTTGTATAACACCTACCGCTTCCTGAGCTTGTCTAGTAATATTACCAAAACTTTGATTTAAACAATTGCCTAACCTATCTAAACACATACTAATATCAGGAACTGTAATTTGAGGAATAGGAATTGGAGGAAATTCTAAACCACTCATACTATCAAAAGCTGATTGAGCATTCTTCATTTGATCGTTAGCTTCATCACCCATGTGACCGTAAACAGAAGCTAAATAGTCCCATGTAGCAGGTACTGACCCTTCAATAACACTATCATTCCATCTTTGTAGTGTTCCACCTGCACCTGCTTCTTTAGCTCTAAATTGTGTTACAAAAGATTGAATAGCTTGGACCTCTTCAGAAATCATTTCACCTAAACCGCCAAAAAAGCCTCCTAATATGCTACCCTGTGCAGATTGCATAGCACCAACCATTCCACGAGGAATAACCATCTCTCCACCATGTAGCATAGCTGGGACACCTTGTCCCGGCCCTCCTCTTACCATACCTCCATGTTGTTTAGTTTGCCTCCAATTATCTTCAAATCCTGTTCCTTCCATAGCAGATCCTGTGGCGGAATAAGCCCCTGCTTCTGCTCCCGGTCTTGCCCCTTGAAATGTAGAAAGATTTTCCTGTCTCCTCCGCACATGTCGTCCTACATTAATATCTAATCCAGTACTGCCCTCGCCCGGTCCTTGAAAATCCATCTTACGAGATGCTCCATATTCTTTATCCAGCATACGAAAAGGATCAGCAAGTTGATGCAATTTTTCCCCAAATCGACCAAGAGCACGATAAGTACTTTGAAATGCTCCTGTACCTTCCCCCATAACCTTTTGAAGGAAAGTAAACTCAGTTCCTAAGTCCTTTGCTGCTCTCTCCGTATCTAACCGCTCCTGTACTTTTTGCTCAGAATCTTCTAAAACCTGCAATCCACCACCAGCTTTCTGGGAGAGCGACCAATCACGTTCTTTAACATTACTTCCCGGTATAGCTTGAGCTATCTTATTCGATGCTTCTTTAGCAGCCCATTCTATAGTAGGTTTCATATAACCATTCCAAACCTTTTGTAACACTATACCTATTGCACTCCAAAAACCCTCTGTTTTAACTAACTCAACAAACTCCATCAATTTATCGGCAGCTTTTTGGCCCCATCTTTGAGCTTCAGGCATCCACTGAAGCAATGCTTGCATCCCCCTCATTGCTAGAGGCAAGAAAGGAAGCAAGAATAAGTCAGCCATTGCCCCAAATATCTTAAAGAATGATCCTCCTATCGTCTGAAATACCTTACTGCTCTCCATAATTTGTTTAACGAAGCCTAAAATACCAGCAATACCTGCTCCCATAACCCCCATAATGCCACCAGACTTAAAAGCACCAGCCATTGACTCCATCATTCCTGCACCGGGGAGCTGTTTTGCTATTTGACCCAAACCTCTGACCATTTGCTCCTGTCTTCGTCCTTGAGGACCAGCAACAGCATCAAAAGCTCCTCCACCTTGCATGGTACGACCAGCAAAACCACCAGCTCTTTGTCCAGCTGCTCCAGCTAGCTCTGCAACTTTATTTGCAGTATTCTCAAAAAGTAACTCAACTGCTATTTGAATTGGAGCCATATTGCTTCACCTATAACAAATTATTTGGACTATATTATAACAAATATTAGGTAAATTTACTTAGGAAAACCAAATCTAGATGTGTTTTTACTAGGAGGTGCTGGTTTTGGAGGCCGTTTAGTAAAATGAGGAGTATTCCTCTTAGAGTTGGATGTCCTAGAGGGAGATTTTCTACCTGAGATAGGAGTAGTAGTATTACCTAAACTAGGAGGAACATCGCCTGACTGCGTAGTAGGAGTAGCAATTCCTCCTCTACCACCTAAAAGTTCTCCAATCATGCTAGACGCAACGAAAAATCTTCGAAATACGGATAAATCATCCAATAAATCAAGTTCTTCTACTTTATAACCACAAAAGTGAAGAAGAATCTCCGCCCGAATTCGGATTGCTAAGGCATCAGTATTTTCATCTACGCTTTTTTTATGTCATCCAAATTCTGTTCTACAGGAAGAGGAACTATAGCGATTAATTGCTCTCCAACCAACCGATCTAAACGGTTAAGAGTAGTCTCTGTAACAGGTTTAATCGGAGAATCAGTTAACATTTTTGTTAATGCAACTGCATAATATTTATTAATTGAAAATTTAAACCCATCTGTTTGATCCCATTGTTGAGCTTGATCAATACATTCATTTTTCTGGCCCCAACTTAGCTCCTTATACTTAAAAACCCATTTCTGACCAGCATGAAAAAGTTCTAGAGTATGTTCATCTCTCCCTGCATATAATAAATTAACATCCGTACCCATAACATCAGTATCTGCAGGAATATCTATACTTTGCTCTTCATTAACTTCTTGATTATCTTCTACCATTGTAACCTCACCTTTATTTTTTCGTACCCTACCTCTACCTGTATTTGTAACTATCCTGTACCTTACTCTTCAAATACTTCTGTCTTCTCTCTAACAGTAGTATCGTCACTTAAACCTGCAATAGTCAAAGCTACTGGATATGAAGGGGCCACAATTCGTAAATGTTGCCACACTTCTTCAGGTGGCTTGGACCATACTGTAAAAATCTTCATTGGTTCTGAATCCTCAGCATCATATTTAAAATCATATGATTCTGAAGAAGAACTTCTACTCCGAGAAGGAGTTTCAGATACAGTTTCTTCTATTTCTGTAGAATTATCTACTACTTCAGCAACGTCATCACTGGGAGTAACCATTATCTTCTCCTATTACTAATCCGTTATAGCACATCCATCTAATAATTCTACATGGAAAGACGAACAGAAGCCATCAATATCCATCGGAATATGAATGCTTGGTGGAGCAGGTATATTAAGAGGTGCAGATCGAATAACCATACCTACTTCAGCACCACTTGCTCCATAATCATCTGCACCTTGATTAGACGGAAGTCTAATCTTAATTTTATCATAAGCACTAGCAGCTGTACCAAAATTACTAACTTTAGCTAGCTCAATAACTATTCCAATACCTTTCAAAGTATTTTGATCTCGGATATCAGCACTAGTCATAGACTGATTCAAGAGATACCTTAACATTTGAGCATCAGTAGGAGAGCTAGCTGCTGGATAATCAGTCGCACCAGCATCATCTAAGTCTAATGATCCCCCAAATGAGATAGACCTACGACCTTCTAGGATTTCATGAATAATCTGACGGTTATCTCTAGTAGATGTACCATCATTTTGAGTTACATAGTATCTAGGATCCAAAGCATTATCTATTGTCATAGTAAATCGTCGGAACCTAGCAATATTTACACCTTGGAAAGTCAAATTTACCGCACTAAAGAAATATGGTTGCTCAGTTACTCGAATGTTCTTCATATAATTTGGCGGAATTGTCTTTCCTGTAGCTGCTCCAGCTCCACTATGTGCTGCCTTAAACTTCATAGTCTCAACACCAGTAGTATCAAGACCACTATCTTCACCGATATTATGTCTCATGTCTCTAGTTAAGAAATCTGCTCCATAGTTAACAGGAGCACCTTCCTCAAAGTTCAAAGTGAATCGAGAAACTTTACATCCAGTATAGTTAGTAAGGAAGTTACTACCATCATCAGCACGGAATCTAGCCCCTAACGTAAAGGACGGTTGGACTAATGTAGGACGAATCATAACTAACTTATTGATATTATTATCTCTAGAAACATACTTTACCGAATCACTGTTAACTCCGGACGCTCCAACTCCTAAAGAGTTATTGCCAACCTGTATTCCGTGAATACTAAATTTAGTGTTAGCTCCATCAGGAGGACGAATACCATTCCAACCCGCTCTTGCTAGAGCTTGATCCATGTACACAGAAATTTGAGTAGCAGTGGAATCATATCCAATATATGCCCACGTATCTTGAGTACGATCTGGAGTAGTATTAGCCACATCATTAACAATAATTATATGTGTAGGAGGTGAAGAACCATCTGCAGGTTTATATGCTGCAAAGTTTTCACCAGATATAGTAAAGGTAGTAGCAGTAATAACAGAAGTTCCTGATGTAACATTAGAAGCATATCCAGCTTCTGTTATTGCTGCATAATAAGTAGCATCAGCATTTTTACCATTAAAAATCAAACCAACACATTGTTCAAGGAACAATCTACTAGAATCATGACAAAGAAGAGCTTGTGGAACCCTTCCCGCCAGTGTCTCACGACCTTGAATCGGGAATAACATATTTCGATTCACAACACCTAAACCATAAAATGGTTGCCAATCGAAAGATGGTGTGGGTAAATCAATGCCACCAGTAACTAGCCCCCAACCACCTCGCAACATTCCCACTTCAGTAGTAGTTGCTAAGTTAGAATCAACATTTCCTACTTGAAGTGCAGTCATTTCTGATATAGGAGGTTCAATACCATATGTATGTTCTTTACCCCATGCTACGTCAGCTAAATCTGCTCTAAAACGATTTGGCATCTTTTACTCCTCAAACTCAACATCTGCTGAATCTACTTCATAATTATCTGTGATAGTTTTTGTAATTATTTCTTGTATTATTTCATCTGGAATGGTATCTAAAGTAACCCATTCACCAGATTTTAATTCAAAAGCTTTCTTATCCGTAAGAGTTCTACTATATCCACTAACTTGAGTCCCTCTTCTTAGATGATCAGCTACCTCAACCTCATGTTCTCCTCTAATTGTTCCAACATCTACTTCTATATACCCACCTGCAGCATCTGTAGTAATTTCAAATCGAGTTACTACGTCAAAATCTACCTCTTGTCCTAATAATTCATCACCAATATATTTTTGAATTGCTGCTTGTACTTTAGCTTTCATCTCGTCCAATAGCTCTGGTAGATATTGTTCAGCTACCGCATGATTAAGCTCTGTTGCAACAGTTTCTTTAGTTTTTTTAGGCATTATTCTAATTCCGGAACGGGTTCACCATGAGTTTTATACTGACCTCTCATATTTGCTGACCAATATTGAAAAGTATTTACATTTTCTCTAAACGATTGATATTGAAAAAATTGAAACTCTTGAGTAGCTAGGTCAATATGGTCTATATTAAAAGTTCTATTGGCTGCTAATGATGTAAAAGCTATTTCATCAATTAAACTTGCGTCCCATGTACCTGCTGAACTACTAGCAGATGCATTGATATTTACTACTTTCTCAATAAAAGCAGTAGAATCTACATCTATATTCCAAGTTCGATATAACCCAGAACGATTGGACGCATCTCTAAGTGTTACACCTATAACATCTGAACTACTATCAATATTAGCAAAAAACTTAATCTGTTGTAAACGTCTTGGATAAGGTTTTAATGTAAAAGTTGTAGGAAATCCTCTATAAACTTCCCCATTTCCTCCAGATCCTATTACTACTCTCATAGAATTAGTACCATATTTTCTAGCAGAATCTAATAAAGTAATAGTTGAATTATTAGTTGTATCATCCCAAACAGCATTTAAAGCAGTACTATCAGCATAACTTTCAAAGCCATCTAATAAATAATCAGTAGGATAAAGACGTTTAGCGAATAAAATTCGTCTAATTTCTTCCATATAATCATACATTCTTTGTCTAGACGTAAATGTTTGTAATTCAATACCCATATTTACATCAAAAGTACGATGTTGGAATCCTAAAGTGATAAAATTCTCTGTCGTTCCTTCCATAGTAAGGATGACATGATCACCTGTATTCCTTAAATCTATCCGTTGTGCATCTGCATACGGTTTTTCAATAATAGTAGGCTTAGGAATACTTCCACTACGAGTATCCCAATAAGAATCAAGCAAATTAAGCAATAATTCAGTAGGTCTAGCACCCGGACTATAAGCTAAACTAGTCATTTAAGGAACCCACATCCGTACACTACGTAGTTCTTCCATTCTTTCATCAGCATTTTCACGCCAGAAATTAACTTTTTGTTCTAAGGCAAAACGATCAGTGCCTTGAGGAACTATATTAGTGTAATCATAATTAGAAATTATGTCAGCTGACGCTAATTTAGTAATTATATCTTCAACTTGTCCAGCAGCTACATCCTCATCAAAATCTCTTCCCCACACATAATTAACGTTGAGTGCTCGTTTAAACTCACCGAATCCCCAAGCATTACTAGAACGAGTATATGTAAACGGAATACTCAATAATCTAGTTATTGGAATGATTCCCGTCTTCGCATCCACAAAATAATCTTGAGAACGGCCATCAGCTAACAGAGTAAAGTCACTACCGTTCCATATAGAAAGGTCAATAACCTTTATGGCTGGCTGTCTTTTAAGAACAAGGCCATGTCTACTGAATTCATAAGTCTCATCTTGACGATAATTAGGTTTCCATGAATTAGTAGTGTATCTATCAAGCCTACTTTCTACTCTTTCTATAACTCTTTCTACATCTTCCTTACTAGGTGTGGTAGTAGTAGAAAAATCCTGTCGTAATTGAAGAAACTGAGAGATACGTGTAGGAGTAGTATACCCATAACTAGGAAATGGGAATGATCGCTTCATGGTAGCAGTAATTGTTACAGCTGAAGCAGATACTCGAAGCCAATATTTAGCTGTACCAGCCGAAGTATCTTCAGTTTTAAGCCCAGCATTCGTATTTTCAATGCCAGTTAGAGTATTAGCAGTCCAATCATTAGGTATTCTGAACTGTATGACTCCAGAAATTGCATCTAAAACATAATTCCTAGATATTGGAAGATTCTTCCAAGCACTACCATTCCAATATTCCCAATCTAATAGAGTGCCATAATCTCCAGCAGTATCTAATTCAAAAAATGCAGCATAAAACTTACGATCTAATCCCATATAGATCTTATCTGTCGTCTGTGCAATTAAATCAACAGCTGCTCCCGGTATATCGGAAACAGCAAACTCATGATCTACATATGCAGAGGCACTATTGTCCCAAAGATAAAAAGAACCCCAAACAATCATTTATTCATCCTGTTCTTCATTATTATCTATAGTAGTCATTACCGCTGGTTCAACATTTTCAGGCTGTTTACCTCTTAAATACATAATAATTCCATTCAAATTATGTATTTGTTGCTCTAATTGAGTCTTTTGGGCATTAACGGTATTTAATTGACCTACTAATTGCTCCTGTTGCTTTTGAACCTGATCCAAATCCCCATCTATATTGATCTCAGCCATACCTTTCCTCATCCTAAAATATTGTTATATTATACCATAATTAATAAAATTCCTAGCTAGTATTTGAATTACCTATCGCTAAGAAATAGAAGCTTCATAAGCAGCAATTACTTCTGCTGTATGCAATACTTCCGCAATAGATTTCACTTTAGCATCTTCACCAGAATAATCCTCTCCGGGAACTATAACATGTCTATGAAAAGTTCTTGAAATTTCCGTACCATCTCTTTTAACGATATTTGCCGTTCTAACTTGGATAGTATTGTTTTCTAAAACTTCTATTTGATCTATAACTGATTCTTCTGTTAATGCCATAAATTCCTCTTCTAAACTATAGCGTAAATTCCTTGAAGTCCAATTGCTGACGTATTAGTTAAATCCCCATTGGTAACAGTACTAGAACCGCTTCCGCTGTTCATTTCGTAAAAATCTATAATTTGCGTCCCTTGATCAACAATTGCATGAAGTGGCCCAGAAAAAGTTATATTGCTAAGATACCCAGAAGGTATTACAGAAATAGTAGCTGTTGGTGTAAATGGAAGTCCGGTAATCTGAAGATGGCCTGTAGAAGAACCTTTACTACTTAGCTCCAGCCTTGCCCAAATAGCTACTAAATTCCCAATTTTTGTATAATATCCATATCTAGTCCAAGCATATGTTACACCAGTACTTCCTCCACCAAAAGTAACATTAGGTGTCCAACTACCTTCTTCATAATCATCTAAAACATTAGCACCACCAGCAGCATTTTGAGATGCAGGAAAAGTTAATTGACCTCCAGTTAAATTCCCATTAAAACCAGCATTTGCATCCACATAAGCCTTGATAGACTGTTGAGAGGATAAATGTGTCGCACTATCAGAAGCCATGTTGTCTTCATCTTTGACAGCAGCCCCTGCTATTAATGTAGCAGAAACAGTACCAGCCACAGTAAGAGTGCCATTACCAAATGTAACTAAATCAGTATCTGCAGCTAATCCCATCGTAGTAGCACCGACAATAATAGTAGAATCTAATAAAGTATTACCTCCAGTACCACTCCATCTAACTAAAGCAGTATTAGTGCTACTAGCAGGAAATGTAACTACTGGGTCATGTGTTATTGCTGTTGGCATAGTATTATCCTAAATCAAGGTTTAAGTGTCTCATAGTTATCCTACTTTTACAGCCCAAAATCTAGACACATTTGCATCTATGGTTAATCCAGTACCACAATTCTGAAACACTTGAACTGTAGCATATTGATTAGCACTAAAATATTCCATTATAGTACATTCATGTCTAGGGTCTTCACCAGATGCTGGGTTATACCTGTTAGTAGCAACAGTAGCTCCATTTTTTGTTATTATTATACGCCTAAGCCCAGTAGAATTAGATGTGCTTTGCCAACCTATCATCGCCCCAACTAAATAGTATCCAGCTACGGGCATGACGATTCGTTCTCCATTATTTGCACTTGGATTATGCATACTAAAATCATCGTATAATGTCCCATCCCACTCAACGGATGTATTAGTATTATCAGAAATAGTTTGAGTACTTCCCCGTTTAAGTAAAACAGCTAACCCTTTTGAAGATACATAGCCAGTGCTACCACCAGTAATAGTCATTTGAGAACCAGAACCACCAGCTTGAATCCTAAAAGCATCATCTATATGGTCATAAATAATGCTTCCTCTTGTCCCATCAGCAGCATCACCAAAGAATATTGATTGTTGAGGTGTACCACTAGTTCCGGGCATAAGAAATTGTATACCGATTTCATCCGTAGTATCATCTTCAAGAACTATAAAAGATGTTGCCCTTGCTGATCCTCCAGATGAACCCAGAGATATATGTAAAGGTTTGGCAGGACTAGCTGTACCAATGCCTAATCTATTATTTGAAGCGTCCCAATGTAATTGTCCATTATCTGCTAAAAGTCCAGAACTACCATCACTAAATTGAACAGAACCGCTATTACCAGCAGCGGATGCACCACTAGCAGGAGCAGCCCATGTTCCATCGCCCCTAAGAAATACGGTATTATTAGCAGTGCCACTTCCTAATCTGGCAGTAGCTACCGTACCTGCTCCTATGGCTGCAGCATCTAAAGTTCCGCCACTATTATTAGCTGCATGAGCATGAGTAGCATTAGTCCATCCAGTACTAGCAATGGTAGGAGTAGTCAGTGTTTTAGCTGCAAGAGTTTCAGTAGCTCCTGTTAAAGAAACCGTACCTGTATCATTAGGAAATGTTATAGTCCTATCTGCTGTCGGATCAGTAAAAGCTAAAGTAGTTTCATGAGCATCAGCAGTAGCCCCTTCGAATACTAATGGACTAGCTCCCGATAATACTGTACCAGTAATATCCATTGTTCCAGTAAAAGAACCACTAAATGTACCGCCAGCAATTGCTGGAGAGGTAAACAAGTTAGCTATAGTCATCTCTTTTAAAGAAGAAGCTGAAGTATCATAAACAAGAAGAGTGTCCCCAGTTGCAGGTGCTTCTCCTAGATCTGTTTGACCTGTAAAAGCATTACTAGTAACAGCATCTGCTATACCGCCAACATCACCAAGCTCTACACCCCAAAAACTAACTCCAGTAGCAGGAGCAGATGCAAAAGTAATAGTAGAACCAGCAATAGTATAAGCACTCTTAGGTTCTTGTATTACTCCATCAAGAGCAATAAATAATGTTTGCTCTTGGCCTACTGTTAAATTACTACTGTTAACTTGTAGAGTAAACGCAACAGTACTTCCATTAAAACTGGAAGAAATATCGTCAATTATTCTAAAAGACCCGGATTTACTTGGGCCTCTACCTATATATGGCATATTTAACTCCCTAACGCATCTACTTTAGTGTTTAATTCCTATCACACTATATTATAGTTGGTGGTACTCCCCATCCCATACACATAATATTATATATTCCACTAGACATTTGTAGAGTGAGATTATATCCATTAATTCCATATGTCCTACTTGCTGGGCTACCTCTAACAGTCGTACTATTTATTACTACTGGAGTTTGACTAGCACCATAAGCAACTATATCAACAAATCTATTTGCATCTGGGCTTTCTGACATGCCCCAAACAAATACCATATTACCAGTATCTTCACCTAGATGAATATTAGATGAAGAATTAGAAGGGACATTTCTAGTGTTAGTTACTCTCTGATGAACAAAGTTATCGGCATTAATCCCTTCCCCACCTCCAGATGGTGATGCCCCCTTTACTTTTATCTCTCCAGCTATGTGCAATGTGGCATCAGCACCCTCAGTACCCATACCAATTCCTACATTTCCACCATTAGGATTTAAATGTAAATTATAATTGGTAGCTAAATTACCAGTATCAGTCGCTTGAATCCACGCTCTTCCAGTAGCATCTGCATGGAATCCCATATCTAATGTACCAGTTACGCCAGTAGGATTTAATCTTAATACAGCTAATTCTGTTGTACTAGAAGTAGCTGGTGCTCCAGATTCTCCCCTAATTTTTAATGTAGGAGCAGAAGCATCAAAAATTAATCCAGCTTCCCCAGCAATAGCATTAGCCCCTGTAACGGTAACTAATGTATTATCTGTAGAACCAGTTAATGCTGCACCGCCAGCAGTAGCCCATTCTAAAACACCTGCTCCACCACTATATGAAGTAACTTTTAAATAATCATTAGCTGATGGTACAGCTGCTGGCAAAGCCATAGTATATGTAGTACCTACAGTAGCTGGAGCCTCTAAAGCTATATAATGACTAGAATCTGCATCAGCAAATCTAACTTCACCTCTAGCATTTAAAGTAATATGACTGCCGTCAGATAAAATATTAGCAGTATTATTTAAAGAACTGCCAGAAGTATTAGCCCATCGAACTAACGCCGTATTAGTAGTACTTCCCGGCGTAGTTAATGTAGCATCATGTCCAAAAGCTGTATTAGCCACTTATATTACTCCTTCGGATGATCGGATTTAACTTTATCACAAGCTGCAATATAAGCAGTCATTAAACTATCGTCACCTTTCTGTACCCAATAATAGGCATCAGCAAAATCTGCTAACGATGGATACAGTGGCTCACGATTCCTAGCATATGCCATACTATCAACTATAACTTGTAAACGTGCCTCTTCTGTATCTACTGCGGATGTATCAATAGTAATAGAATTGCCATCTCTATCGAATGCTATATAATCACCCTCATTAGTTTCAGAAATCGAAACAGCATTAGTATGTACATTTAAGATTGCTTGTAACCTATCTGCCATTTTATGCACCTACCTCTAAAACAGTAATGGATGAAGCTGTTCTTGCACTAGGCCCATCAGTATTATCACTGTCAGTTCGCCATCGGTTTATATAAACATCTTGGTCATGACAAGATGCTGCCACTACATACGTAATCTGACTAGCAGTAGCTGGTGAATCAAGACAAGAAAAATGTTGATTACCATTACCATTAGAATGTCCAGAAACACCCCCAGTAAATGAAGCAGCTATTCTATTGCTTATAGTAGTATCGGTTGACTCAGCACCATTTCCAGTATTTAACCTATTAGAACCTCTATAAACTATAAATTGTGTAGTATTAGCATCACTATTAGTATCATGTTTCCCAATACATACTAATATTAAAATTTTAGACGTATTAGCAGCAGGAGTGATATTAACCGTTAAGCTAGTAATATCAGTAAAACTGTTATCCTCTGAGGTAATTGTTTGAATTCCGCTAAATATTGCTGTCTGAGCTTGTAAAATTTTTCCACTACCACCAGCAGCAGCCCAAGTTAATCCTCCCCCTTCTCCTGATTGAGCTTGTAAAAACTCACCGTTAGTAGGAGCATTACTGACATCTAGTTTTGCTTCCACAATAGAATCATCACCAATTCTAGCAGCAGGGAGGGTTCCAGATGTAACTTGCGTTCCATTAAGGGCAGTTAAAGCTGCCCCATTCAAAGCTGGTAAGGTTCCACTGGCTGTTATATTCGCAGCAGTTAAAGCAGTTAATGCAGCACCATTAAGAGCAGGGAGAGTACCGCTGGCAGTTATATTAGCAGCAGTTAATGCAGTTATTCCTGCACCAGCACCAGTAAGAGTAGTCGCTGCTACTGTACCTGCAACTGTTACAGTGTTAGCTGTAACAATGATTACATCAGTATCACCAGCTATCCCTATCCTTCCATTTCCACCAGAATCTACAAGAATTGTAGAATTTCCAAATCCAGAACCACCAGTACCATCGAAAATTGCTATAGCATTATCCGTGCTACTTCCCGGAACTGTTATTGATGGATCATGATTAAAAGCTGACGGCATATTATTTTCCTATTTATAATTAAATTTATACTATTACAAAAGAGAAGCTTTATAAGCAGCAATTACATCTGCCGTATGTACAACTCCAGCAATAGTTCTTATCTTAGCATCCTCAATAGAAACATCATCACCCGGTACTATTACATGACGATGATGTATACGACTAATTTCAACTCCATCACGTTCAATTATTGAGTCAGTTCTAACTTGTATTTGACCATCAACTAATACATCACAAGAACTAATTTCAGTTCGTTCAGTTAATGCCATATAGAAAGCTCCCTAAGCTACTTCATAGTGACCAGATATTATAGCTTCACCATCACTACTCCATTCATTTATAGTCATTTGCAAAGCTCCAGCACTCCCTGTCACTCTATGCAATCTAATTTTACTAGAATTGGCAACTATATCTCCACACATAGCATTACCTGTACCTAAACTTCCATAACTTCCAGCAACTATAGCTGCATGAGCATAACTAACATTTACAGAAGTAAAAGGTAATCCTGTAATATATGCTTGATCACCACCTGTCAGACCACTAGTATTACTTGTTCTCAAAAATAATTGAAAAAAACAACGATTTCCAATTCGCTGATATCTACCCACTTGTCCGTTATATGTACCACCAGTATTAGAATTATCAATAAGAGTAGGTGTAAATGTACCTTCTTCATAATGATCTAGTAGTTCACTAGCCATTCCTGCTGCTGGACTAGACTGAGCAGAAAAATCTATTCCTCCACCAGCCGTTCCTATTACAAGATTACCACTCGTAATAGTTACATCATTAGTAAAGGAATTACTAGCAAAACCAGTTGCAGTTCCACTATTAGCAATAGTAGCTCCACTATCAATAGTTAGGGTAGACCCACTAAGCACATTAAAAGCATTAGCACTAAATCTGAAATCATCTGCTCCAGATATCTTTACATCTATCTGGTCATCAGTATCGGCATGTAATGTAGTGTCTCCATCTACGTCTAAAACAAGCTCTAACCCATTAACATCCCAGTTATTAACACCAGAACCGAGTATTTCTCCACGAAATGGTAATAACACCATTTTAGAGTTCTGTGTGGTAACTATTCCTATTGGTTTAGAGATTTGACCATCAGTAGAAGGTTCTGTAGCAGTTAAATCACCAGCATTAGAAGGATCTAAGAAGACTACGGTACTTGCAGCCACATCAGGAACCGCACCAGCAATATCTACCTCTCCAGACGTAACAATAGTGATATCATTTCCACTTACTACCGTAACAATACCCACTACTTCGGCATTTGCAGCGGAATTAGCCTGTGCAGTAGCGAATGCACCATTAGAACCACTAGATTTAACAACTTTTCCGACTGTAAGACCATGACTAGCTTGAGTAACAGTAAAAGAATTGTGATTAAAACCTACTAAAGTACCACTATTTGATATAGTTGCACCAGAATCTATAGATAATGTTGATCCACTAAGAGCATTAAATGAATTTGCAGTAAATCTAAAGTCATCAGCACCCGAAATCTGTACATCTATCTGATCATCAGTGTTCGCATGTAGAGAAGTATCTCCATCTACGTCTAAAATCAACTCTGAACCGTTAACATCCCAAGATTCTGTTGAAGATGCAATAACTTCACCACGGAAGTTAACCATTATCATCTCAGAATCAGCAGTAGTGACTACTGCTACAGGTTTTGAGATCTGTCCTGTAGTAGAAGGTTCAGTACTAGTTAAATCTCCTGCACTAGTAGCAGATAAGAAGAGTACTGTACCAGCGGTAACATCTGGAACAACACCATCTACTGTAATACGTCCAGCAATAGTCATTAAAAAGTTATTAGTATCTATACTATCAGTAACAATACCGACAACTTCAGCATTTGCAGCACTATCTGCTTGAGCTGTAGCAAATGTACCATTCGAACCACTGGATTTAAGTACTTTACCTACTGTAAATCCGTGACTAGATTGAGTAACACTAATAACATTAGCACTACCTGATAAATTAGCTCCAATTTTAGTTAATGTCATAGGTTCACCATATTATTATACTTACCAACTATAAATTCTTATCTGACCATCAGCACCAGCTCCGCCTGCTCCGCCGTGGGTAGAGCCACCATTCCAGCCACCACCTCCGCCTCCGCCCCCACCGGGTAACCCACCTGCTCCACCTGCTCTAACCTGACTTGATCCTCCACCGCCTCCATCCCCACAACCAAAAGCATTAGCTCCACCATCGGCCCCTACATGACCGCCACCTGCGTCCAATCCACCTGCTCCACCACCGCCAACAGTGTAAGATCCCCATGCTCCACCAGCGGAACCATTAGAAGTCCCTGCGGTGCTACCTCCGCTACCCCCACCGCCTGCACCGAATATGGACGATCCACCTGCTCCAGCGGTAGCCGATAAGTCATCTCCGCCACCAGCACCTCCACCGCCCCCATATTCTGCGTTGCCCCCGACTAATTCACAATTACCACCCTTGCCTCCACGACCTCCTAAACTATCGCCTTCGGTAGACCCTTGAATAGAAGGAGATCCCCCATTACCACCTGTCGGGTTAGACCCATTAGATCCAACTACGGCAGTTCCACCACCGCCTCCGCCTCCGCCGCCATTATCGCCTGTAGTGCTGTGGCCCCCTGCACCAAATCCTCCGCCATAAGCGGAGATACTAAAAGTGCCACTGGATGCAGATGATGTGCCTCCAGCTGTTCCATTATTTCCAGCGGAACCATTGTTACTCCCTGACCCACCTGCACCACCGTCCCCCAGAGTGATCGTCAATGTAGCTGGTAGGCTTTCAGCAGAGTAGATACCTCT
>Ga0208179_1000257_pt1 | contig 38599 bp, 55 predicted proteins | sample Malvired_Geostar_FD_184238 | JGI IMG/M metagenome (GOLD analysis project Ga0208179, IMG submission 184238) | Marine viral communities from the Global Malaspina Expedition - Malaspina viral metaG DeepMed_Geostar (SPAdes) (version 2) | ecosystem: Environmental > Aquatic > Marine > Oceanic | place... | reverse complement strand
GGGATATACCCTGTCAACATTGGATGGGGTCAAGTGGGGTTGGGATATGTGGGGTTGGGTTGGGATATATTGGTAGGGGCATGCAACGGGGTTAGGGCGTATTGCGTCGAGGTTGCGCTGTAGTGGGTGCGACATTCTATATTTTTCTAGAATCCGAAAAACATGCCGGTCACTTAACCGATCCTATTTTAGACAAAAAAAACCCCTAACCTATTAGAGCATTAGGGGTTGATGAGTCTAGCGTAGTAGACTTGGAACGACTACGCTATGAGCGGTTCTCGTCTTGGCTTGCGATGCGGTCAATACGAAATTGATGACAACCCAGTGCGTCCTAGTATTGGTATGTTTTGTACCCTTAGGGGTGCCGTCCTTATCGTACTTCGTGCAGTCCTGATAGTCTAGTGACAACTCCTTAGGCATAGTTGCCAACATTGTCTCTAAACCACTTTCAAACATCGTCTTAACGTTAACGATAGTCTGCGAAAATGGTTCATCCTCTACGTAAAGCCCCATATCATCAACAGGTAACTTCATTGCGATATGTGAGGCCACGGGGTTGCCCGTGTGCTTATTGATTGCCTTGCCTACAACTGGAATAGCACTCAGTAGGTTGGCCATGAATACTTGACTAACCTTGGGTTGAATTGCGTCAAATTCTGTCCAGAATTTGTAATGAGCCATCATGGCTATGAGTGGGTGCCTAATTTCCCAAACTGCGGAGCGGCCCCATTCAACGTCAAGACCTAAGGCTACACGTGTATCGGCAAGGTCAACATCAGCTTGACCGAACTCTCCGTCCCAATCGTATTTGGAATAATCGCCCGACACGTTGAACATACGGCTATTCCTCCTATTCGTCAAATAGTATTAGGGGTTGCCCCTAACCTAATAGTAATAATGTCTACGGTAGCAAAATAAAATCACCGAAACTATATATATATATCATCACACACACCCCCCTCGGTATATTATCCTATTCTATCCTATCCTATCCTAGTGTCCCCTATCCTATCGTACCTGATTTTAGACAAAAAAAACCCCAACGTATATGCTATCACGCTGGGGTTACTGGCGAGACCTAGTATTATGTTGGGTAGGTACTACCCTTACTCAGACTTGGGATATTTCTTAACCTTCCTACTTCTATTGGTTTGTTCTTCTACGTATTTCAGTAGTACGTCTGTAAGGCTCCAGCTAATATGGGCTTCCAGTTTTTCTTCTTCGCATAGTATTTCCATGGTATCATCAAATTCCCTTGTAGCTACGTCAATGCTATTGCAAGCTGTAAACAGTGCCTTATTGATACTAGAAGACAGCTTACCCTTTACGTGCTCTATGTTCTTAGCATGGTATGGAGAGTTAACAACCTTTAGTATGTCGTCTGACATTCTTCTTCCTCCTATATTGTGTAGGGTAGAGAGTCCCTTGTGGGGGATAATTCCCTACCCTACGATGGTGAGGGGAGTCTTAGCCTTTCCTGAGCAACATCGGACGTGTGATAGAGTTGCTCTGCTTCCCTTGCGTAGTCCCTCCCTTGACTATGAACCAGAGTGGCATGTAGTAGGCTACTCGGAATGTGTTAGGAGCGCCATCCTCTCCCTTTACAGCATGGCTTTTCGCTTCTATGCTTCCCCAGTCTAGGTCAAGGTTATGCTTTGCTGCTTCCTCTACGAGTTCTTGGTATGCTACAGCAAACTTCTGAATATAAGTATCCTTGTCGTGATCATCCTCTAGGATACCATCCTCGAAAGCCTGTGTAAGGTTTACTTTCATGCAGTAGCTCTTCTGTGTTGGGTCTCCCTTCTTAGTGAGCTTCACTCCGATTGTCTCGATTGCAATCTTAAGCCCACTACGGAACGTAGGGAATGTTGGGTCATTAGCCTTTAGTTCTGCTATTTCTGCATCCTCTTTTGCTTTCTGTTCTGCTGCTTTCTGTTCTGCTATCTGCTCTGGGGTTAGTGTTACTTGGTTCACAGTCTGTTGTTCTGCAGGTTTCTGTTGTCCTACCTGCCCAGTAGTATTGGTAGCACTTTGCGACTGTATGGCCATGGTCGTCTATTCCTCCTAAGTTTAACGTATACGTCTATCCTACTCTACTACCCTCCCTTTTTGTGGGTTATTTTTCCCACATTAATTTTAATGTCTTTATCCGCAAAAAAATTATTCTTTTTTATCCTATTGCTCCTAATAAACACTACTGTGACTCCTGCCTATCAGGTATGGGTGGTTTACCTGTTTTATATAGACAGGAGTCTTGTTTGTTCGTGCCAGTTACTTTACGCTGGGTATTCTGTTCCTGATAGTTCTTCATCTTGCATCCTGTCGTGGAACTCTTGCTGTAGATGCATTTGGAGTTGCACATGCTGCCTTCGTTGTTCGGCTAGCACCTTGGATATTTCTTTTAGTTTAGCCTTGGACTTATTGGAGAGTGGTTCATCTTTCCATGATAGTGTAATGCTTATTGCGTCCATGCACATGTCGATTAATTCCGTAGCTGGCAGTATGTTATCGGCTTCAAGGTCTAAGTCGTAGTCAGCCTTTGGTAAACCCTTCATTTTATTCTCCTTTTGTGTCTGGTGTCTTCAATGCTACATGGAAAGCATTGATTCTGTTTTCTACTAAAGCAAGACCGAGGTCAAGTGCTATTGATGCTATACGTATGCTTTCTCGTAGTGTGTGGTCAAGGAATATTCTATTCTGTTTTCCATGACCTAGTAGCTCTCGTAGTTTCTTGATTAGTTCACTTAATGTTTCTTTTAGGCTTAGCCAGTAGGTATAGTCTGCTTTCACGTCACTTTACACCACCTCCCCACCCACGGCTGTGCTAGTGAATCCCACGTTCTTACTTGTGGTTTTTCTATCATACTCTATGCCTCCTATTTCCTATATCCTGTCCTAGTGACTGGATACAGTTCTCGGGTCTATTGACCTAAAAAGGTTAATGTCTATTGACGCAAAAGATTTTTGCCTACTTTTGCTAATATCCCTTATAAACACTCCTGTTTTACCTAATTTTATATACAAAAAAAAGGGCAACCACTGTTATAGCTGATTGCCCTAGTACTACCTTCATAGAATCGTTTGTTCTTGTCTCTATGAAGTTACCGTATTTTTTGGATTCTCTATTGTCTCGCCTTCTGTTCCTCTAAACATAGTCTCATGGACATGTAGCTCTTCAAGTATTTTTAGTCTTTCTGATATGCTATCGATTTGATCAGAAAGCTGGTGCAGTTCTTCGGTGAGTGTGGATACTGATACAGGCTCTTTACTCTGAGTTGGCTTCTTCGCCATCGGGCATCTCTCCTTGTGGTGAGGGGTTACGTTGCTCTGTTTCCTTTGTTAGAAAGGTGTGTGTTATAGATATCATGCGTCGTACTTGCTCAGTGTATGGGCCAGTATGTCCATCACGGTATAGTAAAGTCAAGAGCTTGTCTTGTGATGCTGCTATATTCATGAGCTCGTTGCATACATCAGCCGTTCCCATTGATGTTAGGACTTTGATATGCTTATACATCAGCTGGTCGCAGGGATGTAGTCCATCGTAGAGCTCTGTGCTGAAGTTAGCATGTCGTGTTGAGACAATACGGAACTCATCCTTGTAGGCTGGGTCGGATAGCTTGAACTCCTCTTGTAGTTCAAGGAGTTCTTTTACTGAATCCCATGCATCGTCCGTTGACTCAAAGAGGTATGGCTCAGTGAAGCCTTCGGTGTCATGCTTGAAATCCTTGACGACCCATCCTTCTTTTTGATCACATCTTTCTACCACAAATGTATCGTTTTGTGTTATGGCCACGTCATAGCCTCCTTTATACTAAGTCTTTCATGTCTTCATCGCCGAGGGTAGCTGCCATCTCTTGGGGAGTTGCAACATCTCCTTGGCTAAAGTTATCCATCCATTGAACAGAAAATTTCGCCAGTGCTATAACTCCTAGCATTTGGCCTGTGCTAAGCGTGGGTGCGTTCATTATTCCATCTTTATCTTTCTTCATATCCTTCTGCATGTCTTTGATTAGGCCTAGCCACGTCAGTATACAGCCAGCAGCGAGACGTCGCCCTTCTTTTAGCTTGATACATTTTTCGCAGGTGACTGGCAAATCATGTAGCATCTTTATCCCCCCTTTACATGCCGAATGCACATTGACCGCACTTCATTCCTGCATCTACCCTTGGGCTGTCTGCCCTAGTATACTCTTGCCCGCACTCACCACACTCAAGTAACTCGTCTTGATCTGGCTCTGCCGGACGCTCCATCAATGCCTCACCATCTACATTCGTTACGGAACTATTTAGGAGCTTGTCGAATCTTGCTTTATTCCATCTGTTTGATTTGCACATTTGTATTTCACCTCCCGTTATAGTCTCTACAGCAATATCAGCAATTCTGCTAGTTCAAGTCCAGCATTCGCAACTAACTCTGCTAGTCTTTTTAGCTTTGTCTTCATATTTCTCACCCCCCTTAAGACCAGTGAGATCAAGGAACCCGCCAGACCGTCGAGAGCGCGGTACATAGTCATGGTAAACTATGTATTATTGCGGTTCACCGCAAGACAAGGGCGGAGCAAGCCCCCCTCGATATTCAGCGCCTTAACCTCACTAGACCTAAGAGAAGTGGGGGACTCCGCGCTGTCCCCCGATGCCTCGCAACCACTTACAAGGCACTACTATTGTTGACCACAATAGGGTGATGACAAGACGGTTAATGTGACATAGTCACGGTCGCGGAACCGTGCCGTTGTTCTACGCTACGTTAGCTCTTGCTTCCTTAAGATGGTCAGCAGCTTCAAGTATCCAGATATCGTGCATCGATCGTGTTGGTGGGGGCTGGGGTGGATAGGTGAAAAGACGGTCAGCCCATGAGGGATCTATTATCTGACTATTCTCTGAAAGGGTGACGTGCGTATGGCCTACCCAAGCAGGCTCTCGATATCTTTGAACATAGTTCTGATTTGATTTCTGCCATGCTATATAACGGAAACTGTATGCTTCTCCTGGATTTTCAGGTGGATCACAGTATTCCCATTTTCCTGCGTCTTGTTCGCCTGTATAACATTGTCTATCTCTGCCGCCTATTCTTAGGTACTCCATGCATCTATCATAAGGATTACATTGGAAATCAAAATACATCAAATCTTTTTGTAGAATTCTAACTGACCAGCCTTCGTTGCGTGTGTCGCTGAAGAGTTCTACATTTGGATCACTGGGGTCTTGTGCTTCCCATACTAGTTCGGCTAATTCTATGGCTTTCTCCCAGTCTGAATGAGTAATTACATTTGTCCATTTGTATGGGTTTCCTAGTTTGTGTTCGTTAACTTGATATCTTTGTATGAGATATCTATCTGCCTCTCTAAGAAGTAACATCTGTTCATCTCCTATATATGCGAGCGGAACCAAAGCATGTTTCTGGGTGGAGGATTCGTATGAAGTACCCTTACTACATTTAGGAAGGATGACGGGGATGATGAAGCCCCGCACTGTCTCATAAACAGTATTACCTTTTAACTATGGTTCCGCTCTTATATGTTATTTCGGGCAAATCCTGAGGAAGTCCACGTGCGCTTTCTGTCTCTGGGTCAATAAGGATATTTGCTATAGTTTCCAGCCGGTATCTTTTTTTACCGCCGGGTAGTTCCACGAATGGCAATTTACCATCACGTGCCCAGTTATCAACTGTTGGTCGTGATACTTTGAGGATGCCTGCTACTTGTCTTGAGTTAAGTAGATAGATCTCCTCTAATCTCTTTATCCCTGCATTCTGATTGTTCATCCGGTTTCACCTCCTTATTGTGCTGTAGTAGATAGATATAGGCAAGATCGCCCCTATTTTTTGCCTGTAATCTTATGCCATGGTTCTCAATTAGGTATTCATTAACATCTGCTACGTCTTCTTTCCATTCTTTCTGCCATTCTTGACTAGTTAGACTTTTATCAATTGCACAGTATCCTAGAAATGCTGTGCCTTGTCCTTCATTAAGCTTCTCAAGGCATTCGTTTAATTTCTCATTTAGTAGATCAAAAAGTTTCATAGTATCACTTCCTTTTATTTGTCGGGAGCAGGTGGTGGTCTTGTGCAAGGTAATTTGGTAGGTGGTGAGGGATGGTTGTGCCACCTGCTCCCTGTTGTTATGTTATTCTAGTCTGGTGCATTGCATTCTTCTTGCTGTCGAACTAAATCCTCAGGAGCTGGAGACATGTCAACATTTTCCTCGGCATGTACTCCAGAACAGCAAGCTGGGTCTCGTTCTACTTCCTCAGCCGTCTTCTCCTGTGAGCAAGATTCTACTTGAATGACATTAGTCATGATAACCTCCTAGGACATGAGACATAGGATATAGGGTCCCCCTACGCGGGAGAAGCTGACCTCTATCTTCTCTTAAGGAATATCTTTACAGTTATTCCAATCCAGAGAATTAGTAGTATCAGGGTTAGTAGCGCTTGTTCTGTGCCTTTTGTTGGGTTAACCGAATTCTCCGATCATGCCCGCCTCCCTCCTTATTTTATGTCCCTTAGTGTCAAAAAGACACTGTTCTCTCCTCTTGATCCCTCACCGGGGACATCAATTTAAAGGACTTTCTTGTCCTGTTCATCATCAAGGTCGATTGCATTTCCTAAATCATCGTCGAAAAGATCTCCATGGGAGACTTGTTCTATTGCTCCGTCGATGACTTCATCTACTTTTTCTGTCAGTTCCTCTCTAACATATTCCAGTGAGGGGTATTCTTGATTAGGGCTGGTGAATTCTACCCTTGGTTTGCGGGGTATATCGAGGTCACTGTAGTATTCATCTAGGGGATATTGTTTGCTGGGGCCACTGGAATAGTGCTGCGGGTTACCTCCTGTTACATAGTGAGATCTTGTGTGAGCCCACTTGGGTTTACGGGTTTGCTCTTCTATTGTTTTGATGAGAGAGGGACGTTTTCCCCATATTGCAAGTTGTGAAGGTTTTATCTTAACTCCACAAGCTGCCTTAACGTATCTTTTCATTGGTCCCGTTCCAATCTCATGACTTGTTCCATCTGGACAGTCTAGTGCCTCCCGATATCCTTTGATATCTGCTGGATCTGTTTTTTCTGGAACTTGTGGCATGATGTGCGGGCAATCATTAACACCGACCGTGGCTGGTACTCGTCCTAATCTTCCACACGGTAGTGTAACTTTTGCTTCTGCATGCCATGCAAATCCCATGGCTAGTTCTATGTCTGTTTCAGCTTGAGTGGATACTACTACGGAAGAAGGGAATTCATTTACTCCACCTATTCCTGAATCAGTTCCAGAGAAATAGGCTTTCATGTTATTGTGGGAGTGTATGATCCCTACGCAAGTATCTGGCAATGTTATTTCTTCGATGTCTGCACTAGCCTTTGAGCGTGTTTGTTGTGGTACTGATAGTCCAGTGACAACAGTTGTCCAGCCTTGATCTTGGCGTTCCCCCTCTAGCAAGGCAATCCATTCGTCTTTATCTTCAACTGCTCCTGCTATAAGGGCTGTTACCTTGGGGTCTAGCAGGATTACTGCTGAGCTATTCTCTATTACAGGGCATGCGTGAATAGCTCTATCAAGGTTTAGGGCTACTTCATGCTTCATGCTACTTCCTCCTTGCCTAACTGCATCGCAGTTTCTAGATTGATTTGTATTGTCTTTGGTACAGTTTCGTTTCGTTGTATGATTTTGTCTGCTATTACTGCACCAATGCCGCCCGCTGCGAGTGATAGTTGCAGAGAAGGTACTTCTCTGTATCCTTCCGTCATATCTCCTACCCAAAAGGGGAGCTCGGAGGATACTTCAATGATATCCTCGTCTCCATCATAGGATACTCGCATTATCTTTGTTTCTTTTTTGCGAGCTTTTGTCCATATTTTCTTACGGTCATTTTCTCCTGCATCACTGCAGTCAAAGATCCAGTCACCGTCACTCGCCTCCGTTCCCGTGAATTTTATGTCATGTGTGTGTATGTTGCCCTTGCCCATGACGTATCGAATAAACGATGACAGTGCTTGAGTTTTATTGCCTACTCCTATTGGTAGGCGTTGTGCTCCACTGCCTATTACTTCATCGTCATCGTATACGTGAATGGGAAGAGGGCAAGAGGAGGCTAAGCCTACTGTGAACCACCAGCCTATCCCTCCAGCTCCGATAATATGTACTTCTTTCATAACGATTTCACCTCCTCTTTTTCTTGGGGTTGGTTGAGCGAACTGCCGATTATTCCATTTTTCCATGAGTGATTTTCTCTTGCTTCTATGTGTGTATCGTGTGAGAAGCAGTCTACCCATAGATTTCTTTGGAGAACGTGCGGTAGTATATAATTAAGACCAGTGAATCTCACCAAGTAGTCAAGTGGGTTGTAGTTACGTCTTCTATCTTCGTCAATATCGATTAGCATGGAGGCTTCTACTTGGGGCGGGAAGGTACTGTTTATATTTTCTAGAAATATTTGACGTACGCTCCCGCAATTGTGTCCGAAGTCCATCAATAGAAATTTATCGTATGTTGTAGGATCTCCTCCGGGTTGTACGTATGCATTTGCTGGATTGGGATTTGTTAGTGCTTCTGCTGCTGTCTCTGCTTCACCCCAGCATAATCTTCCTCTGTCGGAAATATGGGGATGAACTCTTATTGATCTATCGTATTGTATGTGCTCTTCCATATACCGTGAGGATGTGCCAAGTGGATATCTCATTGTAATCAGTCCTGTAGTGCCTGTGTACAGATAAATTACTTGTCCATTTATTACATCTGTGCACAGTGGACAGATTATTGTTGGAAATGCTATGACTGTGCGACCTGAGGAGAATTTCCATGGTACGTATTCTGCATGTGACATTGGTGGATTGCATTGATGTTGGAGTGTGCGTACGGCGCTTAAGAGTTGTCCCGTGGTATTACCGGGCATGATAGCATCGTCCATTCCTTATTCACCTCTACTGGAGTTCCACCTGTATTTACCCAAACACCGTCATCCCATTTGACTGCCCACTCTAATCCGTCTTGATGTACGGCAAGTTCGTGTTCTTCGTGACCAGAACTATTTACTATCGCTGGTGCTCTTTCTACCCAATATCCCCATTTTTCTTTTACTGAGCTGGTTGTCGTATATATGATGGAGAGTAGCATCTCTACATCAAGTTGGGACCAATAGTCCGCGACTGCTGCTATGATAGAGGCTTTCTTGCCTATTGCTACGCCACGATTCCAGTGGTCAATATAGGGGTTCTTCATGGGTAATTTCAGTGTGTGTCTATGGTGTCTATTGTCTGCAGACCATTTTCCTGCTTCTAGCTTTACTGCTCCTTTTGGCGTGGAGAGTCTCGTGCGACTGATACATCGTTTTAATTGATCTGGTAGTAGGATGGGGTTCTCTCCTCTATCGTCGACATCGAAGTCGGGTTGCTGAGTTAACCATAGGAATTGGCTTCTTACTGCTTCGGTTCCTTCGTCACTGCGGACAGAATTATACTGACGTTGTTCTTGAGAAGACATTGTTATTCTTCCTCCTCTATTTCCTGCCATGATTTTGACATCCATTCCCTAAACCAATTGTGTAGTAGTGGTGGTAGTATATCTTCGATAGTGGTAACTTCCTGCCTTGGGTTGTCCATCAGAATTTCTAGCTTATCTTTATCGGGATTGTTATACCAGCTTTGTGTGGCGTATTCTCTCAGTCGATGGGGAGGCATGTCAACGATGGCATGGATGGTGAGTTCTTCCATTTCTTTATTTGTACTCCATAGAATATCACCAACGCCCATCTCTGTTAGTGTTGTTTTTAGCATGAACAGATTATCGTCAAGGCATCTTTTTAGGGCTTTCTTTCTTACGGTTTCATCTTCAACTAGCATTACAGTTAGGTCACTTACTATATCTCGTCTGACATGTACCTGCTCTGCTCTGTATTCGTCTCCATGGTATCCCCCATGTACTTTCTCTTCCACGCCTAGAGCAGAACGAACGTAACCTACTCTATTTCCTTTCCAGCTACCGTTCACCCTCCAATAAGGTAGAGCATATTTATCTACCTTGAAGTATGGTAGGGCTTTTTTAACGGCAGCGAGGGCTGTGCGTGTAGTCTTTTTAAGTCGTTCTTTACGTGATATGGCGAACGTAGGCGAATCCATATGCTTGGATAGAAGATCTGCTATTGAAGCTGAATCTTCTTTGGTTATTTCTAGCCGTTTGTAGAAGTCAAGCATTTTATACCTCCTTATTCTAGCCAGTTGATTGCGGATGTTATTATGTGGGGAGTTGCCGGGTATCGGTCAACCCCCCACACCCTCATCACTACACCGTATGCTCTTTAGATACCCGCACCCGCAGCTTTGCTAACCCGTATGTCCATACCTTCTGGGTCAACGCTACGCTGTGCCTGCTCAGCCGAAACAATTGTTTCGGTTGTTCCGTCACCGTGGGTTACTTCGAAGTTTGTAGCTCCTTCGATTCCCCTGTCCTGAGCATAGGAGCGCAATACATCTTCCAACTTTTTAACATCTCCCATTTTTTTCTAACCTCCCTAGGCTATATTCTGTGCCATTCTATCCTATGCTATAGTATAGGATAAGGTCACTCCTAGCCTAAAAAGGTTAATGTCTATTGACGCAAGTGGAAAAAAACGAAAAAAGGGCAATATGCTTAAACACACACACGTTAAATATGTGTATAGACGCATTGACAATGGTAAATTTTAGTGTTATAATTGACATTAGTCCCAGATTTAAGGGAAAGGAGGGAGTAACAGATGCAGAAGTTGTCGGACTTAATTTCAGTTCCCCAGTCTTACGAGACACATAACCTTCGTCTTTCGGAAACAGGACGATGCCCTCGATTCAGACACCTCTCCGCAAATGATGTAGAAGCCACGGACGATGCCAATTTGCCGTGGGGTATCTTGGAGTTTGGAAACAAATGGGAAGATGCCCTCATGGAGAGACTATGCGAGAGAGATTCCGGATGGAATCGTCAGCTTGAAGTCTCATTGTTCGGTGTGCTTGGTCACGTGGACGGGTGGAATGAGGAGAAGAAGCATCTACTGGAAGTGAAAACGGTTTCAAAGGGTGCAAGGAAGTTCCTTCCTAACAAGGATAACTTGCTTCAGCTTGCAGCGTACGCAGCGTCAGAGGTGGACGGGAAGCCATTAGCGCCTACACAGGCAACGCTTCTATACTGCTTCCGCGAAGACCCCGCCCAGATGCTAGAGTTTAGTTGGGATTGCGAGTCCAATGAGTTCAAGGGGTTCATGATGAACTCCGCACGGATAACATCACAAGCCCTGACAACACTGGACTTGACAACACCGGACATACCGGACGGTTACACTTCCAAGAAGTATCCTTGTACATGGCGCACGATGCATTACGAGTATCACTGTCCGTATTGGACACACTGTTGGGGGGACTCCGGAGAGGAACAGACCTTAGAGCCGGATGCGGTGCCTGATGAGGAAGCGGCGAGAGCCTTGACCGAAGCATGGACACAGTATCACGCGTCTAAGGATGTGTCGGATCATCAGCAGAAAGTATATAAGGATATGCTTTCTAGCATGACCGATAACCTTTCCGAGACTTCTTACCGCCTCTCCCCAGAGCTAGTTCTGGTGCGGAGACATTCCAATCGCACAGACTTAACAGCCTTACGTGCGATGGGAGTTGACGTCCCGACTAAGACTAGTTATTATTGGTCAGTGATGAGGCGAGGTGAAGAAGGTGCAGAATGAGGTATCCCCAGACGTTCTCAGAGTAGCGCAAGATGTTCTACGTGGAAGCATGACCGGAGGTATAACCCAATCCGGTCAACAGAAGATGCAATGTCCACTCCCCGAGCATCCAGATCAGAAGTCGAGCGCATCAGTTAACTGGGTCAAGGGTATATGGTATTGTCAGGTATGTCAGCCCAAGGGGTTCGGCGCAACCCTTAGGGGACTGATGGTATCAATGGGGCATATGGAAAGAAGGGACACTAAGAGGACTCAGACTGTAAAGGAAGAGCATCTTTCACTGGACGAGCTAGCATCTAGGTGGCACGGTGCTTTGATAGGCTCAGGCGTATACTCGTACCTCCAGAAAGAGAGATCCATCTCTTCTGAGATGATTGTCAAGACTCAGATAGGGTGGTGCGCGGAAAGAAAGTGGGTAGCAATACCTCTCGTCAACGATGAGGGTAGGGTAATTCGTTTTAAATACAGACAGTGTAGGGAAGGTGGCGAATTTGATTCGGATGCCGACCCTAAGTATGCGATGTTCCCTTTCAAGGGAGACAACGCCCCTAAAATATTTCCGGTGCAACTGTTCGACCGAGAGGGGAGCAACGTATACATCACGGCAGGAGAGCTAGACTCTCTTGTATTGCACTCAAACGGATACAACGCCATATCCTCAACCCGAGGCGAGGGGTTCTACCCAGATGAATTGATCGAGGCGGCAACGGAGAAGCACGTGGTTATCTGTCTTGACAATGACGATCCCGGCATGACAGCCGCATGGAACCTAGCTCGCATACTACACGGCAGGTCGCAAAGCATACGAATACTTAAACTTCCCGATGAGTGTAAGGATGTAACTGATTACTTCCGAGGTCACTCCAAGGAAGACTTTGAGGCTATGTCGATCAAGGCATTGCGGTATGAACCCTCGTCAGTAGACGGGTCGATGGGTATATATGCTGTGCATGATTGTTATGTAGCTAATACGGCAAAGGGCATGCCTCAAGTACTGTCCACATTTGTATTAAACGCAAAGGAGATCATGCACCCTCTCAATGAATCGAGGGAGGATGTAATGCTAGTTGAGTGCAGGTCGAGGCAGGGGAAAGTGAGGTCGCTTATGCTACCCGTAGCCTCGTTTCATTCAGCCCAATCCTTGCAGTCAAGGCTAGGTGCCTCGGATTTGGTATGGTATGGGAGCGACAAGTACTCTAAGGCATTGCTGACGCACCTCGTTGATGGGTCAAGGAAGGAATCGACATACTCGGAGACATTAGGATGGCACCAGCCCAATGGACAGAGGGCGATAGTACTGCCCGACAAGACGTATGGTGCGTCCATTAGATGGTGGCATGAGAGTCCATCCAGTTACTTTAAGTTTGATGTGGCGGAAGGCTGTAGTAAGAAGGAAGTGGCTGATGTTGTGGAAGGGGTGAGCCATCACGTCAAGGATGCTCTTCATCGAGAGATCTCCCTCCCTCTCTTGGGGTGGTATCATGCGGCGTTCTTGGCACCATTCTTCCGTAAGCAATTCAATCACTTCCCGATACTTATATGTTCCGGTGTGGCAGGGTCGGGGAAAACAGAGACCAATTACTACATTCTGGCTCGGATGCTAGGCATGAAACCCGAGCCTGTCTCCAGTATCCATCGAACCCATTTCTCCCTGCGGGCACTCTTTAATCAGAGTTGCTCGTTCCCTGTCATACTGGACGAGTTCACGCCTCATAAGTTTGAGACCGAACGGACACGGTTCATACACGCCGCCATGCATTTGACATACGAGGGGTCAACAGAGGAGATAGGGTCGAAAGACCTTTCGTTGAGGGGCTTTCGCTTCTCGGCTCCGATGGCGGTACTTGGTGAGAGCGAATCCCTGATGGACACTGAGGCGCTTGTTGAACGAGCCGTGTTCGTTCACTTCCCTGCCGCCCATATAAGGGAAAGCAACCCCGCTTCTTTCTTTGCATTGGAGAGCTTAGAACTGAGCAAGTATGCATACGGATGGTATCAGCATTGCCTTGAGCATCCTCCTGTTGAAGCATTCATGAGGGCGGGGGAAAAGGTAAAGGACTTGAGGGTGCCGAAGAGGGTTAGAGACAACATGACGTGTGTCATAGCAGGGACGGAAGTAATGCGAGAGTACTGGGAAAGCCACGATGCAGATACTAGTCTGCTTGACGTTAAGTGGGAGGACGTATTCTCTCAGTCTAATATTGTAGAGAACCCTCTGTGGTTCTGCGACCACTTCATAGCTGACCTAGATGTGATGGCTCAGGAAGGAGTCATTAAGGCAGGAGAGGATTACAGGGTAGAGACATACGCGCTACACTTCCACCTATTGACATGCTTCAGGAAGTGGATGGCTTGGTCAGCGAGGCAGAGGAGACAGGGAGCAGACCTTAATACCCTGAGGAGACAGCTAAGAGAGAGGCGCACCCAGTATGTAATGGATACATCCAAGGCAGTGAGGCTTCAATCGTCAGGCTCAGTAAAGAAAACAGTTGAGGTTAACCTTCGTTCTTTCTGTAAGTTCTATCCCGAGCCTCTTAATCAATGGGCATTAGAGGTAACGGAGGACGAGAAGGCGATTATAGAGAGGGGCGACGTAGAGGAAATCGAAGAGAACCAAGAGGAAGATCTGGATGAGGTCATGCTTCCATTCTAAAGAGGTAACTGGGTTACCATTTAATACGCTCAGTTACCGTCCTATCATGGTGTTACCGTTTTGTAATAAAAGGGGTAACACGACAGGGGGGTGTCGAAATGCCACGACAGGACTACTATTACTACTAGTACTACTACTAGTTACTCTTTTATAATATTCTATATATATAATATATATGTATATAGTGTATACAAAAGGGGCAGACAGGTAGTTTACGAAGGGTAACAGGGTAACAAGGTTACATGAGAATGATTCCTAATAGGAGGAAGTAAATGGTTAAGCCGAAGGTCGAAAAGAAGCCAGATGATCTTGTGCAATATAAGGCGTTCGATGGACAGGTGGTCAAGCTGAACGGTAACATAGTAAGACGGTACCTCGACAAGGGAGGGAAGATGACTGGTGAGGAGGCTAACTTTGCTGTAGCTTTCTGCCGAGCGCATCAGCTCGACCCCTTCAGGGGTGACGTCAGCTTCATTAAGTACGACGTTAACAAGACACCATCGATTGTGATCAGTCACGCCCATGTCTTACGCAGGGCATCCAGTAATCCCAAGTACTCTGGGTTCCAGTCGGGCGTTGTTGTGCAGAAAGACGGGGAGATGGAGTGCATTATAGGGGGCATCGCACCCCAAGGGGCTACCTTAGTAGGAGGATGGTGCGACGTTTACATGGACGGGTACCCACATCCTATCTCAATGCGTCTCCCCATGGGAGAGTACAACAAGGGACAGGCAACATGGAAGGCTATGCCTACCACAATGATTATCAAGTGCGCGGAGGTAGCCTCACATCGCAAGGCTTGTTCGGCAGAACTGGGTGGTCTGTACACCAACGAGGAAATGACAGCTACGAATGATTCCACGCCCAAGAAACAGTGGAGAGAAGAGAAGCCGCAGGAAGTCGTTGAGGCTGACGTGGTAGAGAAGATAGAGGAGACGATAGAATCCTCGGATACTCTTGAGGAGGTAACCGAGGGCGTATTCGGAAAGGTTGTTGTCGAGGACGTTGCAGATGAGCATCACGAGGACGAGGAGATGGTAGCCGCCGGACAGCTACCTGACACTAGCAAGCCAAGAAGGTAAACATGAAAAAGGATTCCCTTGGCGGAGACAGCGGGGCGGCCCCCCTGCCCAGTACTTCTCAGGGGGATCCTATTTCTTTTGAAACGGAAGCATGCGACAAGTGCGGGGAGGATGTGCTGTTGGTACCTACTCCGAAGGGAGATATTAGGAAAGTTTCCTCTAATAAGATCATGTATTTATTGCCGGAAAGGACGCCTCATCCAGTTACGGGAGTGACGGAGCAGGGGCATACTATTCAAGGAAGAGCTAGTTTTTACAATCACAAGGGAAGCATTAAGTGCCATCGTCCCCATGACAGGGACTGCGAATGGTCAGCTAAACAGAACAGGCGCAAGGGGGCAAAGAGTTGAGAGTGAACAGGTACCCTATTGTAAAGTGTGAGTGGTGTGGAAATTCTATACGAAAGGTTAATCCTAATGGAGGCTGGGCTCATATAATGGTGGATGTTAGCGAACCATCACATATGATTAAGCACGGAAACGGTAGCAAGAAAGCTCGCCTTGGCATCAGGACAAACGGTCAGGCGATCTGGGGAACATGGGTGCCTCGCAGAAAAAGTAATTCATTGAAATGTTATCAGCCTCACTTCAGTTACTGTCATAAGGGAAAGAAAGAAAGGGAGGGAAGGGCGTCCAACTCATTGTGTGAAACCTCATCACTTCACCTTCAAAAACCATCCTCATGACATCCTCCCTCCCTGATGTATCAAAATATAATATAAGAAGATGCAGTTCCTGTAATTGTTTTATAGGTACAGATACGAAGTCACGATACCGTATGCGAGACTTTGATGCCATAGAAGGGACTCCCCATGTCTGCGGTCAGAGACCGGAGAAGAAGGGGATGCGGATAGCGAAGGTGGTGAAGATCGTTGCCGAGCAAGAAGAGGCTAGAAGACGTTTTGAATAAGATGCCTACCGATGCTGTCGACATCTATAGGTTATTGTACAGGGAGGGCTATCGTGGTAGGCATGACAGGGACTGCCTTCTTTCTGACTACATCTGCAAAGAAACGGGGCTTAATATATCCATCTCCGACAATAAACTCTATCAACGCGAAGGTCGCAAGAAACCTAAACAGGTAGCATGCCTAACTGATGAGCAGGTAGACTTTAAGAAGAAGTTCGCTGACGGGGAGTATGCAACCCTGATGAAGGGTGAGTACTATCCCGACTCGTTCTTTAAATCAAGGAGAAGGGAGGTGAAGACATGAAGAAGATGGGTAAAGTTATCATCATAATCCGTGGGCTGATTGCCTTAATCGTAGCCTCGGTAGAGCGTGATGGGGACGGGCCCGCCAAGAAGGATGAAGCCATAGAGGTATGGCGAGAGATGGTGGGGAAGATAGACAAGGATGTGTGGGATGCACCAACATGGTTGGTCAGCATCTTAACATCGGATGTCGTGGCAGGATTCCTCATTGACGTGATCGTGAAGAACGCAAATCGTACTGGTCTTTTTACCTTGGACGCCTCTCCGGAATGATCCATGCATATCTTGGAGAGCGTCTGCTTAAGACCATGATGAACATCATAGGGTTACGCATGATACATGGGCGCAACTGGGATGTTATCGTAACGCACCGGAATAACTGGACTGGAATAAATCTCACTTGGGGATTTTAAAATGAAGAGACCTATCTTTATATCCTTGGGACTGGGAGTGCAATCAACCTGCCTGACCGCCATGAGTGTTCTCGAAGACGGTATAGAGAGAGCAGAATGTGCCATCTTTGCTGATACTGGGTGGGAACGTAAGGAGACATACAACCATCTAGAGAGGTTTAAAGAATGGTGTTCTGAGAGAGACTTCCCCATACATGTAGTAAGTGATGGAGATCTACGGCAAGACAACTTGGAAGAGAAATGGCCCTCGATGCCACTGTTTATGGATGGCGAGGAGAGTAGCGCTCCAATGAGACGTCAATGCACGGGGAGATATAAGGTAGATCCAATTCACAGGAAGATGAGAGAGTTATTGGGGTACAGGAAGAGGCAACGCATACCGATAGACCTTGCTAGGATGTGGGTTGGTATCAGTCGGGACGAAACGATGCGAGTAAAGCCTAGTCAGGAAAGGTGGATCGAAAAAGAATTTCCATTAATCGACCTAGGAATGACCAGACTGGACTGCGCCATTAAGCTTAAAGAGCTTGGCATAGACATACCGGTTAAGTCAGCCTGTATCGGGTGCCCCTACAGGGACAATAATTCGTGGTCAGACATGAAGAAGAATTCTCCGGAGGAATGGGAGGATGCGGTAGAATTTGATAAGAAGATACGTGGCATAATGAAGGGCAGGAATGTTGCTCGACCTGCCTTCCTTCACAGAGAACTGATACCTCTGGACGAAATAGATTTGATGGAGGATCAGATCAATCTATTCAATATGGAATGCGAGGGCGTGTGCGGTCTGTAGTTGAAAGGAGGTAGGCTATGTGGCAATGGATTATCACGTTAAGCTTCGCTGTGTCGGGAGCCTTAATCTTTAACGGTTTGAAAGAGGATACTGGATGGCAACTGGCTCTTGGCGTAGTGATAATGGTTGGGTCACAGATTTACTGGCGGTCTAATGAACGCCCTTTTGTAGCGGAGGGGAAGTCATGGAGAAAAAAGGCGAAGGGGCAGACTCGTATTCACGGAAAGGGGAGGTCAAGCCTGTGGTACACGAGGGAGAGACCAAGGAAATAGATGAACTCCTAGAGAGGAAACGCAGGGTGCTTGCCAAGTTCGGCGTTAAGGTCTTTGAAGATGATAAGCTGATGCCGCTTGATGGAGGCAGGGCGCAGACGAAGAAACTAATGGCCGCATACAAAGACAAGGAGATTAAGCTCTCCGTCTTGGATAAGATGGAGGCAGGATATCCACAAGAGGAAAGAGCAAAGCAATTAATATGTGAAGGTAAAATTAAGGAGGGGGGGATAGAAGATAAGTAAGGATATGTATGAACTAGGCATGATGAGAGGACGGCAGGTTGCCAAGAAAGTTCCCCGCGAGGCTAGCATAAACGAGGCTATCTTGGAGGAGATGGACTCTAGGCAGGAAGCCTTTTCTGTTGATTTCGTAAGGAAGATTAATGCCAAAGGTGATGCCCATAAGTTATGGGCTGAGTATGAACGAGGAGTTAAGGAGGGACTATGTTACCACCTATCTTCGGGCAAATCCTGATGATTGTCTTCAGCATTATCCTATGCATGTTCACCCTCATGCTGATGGGGACATTTAGCATGGGTGTATACTTTGTTATACGCGCTCTCAAGGATATCAAGGAGAGAAAGATGTCATCGTCTCCGTTTAACCCATACGCTAAGGATGTATGGGAGCAGGTGGAGAAGTGGAGAATCGCTCTAGACAAATCGGAGGGAGATCCAAGATGATTGATGGCAACGACGCGACAGAACATATGGGCGACATTATGGAGTTAATAGCTGAGAGGGAAGGTGTCGAGGGTGTCCTTGTGTGGACACATGGGAAGACTTGTGGTGTTCTTTGCTCTAAGATGGATGCAGGGACTGCGGCAGCTGCAGTAGCTGCGATACTAACTTCCCACCCTCTTGACTTTACCAGAATACTAAACGGTATGGGCAAGGGAGCTGTTCAGCCTCTAGATTCTCCGCTTGAGGATTTTGATTCCGATTATAAGCCGAGTATGAACTGATGCCAAACATATACTACGGTATCGACCCCGGCGTATCTAACTGTGCTGTTGTGGAGTTTGAGCCTCCCAATAAGATTGGGTGTAGGCTCCTAGGCAATCAGGAGGATATACTAGAGACACTTGAGGGCATGTCACTAGAGTGGGACATCAATAGTCAGTCGGGGTACAGGCCTATCATATGCATAGAGAAGCCCTCCCCTATGGGTGTCCCCCTTTCAAATGCCCTAGTGGATACATGCATGTGGACGGGTAAGGTGCAGTACCTTGCTCAGAAACAGGGTCTTGAAGTGATGCTGATTACACCGCAGAAGATTAAATCAATCGTATGTGGTACGAGCAGGGCTAAGGACAAAGATAGGCGCAAGCATCTAATAGACCTGATCGGCGGAACCAAGAAGGGGGAACCATGCCACGGTCTCAAGTCTCATCTTTGGGCGGCTCTGTCTGTGGCTGTTTCTGCTCACTATCTACTTGACAGGAACGTGTGAGTTGCTCACGCAATTCCGTCTCAGTCTTGTGTCCCCAGTAGTAGAACATCCCGTCCAACTCTGGTAGCCATATTAATTTCAATGGTGGGGTTCGGTTCACTGTAGTCATAGTTATTTATTCTTCCTCCGGAATACCAACTAGGCGCTTTCTTATTAAAGACATGCACTACCCTGCCACTTACTTCCCATGCAAAGCATGGGCCTTGCCACGAATTTGTCCTGTTATCTCCTGCTAGTAGCACGGAGAAAAAAGATACGCCTATTACGCGCTTGCATAGTCTTGCCCTAATCATAGATCTATCAGTGGCATGGATAGTTAATGGTCGGGTGACTACTATATCCCCTACATTTAGATCGGTGGGATCCTTCTGTACGAGTATGATCTGCCCATCAGCTATGGTTGGGAACATGCTATTCCCCACAGCCACATCCAGTCTATAGTTTGTAAAGAAAAAGACAATGGATAGACCGAGCACAACCGCAAGAGATGCCCTCCATAGAAAAGACTTTATACATTTCCATGCACTATCTATACGCTCTCTCATTACGCCCCCCTAGGAAATTAAGTCTACTCCGAAACTCCAAGTAATGGGTCGCTTTGCGCTAACTCCCCATACCCACCACTTGTTAGAGCTTTCGTACCCAATAGTCTGAAGAGACCACTCATCATCAGTGACCATAGTTCCATTCATAAGAATAGAGAACTTATTTATCTCTTGCAGTCCGAAGGTATGGAAGTGCCCCATCGTCATGACGTCCCAGTCCGGCAAGCGCTTCGCCGCCGTCCATCGCAAGGCCCGTTGCGTGACACCATACCAAGGGATTTGTTGGAAACTTCGTATCTCGTGACCATGATACATAAGAATACCATGATTGCGGACTGGTACCACGTGAATAAAGTCTGGATAAACATTGATATTGATATCCTTATTCTTCTTAGTTAGCATGCGTAGATAGTGGTAGAAGACAAGATCCCAGTTTGAAGCTTCATGCGCGAAGCGAGAACTTAAACCATGGTTCCCCGCTACACCATGCACCTCTACCTTTCCAAACAATTCTTGGAACTGTTCCAGTAATGGAAGAAATAGTACCTCCGCTGCTACTACGGCTTGCGTGTTTACATCTGTTTCTGCCTGATGATGCGGCTGTGTCTTATATATTTGGGTGCCATCATTGATGTCGCCAAGGAAAAGCACGACTGCTTTATCGAATACACATCCGGCAGACATGAGTTCGCTCACTCTAGATATTGTCTTTCCAAAGTTCTTAACTCTTGAACGAGCCGTACTAAGATTGAATGTGCTAGTCTCCTTACCAATATGTGCATCCGTTATACATATAACGATAGTCTCTTTGGACTTCTTCATCAGAATCCCCTTTCCCAAAGGAGGTCAGCGGAGCCTACTGGGTCAATAGAGTTCCTAGCCTCTCCCTCTATAACGTTATCCCACCATTCCAAACTCCACGGAGAAGCACCACCATCAGCCCTTTTCGTACCGGGAGATACCGATGCCTTAGCAAGCCATGCTAACGCTGCTGCCATTATTCTATCGTCGTGACATCCTTGAGCAGCCTGAGGAGTTGCTCCGTCACGACGTTCGTAAGTATTCATCTCGCCTACTAAATTAGTAGATGCTAACTTAAACCACTCGCATCTCGTAGCCTCTTCAAACAGAGCGAGCAAGAACATCTTTGAAGCCGTCTGTGTACTGTAGCCAAATAAGGGACGCGCCTTGGGCTTCTGCATGAGAGTAACCATATTACCTTCATGCCATAGATTCACCCCCGCATGCATCAGAGTTCTTATCATTGCTTGCCCAACTCCATTACGCTCTACGATAGTAAGCCCTTTATATATTTCTGAAAGCAATCTTACTACATAGCCCACTTCATCATATGGAAGGTTACCCGCGAACTCAGCAACTTGATCACCCGTCTCTGCATCTAGCACGCAGACCGCTGATGGATCATTCTTCCTTGACATGCCCGAGGCAGGGTCTACTCCTATAGCGTAACCATGCTCTATATTAGGGGGTTGATACAGCTGAAGATTCTTAAGAGTGGTTGCTGGTAAAGCATTGAGGGAGTCCGCCCAATCGGGTAATGGCTCCATCTCTATAGGAGTTTTATGTTCAGACATTAAACGACAGCATCGTCCGTCAAAGTATGGGTCTCCTGATTGTACAAAGGCTTCGGTGTCTGAACGTGGATACTCTTGATTGAGCTGCCACTTGGAAAGCTCTCTAGTCTTCTGCTCATACCAATCAGTATCACGATCTGGATGGACATCCCATCCTAAGAAGGTACGCGTGAACCCATTAGCAGCATCCTTGCTCCTCTGGTAGATTTGGTGGAACAGATTCCCCGTACCATTAGCCGTGCTTACAGAAACAAATGTGCCACGCTCAATAGCTGGCTCGATAGCTGCCCAGTTCTTCTCAGCATATGGATGAAAGGCATGCTCATCACATAGCACGAAGGCAGCAGCCCGTCCACGACCCGCATCGGGAGTGGATGGCAGGGCCGTGATCTGACTACCATTACTAAAGCCAACGGTCTGCCTAGTATCTGGCTCGGTAATTTTAATATAACTAGTCCATGCCTTGGGTATATGTTCATACATAAACTTAAGACGTTCCATTAAATGGGTAGCATCATCGAGTCTCTTGCTAAAGATGAGGATCCTAGCGTTGGGGTAACGCTGACTGCACCAAAAGGCATAGATCATGAGCAGCCAACTAACTCCGATCTGTCTAGACTTAAGAACAACTACCTTCTTATTGGTCTCCATGGATTGCAAGAATTCTCTCTGCCAACCCCATAGACCCGTAGACAGATGGATAAGACGCCCAGTTGCCTCGTCAATAATACGTAGATTATTAGCGAAGGACTCAGGAGTCTGTAGTGCTTGAGAAAGAGTTGTTAAGATTTTCGATGAGCTTTGCTTTGGCATCCTCATCCATCTCCTGATTCTCTAGCCAAGAAAGAGTTCTTAGGTAGACAGTAATCTCTTCCTCGTCTCCCTCTGCCTTTGGCTTACGCCTTTCTATAATCTTGGGAGGAACATATCGTTCAGGTCTCCGCATCTTTAATGCCGTTGATAATGGGCGGTACTGAATCTTCTCTCCCTCCATAGTCTTTTGTATAAAGTCCTGTATAATACGTAAGTCTCCTTCTTCTAGGGCAAGCTCCCATGCATCAGAGAATGTAGACGAGCGAGCTTTCCACCAGAGCCACGCTCTTAATGGTAGGGTTGTGGCTTCGGCCGCCCTTACAAAACTACCCGATGCTGCTAACGTACTAAGGAATACTGGCTGCGTGGAGCGCAGCTCATCCATGTACTGTTCCGGATTGCCGTCTTCGTAGCTATCAACAACTGGGCCAGTCTCTACCACGTGTTCTGATGGCGGGGATGAGCCTATGTCTGACTTGGAAGAGAAGAAGTCGAACCGTTCTGCTCCCCTACAAAGCGTTTCAAAGCGGTCAATATCCTGTTCAGCCTCTTCCTCACCCTCTGCCTCGATAGGCTCCAGTCCTTCGCTATCTCCGGCGTAGACTTCCCGTTCAGCCATTCTTGCAACAGCTCCCAATCTTTGTCTGGTAGTTCGATATTTTTTCTGCACATCCGCAAACACCACTCAAATTCAATTGTCTTGAAAAGATCTTCTGACGATATATCTGCCACCGATTCCACCAACGACGTAAAGTCTTCCGTAAGACGGACAAGACTACCACTCTCCTCTATCTCTAACATCTCTCCGATTGTTAATCCATATGCAGGGGACTTCTTCTTCTTCATGGTGAAGCATTAATCCCTACCTTCTCCATTTAGGGTTCTTAGCTGGTCTCCATTTTTTATGTCCCATGACCATACCATTCGCATGCATCAACTCGTAGCCCCGTTTCGGATGTAACATAGCATCTTCCAGCTTAATAAGATATGCAGAAGAGAGACTGTCGGAATTTATCAGTTGTTGGCGTAGCAAGGGAAGAATAAACTTCTCTCTCCCTCTCTGACTCCGACCCTCTAGCAATTGTTTATTGGTCTTTCCTCCATACCATCTATCATATTCCCTGTATGCTTCTACGAAGTCACCTTTTACATATGCTTCCGTAAATCGTGGATGTGATTTCCCTGTATTAAAATGCATCTCTGTTAATGCTTGCTGCTGCAAATCCGATAAGCCTGACCATGTTCCCGTAAGTCCGAGATTACCAGTTTTCTTATTTCCTTCTATCCAACTCTGTACAAGTTTACGATGCTTGCGTAAATCACTTTTTAGAACTTCTATTGCTTTCTCCTCTGACCATCCCCCCATATCGAAGATTGCTTGGGCTTCTTTCTGTGTAACTACATGGCCATACCCTACAGTCCATCCAACATTTAGGAGTTTGCCTGAAAGCACTGCAGCTTTTTTCTTTTTGTCGCTAATATTCTCCCATATCTGTTCGGGAGCTCTATAAGGCATATGGTAATCCGCGTCATAGTTATGGCTATTAAAATTAGCACCCCGCCGAAGGGATGTCGAGGTCACTTTCTTTCTCAATATATTGAAGCTCGACGGAATAGCGTTTTGATTAACGTCCCATCCGTAATCACTAAGAGATGTGGGATGCTCTGCGTAGCCATGTCCAAATGTTCTCTTAAGATCATTGATAGATGTGGATGAATTGTTTATAACATGCCCTTCTTCATCCTTTATGTACTGAACGATAGAAGGTTGATTCTCTACTAGAACAGAATTTGACGATTCAGTCACATTTGGTAGTTGCAGAGCTGGTCCCGAGAAAGCCACACCAATTCACTCCCGACTAGATTTCTTCTGCTGACGCTTCTGCTGTAGCTATGTGTGCCTCGGATGATGCAATGCTGGCACGGGCTTCTGCTGTCTTGGTCTGCTCAATGATGGTACGCTCCCTCTGTCGGCAGTAGTCGAGAATAATGTACAAGAGAAAGCCACCAGTAGACTCCATCTTATCAGCAAACCACGGTAGTGGTGTGTTCTCCGCGATGGCTTGTAGTAGACCTTCATTTAGAATTGTGCGTGTTTCCTCGACGACATTGACGCAGTGGTCATCAAGGGTAATCTTAAAAGTTTTAGCCATTGTTATCCTCCTATCCTTCTGAAATCTTTAGGTCACCAGAACTATTCCAAAGCTCTCCCGCAACACCGGGATCGCTTGTTGGTATTCCAATCAATTTTAGGGTAGTGGTTGTGAGCCTCATCCTTTCAGTAGCCGTTGCGTTAATGTCAACCCAGAATGACATAAAGGAATCACTGTTAGGGCCTGACGAATAATCCGCTTCCTTGCCCACCGTAATCCTGCCCACATCATAGTCGGCGGCGAAACCAAACCGGAAGCCAGTGGTTTCGTTGGTTGAACTCCCCGCATGGGCTTGTCTGTTAGTAAATAGAGAGTACCCGTCACCATCTGCCTTTGAAAAGACCCGAAAGGGATCGTCGTTGTCCATGTTTAGCCCTACATCTAGTTGGGTTCCGGGTATGTTAATGTCCACGAAAGAGCCGATGGATGGGTTCCCAAAATAGACATTGCCGTAAGTATTAAAAAAGATCTTGTGATTAGAGATGGCAGAGGGATTTTCCGAATTGCCATTGATGGACATGGTATCGGAGTTGTGTTTTTCAATCCGCAATCCCGCATAGTTTGAGGCATCCACGTATCCGTCCCCCAGCATCAGGAACTGAGAGCCTGATGCCATTGAAAAATCTTTGGGGGGCGTACTGGTTCCAATGCCTAACTTATTTCCAGTGATAAAGAAATTCCCTTCCGCTTCTAGCTGCGTAGTTGTAGCCCCGATAGTTACAAGTTCGTTCTCAGTTGCGCTGTTCAGTGCGGTGATTACACCGCCACCGCCACCCGATGATATTGGGAACGCTGGGCCTCCGTACATAATAGATCACCTCTAGATAAAGCTGGCAATTGTAACTGCGTTGGTTCCTGCACCTGAATTCCAAACTGCTACCTGAAGGTTCTCGCCTATAGCAAGAGCGATATCGGAATCCTTCTTGAGTTTGATGGTAGTAAGAACGTCCAGACCCCCAGTATAGAAAGTAGCCGCTAATGGCTTTGCTGTCCCGCGAGCCTGGATCTGGATAAGAACATAGTCATCGGCATCTCGATTCTGTATGAGAACTCCCTTCCTGCCATTGTAGAGAGCAGCTGTGTCGTCATCTATAATTACAACAGCCGCTTCCCCGCCACCAGTAGCCGGTATAAGCTCTCCTTCAATCTTAACGCTACCGTCACAGAAAGAGCTTTGATCGAATACCCTAGTGCCACCACCTACAGCAGACGATGTTGCTGGATTAGCCATCTCAACCACCTCAAATATTAAACATACTAAACGGTTTCATTCTTACAGGTTCCATAGATAGATCATCTTGTTGTGATATCAAACTTCTTACCATATCATCCCGTAGATTCATGTACCTCTTAGCCATATTGAGCTGGCTCTGGTCAGTACCTACTAGCTCCGACGCTGTATGTAGAGCAATTGCCTCATGCAAATCGTCCGCCAAAGCGGGCGAGTCAGTCATTATTTTTAATTTCTGATATGGATTTGTAGCATCTGCTGATGGGATCATAATAGCAGTTCCATTAATTGTTCCTGCAGACGTGGGCTTAGGATATAGTACGTTGGTAGTATTGCCGTAAACTATCAGGTACGTTGGGGACGTGGATGTAGATTGTGGGTTCTCCAATTCTCTAGTGCCAAAGGTGGAAACTGCATCTGCCCAAAATCTAACAGTTAGAGCTAGTGGAGTTTCTCCAGCCTTAGTCCATGTTGTAGTCAACAGTGAGAGTATATACGTAGGTATGGTTACGCTCTTAGCATCAGCTAAAACGGCTGCTGTCCATGCACCCCTGAGACCATAGCTCTGACGTGCTATGTATTGGTAGCCCCTATTAAGCGAGTTAATCAGACGTGTCGCACTCATCACTTGCGAGATAGGAACTAGTTCATTAACCCGAGTAAGCAATTCACTAACTGTCACTCTTTAGCCACCCCCTCCAGTTGGAGCAGCTGGACGCATAATTGGTAACGTAATAACGCCACCCTCTAATGTGGCCGTTGACTGCTTGAGAGCTTCCAGAGAAGCGGAATAGAGACCAGCGTATTCAGCAGATCGTCGTTGCATTTCCGGGTTGGTAGCATCCCGCGTAGAGATTTCTCGCATTGCGAAATAGGGAAGAGCAACATGATATGCACCGGGAATCTTAGGCTCATCAGCATTAACAGCAAGATGCGTAACTGGATTAGATCCTCCTGCAGCAGACGGAATGATAGCGGAGAAGAATTCTAATATTGTCGTACCAGCAGGTTTTGGCACAACCCTAAATGTAGTGGGGCCCAATGAAACAAGATACTGAATAGTTCCCGAGTCAGTCCTCCAGCCTACGCCTAGGATTGATTCAAGGTCTGCAACTCTAGCAGAAAGAAGAGGATTATCATTTTTTATATTTGCCCTAATAACACCTGTAACATAACTTGGTAATTCAATCTCTTCCGTGCCCGCACCCAAAACAGTCTCGATATCACGACGAATACAGGCTGTCCGTGCTGCTACATCTTCATATGCTTCATTAAGATAGAGAACTATTTCTGCATCCGTAATAGTCACGGTTGATGTTTCACGAGCTTGCCTACGAATCCATTGATTCATCTGTAGGAGATTCATCGTAACTCACCACGTGATTGCCAATCCGTTAAATCGTCTGGCCCGCGCCTATCCTCTATCTCGTAGCCTCCCGATGGATCTATATAGTGAATCGGCCAATATGTTTGTTGATCCGTTGCATCAGTAATCACAGCAGCATTAGCTAGGACAGTATGCGTATCCTCTGGCTCTTTAGGCTTAGGGTTCTCCTCCTCTAGCATATCAAAAGGAATGGGCGTGATAACTTTTGGCACGTCAAGGCCTCGGAGATTCTTAATAATCTCCTGTGATTTAGACCGTACACGTGTCTTGCTACGCTTTTTAGATTTTGCCTTAGAAGCCATATACTACCTCCGAAGAGATTGGCGGGGTGGAAGGGAGCTAGCCACCCCACCAATGATTTCTCTTAACCCCAGAAAACGCGAGCCTTAGCTAGTCGAGCTGGGCAGCGAATTCTCATGATGCCCGGATTCGTAGCAGAAGCTGGTGTAGCGGTATGGTCATCTATGTACTCTACCGAGAATGCATGGACCATATTGGTGCCGGCAGTAGCGCCATCCGCACTTTTAGTGGCAGCGTCCGCAATCTGCGTGATGATCACAAAGTTGGGTCGATGTGGCGCACCGTCACTACCGGTAGAGGGAGTTATCCCCTTTGCGTATGTATCGTATGCAATATCAACATACGTGCCAGCTGCATCCGGCATAGTGACGTCCTGTGACTGCATTGCGAAAGGTATACTTGGCATATCATATCACCTCGTTTAGGTTCTTACCGTCTACGCAGTTTTTCCGGTCAAGACGCCCTGAGTCCTGCGTGAATTGCAGGTCATGTTACCAGCGAACGTGAAGATATTCGCGGTGGCCAACATATTAGGAACGTCTACGAATCCCCTCGGCGTAAAGTTACGCTTCGGATGGTAACGTAACTTCAAGTGATCCGTGGTCAGGATGTAAATGGTTCCTGCAGGACAGTGACGGTCTGCAACAACTGGCATCTTACCCCGAACAGTGAAGTTACTGAATCCCCACTGTGCCACGGTCTGGTCAATGTAGCGAGCCTGAGCGGGCAAGCTATTGTGGAGGGTTGTCCATAGATTGATTGGGCAGATAATCAAATCTGGCTCAGAATCATACGACTGCTCACTGATTGCTTCCGAGATAGCATTGAAGCCAACGGTCTCCGAAGTTGTATCAGTGTAGCTGAACCACGTAGAGACGTCAGTTGTAGAGACGCCTCCAAGCGAGGTACCAGTAGCGGCTACGATCTTTGCTAGTCCAATAATGTCCTTGCCGCTATTACCAGTACCGTCAGCGAAGAGCTGCTGGTTGATGTTCTCGCGGAGCGCTTGCGTAACCTCATCCATCCGTTCCTGCATTAGGTTTAGAACCTTCGCAGAGCCAGTGTTGAGGTCTAATTCCCACTCGTATAGAAGCAACGGGGCTACGATAATTCGCCAATCGTAGATCGCTGCTGTTAAGATTTCCTTCGGCAGCAACTGAACAGATTCACGATAGTCAATCGAATAGATAGGTGATTGACCGGTTCGTAGTGGTTCACGAATATGAGCCCCACCATCAGCCGGCTTTACCATGCCTTTCGACTTCATCTTCTGAAGCAAAACGGAACCTTTGTACATCTGGTCCACGCTTTTCTTCTGTGCATAAGTGTACAGAGTTGATGTGAATAAGTTGTTTAGTTCGCTAGAAAATGTTGGCATCTAGAGTCACCTCGTTAGTTTAGAGTCTAGTAACTACCAGACTGTTTTAACCCACGAGCCGCCTCTCTAAAAGCATCCTCCATAGTATACTCCTCGCCTAGTGGTGCGGGATCAGTTGACATCATACTCTGCTGACCCTGTATTGGTGAGGCGGGAGTCTGTTGCTGCTGGGTTACTTGGCGTGTCGGCGAAGATGGCGTGGATCGTTTCGGCGCTTGCGCCTGTTCCTGCTGTTGTAAGGCTTCAAGCAGAAGCATAGCAGTTGCGCCTTCCACATCTGTAAGTCCACGATTCTCCATTTCATTGACGACCACATCCATGTCGCCATCCTCAAGGCCATATTTACCCTGAACGCGTCCAAGTTCTTGTTCTATCTGGGCAGTTTCTACTGCTGCTTGCGATTGAGTGCTCATTTTGTTTCCCAGATCATCGATCTTTTGCCCCAGCTTTCCCATGAAGTTATGCTGATTGAGAACGCTCTGTGCAACAGCCCTAGTTACTCCGTCTAAATCTTCCGGGTCAACGCCCAGCCACTCATCGAGAGCCATTTCAGGCGGTGCCTGTCCTGCTTCTCCCGAAGTATCATACGTAGATGCTAGCTGCCTAAGAACATCTGCTGCTGCAGCTGGATCTGTATTCTTGAGATTGTTAAGATATTGAGCCATCTCAACATCTTCACGTGGCATACCGTCATCCGGAAGTTCCCTGCTACGACCTAAGGATCTTACGGGCTCCGCCTCAGGAGCCTGTCCTGATGCTTCCCCGGCCACCTCTTCCAGACTGCGCTCAGAAGGATCTGGCTCGTGGGCTACCTCGGAAAGAATGTCCGCAGACCTCTCATCGAGATAAGCATCAAGTTCAGGTGCTGCCTCAGCAGCGTCCTGTATCTCAGACATATTCATTCTCCTCCTTAAATAAGTCCTCTATATGAAATGTTAGCACGACGTGCTGCATTAGGTCAACATCCTCAGCCATTCGGTTGCATACAATAACCTCCCCTTAACCCGGTGGGCGTCCATATTCGTACCCCATTACCCATGCATCGGTGGCATCCACCCTAGTATTAGACGTGCCAGCTTTGGCCTGTATTGCAAATGTCTTAGTTCCCGGTGTCTGGTCTGTAAGCTCTCCGGACACAGAGGCTGTAAACTTATAGAAGGCACCTGCAACGGAGGCTCCCGTCTCTCCTCCCATTGATACTGTACCCGAAGTTTCAGCAATTCTTACGGTACCCGTTGCCAATCCATTGAGGGTATGGTAAAAGGTTAAAGCGCCCCAGACAACATAATTAGGTTCTGTAGTTGTTACAGTAAATGAAGCTATAGTTTGATATGCAGTCCCCAAGTCAACATCAGCATCATTAATAGCTCTTCCTAGGTGCTTAAGGTTACCCTCTCCTCGTACACTCTGTACGCTGATTCTCTTCTCCGAGACCTGTTTAGCGATATCAGAAATACTGGAAGCAAATGGTACCGACCTGCCGCTCGGGAGAAAGTCTTCAGAAAATCTAGCAACTGGTGGGAGACCCGTGGACGAATCCTCGGAAGAGTCTGCCTCCCAAGCAGTTAAACCTTCTTCAGCACTACGGTCTTCTGGCATTAAGATACCGCCCTTCTAAGAAGATTCGCTGTTGCCATAATAGTGTGTAGCTGGAGAGTTGCTGCACTTGCTCCGCTTTGCCACGTGAAATCGAATTTACGACCATAGATCGAATCTGGAAGACGTGTATAATAATTTCCGGTAAAGGATGGAATAGTAAGAGTAACCGTTTCCGTGGCTTCTCCCGGACCCTTTACAGTTTCTATTACAAATGATGTAGACTCTGAACAAAATCCTGCAAAGTCTAAAGCTACCAGCCGCAACGTAGATCCATTGCCGTACAGTGTAGGAGGCTCTACTTTCCAATCTGTAGCACGTGTTCCGGACTCATGCAGTATTTTCATAATTTTCCCATCTTCCTGTATTATATATACGCAGTCCAGACCATCAGTAATATAGGCAATGCGGTCTGTTACCTTTGTCCTATGGAATGCGTTTGCATTACTATCCCAGACAATAAGCTCCGTCCCTCCAATATTACTATTGCTGTCATTGAGCAGCATGGCATATTCTTGCGATTCATGATTAGCGCCGCATCCTACAATTGTCTGGGTGTCCGCGGTAAGACCGGTAGCCTTAGACTGAAGCATGCCCTCCAAGCGTTTAATGGTTAGCGATGTAACTTGCTTGCCGTCAAAGAGCCAGACATTATCCTGATACCGAAAGAGAACGCCTTGGGGAACTATACTAACATGCTCGGGATGCTCTGCTCCAACATTAGCTAATTTCCTTAATTCAAACATAGACGGATGGTCACCAAAAAGACCGTAGAGACTACTCTCCTTGAAGACAAGAAGGATAGACCCAATGGGGGCCATGGCTGTAACAGCTTCACCATCTCCCTGACCTGCTTCAAACCATCCACCCTGAGTATCCTTTGTAGTTGGATCATGCATAACATCTCCGGTACCTAGGGCAGAAAACCATACTCGTGTTGGATATTGGTCATCTGCATCCAGAGTCTTGCCGGTAGCAAATAGCCTATTCTTGGCAGTAGCAATAATGGTACAGCCATCAGGTATAGTTGTGCGAGAGATATCTGCACCAAAAGAAACAGCAGCAACGGCATCTGATATATTGTCGTCAAACTCTGTTGTTGTATTATTTGTTAATGTCTTTACGAGAGTCCAGTCGGAAACTGCCCCTCCATATCTATATATCTTCCTCTGAGTAGTCTGTATTGGGGTTGTTGCATCCACGGGAACTGTTACCACAATCTGCTTTTCATCCACTTCCAAGCCCGTACTAGCAGCTGAAATTGGGCCTTCCTGACCGAATCCATCTATTCCATCTGGTGCAGTGCCAACGAATGTAACTCGATATTGATACGTTCCATCGAGAACTCCCGTAGCGCCTCCGCCTTTCTCAGCTGTTGTGGGTGCTGAGGGGGTGGGGATGCCAAGAGCATATAAATCAGTACCATCTGTCTTCTGCAACTTCCCAGTATTTGTAACTGCGCTCGTAATAAACCAGTTACCTAATACAGCAGACGTCCGAGGAACACCTAAGAGAGTATCTACTTCAGTGGTTGCGGGCGAAGCTGCTAATACTGTAGTGCGATGCAGCTTTCCATTAGATTGGACTGTCCACATATTACGGGCATGCTTGGGAACTGAAGCAAACCACGCTTTCTCCATGGTCTGCCCGCCATCCAATGTAACAGCCTTAACCAAAGCAGGAACAAAGGCAGATTCAAGGGCACCCATACGTATGCGGATATTCTGGAGATCTTTAAACTCTTTCTCCAGTAACCAAGGAGCAGTATCTGAGTTAATGCCACCCGAGATATCAGCAACTATTGGGCGTCTATCTTCAGGCATATTATCCACTCACCTTAATAGCCGTACTTCTTTTCGCCTCCGCCCTTCTTCCTCTTCTTTTGCAGCATACGAACACGTTCTGCCCGAGCAGCCTGCTTGCCCTTCTTTGTATATGGATACTTCTTACCGCCTACCTTAGGCATATCGAGACCTCCCTATACGTGAGATACGTTGTGCCCTTTTCTTTTTCTTAGAAGCCAGACTTGGAGAACCCGATCGTGCTGGCGCTGTTGGTCTTCCGGAAGTTGTGGGAGGTATACCGGGCATCATTACTCTCCCGGCAGGCGCTGATGCTAATGGTCGGGTTGCTCTGCGCTGCTTTGCCTTATTCCATGCTACTCTGATTTGCTCACGATGCTTCCCAGTAACAGGTGGAGTATATATAGGACTAGACGGTCTACCCGGCACTGGCCTGTTTCCAATTGGCGCACGTGCAGAGGGTGCTGCTTCGGGTCTTTGCCCTGCCAATGGTGTTGGTGTTCGATGTGGTCTAGGAGAGAAAGGGCGTGTAGCTCTACGTTCTGCTGCAGGATCTGACCTGAAACCCGGAGTAGTCAATCTACGTTCTGCTATGGGCTGGCTAGCAGGTTGAGGGGCAGCACCGTTCCCCATATTGATGGAGATATTGAAAGGACTTTGGGATGGGGGAGCCTGAGCAGTTCTGGTTAGGCCAGTTTCACCATCAAATCTATTCATGCGCCCCAGACCAGTTTCACCATCAAATCTATGAGCACCGGGAGAGCCGTATTGAGATACTTGTTGTCCGATACCCCGTTGCCCCTTTCTTTTAGCTTCTAGTAGTTTCTGAAAGATTGATCCTCTGCCGCCCATTCTCATTTTGATTTCCTCCCACGCTTAGAAGTTTTCTTCTTGCCAAGACTCTCCCGTAATATAAAGGAATAAACATCTGCTATCTTCGGCACAGCCAGATTCAGCGTCTGGAAGAGTTCTGGCTTCGTTCCTCCCGGAGGACTCATATCTCCTACCTTAGTGATAAAACCCTGCAAGAGCTCCTGTTCTGGTGTACTTAGACCTGCTAAGTTTTGTCGTTGTCGTTTTTTACTTGAAAGATTTCTAAGGAAAATTCGATTACCTTCTGCCTGTTCCTGACGAGCTCTGGAAGCCATATAGATCCTCCTAAACCATATTTCTTGGGCTAGTGCCCAGCTTTCTAGCCATCAAAGACCGTTGTTTATTCGTAGTACTCATTCTAGATCTAAGTTTTAAACGACGCAGACGTTGAGATAGGCGCTCAGTACTACGCCTTCTTTGAACCCTACCTGCGGGAAACCGTAGAAGACGTGAACTACGCTGCGGCCTCGGAGCCCGGAGCAGCCGACTGCGCTGACCCAGCTTGATTCCCGTTACCAGACTTGGAATTTTGCGAGCCACCTTCTCCTCCTTCTGCTTCTGCCTGAGCTTGCTGCTGTTGCATTTGAGCTGCCTGCATATATGCTCTTAGTATATCGATTACATCGGATGCGCTTAGTTGTGGGAATGTCTGAAGTATGTGCTTCATAACTGGTAATGATTGTGGCGGAACCAACGGGACTTGGGTGACAAGTTGGAAGAGATTCATCATATCATTTCTATCCTGAACACGATCTGAAAATGCAGAGGATCCACTATTAACAAGTAGTTCTATTGAACTTGGCAGGCTATCCATTGGTACCTGAATTGGCTGACGCATCCCCGGAGCCATCTCCTGCACAATAGTCACCGTAGAGTTCTCGAAACGGTACAAGTCATAAAGCTTTCCTGCTAACTTGCCCATCGTTTCTTCCAGTTGTCGCAACTCCATCTGTCCCCTTACACCCGATAGGCTAACTAGCTGGGATACCTCTCCCATTGTATGACGACCAGCAGGAGCTGACCCTCTATGATAGTCAAGAATAGCAGCAGCTTCATTGAGATACTGTTCAGCCTTCCCTATGCCTGCAATAAGAGCATCAGGAACAGGAGCTGACGGAAGCGGTACAACTGAATTAACTGGAGCATTAGACCTCATCTCCACCCCAGCCATTACGGACGGTTCCGTCAGGGCACGACGCCCCTGCTCTGTCATAGTATTCTCTGCATATGCAAACTTTGGAACAGAGCGAATTGAATGCGCCACAAAGACAGTAAACAGTCTTGCCAGTAGATCCAAGTGAGGTTCCATCAGAGCTATGTCACCCTGTGGATGGAACTGGTTGGGAACGTGTAATCCTGTCAGCATGACATGGGGGAAGAAGTCCTCGTATGGATACGGATCATTTTCCTCGTAGAGAACAACATACTCATTCTCTTTCGCAGCAAGACCATCCTGTTCCCCGCGAGGAGCAAGGACTGTATATTTGCGTCTCGTAAAATCCCACATCAAAAAGACAGGATACAGGACTTCGGAATTCTTTTTGTGTTCTTCAGCTCCAACACTTGCCCTGCCATGCGATTCATCCCCGCTTGAGGCCCCGGTGGGTAGTGCTGTAGTGAGAGTCTCTAGCCTACCATGCCTTCCAACCTTTTTAGTATTCTTCCATCCTGCCTGACGCATAGCATCTAGGCTATCCTTGTCCATCCAGACAAGCTCAGCCAGCCATCTTAGTGAGCCCATGTCAGGTCGATCTGCTGAGGTATCATAGAAGAGTCGCGTGGGAGGAATAGCTGTTGCCTTCCCCCGTTGGGTCATAATATCTCCCTTGGCATTAAAGACCCGATCCCATGATGGTTTAATGAGAGAGTAACCATAGACCCTTCTATACGTATCTGCTTCCCTAATTGCTTCCTGCGCTCCAGACTCCCTCCATATCCTACGCATAGAGGATTGGATTAGAAGAACTTTTGCAGGATCATATTGGGATTCGTCTAGGATAGTAGCGCTAAATGTAGGTTCCTTTACAGTCAACGCAGACGTCTTGATATTGATAAAGGATGTTCCTAAGTTAAGACGGGCAAAGTAATACCGACGCATCTCCGCCATGTCCCCTATAGATAAGTTCATACGTAAAGCATCGTCGGGGTTAATTGATGCTCCCATAGAACCGGTATCTGAACGATAGATACCCTGCCAACGGCGGTACTTAGGCTCTAGCTCCTGATCATAATAAGTGATCCCGCTAGAGATCCTTTCCCACATTCTATCGTTATAACTTTCTTCGGGCATTATCCTCTCCTAGATTTCGGTGTAAGTATGCCACCAAAAGAAGCTCCAAGATCGTTTTGCATCGCTACGCGTAACTGATCGCTCTGACTACTCGCATTCATAGTCCTCTTCCATAGATCTAATCCTTCCTGAAAAGCAGTATTGGAAAAGGCTGCGCCCTGTTTCCCTAGAGCGTCTGCTCGGGAATATGACCGCACAAGGGCAGCCGTCGAGGCAGCCGTTCCGGCTATCTTAGCCAGACTTGCAAATTGATCAGACCCGAGGAAGTCAAAAAATCTCTTGAATATCCCCGGCTTCTGGGCAGCTGTAGCATTCTGAAGTTCTCTCGCAACCGTTGTGGGATCTGTTGACAAACTGATGGGTGCGCCACTTACTTCACCATGCAGCACGTCAGAACCTACTACTTCACCATCAGGCCTTCTACCTGAGAAACGGGTTCCTGAATCGCTCCTGCCGTTACTGACTTGCTGGTATCCGTCCCCTTCTCCTAGAGATGCAGTATCCGCACCTTTAATAAATCCACCCCACTTACCCTTCTGTAGACCTTTGAGAGTCTGATTGATTAGCTTTGTACCTTTCTCCTTCCCAAATCTTTCCATAATATCACTAAAGATGGCTTCATCTTTTCCACCCTTGAGAATAGTAGATAACTTCACTCCCTTCTTTACTCCCTCTCCCATAATAGGGGCGAAAGAAGCTGTATGCTGTGCGCCGATTGGCCCACTGTAGAGGCCGGTCCTTTTTCCAAGCCGTCTCACAAAATCTCCAACATCTCCTCCCTTACCCGGTTTGAGGAGCCCACCGAATCCCAGTCCCTTGGCTAGGCTTAGGTAGGGCGCTACCTTACCGATGAGTCCTCCCCTACCTTTCATGAATCCGGAACCCACAGACATGAGTAGTCCGGGAACTCCTCCCATTAATATTCCGCCTAACTGCATGAGACCTTTAAGTGGCTTTTTACCAAAAACTCTTTTGACAACACCGCCAAGAGCTCGCTTAAAGAATCTACCTATCCGTAAGTCACTCTCATCGTCAGAGCTTGCCTTAGCCTGACGTCGTTCTTTCTTCGTACGAAAACTACGACGATGGAATCTCACCCTCATATCTATCGACCTCCCACTGCCTTAATCATCGAAGAACGTCCAAAAGCGTAACCAGCAATAGTTCCTATTAGCCCTATGCATGAAGTCATCAGATGACCATTAATTCCCTTCGATAAAGCCACAATTGCGATTGCAGTGATCGATCCAATCATAAACATGGCTAAAATTAATCCCCTGATAGTCATTCTTTCTTCACCGTCCTCCATTCGGATTTGCATAATTCCCAATTAGTTAAAGCAGAGAAATTCTTAAAAGCATCGTCGTTCGATCCGAGAGGAAATACTATATGATCAGGAGATACAATCTTCTCCTCTGCTAGTTTTATCTGGGAAGTAGCCTTTCTAGGATCTTTTTTGTGAGATTGTGTGAGCGTACAAAAATGCTTACCCGTCAAGCGAGAAACTGTTTCTGTTTCGATCACATCGCACCACCACAAGTTAGCATGCTTCTCTATGCCATCCTCTATCCAAACAGGTTCCAGATTTGGTTGCTCTCCAACTAACATCTTAGAGTAACAAGACCATCCTCCTTTCCAGTGTATGGGAGCTCCTTCTAGTATATCATAGATCATTTCTTCTATATTGCCCGGATACAATTCGTACATGCTAGGTACATTACAATGCCTCATCTCAGCTATTAAATTCGTAGCAAGAGCCTGACATCCTTCTTCGTCCTTGCTTACTGTAAGGCCCATACTAATAGGACCAGTCCAATTTTGATCTATCAGGAAGGGAATGATCTTCTCAAGAGTATTAGTATACATAGGACTATTGGGACTGATAGAGCATACTGATCCTCCCAGATCCAGCAAGGGAGCCGCAATTGGCTTGCCTTCATGAAAGAGTCCTATAATGTGTGCCCTAAAACCTTTTGGTAGAGTGCTAATAAAGATTGGAGCCTTCACTCTTGTTCTATGGCACAGTTCGTCCAGCCACGTACGCGTTGACTTACTAGAGGGGAAGATAAAGTAGTTCCCATTTACTACAATCTCATTACCTGTACCGAAATCTATTTTAAGGAAGTCGAAAGCATCCTGAATGCTATTCATTGTAATAAGGGGGATTGAGGAAACTCCACATTTCTGAAACAATATTCTAGCTTGGATAGCAGAACGCTGAAGATCTGCAACTGACTTGGATTCCCTGCCGCCGCCGAGATCGGAATCGAAATCTAACGCTGAACGATATATATTACCCTCCAGAAGATGAGGAATAGCAAAGGACTGAAAGCCATCCGTAATTAAATATTTATCATTTGACGACATATCTGCCTCTCGTAGCCACTGGGATACCTGATCCTGTACACGATATTGAGGCATATTCTCCTGATCCCCGTACATAATGTAATCTCCCCAACAGAGAATATCTGCCCGATCATGTAGCTTGCGAGCTACTGCTAACCCCTCAGATCCTCCAGTAATCCATAGTAAGCTCTTTGTATCATTTATCATAATTAGTTCCTAATACTGCCTCGGACTGCCCGCAGATTCAGGCTTCCCTACTGTTTCTTGTGAACCTGTTTCTTGTACCCTTCGCCCGCCACGCCTGACATCATTCCTCGTCTCGAAGGGTGGAAGTTGAGTACCACCACTGCCTCCACTTCTCAGTGGTGGGCGTAGACCAGTATGAAAGGAGGCATGAATTGATGTTCCCTGAGGCCGGAACCCATTATTCCATAGCTCCTCTGTTAGGGTGCCATAATTATTCTCGATCCACTGATCTGCTTTCTTCTTTCCTAGTGTAGCCTGTAATAGCTTATAGGCACGCGTTTCTTTCTCTGTCCCTGTCTGCGTCTTGTCAGGATCTTCGTATTTAAACTTACGAATACGTATATCCTTTTCTAGTTGTCGCTTCTCCGTCTCCGGATCTCCCTCTGCTAGCATGGCTTCATAAGACCGAACTGTTTCCCGATCCCCTCTCAAATCGCCTGAAGTGCTTATCTTATCGATC
>Ga0208179_1000254_pt1 | contig 38705 bp, 40 predicted proteins | sample Malvired_Geostar_FD_184238 | JGI IMG/M metagenome (GOLD analysis project Ga0208179, IMG submission 184238) | Marine viral communities from the Global Malaspina Expedition - Malaspina viral metaG DeepMed_Geostar (SPAdes) (version 2) | ecosystem: Environmental > Aquatic > Marine > Oceanic | place... | reverse complement strand
GGTTACAGCTACAGGATTTGTAGGAGCTTTAACAGGAACTGCTGACACAGCTACTGTTGCAACAACAGTAACCATTACAGACAACGAGAGTACAAGTGAAACTAACGCAATAATTTTTACAGCAGGTGGGGCAAAAACTGGAGGTAATCTAGGATTAGAATCAGATGGAGATTTGCACTATAACCCTTCTACAGGAACGATAACTGCAACTGAACTAGCTCTTGCAGGTTCAGCACATTTGGATTCAAGCCCAGCAGATGAAACAGTTAGTGGTATTACTGCTACCTTTACGGCTGGTGAAACCTTGGTACGAGGGGAAGTGGTTTACTTTAAGGCTGGCGACAGTAAACTGTGGAAAGCAGTAGCAACTGCGGCTGGTACAATGCCTGTAATGGCTATGGCTGCCGCTGATATTAGCGCAGATGCAACAGGGGTATTTCTTCTTCAGGGATTTCTTGCAGATAATGGAACATTTCCTGCATACACAGTAGGGGGAACTATTTATGCACCAGAAGCAGAAACGTCTAGCCAGAATGTACCAGAACAGACAGCACCAGATACTGATGGTGACTTTGTGCAGGTATTAGGCTTTGCGGTTACTGCTAATAGTCTTTATTTTAACCCATCCAACGATGTAATTGAACACGCATAATGGCTAATGAAGTTGAAAAATTAAATAATATTGCTCTTGCCGATATCGAAAAGATAAACGGTAAGGATGATGACGATATTGAAAAGATAAATGGTGCAGAATTTTCGGGCGTAGTATACGGCCCGCCTGCTGTGGTTGCAACTAGTGTTTTGACGGCTGGTACTGGCGGAACTTCACACACCCTGGCACTTGATGCTGGAACAGGTGTTGGGCGGTTACTTCTTGTAGGTATATGTCAAGAAGACTCTGGAGCAAGCCTTGGTGATCCAGTTGATAATCCCTCTGGTGTCACATACGATGGTCAAGCCATGACTAGAGCGATGACTAATTATAGAGCCACAGTGCGTAATTCAGTTTGGTATATCATTGCACCAAGCACTGGCACTAATAACATTGTTGCAAGTTTCACTGGCACTACAGATAGCCCTACGTCACTCAGGGGTATTTCATTGTCTGGATGTAAGCCAGTTGCGCCTGGAGGTGGATTCACCGCACAATGGGGTGCTGGTACATCTCAAAGTTACACTGTAGATACACAGGCGGGCGTAATCGTTATGGACTGGATGGTATGGGAAGGTAGTCCAACGAGCGAATCTAAAGCTGAAGGATCAGATATTGGAGGAGCACCAGCCTCAGACTCAGGGGGACACTACATTACTGCTACTGGCTCTTCTCAGGCAATGGGGTGGACGTGGTCGGGCAGTACTACATCTGTACAGAATGCGATAAGACAGTTTTCAGACGTTTACTCATAAAATATGAATGTCAATTACAGGAGCATGACATGATAGTAGGAACAGGCACAATGGCAGTTGGAGCAATTATAGATACATATAATGCAGACGGCAGGGCAAAGTCTATTGCTTTCACGGCTGCTTCTGGTAATGCAGGTACAACCAATGTTCGGATTAGTGATGTTGGCAGGTCAACTAATGTTGCATTAAGTGCGGGGCAAGATACAACGTGGGCGTTTACTCAGGCAAGTGGGGGTCTTGCTGCAACAATAGCCATAACAGGAACCGACAATGATACAGTGTCATGGGCGATAGACGAGAGTTAAGGATGTAGCATGAACGGGGAAAAAATAGAGCAAATCATTAGAGAGAAAATACAGACATATCAGCAGCAGGAAATATCTCTGACCCAAAATATATATCGCGTTAAGGGTGCTGTTAAGGCAACCGCCGATGGAAAGGTAACTGCTAAGGAACGCTCTGCTTTGATGACCGAATTCTGGGATATTATCAATACAGCAAAGGCGATTAGGAAATGAGAATTAGACCACAAATTATGGCGAGTATAGTATGTGGTACTGTCTTTGGCATTGTAGGTATGTGGATTGGCATGGAGATGGGTGCTACTGAGGTCGTAACAGCCGTTATTGGTAGCGTCTTTGGGTTTCTTGGAGGAGTTTCGCTCAAGGTTTTAGAGCAGGAGTAAGGTTATGAATAATTTTAGTTTAGGTATTCTTACATCGTTGGTCTTTGCCTGGTGGGATCTATGTGCATCTCCGCTACGTAGCTACAACAAGGTTAAGCTATGGCGTGACAAATTCTTAGCCACCGTGGAGATGCTCCAGAGCGAGAGCCAGAAATGGAGGGCCGTTTTTACAACGCTGCGTCTGCCATACCTGGCACTAACTAAGGCCGGGGTGTCTCCCAATATGGCCGTATCGCTAATCATAGGAGGCACGGCCGTTGGTGGTGGAGCCATCGTAGCAGAGGTTATGGAACCGCCTAGCTTCAGCCGTGGGGATAGTGGCGTGTATGCAGCTCCAAGCGATAATCCAATCGAGTGGAATGAATCCATGCAGACCCTTAGAGTAGACCTTGGAACAACACCTGTGGGGTTGCTTGAGCTGGACTCCATAAGCATAAACACATACGCCGGATCTGCACTCCCGACTAATCAAACCAATGCACTCATACTAGGGGGTTTGCCAGCTACTTCAGATCCGGTCTTTGCCGAGACGTACCTGGAAGTCGGAGACTTATACATAGACAAGTGGCGTTGCTCTAAACTTATTATGGAGCATATAGAAGTTAACCACCTTATACTTACCAAGAATGCAGCCGACGGCATATCACATGCGATGACTGCCGGAACGCCAAGGGCTAGGGGCATAAGTGGAGGAGTCCGGGCTAACGAGATGGTCGTCTCGAATTCCACCTATGACCAAGTTGTAATTTCTAGTGCCACATCAAATATTGATGGACGCATTGATGAGATCCGCATGGTTAATATCTGGGCTAAAAACCCATGCTTACTGTCTCGGATCAAAGCCGGGACCATCACCATCAACCTTTCAGAATTTGGAAATGGGGATGGGCTGGCTCTTAAAGATTGGACTATTGCACAAAGTGTAGTTTATCAAACCCTGACAGCGGATCAGAATATTGAGGTACTGATAAGTCCGCCTAGTTAGAATAAAGGAATAGGAAAAGGAGAAGGATATGTTTAAGTTTTTGGTTGGATTGTTACCCAAGGAGTATCAGAGCCTCATCGCTGTTGGGCTAAGAGTTGTCTCTCAGCTCGATACACCAGAAGAAAGGTCTGAAGCTCTTAACTTTGCCAGGCTTGCATTAGCCGATGGTAAGGTTACCCCAGGGGAATGGGCGCAGATAGGTTCCAAGTTCGGAATACTGCGGGGTCCAAGCTCGGACGAGGTTGCCGCATACTCAAAGAGATCTCCGAAAAAACCCAATGCTTAAAGCGATAGCGTTTGTTGTCGGTAGTGCAGCCATTGTTTTAGCCGGCATAGGTCTTTATGTCGTGTTGACAGAGGACTATGTTCCGAGTCCACCTGACCCACAAGACTCACCGACTCCTTAACATCGCTGTACGTTGAAATATGAGCCATTTAGATAGGGAGAAGCTATGCCTAAGAAACCCCCAATTATTATATTGGGCGTAACATACCGCACTCATGAAGACCTTGAGGATAAATGTAGGTCTGTATTGTATTCGTATAGTGATGGTGACGTTGTTGTTGGTGAGGATGATAAGTTCCTGAGGGCTTTACTTGCCAGACATCCTGACGCTACTCGTAAGATTGGCGTTGGTGTGTATGGATTTTGGCGAGGTCGTTCCAAACATCGCACTCATTGCTTTTATCTTGATCGCATTGATGGTACTGCTGACGATTTTTCTTTTAACAAATGTATTGTAGGTAAGACTAAGGGGGTGCAGCAAGAACTGGAAAAGACATTACGAGCGATCATTCAGCGAGACATGCATTCATATAAACAGAAACTCTTTGGCATGGGTATCGGAGGTTTTAATGATGTCAAATGCTCACTGTCAGGAGAGTCGTTAGGGTGGGATAATTGCCATATCGACCATTACCCAAAAACATTCCAAGCAATAGTGCGTGATTGGCTCAAGGAAGAAGACATAGATCCTACTTATGATATGTTTGTTCCTAAATACGATCTCCAGCCCAACCCAGAATTGGTCGATGAGGTTCTTGTTGAGTCGTTTCGTGACTACCATAACTCTGTTGCTAGTCTCCGCCCACTGGACAAGCATATACATCTGACGCAAAAGCGAGTAGCGGTATGAAGAAACATCCCAAGAGATGCGCTGTTCGCAGACCTGACGCCTCAAGGTGTCCGAACAAGAAGGCTCATGGTTCTTTGTATTGCGTTTCCCATCAAGGGCAACGATAATATTGTGGTGTCCCTGTGGGGGTGGTGTTAGAGTGTCGATTCTGAACGGGACCAGGGTTGAGGCTCGATACATATCCCCCCACAAACATGGCAATGCCCAGTCTACGGACTGGGCATATGCCTAGGGGTCGGAGAGAGGTAGCCTGTTTCTGGTATATTTAGAAAGTCTCTAACATTTATACCACGACTACAAAACGCCGGGTCAGCCACTGATATCAGGCAATACCAATGTGAAGTATTGTCCTCACCCTAGAGACTTTTCATCGCACCTCTCGCTATCAGTATACACTACCTGGCATTCTTTTGGCGGATTGCTGCGTGGTTGAGGTCGGAAGCCGTTTCTCCTAGTTTAACCCAGTCCAGGAACTCGTCCAGTATAGCGACTACTGCCATCAGTTGGGTCCTGTTGGAGACCGGCAGTATGGATCGTTCCTTTTCCCCGGTCTTTGGGTAAGTTATACGATTGATGATTAAGTATGCAGCTCTAAGCATGTCCAGTTCGTTATACTTCTCCCGGTTCATCAGCACTGCCAGTGCGTGTGTGTAATCCGAATCGCCTTTTATTATAGGCATTATCCTATCTCCTCTATTTCTATAGCGGCCAACACCCTCTCGATTGTTCCATTCATCCAATGCGATGGTCTCCACACAAATGTATCCTCACCGGCGTGGTTGAGTGCCGACATCCACACTTCCTGTACATCAGTTAGTTTGCCGAGTTCGGCTTTGAGTTCAACATATATTACTCTATCCTTAACTAATACCAGATCCGGGAACCCGGCTGCATCGTACTGGACGGCAGTGACCCAGTTGCCTCGCTTGGTCATGCCCGGTCTGAAGTGTGCCACGAGCCATCCTTGTGCCCTGGCAAGAGAGATGACGTTCTGTTGCAGATCCGCTTCAGACATAGACCGGGCTAGTTGTTCTTGTGGTGTCAGTCTCTTCATCCTAGTAATCTCCTGAGAAACAGTGCCACCACCGCAGGTACGACTCCGTTTCCAAGGGCTTTAAGCTCGTCCACCCTATGGGTACGCCCATCAACCATTCCACGAAACTGGGATTCAGCCTTCTTTGTAAGTGCTGGGGCAAGGTCTGGTCGCTCTGTAAGGATTCTTCCCCACTCGTCTGATTGGCTTGGTCCTGGGGGCCAGGATGGGATGCCTCTTGGGTAGCCCACGTATATGTTACTGAGGGAAGATCGCTCTCGCCCTGCCAAGTCTCTGTTGGTCTTCTCCAGTTCATATCTGATGCCATTGGAGTCGGCCAGTTCGTTTGACCCTGTTGCACCGACACCTGATCCCGTAGATTGTTGGGGTTGGATCTCCCCTGTCTGTGGGTGTGCTCGTGATCCAGTGCCTCTTGGCTCTTGGGATCTAGCACATCCATCGTGTTGGGAGTCATCCAGTTCTCCCTGATTGTATCCATTAAATGTTCCTGTTGATTGGGTCGGCTGTTCATTGTGTCCTTGTAGTCTCTCGCTTGTGGAGTCGGCCAAGTCTCTGTTGCGTCTCGCAGCTTCACTCCCCACCTCACTCCGTCCTTGTTCTTCCTGCTGAACGATCCGTTCTCCATCTCCACGTTCTGAACCAAGCCCCCCTCTGTGTCCGATACCCTTGGAGTCGGCCAAGACCCCAAAGCAGAACCATCGTTTTCTTCTATGTGGTGCTTCGGCATCGTCAGCTCCCACAACTTCCCAGAAGCAGTCATACCCGATTTCGGTAAGTTGTCCAACCACAACTCCCCCGTATGCTGGGGTTCGTTCATCAACTGAGCTAGAAAGGAGACCTGAGACATTTTCCAGGAGGATATATCTGGGAGCCACTTCACGAATAACTCTGAGCGTATCAGGCCATTTGTTTCTGGAATCCTCAGAAGATCGCCTGGCTCCAGCAAACGAGTGCGGCTGGCAGGGGAATCCTGCTGTAACGAGGTCAACCATTCCTCTAAACTGTTCACCCCTAAAGGAAGATATATCGGAGAAGATGGGTGCGTCCGATAAGAGTTTGTCTTTGATTCTTGCTTTGATAATTTCTTGTGCATACTTCTCCCATTCGACATAAGCTATTGTCCTTGTGTTAATATTAGCGAGTTTCACGCCCAGGCTAATGCCTGAATATCCGGTAAACAAACTGAGTTCAGTAATCATGTACGCCCCCTCATCATCTCGAATGCCCGGCGTTCTATCTGTTGGGCTCGTTGCTTGGTGACATTTAATCCTTCACCAATCTCTGCATGTGTTAACCGAAACTCATGGTCCGGGTTCAATCCAAAGCGATCCATCACAACGCCCTTGTATTTATCCGGGAGTACACGCAACACCAGGGTAACCTGCTGTGCCAGTTGCATTGGCGTACCATCTAGATCAAGTGATAGCTGTTCCAGAAAGTGACGCCTTCTCTTATCCATCGTAGGCTCCTGGTCTTCTTCAATCCCTCGTGCTTGTACGAGGACTAGCTCTATAGCTTTTGGAACCAGGCGTTGACCACAAAAGCATTCCACCTGGTAGGTGGCATAGCGATTGTTGTCTTTAATATGAATAGAGGTTCCTGTTATGTACCCCTGGTGTTTCCAGTGCCTATTGTATTTTGCGGTTCGAGGTACGAACTGCACCTTATCCCCATAGTAAAACTTACGTGAGTTGTTTCCCATAATGTCTCCCCTCACAGGCTTTGCAGTTAACTATCGCAGCCTCTGAGCAAAAATTTTCTGGTGCATGTATGCACTCGGTATCCTGTGGTGCTATCTCCCGGTATAGTTTCTCTAGTCTATCCCATAAATCCAGATGATCCATCAGCCATTCATGTGTATGGATCATCCTCTCTTGTGTGGCCGTCAGCATTGCTCGAATACCCGGTAGGTCTGCCGTCAAGGTAACGAGATCCTGTTTGTTATTCTTTAACATCTTCATTATTATCTCGAGTTGGCCTGGGTCTATTGTATCAGGGGGTTTCACCCCTAGGTCCGCACCATCCGGGATAATCGTGAAGCCATTAAGGCGTACAGTTTCATAGAGCTGTACGCCTTTTTCAATTTGTCTAAGGTCTACTATATTTTGGTCCATGCTCCCCCCTCATATGGTACTTCATCATAGGTAGCAGGCAAGGCGTACTTTTCTCCCACCTTGGTTAACTTGTTATCTCTTACCCATTCAGACAGGCGAGGAGCCATACTCCTCTCCATGTAGTCCCCTATTTCCTGGGCTGTTTTAGCCCCGGACATCAGGTAGTTTTTAACCTGGTCATATTGTGTCTGGGCAGTACGCATCTCTGTTTTAGATATATCGCTTGAACTAAGCCTTTGTATGGATGACAAGCGATTATCCTCAAAGCTGAACTGCCACCCCATCTCTTTTATCAGCCCGGTATTGTTTGCTTTACGGTGGAACAAACCAAACTTGGTTACGTTCTCTCCTACCTGTTGATCCTTTAATACCTCAAACACATGGCGAGAAGCATTAACCTTATAGACAGAACCATGCAATGCCTTGAGCCCTGTCTCCTGTTTGTTTGGATGATCAATAATCATAGAAGATATCTTTAGTTCTCGTAATGCCATGAATGCCCGTAACACTACGTCTTGTGCGGTTGCGTCGCCCATTACTGCTGTTCCCATAGAATCTATAACAACAAATTCTATTTCTTTATCAGATACTATATCCTTTAGGGTTTCAACCTCATCGGCTATACCAGAGGTCATCGACTTGTACCATATGTGTGACTTGCCTGGCAATCCCAACACACTACGTATCTGTGTAACACGGCTATGTAGTTCTTGATAAGATGTTTCCCAGTCCAGGTACAGCACGTTCTTACGTTGTACCTTTAGGCCGCCATGTTCATAGCCGGCATCGACCAGCACTGCTAGGTACTGAGCGAATAAACTTTTGCCGGCAGATCCAATACCAAAAATTAGTGTTGGGTTTTCTACTTGTATTAGTGGATAAATGAGCCACTCGGCCTGTTCCTCTTTGGCGTCACCGGTTAGCAGCATCTCTGGTGAGCCTGATCGATAGTCAGTTAATATTGATTCGCAGAGCTGCTCCATGATGATGTCCCACTCTGCTTTTTCAACGCTTGGATCTGCATCGAATAGTAATTTAGCGAATGAGTTTCTACTAGTGGGGCTAGTCAATATGACTCGCCCCCCACGTAGATGGCCCTGACTAGTGATGCGTTCCGATGAGAACTGAATCTCAGCTTTCACTTCTTTGTCATGGCTGGTACGAAAGTACTTAGCGGTAGCCCGGACATTTAATTCGGGCCACGTCAGGGTGTAGTTGCCAGTGCCTCGTATACCACCAAGTTCAAAGTTATCTGTTCTTTTCTTTGGGTCGGTAATATCATCCATCAATTCGTCTGGGTTCAATGTTTGTCCCCCCTGTAGTCTTAGGAGATTCTGCCGGACGAGGTGTAGCCTGTAAATACACACGGCGTGGTGACTGTTCAGTGTTCACCCATTCTCCTAGCGTTCTTAATTCTATTTCTCTTTCCTTGAGGTTGTTGGTCCGCCGCATCTCTGCTAGTATCAGGGCCTGTTGCTGTTGGTTGTAACAGGCATCGCACCATATAGGTGCGTGTGGATAATCAAGGGTGCAGATCATCTCGCCCCCTTGATAGATCCCGTTAGTTGTCCTACCAAGTGAGCCATCCTGGCAGACAGCCCAAAGATTTCTGTGCTGAGTCGCAGGTCTACCGGGACAACATCAGCATAAGAGCCGTCTCTCATGATGTATACAATGTTTGCCTTAGTGGGGGTGTAGATACTACCCATGTTATCCAGGGCATTAGCATAAGCTGCGAGTTGGGCATGGTCTTTAGAATATAATGCGGGCCCATAAGTTTCATAAGTGTCGCGATTTTTGGTTTTCCAGTCCCATAAGACAGGCTCCATAGTTTTAGGATCAAATGATATAGCATCTGCTGTGCCACCATAGTTTAGTACCGGGTGGTAGAGGAACACCTCTGAAGCAATCCAGTTATGTTTAGATCCGACATCTTTCAGCCAGGCTGTAAACATATCATTCTCTTCATCTATTTCTTTGCCGTTACTTTTTATGTACCTCTCGATACATTCATGTAGAGCATTGCCTTCAGCTATACTCTTGGCAGTTTCCTCTTTGGCTGCATTGAAGTTAGTCGGCTTACTATTCCGGATTAATTTCGTGGCCCAGCTAACAGCTATACCAAAGTTATCTCCTGCGGTATGCGTATTCAAGGCGGTCACGCTCGATAGTTCAGCACTAGGTTCTCCCCCCGGGTACGTCACCATGTATTTATGCACCTCATTGTCCCCGTGTTTTCTGGTGATCCGGGTAATGTTTACATTTGTTTTAGACTTTAGGGTATGTTCCTGTGTTATTGGTTCTTTTATTTCTTTTGCCATTTTATATACTCCACATCTGTAATTGTTTTTCTTTGATGTACCAGGTTGCCTGGTATTTACCGCTCCCCCCATACACTCGAGGCTCTCCCCGAAAGATGAGGCCATCACGCTCAAGTTCCGGGAGTCTCTTCCATAGTCCTGATATTGTTGGGTTCTTGTCTCCTATCTCCCCGGCTGTTGCGCCGGGGTACTCTTCTATTGTATTCAATACTACCTCTTTCAGCCGGGGCTTGTTGGCCACCGGCTGAGTAGAAGTCCACGGATCGTTCAATCTATGGGTAGGGTAGATGTCCTGTAGGTTCATACCTTCATTACCCCTTGGTCATCAGGGGTGTTGTCCACAACGTCCTCTTCATCTACGATATCTTCCACCCCAATGGTATTCGCACGTATATGTGCAGCCAACTTGTTAACTGCCAGTGCTGCCATCTCTATCCACTCGGGATCTGGGAACTCTCCTGTGCGCTCGTAGTACGCTACTATGAGAGCCGTCGCATTGGTCTTGGAGTTGCCAGTCTCTTGTCCATCAGCTCTCCACTGATCTGATTGGGATGGTGTCCACCCGGTAGGTGCTACCACCTGTGGGGTTGGAGCTAGGGGTGGAGCTGTGGCGGTGGGCTCAACGCTCGTAGCATCAGGCTGTTTCGCTATTGTTACTGAAACCAGGTTGTACTGAGACCTACCCTCATATTCCCCGGAAGGTCTGGCTGATACCATGATATGCTGGCCTTCCAAGCTATGTACGTCTCCGAGCTGGGCCTCTAGGATCACTAGGTATTTTGGTTTTTCTCTAGTCTCCCGGGCTAACCAAATCTTTAAGTCTATCGTTTCATCCGCGTTATCCGGGCGCAAAATTATTCTACCTGGCCGGGTCTCTTCCGGTTCAAAATATCTTTCAACGATACCGGCAATCGCTATTGGGTCAGCGGGCATAAATCTCCTTCACGTTTGTATTAATTCTGTCTGCATTTTTTACCTTGATTGCAGCATCAAGCTGATCCTTGGTGTACACATACCCACGCTGAAATGGAATGCCTTGCAACCATCCCTCATTCCTATACGTATTCAACGTAGAAGCTGATACACCTATGTAGTTACGAGCCTCGACGGGCTCGTACAATTCCACGATACAGGCATTACTCCTACAGCTACAGCCGTTATGGATTCTGATCATGTTTCCTCCTTACTAAAGATATTGTGATCTATAAGCTATTATACAATTAGGGCGTACTAAAGTCAACTTTTCTTACACCAACGGCACTGGCATCGGCGAGGTAGTTGGTGTTTGCGGAAGAAGCATAGAAGCCAGTGCCACCTTGTAGAATGTATTAATCGTAAGCACTCACCACAAATTACTATCGTCAAGGCTCACCCCCTGTTCTGTATTCATTGGGTCGGGTAAACGGTGCAGAGTGCACCACCTGCCCGGCCCAAAAAAAAGGGGTGGTCCTTAGTGACCACCCCTCGGATCTTGAATTGTTTTAACTCTCACCCCCTTCGCAGTCTTTCGGCCCGTGCCAACCTCGGCCTAATTGAACGCCGTGAACGCTACAGTGCTGTTCCGGAAACTGCTCCTGGGTGGGCATCAGGATTATATTGATCCGGGTTGCACCACCACTGATGTTTATTTCCAGGTTGTATTCACTGATGTCATAGTGATCGCTTAACATCTTGCGTACAGCTCTCAAGACTTTCTCTTCCCGACTTATTGGATCAACCATTATTTTCTCCTCTCTCTTTAAGATATTCGCTTCCAACAGTCATACGTTCCCTGTCCATACATACCAGACTTGCTATCACCTACGTTTGCAGTCATTAGGAATGTGTAAAATTCTGGATACTCTACCTTCAAATCTCCTTCACCTGTACCAAAGTTCTCCAATATAACTTGTAGGTCAAAGACTTCTTCTTCTAGTATCTCTAATCCAAGAGGTGTTCTTGTGTCATAGTGAATAAATGTTTTTTCTTCAGTCATACTCTGTTCCTGTTTGGGGTCTAGCCTAAAGGATGCATTGGCTATTCCTTCAGATATACATGGATCATGTTTAGTTCCACACTGTCCGCTATGTTGTTGTTCAGCAATGGTCATCACCCTAGCAACAACCCCGATGATGGACAAACTTGTTGCAATGTGGTCTGGTAGGTTAACTACTTCCTCAACCTCGACCCCTTGCCTATCGCAATAGACTCTGACTGTATAAGAATTCGTATTAGTTCTTTCCTGTAATGTCTTAATGGTAGTCTGGAGCGAGTCAACCATTGCCTCGCATATCCCGTGTGGATTCTCCTCTACTAGTCTCTTAATCTTTCCCATATGTTCTACTCCTATACTGTATTTATGGCTCTCGCCTACACCCCCCGGGGGGTGTTTCGACCGGGAGCCACTCGGTCTCGTCAGGGCGATTAATCTGTTGCCGTCACCTCTTTCTGTTTTGTATTCACTGCTTTTATATCCTCGACCACTACAAATTTAATGGCCGGGAATGTGTATGGGTATGGGATAAATCCCTGGTCGATAGCTTGTTTAGAATTCAATGTTACCTCTTTCTATTCTGTATTAATTGTTCCTCGGATCAGGTTGCTAGTCGCAATGTGTCTCGGTCTAATATTTTCGCCCCCTTTCATAATGTATTCATTGCTCATGGCCACGTTTTCGGATTTGGCCTAAGCTCCTCTGGAATTCTGGAAAATTTCCAGAATTCCAATGGACCAGATCAATTTTTAATGTATGCCTATAACTACAGGAATATTTTTAAACTTCCAAGATCCGCAAGCATGCTCTTGATTAGGTAGGCATGCGTAACATTTGCCCGGACATACAAACGAATTTGCATATCCAAGTTTACGCGCTGATTCTTTTACTACTTTTGCCCATTGTGCCCATAGTGTCGGCGTGTCTAGTTTGTTAGGCATTTTAAAGGGTGCCGTAACTGCGACGAATTCCCCGCGGACAATTGGCAATTGTTCCATATGGGCCCGTAATTGGCCGTTGTATTTACTACCACCTGATAAATTAAGCATATAATTTGTTGGCCAAGGTTGGCCAGTTTTGTCATATGCTAGGAACACGGCCCATGACTTGGAGTATCCATATACTTGCAAGTCGGGCCGTTTGGCCAATAGATCAAACCAAAATTCGAGAGTGTCCAGGCTGTCTATATCGCCGTCAACATATAAACGGATGGTCTCATTTGTTGGTAAGTTTAAGAATGCATTCGTGATATGTTCGGATTTATTCATAATCAGAATAGTATTCTGTAATTGTCTAAAGTATGCATCAGGATACCGCCAAGCCTTGAAACTATAACACCAATTTAGACAGTCACCCGCCCCTGGGCAAGATATTTTTGGCAGTGTGGAAAACTGCCAAAACTTTAACTTGGAATTGCCTTTGACGAATATATTCCATTGTGGTTGACCTGTGGCCGTGAATTCCGTGAATTTACTGTGGGCCCGTTTCCAATTCGGGCCCCAATGGGCCGGGGCCCCATGGCCGAGGCCGTCCGGGTTGTTAATCGCCGCCTCGGCGAATTCTATCAATTCCGCTCTTGTTACCATGTTCACACTCCACAATTTTGTATTTGTAAGCTTGGCCTACCTCTAGATTATACGCTCATGATAGCCGAATGTCCATACCTATAGTCAATAGATTTATAGCTAGATCATCCTATGCTAACACCGTCACAAGTCTGGGAATTGGGCCGAATTCCTAGGCTTTGACAGGCGCAATCCCTGGAAACGTGGCGCATGCGTGGACGTAGACAGTAGATACAGTGTAATTCCATATAAAAAGGGATTTTATCCTGTCATCCCAGGCATCCCAGGCATCCCAGGAACCCTAGGAACCCCGAGCCCGGGCCCGAGCATGAACCCGGCACCCTCACACAACACACCACAACACTATGATCAAGACACTATTAAGCAAGACACTATTAAGCAATACAGACACTAGAGACAACACATGGGAGAACATCACCAGTAGCATCATCCGGGGGTGGACAGGAGGCTGGGCAACGGAGCGGAGCGACAACAATGGGCGGTCTCATACACCTAGGGCAGCAACATCGCACTTTAGAACACATAATCGTCAGCAATCAGGGGGGAGGGGTAGGGCTTGGGTGGAGTTGGGATAGTACATGGATACCCCTGACAATAAATTTTCCGCTAAAAGGCCTCCCGGCAACGCGCTACGTCCACAATGTATTCATTATTACGCAATGTAGATTGACTTATATGTCTTCCTATGTTAGTAATTACATAGGATTACATGGGATTGTTACAAGGATCTAGGAATTACAATGTAACTGGTTGTAACTTACATGTAATTCGTGACTAGTTACAATGTAATTACATGTAATTATTATGTAAGTTACAAATTACATTACATTTCGGGTCTCTATAAGACCCGTAAATGTAATTATGTAAGTATGTAAATAGGGAGATGTTAATGGCAAAGCGTAGCACAAAGGGAAACTACGACAATACGCCCGAAGGCATGGCCTTAAACAAGAAGCTATTGCTCCAGGCCGTAGAGGAATGGGGTGGTAACTCCAAGGCAATCAAGGTAGCCGGCATTTCCCGGGCTACGTATTTCAGATGGATAAAAGATGACCCTGGTTTTGCGGACGATCTCGAGCAGTCCAAGGTAGCATTTGGGGAGAAGATGTTAGCGGTGGCGATTGACAGGGTTCAGAACCCGGACAAGAATCGTGGATCTGATGTTTTGCTTATTTCTTTATTGAATGCGTTCCTGGGCCATATCTTTAAGCCGCAGATGGTTGTTGGGGAAGACTCGGCGAGGGAGCTTATCACGGAGTGGCGCAAGGCTGCCCGTCAGGAATTAACTAGCCAGGAGCCTTTATCTGAGAATATTGAAGAGACGCTGGATAGTATTCTGGATAGAAAGAGGACTGGCAATGGCGAAGCCCAAGTCGATTAAGCAGATGAAGAAGGCCCGTAAGAAGGCACGTAAGCATGATAAGGTGGGACGCAAGAGGTAAAAGATGACTACTGCCGTTAGGAAGCCGGTTAGAGACCAGGTATTTGATATAGTGGGCTTTGTTCCTACCAAGGAGCAGAAGGTTATTATAGATTCTCCGTATCGGTTTAACCTCGTGGCCGGGGGAGAGCAGGCTGGTAAGAGCATGATTGCTTCCAAGTATCTCCTGCACCAGTATTTCTTACATAATGAAGAACATGGTCCTGCGTTATATTGGCTGGTAGCTGCGGACTACGAAAGAACAAGGGCTGAATTTGAATATCTCAAGGATAATTTTGGGATATTGAAGATGTTAAAGAAATATTCTCTCCGTGTAGATCCCGGGTTCCTGGAATTGGTGGACGGCACGAGGATAGAGACTAAATCCGCTAAAGACCACAGGACACTGGCAATGAGAGCCCCCAACGGAATACTTGGGTGCGAGGCATCTCAACTGGATTTAGATACATTCCACAGGCTTATGGGCAGATGTGCCCCTAAAAAGGGATGGCTGTTCCTCTCAGGTACATTTGAGGGATCTCTCGGATGGTATCCACAGATGTTTACAGCGTGGGCATCGGGAGCTGATAAGCAGGCCAGGGCCTATTCCCTACCGAGCTGGACTAATAAGTATTTATATCCGGGCGGAGAGAACGATCCAGAGATTATCAGGCTGAAGAATTTAGCCAGCGATGACTTTTTTATGGAACGTATAGCAGGAAAGCCCAGTCCTCCAAGGGGTCTGGTCTTCCCTGAGTTCCGGCCTGATGCACATGTCGGCAACGTGGAGTATGATCCCCATGTCCCTGTTCATATATGGATGGACCCGGGGTACGCCGGAGCATATGCAGTCGAGGTGATACAATTCGTTGGGGAACAGATACGGGTTATCGATGAAATATATGAACAGGGTTTAATAACCGAGGATATTATAGATATTGTTACTGCCAGGCCGTGGTGGCGGGATGTAAAGTACGGCGTCATTGATATAGCCGGTACCCAGCACCAGGCAATGGCAGCTCCCGCAGAGCTGTGGCTGGATAAAGCAGGGCTCTTTATGGCTAGTCAGAAGATAAAAATCAATGAAGGATCTGAAAGATTGAAGAGCTGGCTTAAAATTGACCCCTCTACACACGCACCAAAGATAGTAATAGACGCAAAGTGCCAGGGATTACTGTCAGAATTCGGTGCATCGCCTAATCCTTTCGACGGACAAACGAAAGCATATAGGTGGAAAACAGATAGAGAAGGTAATATAGTGGGGGAAGTACCTGAAGATAAGAACAATCACGGCGTCAAAGCCCTTATCTATGGACTGATTGATAAGTTTGGCTACGGATATGTACACAACCGTGACAGTATTCGCGTAAAAAGGTGGGTATAAATGGCACGTAGAAAACCAGAAGATATCGTTAAGTTAGTGGATGCCCACTATAATGCGACCGAACCGCTCAGACAGAGAATGCAGGATGACCATTCTCTGTACAGGCTGGACCCCTATGACGCAGGGGAAGGCTATCAGTCATATACTTCTAATGAACCACACAATTACGCACAGAAAGTAATCGGGTGGATAGCAGGAGCTGAGATGACTGTGCGTATTCCGCACGACCAGGCCGACCCGGAACTACGCGACCGCAATGATTTAAAGGAAAGATTCCTTATTGGTATTATTAAAGCAGCGGATGAGAGGCTCTGCCGTATGATGCTGCCCACGGTACGAGATCAACTTGCATGGTATTCTTCACTCCGTGGATGGTACTCCGGCAGAGCCTTGCTGGCAAAACGGGACGATGGCACAACATACGTGGATATCACACCCTGGGACCCGATGCATACTTACTGGGGCGTCGGATCAGACGGATTAGAGTGGGCGTGTTACAAGGTTCCTAAGACCAGAGATCAGATACTGGCGCAATATAATGTACGCGTCGATTGGGATAGCCAGTATACAGCCGAGGGCATAGATGTCTATGACTTCTATGATAAGGAAATGAACACGATTATTATCCACGCAGGCTCTGAGAATCAGCCTTTAATCAGGGTTGTGAAGAAACAAACCAAGCACGGAGCCAACCAGGTTCCTGTATTTTTGGGACCGATAGGATCTAATCCATACATAATCGCTATGACCCATACGAATATGGACAATACTATCGCTGATGTAGGCGAAGCAGTGTACACGTCCACTAGGGATTTGTACGAAAAACATAACATGATGATGAGTACAATGCTGGAGATGACAGCAAGATCCAGGAGGCAGGGGCTTATTGTAAGATCCAGAGATGGAACAAAAACTTTAGATGAAGATCCATACCTGGAGGGTTCTGAGATTGCGCTTTCACAAAACGAGAACGTGGAACCCCTGGGACTTCTGGAAGTGGCCAAGGAAACAGGTGCGTTTATGCAGCTCGTATCCGGGGAAATGCAAAGAGGTGCTATCCCCTACTCAGTATATGGGGATGTCCCCTTCCAGCTCTCAGGGTTTGCTATTAATACACTCCGACAGGGAGTGGAAACAGTAGTAAGTAAATACCTGAGAGGCGTAGAGAAAGCCTACGAAATGATATTCAATTTAGTATCAGATCAATATGTAACCGGATCGTTCCAGTCGCTAGAGTTATCAGGAATGGATCGGCATAGAATGTATTTCACAGAGACAATTGAACCTGATATGCTGAAAGCTACCGGCGTTCCGGTCGTGAATCTGGTCGGACAATTGCCACAGGACGATATGACCAGGTACTCAATGGCACAGATTGCCAGGGAAGGCCCAACGCCTCTCTTGTCAGATCGTGCAATCAGAGATAGAATCTTGGCTATACAAGACGCCGACCAGATGGATGACTCTATTAAGGAACAAATGGCGGAAAGAATGTTGCCGGAAGCAGCATTGTGGACGCTACTCCGAGCATCCGAGCGTCAAGGGCGTGAGGATCTCGTCAGTTTTTATACAGGAGAATTGATGAACGTGATCATGCAGAAGCGACAGGCTGCACAGATGATGCAGCAACAAATGGCAATGCAGGCCGGTGGACCCCCAGGACCGGGGGGACCCCCCGGACCGGGCGGACCCCCTTCCCCGACCGGACCTCCCGGGGGACCACCGACTACCCGACCAGAAGTAATGCCTAATGCCATGATGGGCGTACCCCCTCCAGCTCCTACGCCACAAGCAGGACCACTAGTACCGCCGGGCACTCCGAGACCTGGCGCACAAGGAGGGCCATAAATGGAGCAGCGTAGTCATTTAAATAGAATTCCTGAGTTGGCTGCGAGTATATGGACGGGAGGCCCAGCGAATGTTTTCTGGGATATGTACTACGGTGATAAGACATTTGAGGAATCAATGGAAGATTTCGGCAATACTATGCTGGGCCATATGGAAGATTATGATATGGCGTCCGCTTATGAAGATGATGAGTTTGCCGTCGAGAAAGCCGCATATCAGATTGAAATGGCAGGATCTGCCGACCCGGCAGCTCTTGCTGGAGTAACAGGGATGTTAACACCCTGGGGTCCAGGGCTTGATGTCCCAGACATTGCCAGTCTCCTTGAGGAATTTCCTGCTGTCGAGGTGGGCTTCAATACCAACGACGAAGGCCTCTTTGATGAAGCAAATGCTATTTCTAACCATCCGGCATTTACCGGAGCTGTTGACAGGATTGAAGACGAGGCTGAAGACCGGGGCCTCCTAGCAGATATTAAAAACATATTCAGTGGCGTTGGTGACTGGCTTGGGGAAAACGTGTTCTCTCCACTGGGTGAGGGTGTGGTGGCACAAGGCGAGGGGACAATGGCAATCGGAGAAGGTATCGGTGACGCCATAACAGATAGCATTACCACTGCCGGGGATAATTGGCAGTTAAACCAACTGGGGAACAAAGCAGCCTGGGAGCATACGTTAGGCCAGGGAGTAAGCGAGCAAACCAATAATAAGTTTATGGAACTAGAAGACAAGGCAATGACTCGAGAATACTTCCGGGTCTTAGATGATATTCTGAAAGATGAAGGCCCAGCCGCGCTGAAGGCATATATAGGAGACGAGCGTAACTATCAGACCGGAGAGCTAGACATGGGCATGGTGAACGAGTGGCTCGAGGATTATCGCAACAAAATAAGCGGTGGTGCAGCTGACCCCAATAAATGGAATAGTATGCAGACGTGGCAAAATGCCGTGGATGCTGTACAGTTTTCTATGGATCAGGAATCCAAAGATGTTACTGCAACTATGCAGCCCACACCCCGCCTGGCAACTTCCTTGCCAGTAGAGTCATGGAAACAAGACATACCGTCCAATATTTATTTAGGTGACGCGGATCAGGATAAATACAAACCATACTTTATGCCGGGTTCGGCTGGCGATTGGGATGCAGAGGCGTTAATGGAAGAAGGGTTGGAACCAGACGAACTCAGTCCGCAAGAACAAATGCTGGGTCACCCACTAGATAGCACTCCATATGACCGATTAAGGGCAGTAGACCGTGATCTTATGCAAGCAAGCGGGACTATGCCTAAAGGAAGATTCACGCCCACAGAAGAAGAGGCGTTAATGGAAGAAGGATTAGACCCAATGTGGGACAAAATTTGGGCAAAGCCAAAAGAAGAGGCCTACGGTCCAGGATACCCTGATTATTACACTAGGTTCTTGAATGCGTTTAATCAGAGAGAAGGATCAGGCCGATATGATTATCGACAGAAGCTTCCGGAATTATATGCAGAAGCGGAAATGCTGTATTACTTAACCGAACCCTGGGATACAGAGGGTCGGCCAGGAGACAACCCAGCAAAAGGTGTTAATTACCAGATAGTAGAAGGAGTTAAACTACCACAATATATAGATGAAGACCTGACACAAGAACACGACCACTTTACAAACTGGGCTAATCAGTTTATGGATAATCCAAGGAATAGACGAGGGATGTTCTTTGATGCGGCAGAAAACTTACGAGACAACATGTCCCAGTTTATGGGCGTAACGTATGAGGATATCTTGGGTGAAGAAATGGATGCGAATACTCAGTATCAAAGAATGCTGTTTATGGATCCCGATAGCTCTGGTTCGGCTAGAAGAACAGCGAGACTGGTGGCAGACTATAACTTACCGCCTGATGCAGAGCCCTGGTTAAAGCAAAGAATGCGGGAGCAGATGGCAGACAACCTTAAAAACTGGGAAGCAGCAGGTAAAACACGAGAGGAATTTTTAGTTACCTTTATGAAGGAAAGACCATATTAGGAGGTTCAACATGCCCAATGGCAACGATGCATCGATGGAAGATTTATTTGCAGGTATAGGGGGGATAGATACAGACTGGCTAGGGGAAACAGCGTTTACTCCGGCAGAACGGTTTAGACAATTTGCTACACGCAGGACTGCGCCAGGGTCTGTGATGCGTAACGCACTGTATGGCTTGCAGTCACCTCTACTACAGCAATATTATCTGGGTGGCTTTGGTGGAGGCACACCAAGATTCGGTACACAGACCGGGTTTGGTGGTAGCTTTGCTGATTTTATGGGTGGATATACTGGCGCGACTCCAACAGACTTACGCTCTTTAGCGGGGGAGATTGGTCGCATCAGTCAAATGCCGGAGGGCACAGGGCCTGGTGGCTTTCTAGAGTATCTAACAGGCATTGGTGAGCCCGTGCCTGGTGCTGGTGTATCTCCAGGGCCCGCGGTACCAAGAACCATTAGCCCGGAAGAAGCTACCCTGTTTAGGGAACTATATGCAAGCGGGCAGGGCGCAAGGGAAAACAGGCTTGGCCTAGCGAATCTCTTGGCATTACAACGACCGGGCGGTGGCCTTTATGGGGGTGTTGTTGGACAGGCTATGGGGGGTGTCTTGAATGAATTATATGATGCATATGTGGGCCAGAACCCAATGGGTAATTTCTTGAATTACTTCCTGACACAGACAGGTGGCGGAACTGATGCAAGCACTGCACTGTCTCAACTTTATGGATAGGAGTTAATCATGGCTAATGGTGATGCATTTACAGACTACCTAGCGGGTGGTGGCTGGGGATCATTATCGCCGGCGGTTGGGCAAATGGTTTTAGCCCAGCTTCCACAGGCGGCATACTTTAGTTCGCCTGCCGGAGAAGCCTTTGGAAGCCAAAGCCCACGTCGCAGTCGCTATATGCAAAGGGCATATCAGGATGTTTATGGTGATTATCTTGGTGAAATTGGCAGATCATTCCGCCAGGGTCAACCCCCTGCTACATTCATGGACTATCTGGAAACAGATCCGTGGACTAAGAGATATGGTCAGCTACCGCAATTCGAGAGGGGAGTCACACAGCAGTTTACTAATCCAAGAACGAGGTTCATCTTTTATTAATGCCTAGCGAAGAACAAAGAGAAAAACTACGCCAGATGGCAGAACAACGGCGGCAGAGGGAAGAACGACAAGCCCGGCCTATTCCCCAGACGGGAATGAATTTGGCGGGCAAATATCTTGCGCCTATTCTCCAGAGCAAGCCGGCACAGGCTGCTATGGAATATCCTCGCCGTGCTGCGGTTGAGGAGATTCAGAGAATCGGAGAATTGAAAGAGGCCTACGAGCAGGGCGGAATAGGCGGTATGTTATGGCATGGAGCAAGAGAGTATGGAAGCGATATTTTAGATATCGGGGCGGATGTTTCGTCTGGGTTTGGATTAAAGCCTGGTGGAATGCCAGAGAGCTGGGGGGAGAGGCTAGATCCTTCTCGTAATGTAGAGCTTGGGGCACAAGTCGAGGCAGACAAACAGGCCTTTCGTGATCGTGAAGGCCGTAATCCCACGATGACAGAAGAATACGATATCATGGCGCAAGTCCAGGATGTAGCAATGCCCTGGCTAACAGAACGCCATAAGGTTGGGCCGGTAGAGTTTTCTAACAGGATGCTTGTTGAACTGCCAACGGAAGTGGCAGCCGGTATTGGAGAGACGGTATTAACCGGGGGCACGGCATTTGCCGCAAAGACTGTTGCAAGGCTAGGTGCTAGGAAAGCAGCTCAGATGGGAGCTGATACCCTGGCTCAACAAGCTGCACGTAATACGGTAAGGGCTACCACAGAAGCAACCAGACAAGCATTATTAATTCCTAAACGTATTGATGATCTTGCAGGGCGCATAATAACAGCACCTTTTAAAGCAGCCTTTACTGGCGTCCGAGGTGGCATTGCCGGTACCAGGCTAACATTTAGGGGACTTGAAACTATGGTTAATAAGTTCCGCAGGAAGGCACAGGAAGAGGGCCTGCCCATGGATCAGGTTAACGCAACTGCAAAGCAAGCAGTTGATGATGCCGTGAACAGCGGACATATTGAAGGCGTACCTTTTGATTATGTCTTCTACGATGAAATGTTTGAAGAACAGCTCGACAATCCGACTTGGGTTTTGCCTCGACAAGAAGTGGAAGGCACAGTTACCGCACCAGTTACCACGGTAGTACGCCTAGCGGAGTCTATGGCTGGTACTGGCACACTTGCTGGAGGCCTAAAACCAGGTTCTTACGTTAATGTACACGTTGATGAATATGATCCAGAGATTATCCAGGCGTTCAATATCGCACATGGAACGAACTTCACCGCGAGGAGCATTGCTGATGATGCTTCCTTGCAGTCACTGATCGCTTCTAATGCCGAGCATTACCACGCCTCTCCAGTTTGTAAGAAATTTTCATTAATAAATCCCAACCGGATAGTTGACGAGAATGATTATGCCATCGCAACATCCGTGGCAAGAAACATACGCATGACCAGCCCCAAGACTATTACCATAGAAAATGTTCCGCAGTATCAAAACACGTTGCTGTTTAAGCAAATCACAGATGCAATAGATGCAGATTCTATTGGGTATAAATGGGATGTACAACTAGTAAATGCTGCTGACTACGGTGGGTCGCAGCACAGACCTAGAATGCTTCTTAGGGCTGTTCGCAATGATGTTGGTGAGCTTCCAGCTCTTCCTGAGAAAACAGGTCCGACAGACTGGTATGACAACCTGGAGGATTTAATTAAAGCAGAAGAGGATGCTGGTAATGCAATGTCACTCGCCCAGGCGTTTAGGCCTATCACCCGTGAGACCCATTGGGAGGTAGACCGAATACGTACTATGATTGCAGAAGGAAAGCTAGATTCTAACCGGCCTATTTTAACCACAGGGGGATCAGGTGTCTTTGAAGAGGCCAACGCGAGAAACTCCGGGAGAAACCTTCATACTAGGGAGTACGCTGGGCCACAGGCAGGGGGAACACTTGTAGCGTCCAAGGGGCAAGTGCCACGTATTATTCTGCCAGGGCCAACAGGGATTGATGATGAAGCGACGAAAGTGATAAGGGCAACCCCTGATATGTGGAAAAGGTACATGGGCCTTCCTGATGATTTCGTTATACCGCCCCCAGGTAAATATGGGAAGGATTACACAGGCAATCAACTTGCCAAGACAGTACTTGGTAATGGCATACATGGGGCGGTGACCAGGGACTTTATACAGCCTATCGTGGATATTCATCAAGCCAAACGCCTAGTTGATACCCCGGACATCAGGCCAAACGCAGCAAACGATTTTGCCGCACAGCAAGCGTCTGCCAATGACAACACCTTTGGTGTACCGGATATTGAGATGGTGTCACCAAGGACCGGGTTTGGTAGCAAAATGCTACAGACATATCAAAATGTAAAGTCGGCCATAGCAGATAAAACAGCGGTTAATGCAACAAATAATCTAATGGCTACGGCCAACAACATGTTGCGACGCAAATCCACAATAATACCGGATCTTTTTCAACGAAGGACAAAACCTGAGACCGCAGAAGAATTATATGAACGGGGGATTGGAAGGGAAGCTGCTGACAAGATTAAAAGTTGGTCTGACGGTACGGCTAACCGGGTTGAAGGACATGCGACCGTTGTTAGGGAAAAGACGGGGATTGGGATTGCCACAATACAGGCATTGTTTCCTAAACTATTAAAGTCCAACATGGGTGGTCCGATTGAAAGGCGCATAGCACAATCTTTTGATGCGGACAATAATATTGTTACCGCCCAGGGGGAACTCTTAGAGAACTTATTGTTATCAGAGAAACAGGGCAATCAGATTAACTTTGCTTTTACAGATGAATATTTTATAGACAACAATATAGATCAAACTGTATTGGGTAACTCTATAGTTGACCTCAGTACTCCCGCAGGCCAGAGGTATAAGAATATTGCTCCTGGCGATGTGAAAAAAAATATGAGGGGGGAAGACATAAGCCTGACTCTACAGCCGGGATATCGTGATGTAGTGGAGCGACTACCTTTATATGTAGCTGCATTAAAGTCTGCCGTTGTTACGCTAGACAAGGATCTAATAGGGAGAGTTAATAAACGTGGGGGTTCGTTGTTTGGATTCAAAGAAGGAGACAAGGTGTCAGCGTATGACATTATGTCTGAACTTGCCGCGATACCCAAAAGGTATGAGGCGCAATTAATCCAAGAGGGAGTTGGCGGAGCTGGCAAAGCTCGCCACGTTTTATACAATGAAGGTGCCGGATATCAGCCCAGTAATGTCATGGGAGAATCGGTACAAGATGATGGTGTGTTGTCACGGGGGTTGAGTGAATTAGAATTATCAGACCAGGGTGATATACCAAAGAGATGGGGAGTGAAATCCGTGAAAGAACGAGAGATGCCCTCGCAGGCTCTAGGCATGTTCTTTCGTCATGTGTATGCCAGTCCTGCTGTATCTAACGGTGAGTTTGTGGAATACGCAGGCAACATAGTGCAGAACAGAAAGCTGGGCCAGTATGTTAATCGGATTGCCAATGAAAACATGAAGGGTAGATATGGCACAGTCGCACAGCTTGTTGGCGAAAAGGTTTATAAAAAATACAACATTAACTTGGTCGAGATCAAACGGCTATTAAAGAATGTTGCCAGAAGAGAATGGACGGGCCGTGGCAGGCAGGCACGTCTCCTATCGAGAGCTGAGGTTATTATTGCCGAGATGGAAGCAGCCGGTAAAATCACCCCTAATGTCACTAGCGATTTGGGAGACATTGATATATCTGTGATAGCACGGGCGGAAACGGATCGCCTCGAGGCAAGCCTTGTTAAGTGGAGAAAAGAAATAGATAGCCTGATGACCAACAAGGGCTGGAACAAGGCCGAGAAAGAGAGACTTACAAAATTATTCAAGAAGGCTACCCGTGATATGGAACAGATGAAAAAAGAGGTCACGGGCCGTATGGGCCAGTTATCCGGCATTGGACTTGAGGGACATTATTTCCCGGTATTATTTAGAGACGCCATCATAGAGAGCCAAGAGTTTATAAAGCGTACTACAGATCCATCAGGTTTTGCCAAAGCGTATATGGCTCTTAACAATCTGATGAGAACCTATGGTGCAACTGGGGACATGAGTGCTATGGGTATTCAAGGGTGGTCTACGGTTATGAACGATGCACTACGTCGTGTCGTAGAAGACCCGTTGCGCAAAGGTACAGGCAGGGGTCAGCATTTACTTGTAGCTGACCGACGGGGTGATGGCATCACTGCCATTCGTGATTCCTGGGAAGCTTTTGTTCATGCAGGACCCGAGGTTGTTGGAGAGTTCTTCCAGCTACAAGATGTGTTGGCTAAACAAACAGGTAGGGCAACACCACTAGAAGCTGCCAGTTCTGGGTTGGCCATACTAGGCAATGCCCCGGATATGTTCCTTAATAGGCGCATGGCTCAATTTCCTGGTTTGAAAAACTTTGACAGAGCATTTACGCACTACGGCAACGTACTACGATATCAGCTCTTTGATGCTGAAATGCAATTACGAATGGTGGATACAGGGATGACTACCAAGCAACTCATAGATAGTGGGGATGCAGCACAGATATCTTCTATAGTAAACGTAATGACCGGTGTGGGTAAGCGTGGGTATGGTGGCAGTATAGGCCAGTTCCTCTTATTTGCACCACGCTTCTTTGCCGCCAGAATGAGTTTCGCAGGCCATGCTATTAAGGGAGCCGCTAAAGGAGATAGGGCTACATTACAGGAACGCATTGCCAAACAATACATGAGTAAAATGATGGGCACGGCAACATTCCTTACCTTTGCTATCAATGAAGCGATGGGAGAAGAAACAGATATCAGTCCCTGGCTACGAGACGAGGCAACCGGTAAGTGGCACTTCAACCCAAACTTTATGCGTATCCATGTAGGGGATTTAGATATTAGTTTATTCGGCCCCTGGGATACAATGTTCCGAATAGCATCAACGCCATTCTTTGCTGTGGCAAATGGCATAGGAGAGGGGGGCGGAATAGACGAGAGCTTCAAGGCTTTCCGGGGATTAGTTAGCGGACCTGCTGCAAGTCTAGCTATGGATCTTGCTACGGGCACGGATGCTATTGGCCAGACTACACGTCCTATTGTCGGCAAGCAGTTAGTCGATGGCGAGATAGTACATGTAAGTAATTTTGATAGCCTAATGAGCGGACAAACAATAGGGACTTTGGCGGAACACCTGATTCCCTTTGCCTGGGACGAACTGTTCCGTGCAGATCCGGGTAAGGAATCCTTAATACAGAGGACATATGGAGGGGTGCAACAGATAAGACAAGGCGATGTATTGGGTGGTGGAGCAGACATTGCGACAGCAGCAGGCCAGGGACTCGGCCAATTGTTTGGCATAAAGAGTAGCTATGAATCCCTTAATGAAACATTGGATGAGGTGTATGCATCGGTTCTGGAACTAGGCCCGACCAATGTAGATTTACAGGAAGCTTTCAGTATGACTGAAGGCGAACTGGCAGAGTATCTAAGGGACATTGGTAAGGGTGGATGGAATGATGGGCGTGGCTTTGATGTTAGTCTCAGCATCAGGAGATTGTTGTCGGGCAACCAGACGCCAAGCTTCTCTGAGGTTGCCGGCGATTATCGCAAGAACATTAAAAGAATGACAGAAGAAGGTCGCTTTGCAGATATTCTATCTCCAGAGGATTGGGAGAAGGCAAAGGCTAAGATTGACGAGAGGGTTCGGAATAGTGCTAGCGAGTACACTAGATACAAAGCTGAACGAGACCGCCTTTTAGTAGAGGAGCAGAATTTTTTACAGGTAGCTGAAGACGCATTTATAGCTAATGGAATGCAAAACATAACAACATATTACGCAGATGTACGAGAGATACGTAAAGAGGCTTCAGATAAAAGACGTGCCCTTACCGGGCCACAGGGAGCTTTTAGGGGTGTAGACGAGCTGTTTACTTTTGGACGGGAATCTTCTTTGGGTATATTATCTAACGCTGATGTTGATGTATATGACTTTGCCCAGGCGTCTTACTATGACAAGCTATATGGAGAAGATAACATCATTATCCCAGCCACGGGTGAACCGGACTGGGATAAGCGAGACCGCAAGCTCGAGGAGTGGGCGGTCGATATGAAGAAGAGGTTTAAGACTCTAGCGGATTCTGACATTGCGTCCTATCTATTAAGGGTACAACAGTCAGCCAAACGAGAAGCCCCTCCCGTTGCCAGTGCTATGCTGGAAATATCTGAGCGTATTGCACAGTCTGGTTACTATGAAGTAGAAAAGAATTATCTTGTCGAGAGGCTAAACAGGCAATATCCCAGACGCGCCCAAGAAACAATGGAGCTATATAACCAATGGAAACATCAAAGCTCGAAAGACAGAAAGAAAACAGAACACAAGAATGACTTATTCAGAGTCTTGCTTAAGAACGCACGCGAGGCGAAGATAGAGTTCCAGGCTGCAAACCCGAAGGTAGATGCTATGCTCCAGGTAACTACAGGTTGGGACTCTGACCCTTTAACTAGGTTAGGCCAAACAACGCAAGGGGTTTTACAACAGATAGAAAGAAACCCGATGGATACGTCCACCATTCTGTCATTTTTCGGAGACATACTATCTGAAGATGTCACACAAGAGACGCTATATAAATATCATCAGCCTTGACAAACATTCAGGAAATATGTAGAAATAAGAGAGGAGTTTGGAAATGGTAATGTCAGTAGACGCAGAAGAACCTATAGAACCGGAAACACCGGAGGCTCCACCCGTTGAGCCGGGAGATGATAGCCCGCCAAGCGATGAGCCGGTGGTTGGTACAGAGGGTGCGCCCCCTGTACCCGTAGAGGCTATACAGCCTCCGATACAGCAACAGCCTGATCCATCTGCGCCGCCCACGTCGCCCGCACCGGATATGCGCGCTGAACTTGAGGAGCTGCATACTATGCGGCAGGTCAACGCCCAGAAAGAATGGGAACAGCAAGTATATCGCCAGGCCCAGGCTATTGAGCGCAGGGCACAGGAACAGGGCACAGATCCACAGAGTGCCAGACAAATAGCCAGGCAACATGTAGCAGGCCAGAAGCAACTACGTGATCAACAGAGCAAAGACCTTGACTTAATACGCAACATAGAAGGCAGGCAGGCAGCCACCCTTCATATGCTTGATAAGTACGGACTAGCCAATAAACAAATGCTAGAGGACTATAAGTCATTAACTGGATTTACGAACCCACAAGACATGGAGCGCGAGGCAAAGCGGATCGCGCAGCTCCGTCAACAAGCAGCCGAGATATCTCGGCTAAAACAGGGGCAGGTTGCACCGCAGACTTTCGACAATAGTCAGGGCGCGGCGGAAGCAACAAGCAACCAGGAGCGACTGTTGAGGGAATATATTGGGGGATACAAAACCGAAGCCCATATAGCAGCAGCACGTCGAGCTGCGGGCATGGGAAGTTAAATAAGGAGGGTCATATATTATGGCACAGACAGCAACGACAGGCAATCTCGAAAAGGCTCAGAATATCATCATAGCCGCTGCTCGTTATACTGAGGAGCATAACGCACCAGCTATGAACTTGATAGAGCAATTCACTCTACCGAAAGGAGCCAAACAGGTAACTGTTCCCAAGGTAGGCCAGATGTCCATGTCCGACTTAGTAGACGGGCAAGACATCATAGACGAGGAAGACATTGGCATGACCACTGTTGACCTCACAGCTAATGAGGTAGGGGCAAAAATCATCCTGACTGACAAACTGGTGCGCCAGAGTACAGAGAATGTGTTTAGCATGATCGGACGTCAGCTTGGTGATGGTATGGCTAGGAAGAAGGACACAGACGTAACAGCTCTGTACTCCGGCTTTAGCACTGACATAGGTGCAGCCGGGCGTAGCATGAGCCTGGCTAATGTATCCGCAACCGTGGCATATGCCAAGGGTAATAAGTTTGGTCCTAACGTATATATCGTTCAGCATCCATTTGCTGTATGGGACATTGCTAATACAGCGGTCACAGCTTCTACTACATACCCAGTGCCAGTAGGTTGGTCTGCTGATTTGTTAGGTAACTTCTTCAGTGGGCTACGACCTATAAACGGAGTTCCTATATTTGAAGATGGGAACATAACCATTGACGGTAGTGACGATGCTGTTGGCGTGTGCGCCGACAGGTCTGCTCTAGCTGTGCTCAAGTCTATTGACATGAACAAAGAGCAGGAGAGGGACATATCCATGAGAGCTACCGAGGTAGTGATCACGGCTGACTACGGTGTATTCGAGCTCGATGACAGCAAAGGTGTTGCGTTGACACTCGATGCAGGTACACCAGCAACTGCATAATTAGAGGTATAATATGGCGATGACAACAAAAGACAGACTAGTTATTCGTGCTGAGTTAGAAAGCCAGGGCTATAGTACGGACTATGTTGATGAAGCACCTCCTAAGATTACGCTATATCGACACAAGGCCCAGCGAAACCCACAGGGTGAAGTGGTGAGCGAGGTGGGTACGGCTGTATCTGGGTTACCAGGTCAGCCGTCCTACGTGCGAGACAAGGCAAGACAAGGCCTACTCGCATGGCCACCATCTGACTCATGTACTTGCCGATGGTGCTCGGAACGTAAGTCTGGAACAGAACCAAAAGGAACAGGCAAGAGGACAATGGGGCCTCACTTTAACAGTCAGGTGTAAAGATTGCCGTGCCTGGCAAAGAAAATTTATAACGGCAATCGCAGGACATAGAGCCTGTTAGGAGAATTGCTATGGCATTCCCAACAACGATTTATTTGAGTTATGGACAAGAGAAGGTTGAGACTTCCGAGCAAAAGCAGAAGCTTGGCACAAGGGCAGTGACCCCTGATGGTAGAGTATTTTACTATGCTAAGAACAGCTCGACGGCGATTACGCCCGCAGGCAAGATTGTGGATGGCATTGCCGCGGTAGCTGCACACGATATGGACGTTGCCGCCACTGCAGCACACTCGGCAGGGGACACGACAATCAGCATTGAAGTGCCCACCACCGACCTTACAAAGAACCAGTATGCCGACGGATATCTGATATGCAACGACGGCCCTGGTCAGGGAGAGGTATACAGGATCAAGTCTCATCCTGCCCACGATGCGTCTGCTGACAACACGGTTATCATCACCCTTGATGAGCCAGATGGCATAAGGACAGCGTTAACAACATCGTCGCTCTTTGGGCTTATATATAACCCATACACCAACATCAAGATCATTGATGGTGATGGAACGATGACCACAGGGCCTCTTGGTGTAACAACCATACCTGTAACAGCTAGTTACTACTGCTGGATACAAACAGCAGGAATTGCCTCTGTTCTGTCAGGGGCTGCAGTAGCTGTTGTTGGTGACGCTATAGGCGTGAGCCAAGCGTCGGGCGAGTCGGGAGCATTTGACTTGTGGGATGCTTCCTCAGAGGAGGACACTGCGCCTATTGGTACAGCAATGGCAATCCCATCCGTAGATACGGATAACCAAGTCGTGATGTTGAATATTCGCAACTAGGAAGAGGATATGGAACGAGACTTATGGACACCTCGGGGGACTGTGCCATTAGGCATGGCCCCCGTAGGGTACAATGCAGAAACCGGGAAGACCATAGTAAGGCACACCTTATTGGTAAGTGCCAAAGATGATTTTGGCGTTACGCACAAGACGCGCATCATAGTGTTAGCAGATCCTGATACAAGTAATGCTCACATAGAAGACATGATGGGCAAAGCGGCAGAGACGTTTAAAGACCAGGTGCGTGAGAAGCATAGCAAACGCCGACCCACGGCTGCAGAGAACAAGGAAATAGGACGGACTCTCAATGATATCCGTACACATATACGGAAGCGTAGGGAGAGTACAACAGGAAAAATATACTTTTAAGGAATAGAGGAATATGACACAGGAAAATAGTGGTGTTGAAGTACCAATAGCGATGGATGATATTCGTACAGTACTGAACCGGGATGCTAAGTTTGCACTACAGGTGCAGAACGCAGCTCTTAATAGAACGGTTCTTGAACTTACAACGAGACTAGAGACCGCAATGGGCGAGTTAGGATCTACAAAGGCAGAGCTAGAGCAAGCTTTAGCGAAAGATAATAAAGGTAAGAAGGAGGGCTGATATGCCCAAGGTAGGCAAGAGACATTTTTCTTACAGTAAAAAAGGACAGGCTGCTGCCAAGTCATATGCAAGAAAGACCGGGCAAAAGGTAACTAAAAAGAAGAAGGGTGGATACTAGTATGGCTGGTAGAACACCAAAGAAACTAACAGCAGAACAGAAGAATCGCTTGAGGGACCCTAAATATATTATGGCCCTAAAGGCAACTAAACCTTTAACAAGGCGATCACAACGCTCGAGGCGTGTGTGATGGCGGACACGAGGAACTACAATGCCAGCTATACAAGGGAGAACGCGTAAACAATTAAGGCAGTCCATTGGCTATAACCTTGGGGCTATTCACACTGGTACTGCTTATGATGCAGGATCGACAACTACATTAATATCACTAACACTTACCGGTGGAGATGACAACCATAATGGTAAGTGGCTTGTCGTTTTTGATACCAGTAATTCTGATAGTGCCGAAACCAGACTTGTTACGGACTATACAGCATCCGCTTATAGGCTAACGCTAGGACAGGCTTTATCTTTTTCTACTGTTGCCGGTGATACATATGAACTATGGGATGAGCCCTATACTCCTGACGCCATACATGAGTTTATTAACCAGGCGATTGTAGATTCGACAGGGGCTGTGTATGACCCCATAGAAAACGTGGCACTACATGGCGATGGGCATCAGACACGCTTTGATATACCATCCGGCATTTCACAGATATCCAAAGTTGCATATAGATCCAGGATTAGTTCAGCTCGTATTCATGACTGTGGTACAACCTTTGATGAAAAGACTGATGGGGATTTTACCCAGTCGTTAGACACCAAAGACAAGAAGCAAGGCTCCCAGGCCCTCAAGATGGTTATTGCAGCCGGGGCATCAGCAGGTGATTTTGTTACTGACAGTATTACTAGTAAAGACATTAGTAAGTATGACTACATAGAGATGTGGGTGAAGAGTACAGTGGCCACTAGTGCCGGTAACTTAAAGCTTTTACTAGATGATACAGCGTCATGTGGTAGCCCCCTGGAGACACTCAGTATACCAGCTCTATCCGCTAACACATGGACATTTGTCAGAATGGCAATGGCTAATCCTGAGACAGACACAGCTATTATATCTGTGGGCCTGGAGTATGACTCAGACCTCGGTGCTTGTACTGTGTGGATCGATGATATATCAGCCGTCGCTAATGACACTGCTGAATGGAACACATTAGACAGGCGTCTATGGAAGATAGATAAAGAGGCTAGAGACCTTATCCTTGGCCGGGACGGGCAAGATGCTATTGGGTATTCATTGATTAAACTGACAGGTGGAGACAAGCCGGCATTGCTATCATCTGAAACAGACACCACCGAAATACCAGAGCGGTACATTATATCCTTTGCTACAGCCAGGGCTTTGTTGTCCACTTCTGGTGGGCCAACGACAGATCCGGATAATAAACGACAGCTCGTTGCTTATTGGGATGGAGAAATTAACAGAGCCAAGGCTGCGTTCCCAATGTTAACCAATGTAAGGACGGTTGACTAATGCCCGTAGTAGTTGACACAAATGAGGTGTATCTTAATGGCACGTACTATCCTGTTACCAGACCGGTACGTTCTACATTAGCATCTATATACCCTGCCAAGATAGTTATTGGAGATACTTCCAAAGACGACCAGCTACGATCATCCATCGTGGCCTGGAGCGATTGGCGTGGGGGTATTGGTGTTAATAGAATGGAAGGAGCCAGAGATGTTAACCGAGCATGGTTCAGCACCTGTCAGCTCCGATATAAGAATCATTTGGTTTTAGCGAACCTGGCAATAGCCACTGACACACCGTCACACAGTTTAGGACAAGCTACTATTGGGGCTATTGCTACATTTAGCAGTGAAGTATATGCCGCATGGAATGGCGGAGGAGGTGCTACGCCTAAGCTATTTAAGTATGCCAATGGTGGAGATAGCTGGGGATCGGCACTAACAACATCGGGTATAACGGATGCAGTTACAGACAGCATAGTATTTACAGATGCTGGTGGAACTTCCTACCTGGTGTTGGCTCATTACGATTCTGGTGGATCTGGGTATTCTTATTCCTCTAACGGTACGTCATGGACTACAGATACTACATATGGCGCGCGGTTTGTAACCGAGTGGGATGACAGGCTTTGGGGAATATCTAATGCAGGACAGCTATGGAGTGCAGCATCAGTAGGAACTGAGTATGCTGATGCAATGCTGCCACTGCCTGATGGTAGTGTAACCTCTTTATTTGTCGCACGTAATGCAGCAGGAGTGCCAATCATATATGCGATGACCACACACGGTCTCTTTGCCCATGATGCCGACAATGCCAGGTGGGACGCGACACAGTTAGAGCTTCCAGTACACCCGGATAACGGCAAGGGGTCTATTCGGTGGAGAGACTCAGTCTATATCCCTAGCGGTAATGGTATGTATAAGTACATTAACGGTAGCAACGCCGCCGTTGTAACTATAATGGGACCAGATAGAGACGATGGACTGCCGTCTGATAAACGAGGATCTATCCGGACAATGGCAGGTAGTCACAATGAATTGTTAATAGGTATAGATGCACAAGTGAGTGCTGCCGCTGTTGCCACCGACGCTATACCGAGACAATGGCAAAGCCATGTAGGTAGTGCTGTTATGGCTGATGATACAGGATCTAGCACTATCCTGGGATATAACGAGCTAGGGTGGGAAACAAAGTGGATAGCAGGTGATACTGGTACGACCTTTGATGATATGCATGTTAGCACCGCATATAATACCTATCGGGTATGGTGGGGAGCTAATGGTGTAGTGTACTTCATGGACCTTCCAAAGGACATTATTAATCCTAGCGAGGTAGATGACTTTGCTTATGCAACATCAGGGGTGCATGAGACTCCCTGGTTCAATGCAGGACAGAGCGAGGTTGATAAGCTGGCACTGAATCTGCGGATTGAATGTCAGGATCTGTCGGCTGACGAGACAGTCTTAGTGCAATACGCCACAGATTATTCGGAAAGCTATACAACGGCAGTAACTTTAAACACAACAACAATGGGAGCCGCCGCAGGAACCTACACCTACACGTTTGGTTCTAGTGCGGGCACTACATTTAGATCCATTAAGTTTAAGCTTACGTTATCCAGGTCTACGGCAACCACGACTGGGTTGGAGAAATTTAACAGCCCGGACGTGGTAAGTCTAACCCTAGAGTGGAGGAAGAAACTTGCCGCAAAGTGGGGGCATACGGTTGAGGTGGACCTCAACAACGCATATAAAGGGAATAACCCTAAAGACCTGCGGTCTAATTTAATTTCTGCAATCGAAAGCACAACGCTTGTAGAGTTTACTTTCCGGGATGATAGTGGAGGGACTAGGAATTATTATGTAGATGTTACATCAGCGCAAGGACTAGAGTACACCGGTCACGATGAACGGGGCTCTACGATGATTAGCGTGGTGGAACCATAGGAGAAAAGAATGAGATTTGTTACCGGCGTTACAACGATTAGTAGTGCGGGCACAAGGGTGCAATTAAATAATGTCACCAACAGGGTGAAGTTTGTTAAAGCAAAAGCATTGGCTGGCAACTCTGGCTTGGCCTATGTAGGGGTCTCGGACGTGGCCTCTACTACGGGATATGAGCTGAGTGCAGGCAACGAACTGGAATTAAACTTTGGAGACTTTGGAGGATCTGTACCAGCAAATGTGTTTTATGCAGATGCGGCAACGAACAGCGATAAGGTTTGCTGGAGTATGATATTGGAAGGCTAATGACTACGCAACAAATCACAGCAGTACCTGCCGGATGGCAAGGATCGCTACCAGAATACGTAGCGTACACAACCTTTGAGTCTATAGGGTTGCGCCCTGGGCAGGATTTTATTTATCAGTCCCCCCTCTTAGGGGGGCGGATAGAGAAGGGTGGGCTGGTATTGGATTTTCTATTCAATGATCCGCCCGACCTTGCGGTCAACGTGCAGGGTGTATACTATCACTATGAGTTTGGAGTAGAAACAAAAGGACGAGATATAATAGCTCGTGAAGGAGCCGTAAGCCGGGGACTTACGTTAATTTTCATAGATGAGGACGATTTATTACGGGACCCGGAGTATTATTGCAGAGAAGCATTACGATATAGAGATCATTCTCGCATGACAGGGGGATAACATGGCTATTAACTTTAGAGGATATTTATTCGATGACTCAGGCAGTGCTATCCAGGGGGCTACGGTACAGCTCCTACAAGAATCGGATGGTGCAGAGGAGGCATCAACGACTACCAGTGCCGCCGGCCTATGGTATTTTAACGAGTCCGACCAAGATAGGTACGATATAAAGATTACACGAGGTAGCTCAATACGCTACATTCAGTGGAACGACCAGATATCTCTCAGGGAAATAGATGTCCGTAATGATACTGACGAGAATACTCCTGCTGCCACGTTTACTAACCTTGAGGATAATGTTTCTAACCAAGTAGCTGTGTTTAGCGGAGCTAACGCAACCAGGGCTGACAATGATGAAATTTATTTGTCCTTCAAGTTAGCTAATTCCGCAGGGGACATTGAAGAGTTTGCTCGTATGACGGCGGTGGCAACAGATGTGACAGATGGTAATGAGGATGCTCAGATAGAATTCGATGTAAGAAAGTCAGGCACTTTGACCAAGGTGTGGACTATTGCATCAAGTGACGCTGGTGCTATGTCATTCGACATGAACGTAGATGCTCTTACTATAGGGTCAGGTGCTAATACAGACATCTCTCTCACCTTTGATGCCACCACGTATGATGGTGTTATCACATGGATGGAAGACGAGGACTACTTCAAGTTCTCTGATGAGATCCTTATGAATAGCACAGAGAAAATCCTATTCGGAGATACAGGCACATTCATTCATCAGTCCTCTGACGGAGTTCTAACGATAACCTCAGATACTACGGTAGATATCAATGGAGCCGTAGCTTTTGATGGGGCCTTAACAGGCATTACGAACATCACTTTGTCCGGCACACTATCAGACGGCAACTATACATTTGATACTAGTGGCAATGTTAGTGGGTTAGGCACGATAGGTTCTGGGGCGATTACATCTTCTGGGAATGTTACATCAGGTGGATCATTCATTATAGGTAGTGCTTCTATAGCTGAAGCAGAACTGGAAATGATAGATGGTATTACTGCTGGAACAGCAGCAGCAAGTAAAGCTGTGGTGTTAGATGGAAGCAAGAATATTGCAACTATAGGTACTATAGGATCTGGTGCAATTACATCAACAGGCACTAGTTCATTTGCTACTGCAATACAAACCCCTCTTATAGAGTATACAGATGGAGATGACGCTATCACCATTGCTGATGGTGGCGGTATCACCGCAGCAGCAGGCATAACTTCTACCGCAGCAGCTAACAGCTTTGGTGCTACCTCATTTGGAGATGCCAGTATTACCAATGTGAATGATATAGCCCTCGATAGTATTAGTGCTGATGGCACAGATATCAACATAGCTGTTAGCGATAATTCAGCGACAGCTCTGACAATCAAGCAGGGGTCTGATGCCTACTTGATTGTTGATACCGCTAATAGTAGTGAGTCAGTGTCTATAGGTACTGGTATCTCAGGTACGGCGATTACGATAGGACATGGAGTATCGGAGACTATAGTCGGAGACAACCTCACGGTTACTGGAGATTTCACTGTATCAGGTACAACAACAACTATAACTTCAACAACAGTAGCTGTAGCAGACTCCTTACTGAAGGTCGCTAAAGACCAAGGAACGAGTGCAGACGCAGTAGACTTTGGTATCTATGGTCAATACGGAGAAAGTGGCACAGCTAAATGGGCAGGTATCTTTAGAGATCAAAGTGTTACTGGTGACCCTTGGACATTCTTTGATGCTGTAGAGGCAGAGCCTGGTACTACTGTAAACGTGGGTGGTACAGGATATGACTTAGCAGATATATCAGCAGGAGGAATAACAGCCGCTGATACTCTTACATTCGGTAGTTTGTCAGATGGTTCAATAACTATAACAGCGTTTGTTGATGAAGATGATATGAGTACAGACTCAGCTACTCTGGTTCCAACACAGCAATCTGTTAAGGCTTATGCTGACTCGCTAGGTGCATCAGGTGACATAACTGCTATCTCATCTATATACAACACTAGCTTGAAGATGGGTAGAGATAGTCAGAATTTAATTGACTTTGCCACTACTGATAACAAGATTATTCTTAGAGTTAATAATGCTAACGAGGTGGAGTTAGTAGAAAATGCTCTATCGCCAGTAACTAGTGACGGGGTTGCACTAGGCACTACGTCCCTGATGTGGTCTGATCTGTTTGTAGCTAGTGGCGGTGTCATCAACTTCAATAATGGAGACATGACACTCACCCACTCAGCGAACACACTAACGGCAGCAGGCGGTACAGTAGCAACGGCAGCCCTAACAACCAGTACCATTGTTGCATCCGGCATTGTTAAGACGGATGACGCAACTGAAGCAACGTCTACAACAGACGGATCTCTGCAAACAGACGGTGGATTATCTGTAGTTAAAGATGCGGTGTTTGGAGATGACGTTTTCCTACTGACTGATAGTGCAGTGTTCAACATGGGGGCTGGCAGCGATGCCACTCTAACACACGATGGCACTACTGGATTAACTATAGCCGCCAACCCTATCATTGTTGATTCTGGTGCGCAAATAGAGCTTGATTCAGCGAGCGGAATCCTCACCTTTGAGGATGGTGGCACAGAAGTGTTACGCTTTACTGAGGGCAACTCAGGAGACGTGACCATAAAACTGGTTACCAATGCAAAAGACCTTATATTCACCGATAACAATGATGACGAGGGCTTTAGGATACTAGACGGTGCTCTTGGTGTGAAGGTTCCTGGGGAAGTGATGACCACCAAGATCAGCTATACCGATGGTGATGATGCCATTACTATAGCCGATGGTGGTGGTATTACCTCAGCGGCAGGGATTACATCTACTGCTGCGGCTAATGCGTTTGGTGCTAGTTCGTTTGCTGGTGATGTAGCAGTTGCTGACAGTAAGTTTGTTGAGTTTGAATCAGCAGCTGGAACTCCGACCACTGATAATACTGTTCAAGGAATTGTTATAGAATTTCTTGCAGTCGAAGCCATTACCCAGTTTGATGCTGTATATGTCAGTACAACGACAGGCAGAGTTGGAAGGGCAGACGCTAATGATGCTGCCAAGATGCCAGTAATAGGGATAGCTATTGAAGCGCAGGGTTCTGCGGGAAGTTCAGTTCGTGTACTTACTCATGGTGTCTATAGGGATGATGGTGGGTTCGGAGGTAATATGACTGTTGGAGTTGACCTGTATGCTCCCGAAACTCCAGGTACTCTCACTACTACTATACCTAGTGATGATGGTGACCTTATCCAAGTTATCGGAGTAGCAATTGGTGCGCGTAGTGCGTTCATTAATCCAAGTCTAGATATAATTGAACACGCATAATGGCTAATGAAGTTGAAAAATTAAATAATATTGCTCTTGCCGATATCGAAAAGATAAACGGTAAGGATGATGACGATATTGAAAAGATAAATGGTGCAGAATTTTCGGGC